>WNFU01012606.1_pt1 | contig 19206 bp, 18 predicted proteins | sample 5400121 | NCBI WGS metagenome assembly WNFU01 (sample SAMN13153360, study PRJNA577476) | soil metagenome | isolation source: 100 cm soil or saprolite under grassland replicate 1 | place: USA:California | collected 2016-06-15 | reverse complement strand
CCCGCTTCCGCGGCGAGCCGAACCCAATCGACAGGATTCCGGGCCGGATCCCGGGCGCGCACAACGTTCCCTTCACCTCGGACGAGCCGATCCCCGACGACGTCCTCGCCGCAGAGGAAATCGCCGTCTACTGCGGCTCCGGCGTTACCTCGTGCGTGCCACTACTCGCACTCGCCGAGGCGGGACGGCCCGACGCGAAGCTCTACGCGGGCTCCTGGAGCGAGTGGGAGCAGCGAGATCTCCCGCGCGAGAAGGGCTAGTCAGGCCGCCGGGGCGGTCGCCGAGGCTTCTTCGAGATCCGGCAGGTACGGGCGCCAGCCGTGCGGGATCTTCGGCGCGGCGAGGCGGATGAAGAGCGCAGGCTGAGGCGGCCTGGGAAGCCTCGTCAGCGTCATCCGCGCCTCCTCGGGCGAGCGGTTGCCCTTGCGCAGGTTGCACGGCGCGCACGAAGTGACGACGTTCTCCCATACCGAGTCACCGCCGCGGCTCCGAGGCACGACGTGGTCGAGCGTGAGCCTGCCCTTCGTCGAGCCGCAGTAGACGCAGCGCCAGCCGTCGCGCGCGAAGAGCGCCCGCCTCGAGATCTTCCGCTGCACGGCACGCGGCACCTTCACGTAATGGACGAGACGGATCACGTGCGGCCAGGGGTACGTGTCGCTGGCCGAGCGCAGAGGGCGATCGAGCTGCTCCAGCACCTCCGCCTTGCCCTTGAACACGAGCACATGCGCCCGTCGTACGGACGTCACGTTCAGCGGCTCGAAGCTCGCGTTCAGCACCAGCACCTGGGTCACGACTGAAAAATGTAGCGCTTGGAGCCGTTTTGCATTTTCTAGGATCCTCTGCGCATGGATCTCTCTGTGGCCACGTGGATCGCGATCGGTGCCGCCTGCGCGGCTCTGGCGACGCTCGTTCTCTGCACGTACCTGCTCATACAGGTCCGGCGCGTGCGGTCGAGCCAGCTCGTGCTGCTCGGAGGCGGCAAAGACGATCTCGTCGATTTCGCGGTCTCGCTCCAGGCTCGGATCGACGACCTGCACGGCGCCGTCGACGAGGTCGCGGCCGCGCTCGCCCGGGTCGACCGGAGGGTGGACGGCTCGATCACGAAGACCTCGCTCGTCCGCTATGACGCCTACGAGGGTGCCGGAGGGCGGCAATCGGCGTCGATGGCCTTCCTCGACGCGGGCCGCTCCGGGATCGTCGTCAGCGCGATCCAGGGCCGCGACTACGCGCGGATCTACGTGAAGGAGCTCGACCGGGGCCGGCCGAGCGTCGCGCTCTCGCCGGAGGAGGAGGAAGCGGTCGAGAAGGCGATGGCCGGCACGTAGCCAAGCGGCGCCTCGGTCAGCCGACCGAGAACTGCACCGAGTAGCTCGCGCTGTTGTTGTCCTTGTTCGACTCCCCTTCCACGGGATCGACCTCGACTGTCAGCGAGGTGTTGCCCTCGAACGACGGGGTGCCGAGGTCTCCGATGGAGACCGTCTTCTCCTCCTGGGGATCGATCAACTGGATGATCTTTTGCCCCTTCAGCGGCGTGGGACTCTGCTGGATCGTGAGCCGGACCGGGATGTGCACCTCCTGCGCGCACCCCGAGTTCTTGACAGTGACCTCGAATCTCAGGTCGGTGCTCTGCTGGATCGTGTTGAGGCCCGTCGTGGAGAGCTCCTTGCCCCGGGGTAGGGCCTTCACGGACACGATCTGCGTCCCGCGCGGGCTGCACTGCTCGCCGCCCGTCGAGGCGCGTCCACGGACGCGCTGCCAGACCGATTTCATCGAGCGGGAGGTAGCGAGGTCGGCGTTGGCGAGGAAGATCGAGTCCGGGACTTCGGCGCCCGTGATGTTCAGCCGCTTCAGCTCTTCCTTGGTCGGCTCCTTGAACAGGTCCTCCCAGATGACGTCGCTCGCGACCAGTCGCTTCATCTGCTCGGCAAGCTCGGCTCCTGCCTTACTCGCGTTCTTCGACGAGGCAGTCGCGCGGAAAGCCTCGGCCATGCCGTTGAGGCCGTTCACGCGGAGCTCGAAGCTCTCGATCACGTGCTCGTGCTGGGAGCGGAGGTGGCCCGGCGGATCGAGCTTGCGCGCAGCGTCGGCCTGCTGTCCCTGCTGTCTGGCGAGACCCTCCAGCTCGGCCTCGACGACGGACTCCTTCGTCCCCCGGGTCGTGAGGAGCGTCGTCAGGCTCTTCCCGAGGCGGTCCGACTGGCTCGCGAGGTCGGAGACCTTCTCGACGTAGTTTCTGTAGGAATCCTTGCGCTTGTCCTCGCGGCAGCCGTTCACCCAGACGACGAGCAGGAGCACGATCAGGATCGCGAAGCTGATCAGCCCGATCAGGCGAAGCAGGGGAGTGAGACCGGTGGGCGGGCGCACCGGCGGCCGCGTGCCACGGCGGCGCGGTCGTTCCTCAGCGGCCGCCTCTCGGGTTTCCGACTCCTCGAAGAAGTCGAACTCGATATCGCTTTCGTGCTCGCTCATCAGGGCGTCGATGGGGCCAGAGCCGAGTCACTGTAACGCCTTGCACGGATAGTGCAGGAGTTTTGCCGACGACGGCCAAGTCGGCATGCGCGTTGTCGAGGGCCCTCGAACCGGTCCATTCGGGCGGCCTTGTTCTGGGTCGCTACAAGCCTTTGCGCCCGCTGGGAACGGGGGGCTCGGGCTCTGTCTGGCTGGCCCGGGACGAGACCTCCGGGCTCGAAGTCGCCCTCAAGGTGATCGCCAAGGAGGGAACGGCGGTTCCGCGCGCCGAACGCGAGGCCGAAGCAGCCGCCAGCCTCCGCCATCGGCACTGCCTTCGCGCCTACGGCCTCGAGGCGGACGACCGGCACCTCTACATCGCCTACGAGTATGTGCCCGGGTCGACCCTGCGACAGGCGATGCGCGCGGGCCGGCTGCGCGACACCGATGCCGTGGAAGCCGCGGCCCAGGTGCTGGAGGCCCTCGCCTTCGCCCACGCACGCGGGATCGTGCACCGCGACATCAAGCCGTCGAACGTCCTCCTCGCCGAAGAGGAGCGCGTGTCGGTGCGCCTGTTCGACTTCGGGCTCGCGCAGCTTGCGGACGCGGACACGCTGACCGCCGTCGGCGACGTGCCGGGGACGCTCGCCTACATCTCGCCCGAACGCCTGCAGGGGCAAACGGCCGGGCCGGCGGCGGACATCTGGGGGGTCGGGGTCCTGCTCTGGGAGGCCCTCGTCGGCCACCATCCGTTCTGGCGCGCTTCTCCCCTCGAGACGGGAGAGGTGATCCAGGCCGGCGCGCCGTCACTGCGGGAGGCCCGGCCCGATCTCCCCGACGCGCTGATCGAGGCCGTCGACCTGGCGCTGTCCGTCGATCCCGAAAGGAGGCCCAGCGCAGGCGCCCTCGCGAAGACGCTGCGCGGAGCCGTCCGGGAACGGGAGGCTCGGCGCCGCTCTCCGCGGCCGCTACGAATCCAGCCGCGCTTGCTCGCGGAGCGAGGCGGAGCTCCTGTGCTGGCGGCACTCGGTGCCGGGTGGACCGCGGCGTCGCTGCCGTTCTTCCCGGAGCACTGGCCCCTGCTGCTGGCGGGGCTCGCGGCGGCGCTGACCGCGGTGCGGGCTCGACTGGGACTGGCCTTCACGCTCGCGGTCCCGGTGTTGCCGCTCGGAAATCTCTCGCTCGGCCTCGCGCTCGTCTACGCCGGAGTCGCGGTGGTCTGGCTCGCGCTGATGTGGGGTGATCCCCGCCGGGGACTGCTGTGGGGGATCGGGCCCGTGCTGGCGCCGATCGGTCTGCTCGGAATCGTGCCCGTTGCCGTGAGCGGAGCACGAGGCTTCGCTCGGCGAGCGGCGCTTGCACTGGCCGCGGTGCTGCTCGCCGGCGTCGTGGCCGGCGTGCGCGGGAGCGCTCTGCCGTTCGGCGGAGAGGCCCCAGGGCTTGCAGTCGCCGGCTCCGAGCGGCCGGTCGCAGTCCTCGACGCAATCTGGCGCTGGCTCGAGCAGACCCCGACTCTCGGGCTCGAGGCGCTGATCTTCGCTGCGACTGCCTGGGTGCTTCCCTTCGTCGCGCGCCGCAGTGACCTCTCGATCGCAGTCTTCGGCGCCGCGCTCCTGGCCGGGACGCTTCTGACTGCGCCGGAGGCTGCGGCGCTGCCGCTCGTCGTCGCCGGCTGGGCGACCTGCGCCTTCGTCGCCGTCCAGAGCCGCCGCAGAGGCGAGCAGCCTTCCCCTCGGCACACTTTCGGCACAGTTCTGACACTGACACGTGCGCGTTTCGCGGATAGGCTGAAAGTGGTGGGTGGTCCGCGGTGGCCCCGACCGGCACATGGATTTGGGCGCATAAACGCTCGCTAAACTCGCCGACGGGGTAGAAAGGCCCTCGCCCGTGAACGTGCTCCGGAACATCGAGTCGAAGCTCGAGTCGCTCTTCGAAGGCGTCTTCGGCCGCGCGTTCCGCACCCATGTGCAACCGGTCGAGCTGGCGCGGAAGCTGGCCAAGGAGATGGACGACCATCGCATGATCTCCGTCTCGCGCGTCTACGCGCCCAACGAGTACTCCGTCTACCTCTCCCCCGCCGACCGCGAGCAGTTCGAGAGCTACGAGGAATCCCTCGTCAGCGAGCTCCAGGAGTACCTGGCCGAGCACGCCCGCCGCGAGTCGTACGTTCTGCTCAGCTCGCCGGCCGTCCTCATGAACACCGACTCCGACCTCGAGGTCGGCGAGTTCGGGATCGCCACTCGCATGGTGCAGCCCGAGCCGGGGCAAGCGCCGCCGGACGTGCCCGAGGCCGTGCCCGGCGCGACCATGGTCTACAGGCCGAAGGCTGGGCCGGAGACACAGGCCGCGACGCCCGAAGAGCTCGGTGTCCCCCCGGCGGCGACACTGGAGACGAACGGCACCAACTACGCGATCGACAAGCAGAAGGTCGTCATCGGCCGCTCCAAAGACTGCGACGTCCGGGTCGCCGATCCGAACGTCTCGCGCCGGCACGCGGAGGTCCGTCTGGAGGGAAGCGCCTTCTGGCTCCACGATCTCGGCTCGACGAACGGGACGACCGTGAACGGTCGCCGGCAGCAGCGCGCGAAGCTCGAGCACGAGGACCGGATCACGGTCGGCTCCACGGAGCTCGTCTTCCGCCAATCGAGCCCATGATCGCCACCTCGGTCGACGTGGAGGGCGTCCTGCTCCTCCTCAAGGCTGGTTTCCTCGTGCTCCTCTATCTCTTCATCTGGCGCATCGTGCGCACCGCGAGCCGCGACCTGCGCCTCCCGCAGGAGAGCTTCATCCTCGGCCCCCAGCAGGCCGCCGCGCTCGGTCTCCGCGAGCAGCCGAAGCCGCGGATGGGACGGCTCATCGTCCTCAAGAGCGCTGCGCTGGACGAGAACACGGAGTTCGAGCTCGACTCGGCCGGGATCTCGATCGGGCGCGGCGGGCCGAACGACGTGCGCCTCGACGCGGACGAGTTCGCCTCGGCGCAGCATGCGCGGGTCGAGCCCCGCCGCGACGGCGTCTGGATCGAGGACGTCGGCTCCACGAACGGCACGTTCGTCAACGGGACGCGGCTCTCGCGCCCGCGCAGGCTCGCAATCGGCGACCTCGTGCGGGTCGGCGAGACTGATCTCAGGTACGAAGAATGAGCGCACTCGGACGCAGCACCGGTCTTTCCCACCCCGGGCGTCGCCGCCGGCACAACGAGGACGCCTGGGTCTGCGATCCGCCGCTCTTCGCGATCGCCGACGGCATGGGCGGCGCGCGGGCCGGCGAGATCGCCTCCCGGGTCGCGGCGACGGCGCTCGGCGAGCAGGTGGACGGTCACGGCGAGGCCCGCGTCGAGGCGCTGATCCAGGCCGCGAACCGCCGCGTCTACGAGCGGTCGAACGAGGACTCGAGCACGTCGGGCATGGGCACGACGATCACCGTCGCGCTCGTCGAGGACGGAACCGTGGCGATAGGCCATGTCGGCGACTCCCGTGCCTACCTGGTCCGCGACCGCAAGCTGGAGCAGCTGACCGAGGATCACTCGCTCGTGGCGGAGCTCGTCCGCAGCGGCAGGCTCTCGCCCGAGGAGGCCGAGAGCCACCCGCAGCGCTCCGTGATCACGCGGGCGATCGGCACGGACCCCGACGTCGACGTCGATTCCTTCTCGATCGAAGGGAAGCCGGGCGACCTCTTCCTGCTCTGCTCCGACGGCCTCACGGACATGGTTGGCGACGAGGGGATCCTCGAGACCGTCGAGCGCAGCCGCGACGACCTCGACGCGGCCGCGAAGGAGCTCGTCGGCCTCGCGAACCGCAGCGGCGGCGAGGACAACATCACCGTCGTCTTCTTCGAGCTGGTGGAGGAGGGCGCCGAGCGGCCCGCCGACACGAAGCCGATGCCCGCGATCGACGGGGAGCCCGGCGAGGAGCCGGACGAGGACACGCTCTCGGGGCTCGAGAAGGTGCCGGCCGTCGAGACGATGGTCGTCCCGCCGGAGCAGGCCGGAGAGGCTGCGGAGAAGCCCCGGGCCGAGGTCGAGCCCCCGCCCGAGCCGAAGGAGCACCTCAGCGTTCAGGCGGCGCGGGTCGTGGTCTCGCTCGCAGTCATCGCCGCGCTCCTGCTGCTCGTCTACTGGCTCTTCGGCCAGAGCCAATGACGCTCAGCTTCAGGAACCGCGAGCTCGCAAACCTCTTCGTCGTCGCGATCATCACCGGGCTCGGGTTCGCGAGCGTGTACATCGCCCGCCAGGAGGTCGTCTCGGCCGGCTCGCTCTCCTACGCGCTCTTCTTCTTCGCCCTCTACCTCGCCGCGCACGTGATCGCGCGCCTGACCGTCCCGCAGGCGGATCCCTATCTGCTGCCGATGGCGGCGCTCCTGACGGCGATCGGCATCACCGAGATCTACCGCCTCGACCCCGACAACGCCTTTCGGCAGGGGCTCTGGGTCGTGGTCGGCGTCGCGGCCTTCGGCGGCGCGCTCGTGGCGCTCCGCCACGACTACCGGCGGCTGGAGAGCTACAAGTACATCTTCGGCCTGACCGCGATCGGGCTCCTCGTGCTGCCCGTGCTGCCGGTCGTCGGCCAGACCGTCAACGGCGCGCGGCTCTGGGTGCACGTCGGCAGCGTCCAGTTCCAGCCCGGCGAGCTGGCGAAGATCATGCTGATCGTCTTCCTCGCCGGCTACCTCCGGGAGAAGCGCGAGGTCCTCGCCCAGGGCCGGCTCAAGGACTTCGGACCGCTGCTCGCGATCTGGGGCGCGGCGATGCTCGTCCTCGTCGAGACGAACGACCTCGGCAGCGCGCTCCTCTACTTCGGGATCTTCCTCGCCGTCCTCTACGTGGCGACCGCACGCCTGTGGCCGGTCGCGGTCGGCGGCGGGCTCTTCTTCGCAGGGGCCACAGCGGTCTACTTCTTCGTCCAGCGGGTGGAGACACGCGTGACGATCTGGCTGCACCCCTGGACGGAGCACAAGATCTACTGCGCGAAGTCCGGAACGATGCTGCTCCGGCAGGAATGCGACTCGTACCAGCTCGTGAGGTCGCTCTACTCGATCGCGAACGGGGGCTTCGGTGGAAAGGGCCTCGGCAAGGGAACGTTCGCAAACGCCAACGGAACCGAGCTCCTTCCCTACCTCCACACGGATTTCATCTACTCGGCGCTCGCCCAGGAGCTCGGCCTCGTCGGCGCCGCGGCGCTCCTCCTCGTCTACATGCTCTTCTGCCTGCGCGGGTTCCGGATCGCCCTACTCGCCCAGGACGGGTTCTCGAAGCTGCTCGCCGTCGGGCTCACGTTCGGCTTCGCGCTGCAGACGTTCATCATCGTCGGCGGCATCCTGCGGCTGATCCCGCTGACCGGGATCACGCTCCCCTTCGTCAGCTACGGCGGCTCGAGCGTCGTCGCCAACTTCGTCCTGCTCGCGGGCCTCCTGCTCGTCTCGCACCGCGCGAACTCGACCGCTCAGATCCCGATGGAGGGCCATCCGTGAACCGCCAGATCACACGGGTCGCGGTCGTCGGCTCGGTGCTGCTCGCCGCGCTCATCGTCGGCACGACCTACTGGCAGGCCTGGGCCGCGCCGGGCCTCGCCGACAAGCAGGACAACGCGATCCAGGTCGTCGCCCAGTTCTCGATCAAGCGCGGGAAGATCTATGCGGCCGACGGCAAGACGGTGCTCGCCGACAACGTCAGGCGAAAGGTTGGCGGCCAGACTCTCTACTTTCGGCAGTACCCGCAGCACGGGCTCGCCGCGCACATCGTCGGCTACTCGACCCAGGTGCGCTCGCGCGCGGGGCTCGAGGCGTCCGAGAACGACTTCCTGACTGGATCGAACACGAACCTGAGCACCGTGCTCGACACGACGCTCGACAGGCTCAAGGGGGCGACGATCAAGGGCAACGACCTCGTCCTCACGCTGCGCCCGGGCGCCCAGCGGATCGCGTTGAACGCGCTCGGAGGTCGCTGCGGCGCGGCGGTCGCGCTGGAGCCGCGCACCGGGAGGCTGCTCGTCAGCGCCTCGAGCCCGACCTACGACCCGAACCTGATCGAAGACGACTACGGCCAGGCCGCACGACCGAAGTTCGGCTGCGGGCCGCTCTTCAACCGCGCCGCGGCGGGCCTCTACTTTCCCGGCTCGGCATTCAAGGTCATTACCGCGGCGGCAGCGCTGGACAGCGGCAAGTTCACCGTCGAATCCCGGTTCAGCGACCCGGGCTACTGCATCGAGTACGGGCAGAAGGTCTTCAACTTCGCCGACCAGAGCGGCCCCGAGGTCTTCGGCTCCGTCGACTTCACGCAGCTTCACCCAGGCGCTGACGCACTCGATCAACGCGGTCTTCTGCGACATCGGAAAGGCGCTCGGAGGACGACGAATCATGGAAACCGCAAGAGGCTTCGGCTTCTATTCGGTGCCACCTCTGGAAACGCCCGTCAACGAGCGCGCGATCAGCGGTCTCTACAACGAGGGAAAGCTGTTCTTCCCGAAGGACGACTCTCAGGCCGATCCCGGCCGGCTCGCCTTCGGACAGGGACCCGGAAACGCAGAGCCGAGGGTGACGCCGCTCCAGATGGCGATGGTCGCCGCGACGGTCGCCAACGGCGGCATCGTCATGCGACCCTATGTCGTCGAGCGCGTCGTGGCGCCCGACGGAGCCGTCGTGACGAAGACGAAGCCGGACGCGCTCGGCCGGGCGATCCAGGAGAACACAGCCTCGGACGTGACCGGGATGATGGAGGAGGTCGTGCGGAGCGGAACGGGCACGGCGGCTGCGCTGCCCGGAATCAGCGTCGCCGGGAAGACCGGGACGGCCGAGAACGGGCCGAATCAGCCGAACACGACCTGGTTCATCTGCTTCGCGCCGGCCGAGAATCCCCGCGTTGCGGTCGCCGTCGTGCTCGAACGCCAAAGTGGTACCGGGGGTACGACAGCGGCGCCGATCGCCAAGGCGATCATGGAGGCGTTGATCGGTTGAACGCCAAACCTCACCCTGTAAAGCCATGTCTTTCACCGACACGTTGATCAACACGCTCTTCGACGGCCGCTACCGCGTCGTGCGCAAGCTCGGCTCGGGAGGGATGGCCGACGTCTACCTCGCCGAGGACGAGGAGCTCGGCCGGCGGGTCGCGATCAAGATCCTCAACGACCGGCACGCGAACGACGAGCAGTTCGTCGAGCGCTTCCGCCGCGAGGCGAAGAACGCCGCCGGGCTCTCACATCCGAACATCGTCTCGATCTACGACCGCGGTGAAGCGGAGGGCACCTACTACATCGCGATGGAGTACCTGGACGGGCGCAGCCTGAAGGAGCTCGTCCTCGCGCGCGGCCCGCTGCCGATCGCCGATGCGATCTCATTCACGCGAGACGTCCTGGTGGCGCTCCGCTTCGCGCACCGGAAGGGCGTCGTCCACCGTGACATCAAGCCGCACAACGTGATGGCCGACGCCGACGGCCGCCTGAAGGTGACCGACTTCGGCATCGCCCGCGCGGGCGCCAGCCAGATGACCGAAGCGGGGTCGATCATCGGCACAGCGCAGTACCTCTCGCCCGAGCAGGCCCGCGGGTCGGCGGTCGACCAGCGCTCGGATCTCTACTCGGTCGGCGTCGTCCTCTACGAGCTGCTCACGGGCACCGTGCCCTTCACGGGCGAGTCGCCGGTGGAGATCGCGATGAAGCACCTGCCGGACACGCCTCAGCCGCCGTCCGTCAAACGGCCCGACATTCCGCCCGACCTGGACATGATCGTGCTCCGCGCGCTGGCGAAGAACCCCGAGGACCGCTTCCAGACGGCCGAGGAGATGGACGCCGAGCTCGAGCGGGTCGCCCAGGGGGTCCGGGACCGGGCTCTCGGGCGCGCCGACCGCAATTACCCCGCCGCGACGACCTCCGCCGGCCGCGCGGCCGTCGTACCGCTACGACGAGCCCCCGCCACGGCGCCGGCCATTCTGGCCGTGGATGCTCGCGCTGCTGGTCGTCGTCCTCGCCGGGGTCGCGGGCTGGTACGCCTACGGGCAGATCAAGGACTCCTTGAGCGGTTCCGGCACCGTCTCCGTCCCGCCGCTCACGGGCATGCGCGAGGACCTCGCCGTCGCCCGCGTCCACCGTGCAGGTCTCGACGACGAGGTCATCCGCAGGCCGAACGAGCGGACCAAGGTCGGGGACGTCTACGACCAGAGGCCCGACCCCGGCGTCCGCGTGGACAAGGGCCAGAAGATCAGGATCTACGTCTCGACCGGGCCGCCCAAGGTGGAGGTGCCCGACGTCAGGGGCCAATCGCGAGACGAAGCCGTAGGGACGCTGACGAACGCGGGCCTGACGCCGAACGTCGTCGAGATCTTCTCGCGGGAAGAAGCAGGCACGGTCATCGCCCAGTTCCCGCTCGGCGGAACCCGCGTGCTCAAGGGCTCGAAGGTTCGCATCAACGTTTCCCGAGGGGTGAAGCCGCTCACCGTCCCGAATGTCGTCGGTCAGCCCTACGACAACGCCGCGGGCCAGCTCCAGGCAGAGGGTTTCGCCGTCGCCAGGCGCGACGTCGACTCGGGCCAGCCCAAGGATGTCGTCATCGACCAGCAGCCGGACGGCGGCTCCTCGCTCGCGCGCGGCGGGACCGTGACCCTCTACGTCTCGAAGGGGCCGAAGTTCTCGACAGTTCCGGACGTGACCAGCCAGGACGAAGATTCCGCGACCCAGACGCTGGAGCGATCGGGCTTCGAGGTCGACACCCAGGACCAGGAGGTGACCGACCCGAGCCAGGACGGGATCGTCCTCTCGCAGGATCCGGCCGGCGGAACTCGCGCAAAACCCGGCAGCACGGTCACGATCGTGGTCGGGCGGCTGGTGCCGACGCCCTGATGCCGAAGCTTCGCGTCGCCGTCGTCATGGGAGGCCGCTCGAGCGAACACGAGATCTCTCTCGCGTCGGCCCGCTCCGTGCTTGAGGCGCTCGACCCGGCGCGCTACGAGACGGTGACAGTGGAGATCGGCCGCGACGGGCGCTGGGAGCTCGGCGCGGGCTCGCACGCGGAGCTGGAGCGGGACGGGAGGGCCGTGGTCGAGACGCTGCCGGTTCCGACCTCACGCGTTCCCGCGACCCTCGCCGAGGTCGACGTCGTCTTCCCGGTCCTGCACGGCCCCTTCGGCGAGGACGGCACTGTGCAGGGTCTGCTCGAGCTCGCGAACGTCCCCTACGTGGGCGCGGGGGTGACCGCTTCGGCGCTCTGCATGGACAAGGACCTCTTCAAGTCCGTGCTCCGCGACAACGGGATCCCGGTCACGCACAGCGTCACGCTGAGAGGGCCGGAAGGGTTCGAGAATCCCTACGGCTACCCGGTCTTCGTGAAGCCGGCGCGGCTCGGCTCCTCGGTCGGGATCACGAAAGCCCGGAGCGAGGAGGAGCTGCGCGCCGGTATCGAGCTCGCGTTTCGCCACGACGAGAAGGTGCTCGTCGAGGAGTTCGTGAGCGGGGTCGAGGTCGAGTGCAGCGTGCTCGGGAACGAGGAGCCGATCGCGTCGATCCCGGGCGAGATCGTGGCCAACGCAGACTGGTACGACTTCTCGGCCAAGTACGACGAGGGCGGGATGGAGCTCGTCATCCCACCGCGCGTTTCGCAAGACGCCATCGAGCGCGTGCAGGATCTCTCAGTGCAGGCCTTTCGCGTCACGGATTGCGAGGGCATGGCGCGTGCCGACTGCTTCGTGCGCGACGACGGCGAGGTGCTCGTCAACGAGCTGAACACGATCCCCGGCTTCACCGCGACGAGCGTCTACGCGAAGCTGTTCGAGGCCTCCGGGATCCCGTACGAGGACCTCCTCGAGCGACTCGTCCAGCTCGCGCTGGAGCGCCACGAGCGCCGAGCAGGTCTCAAGTTCTAGCGGTCACCTCGTTGATCTCGGCCTGGCCGCCGCTCGTGGGCAACCTCAGCCAGACCATGTAGTAGCCGTAGTCCTTCCCGCCGGTGTCGATCTTGAAGGTCGTCCTCGTTCCGACCGATCGCCAATTCCCGCCCGAGACGTCGACGAATCCGCCCGTCGGGGAGTTGCTCGCCTGGATCTTCGCCTCGAACCCGCCACCGGCGACGACGGTCAGCTTCGAGAGCGCCGAGGGGCGAAGCGTCTGAAGCACGAGGCCCACGCCGCTCTTCGTGAAGTCGCGGTAATGCTCGGTCGCCCACCCTGTGCTCTGTTGGCCATCGACGGCATCGCCCGCGCGCTCCGGATGCTCGGTCTGGTCTCCGAAGGGATCGTATGAGCCGGCCGCAATCAGTTTCACCGGCTTGGAAGGAGTGGCGCCGACGCCGGGCACGATGCTCCCGCCGTCTCGGTCCTGGAGGAGGAGGAAGCCGCCGATTGCCAGGAGCGCCGCGACGAGGCCGATGAGCAGAAGCGAGCCCACCGGAACCCGGCGTCCGCGAGGGGCCTTCCTGCGCAGGCGCCGCGGAGGTGTCACGATCATCGTCGCGCCCTCCTCGGCCCGCCCGTCGACCTCGGCCAGGCAGGCCTCGAGCTCGGCGATGAACTCGCCCATCGACTCGAACCGGTCGGCGGGATCCTTCGCCATCGCCCGCTCGACGCCCAGGCCGAGGCGCACCGGGCAGTCGGCCCGGTGCTCGAGCACGCTCGGAGCCGGCTCGTTCACGTGCCGCATCGCGACCGCGACGAAGTTGTCGCCGGCAAAAGGAACCTCGCCGGTGAGCAGCTCGTAGAGGACGGCGCCGAGGGAGTAGATGTCCGTCTTCGGATCGACCTTCTGTCCCCGCGCCTGCTCGGGCGCGATGTAGTCGCTCGTCCCGAGCACCGTCCCGGTCTGCGTGACGCCCTGCATGTCGAGCGAGCGGGCGATGCCGAAGTCGGTCACCTTCGCCTGGCCGTCGTCGTTCAGGAGCACGTTCTGCGGCTTGACGTCGCGGTGGACGAGGCCCCGGTCATGCGCGAAGGAGAGCGCACGCGCGACCTGGAGCGCGAGCTGCACGGCGTCGCGCACGGGAAGAGGGCCGCGGGCGACGATCTCCTTCAGGTTCTCGCCCGCGACGAACTCGAAGACGATGAACTGGCGGCCGTCCTGCTCGCCGCGGTCGATCACGGTCACGATGTTCGGGTGCGCGAGCTGGGCGACCGAGCGAGCCTCGCGGCGGAAACGCTCGACGTAGTCGGCGTCCTCGCTGAACTGCAGATGGAGGATCTTGAGCGCGACGGTGCGCTCGAGCAGGCGGTCATGCGCCCTGAAGACGTTGGACATCCCGCCCGAGCCGACCAGCTTCTCCAGCTCGTAGCGGCCAGCGACCAGCTCACCGACCACGACCCTGCAGTTTCCCTGAGAAAGTGTTAACTACGCGCCAAGAACGGCGGCGAGGGCGTCTTCCCACACGCCGAGCGCCTCGTCCAGCTCCGCGTCGGTGATGACGAACGGAGTCAGCACCCGGATGCAGTTGCCGTCGGTCCCGGACTTGATCAGCAGCAGTCCGTTGCGCACGGCCTCCTCGATCACCTCGCTCGCCAGCTCGGCCGCCGGCGCCTTCGTCTCTGTGTCCTCGACGAGCTCGATCGCCAGCATCGCGCCGAGCCCTCGCACGTCGCCGATCTTCTCCCAGCGCTCCTGCCAGGCGAGCATCCGGCCACGGATCGTGTCCCCGACCGCGGCGGCACGCTCGACGAGGGCCTCGTCCTCGAAGACGTCGAGGACCGCGATCGCGGCCGCCTGGGCGACCGGGTTTCCGACGTACGTCCCGCCGATCGCCGAGTCGGGTGGCGCGTCCATGATCTCGGCACGGCCGACGACGCCCGACAGCGGGAGCCCGCCGGCGATCGACTTCGCGATCACCATCAGGTCCGGCTCGACCCCGTGGTGCTCCATGCACCAAAGCTTCCCGGTGCGCCCGAAGCCGGTCTGCACCTCGTCGGCGACGAAGACGATCCCGTGCTCGTCGCAGATCTCACGCACGCCCCGGACGAACTCGGTCGGCGCGACGACGAACCCGCCCTCGCCGAGGATCGGTTCCATCATGATCGCGGCCACGGTCTCGGCGGCGACCTGGGTCACGAAGGCGCGCCTCAGGGCCTTCAGCGCGGACTCGACCCCGATCCCCCGGTACGCGTGAGGGAAGGGCACGCGGTAGACCTCGGGGGCAAAGGGGCCGAGCCCGGCCTTGTAGGGATGCGTCTTCGAGGTCATCGTCATCGAGAGCATCGTCCGGCCGTGGAAGGCGCCCTCGAAGGCGATCACGGCCGGCCGCTTCGTGTACGAGCGGGCGAACTTGATCGCGTTCTCGACCGCCTCGGTGCCGGCGTTGAAGAACGCGGCCTTCGCGGGCCCGGTGATCGGGGCGAGCGCGATGAGCCGCTCGGCGAGCTCGACGTAGACCTCATAGGGGACGATCGTGAAATCCGTGTGCGAGAAGCGGTTGAGCTGCTCCTGGGCGGCGTCGACCACGCGTGGATGGGAATGGCCGACGTTCAGGCAGCCGACCCCGCCCGTGAAGTCGATGAACGTGTTGCCGTCGACGTCGACGAGCGTCGCCCCGCGTGCCTCCGCGGCGACGATCGGGTGGACGACCGAGAGGGGCGCCGCGACGACTCTGCTCTTCCGCTCGAGGATCTCGCGCGAGCGGGGGCCCGGCAGCTCGGTCCGGATCTCGATTGCGCGCGTGACCGCCATGGCCTGAAGATACAGCAGGAACCGGCTCTCTGCATAGATGCATAACGACTATTCATCAGATCCGCTCGAGCAGTTCCGGCGCTGGTTCGAGGAAGGCGGCACAGAGGCCGTCGCGCTGGCCACCGCCACCGCCGCCGGCGAGCCGTCGGTGCGCATGGTCCTGCTGAAGGGCGCGGACGATCGTGGCTTCCTCTTCTTCACGAGCTACGAGAGCCGCAAGGGCCGCGAGCTGGCCGAGAATCCCCGCGCGGCGCTGCTCTGTCACTGGTCGAACCCGGGCCGCCAGGTGCGCGTGGAAGGGTCTGTCGAGCGCGTCGGCGAGGCCGAGTCGGACGCCTACTGGGCGAGCCGGCCCCGTGGCGGACAGCTGGCTGCCCTCGCCTCGCATCAGAGTGAGCCCCTCGCCTCGCGCGAGGAGCTCGAGGCGCGCTTCGCCAAGCTCGACGCAGAGCATCCCGGCGAGGTGCCGCGGCCCGCGCACTGGGGCGGCTACCGACTCGTGCCCGAGACGTACGAGTTCTGGCAGCACCGCGAGAACCGCCTCCACGACCGCCTCCGTTACCGCCGCGATGGAGAAACGTGGAAAGTCGAGGTCCTCTCCCCCTAGTAACACTGTGTTACAAGGTCATGGAGGATCCCTAGGCTTCACGGAATGATCCTCGGGCACCTCGATCTGGACGCCTTCTTCGCCGCCGTGGAGGAGCTCGAGAACCCGGATCTACGGGAGAAGCCGCTGGTCGTCGGCGGCGATCCGCACGGGCGCGGGGTCGTAGCGACGGCGAACTACGTGGCGCGCGAGTTCGGCATCCACTCGGCGATGTCGTGCGCCGAGGCCTTGCGGCGTTGTCCCCAGGCGGTCTTCGTCCGCCCAAGGCACACCGTCTACCGGGAGTACTCGCGCGCCGTCTGGAGCGCCGTTCGTGAGGTAGTGCCGACCGTGGAGCGCACCGGAATGGACGAGGGCTACCTTGATCTCGGCGAGGTCGCTGCCGATTTCGGCGAGGCGCGCGCTCTGGCGGAGGCCGTCCAGACATCCGTTCGCGGTGCCACGAGGCTGACCGCGGCGATCGGCGTCGCCACCTGCAAGGTCGTGGCCAAGATCGCGAGCGACCGGCGCAAGCCCGGCGGCCTGACCGTCGTCCCTCCCGGCCGCGAAACGTCCTTCCTGGCCCCCTTCGACGTGCGCAAGCTGCCCGGAGTCGGGCCGCGCTCGGAGGCGCGCCTGCGAGCAGCGGGGCTCGAGACGATCGGCGGGCTGGCCGCGCTCACCGACCCGGAGCTCAAGCGGCTCCTCCCGGGCAAGGTGGGAGCGCTCCTTCGCGACCGGGCTCGCGGCATCGATACGCGAACCCTGGAGACGAGCGTCGAGCGCGTCTCGATCAGCAACGAGGAGACCTTCGAGCGAGACATCGCCGACCGCGAGCAGCTGAAGGCCGAGCTCCGGCGGATGGCCGCGCGCCTCTCGGAGCACCTTCGAAGCTCAGGGGAGACGGCCCGTACCGTGACGACCAAGGTTCGCTACCCGGACTTCTCCATCCGCAGCCGCTCGACGAGCCTGCCCATCGGCACCGACGAGGAGGAGCGCATCGCCGAGCTCGCCTGCACGCTCCTCGACCGGGCCCTCGACGACCGTCCCGGTGCGCTCCGCCTCGTCGGCGTAGGGCTATCCGGGCTGGAGTCGCACCGTCAGCTCACGCTCGTCTAACGTCTCTCGAGCCCCCGTGAAATCCCGTCTCGCCTCCCTGCTCTGCGCGTTCGCCCTCGTCGCGGGCTTTGCCCTGCTCGGCTGGCTCGCCTGGACGTGGTGGGAGAGCCGGCTGCCGGGCCGCTACGACGTGACGGACTACGGCGTCGTCGACCTCGGCGGCGGGCCGCAGGGCTCCCGGCGAGCGTTCAGCGTCGGCGATCGAAAGGGCGAGCCGGGCAAACCCGGCCTCCGCGTGACCCTCACCGCCGAGAAGGCCAGGGTCAAGCTCGCGTCGGGCGCGGAGGTCGAGGCGTGGACGTTCGACGGCCGCGTCCCGGGGCCCGAGCTCCGGATCCGTCAGGGCGAGCTGGCCGAGATCACGCTCGTGAACAAGGACATCGGAGACGGCGTGACGATTCATTGGCACGGTGTCGACGTGCCGAACGCCGAGGACGGCGTGGCGGGAGTCACACAGGACGCGGTCCGCCCGGGCGAGCGCTACACGTATCGCTTTCGGCCCGAGCAGGTCGGCACGTTCTGGTACCACACACATGAGAACGCGTCGAACGGAGTGGAGCGTGGCCTCTACGGACCGCTTGTGATCCTGCCGCGCAAGCCGCCGGCGCCGGCGCTCGACCTCGCGCTTCCGGTGCACACGTTCTCGGGCCACGCCGTCATCGGCACGAACGACGGGGTCGAGCGCCGTCCCGTGGCACCCGGAACGCGGGTCCGGCTGCGCTTCGTGAACACCGACAGCTCACCGCTGCGAATCCGCCTCGCCGGGATGCAGGCCTCCGTCGCCGCGATCGACGGAGGCGAGATCGAGCCCGCGCCGATACCTCAGGGCGAGGCGCTCGAGATCGGCGCCGGCGGTCGGTACGACATCGTCTTCCGCATGCCTCGCTCCGCCGTCAGCGCCGAGGTGGCCGGCTCAAGGGCGGCGCTCGTGCTCAGCCCGGACGGAAGCGGCGAGCCGCCGAGAGCGCCGTCACGCCCAGCCTTCGATCCGGCGGCGCGGAAGGCCGCGACGCCGGCCCGGCTCGGACAGTTCGACCGGACGTTCCGGCTCGAGATCGGCAGGAAGATCGGCTTCATCGACGGGCATCCCGGCCGCCACTGGGCGATCAACGGCAAGCTCTACCCCGGGACGCCGATGTTCATGGTCGCCCAGGGAGATCTCGTCCGGATCGTGCTCGTGAACGACTCGGGAGGCGTGCACCCGATGCATCTGCACGGCCACCACTTCCTCGTCCTGACCCGGAACGGAAAGGCCGTGCGACCGTGGTCGGCGGACACCCTGAACATGCTTCCGCACGAGCGGTACGAGGTCGCCTTCACGGCGAACAACCCCGGTCTCTGGATGCTCCATTGCCACAACCTCGCGCACGCTGCCGACGGGCTGACGATGCACGTCATGTACGCCGGCGCCATGACGCCGTTCCGGGCCGGCGACGCGGCCCACAACCACCCGGAGTGACAAAGAGCTAGGCGGGAGGCGAGGCCACCGCCGTCTCGCCCGTCACCGCGCGCTCGACCTTCCATTCGCGGTAAGTGATCGAGCCCAGGAGGCCGAGGATGAGGAAGGCGTTCAGCGGGTGGAGGGCACCGGCTGCGTACGGGGCCGACGCGCCGAACCAGGCGAGAAGGATCTGGATCACCAGCAGCACGACCACGGCGACCGACCGGAGGATTCGCTGCTTGCCCCGGGCGCCGAACGAGAGCAGGAGCAGAACGAGCGTGCCGAGGAAGATCAGGTACCCGAACCCCATGTGGAGCCCGAAGGAGTCCTCGAACGAGTCCTCGTTGACCGTTCCGCCATCGACCTTGTCGGCCGTGTCGAATGCTCCATACCCCGCGAAGCCGATCTGGAGGACCACCGCGAGCGTCAGCAGCGAAACCCAGAAGCGATAGATCGCCCGAAATACCTTCATGGCAGGCCGTGCTCCTTTCGAAAGTCGATACGCCGCGGGTACGTTAACCCGCCCACCGGAAGCCCATCGGCGCAGGCGCGGGCTCGAGCGGGCTCGTCGGGAGACCCGGCTGCGGCTCTCGCGCGTTGTAGCCTCCGGGGGCAACATCGTTCGGAGTATCGGGATGGAAGAGCGAGGCGAGGTACTGGATCTGGCCACGCCCCGGCCCGAGCTCCCACTGGCCTCCGCCGTAGGGGGCGATGTCGTGCGCCGCGCAGTAGTCGTAGGCGTCGAAGAGCCGGCGCACGCTCCCGAAGCGCGACGGCTTGATGTTGATGCAGCGCGGCGGCCAGGGGACGCTCTCGATGTTCTCGACGGAATGGATCGGCGCGTCCCAGGTGATCCGCTCGGCGTGCGGCTCGAGAATCGGCCTCGTCTCGTCGGTCACCGCCGGATCCTCGATCCACGCCTCGGGGAAGCCTTCGACGACGCGGCGGTAGAGCTCGGGGTCGGGCGGTAGGTCGACCCCGGTTCCCTT
>WNFU01008677.1_pt1 | contig 19207 bp, 21 predicted proteins | sample 5400121 | NCBI WGS metagenome assembly WNFU01 (sample SAMN13153360, study PRJNA577476) | soil metagenome | isolation source: 100 cm soil or saprolite under grassland replicate 1 | place: USA:California | collected 2016-06-15 | reverse complement strand
GTTCTTCCAGATCAGCCCGGGCCACGTCACGGGCCTATCTTCTCAGCGCCGCTCGAAGAAGCCGAACGGGCTGCTGGGCGGCGCCGTAACTAGATGGAAGGTGAACGATGCCATTGAGCTGCCCTCGTCGACGGCGGTCTGCGTAGTCGAGCTCGTTATGGAGAACGTCTCATCAGGGCGATCGCGGGCCGGCGGCTGATGTTGGCCGTTCACGCCGATGGCCAGGGCTGCGGCTGCCAGGCCAATCGCGCCGAGCGCCACGGTCCAGTTTGCGCGCATCGCTCAATCTACCGCGCTATCCGGCGCTGCTACTCTCGGACCCCTGTGAACCCCTCCCGCGAACAGGTCTACGAAGCGCTCTCGCAGGTCATCGACCCAGAGCTGCGCCAGCCCGTCACCGACCTCGACATGGTGCGGGACATCCGCATCGAAGAGGGGCGCGTCGAGATCACGATCGCGCTTACTGTCGCCGGCTGCCCGCTGCGCGCGAGCTTCGAGGAACAGGTCGCGCAGCACGTCGCGCCACTCACGGGCGTCGAGAGCGTCTCGCTCGACTTCGACGTGATGAGCCCGGACGAGAAGGCGGCGCTGACGACCAAGCTTCGCGGCGGCATCTCCGAGCGGACGAAGGGAATCGCCCTCGACAAGGACACGCGCGTGCTCGCGATCGCGAGTGGAAAGGGCGGGGTCGGCAAGTCGTCGCTGACCGCCAACTTGGCCGCGGCCTTCTCGGAGCTCGGCCATCGCACCGGCGTCCTCGACGCGGACGTGTACGGGCATTCGATCCCGCACATGTTCGGCGTCGACCAGCGCCCCGTCGTCGTCGACAAGATGATCGTCCCGCCGGTGAAGCGGGAGCTGAAGCTGATGTCGATCGGGTTCTTCCTCGACGAGAACGCGCCGGTCATGTGGCGCGGGCCGATGCTCCACCGCGCGCTCGAGCAGTTCCTCTCCGACGTCCACTGGGGGGAGCTGGACACGCTGCTCGTCGACATGCCGCCCGGAACGGGCGACGTCGCGATCTCGCTCGGCCAGCTCCTTCCGCGCGCGGAAGCGATCGTGGTCACGACCCCGCAGCCGGCCGCACAGGAGGTGGCCGTCCGCGCCGGGCTGATGGCGCAGAAAACGAACATGCGACTGATCGGCGTGATCGAGAACATGACCGGCGACGTGTTCGGCTCGGGCGGTGGCGCGCGCCTTGCCCAGGAGTTGGAGGTGCCGTTGCTCGGCACGATCCCGCTCGATCCGCTGGTGCGGGAATGCGCGGACGCCGGCGAGCCCCTCGTCTGGGCCGAGCCCGGCTCGAAGTCCGCCCAGGCGATCCGCTCGATCGCAGAGGCGATCGATAACGCAAAGCGCGAGCAGGGCGTCGGGATCGTCAAGGAGCTCCCGGTCCTCTCCTAGACTGGCGCCATGCTCGCGAAGCTCTGGCATCGGTTCCGGAAGGCCTGGCGCCGGCAAGGGGCCCAGCTGGAGGAAGGGGCCGTCGAGAACGCCCTGTTCGAGCACGAGCAGGAAGAACGGGAGAAGACGCAGCCGATGGACCTGCCGCCCGGGCGCAACAACACCGACTGGACGTACGTAAACCCCTTTTGACGGTCCTGGAGCGCCTCGAGGCGCTCGGCTTCTCGGAGCGCGACGCGCGCACGCTGGCCGACCATTTCCTCGACGCCGAGGCGCGCGGCAAGTCGGGACACGGGCTCTCGCGGATCGACTGGCTGGAGACGCTTCCCGATATCGACCCGGCGGCGCGGCCGCAACGCGCAATCGCCGAGGAGGGATACGAGCTCTGGGAAGGACACGGTGCGCTCGGCTACCTGACGCTTGCGGCAGTCTGCGACGCGCAGCTCCAGTCCCCGCCGCGCAAAGCCCGCGTCGTCGTCGCCCGGGAGTGCTTCCCGACCGGCATGCTCGGCCACTGGGTGCGCCGGCTCGCAGAGGGAGGACTGGTCGCGCTGCTGACGGCGACCTCGCCGCGCCGGCTCGCGCATCCGGAGGGCGGACCAAAGCTGGCCGGGACGAACCCGCTCGCGATCGGCATCCCCAGCTCGGGCGGGCAGCCGGTGGTCGCGGACGTCTCGATGGCGAAGGTGACGCACGGAGAGGTTCTCGCCGGGCTCGCCCCGCCCGATGATGTCGTCCCATTCGGCGGCGAGCAGGCGCACAAGGCCTTCGCGCTCGCAGTCGGGCTGCAGCTTTTTGTCGACTCTCTCGCAGGAGAGTCCCATGGCGCGGTCATGGTCGTCGCCCATCCGGAGGCCGATCCGGTGCCGGCCTTCCGCGCGCTCGCCGACGGCCTACGCTTGCCCGGTGACGGATCTCGCGGTTGAAGTTCTGGGCGAGGGCGACACTGCCGTCCTCGTCCACGGCAGTGGGCCTAGAGACGCCACGTGGTCTGAGCAAGTCGCTCTCGCCGGCCGCTACCGGCTCGTGCTTCCCTACCGTCGCGGATACGGGTCCAGTCCTGCCGCCGACCCTGATTTCGAAGTGGATGGACACGACGTCGCGGGACTGCTCGGCGAGGGCGCCCATCTCGTTGGCCACTCGTACGGCGGCGTCGCCTCGCTGCTCGCGGCTGTGGAGCGACCCCAGGCGATTCGCTCGCTGACGGTGATCGAGCCCCCGGCGTTCAGTGTTGCGCCGCAGCATCCCGCCGTCCAAGAGCTCCTCGCGCGGGTGCGGACCGTGTACGAGCGAGACCGGGAACTCACGCCGGAGCAATTCGGGGCCGCCTTTCGCGCCGCGCTCGGATTCGATCGCCCGCCCGCCGAGCTCGATCCAGCGAGGCTTTCGGCGCTCGAGTCATTCATGCGTGAGCGGCCGCCGTGGGAGGCGGAGATCCCGTTCGAGCGGCTGGTCGGCGTGCGCACGCTCGTCGTCTCCGGCGGCTGGAGCCCTGCGTTCGACGCCGTCTGTGACGTGCTCGAGCTTCGGCTCGGCACGGAACGGGCAGTCCTCCCCGGCGCGGAACACAGCGCCCAGCACGCGCCCGGATTCAACGAGCGTCTGACGGCGTTCTGGGAGTCCGCCTAGAGCGGAAAGCGCTCGTCGTCGCGGATCGAATCGAAGTTCAACTCGCCCCTGGACACCTCGATCCACTTCCACGTCGGGTATATAGTCGCTGCCCATGGCGAAGGTCCTCGAACGACTCCGCACGTGGCTGAATCGGCGCCCCCCGGCGTCGACGAAGCCCATCAGGGATTGGACGATGACCGGCAAGACGTTTCGGCCGTCCGAAACACTCGGCGCCGGACCAGGAGCCCCACAGAATTACGTGCCGCCCGTGGACGAGGGCCGGCCGCCTCACTGATCCAGCAACGCCGCCCTAGGCAGGGAACCGTTCGTCGTCGCGGATCGAGCCGAGGTCGGAGTCGCCCTCGGCCCACTTGCGGACGCTGTCCGGCTCCATTTCGAACGCGCGCTCCAGCGAGCTGAGCGCACCGTCCTTGTCGCCGGCGAGCGCGCGGAAGCACGCGAGGTTGTAGTGCGTGGCGGCCATGTCCGGATACTCGCCCATGTGCTCCTCGACGTAGGCGACCGCCTCCGCCGGCTCCATCTTCGAGGCCCGGAAGCCGAGCTCCCAGGCCGACGGTCGGAATGCCTCTCCCGGCTTTCCTCCGACAGCGAGAACGACCGTTCCGGGATCTTTCGCGACAGCGGTCCGTTTCACCGCAGGATCAGGAAGGTGGACAATCGTTCCGGCGGGCGCATCCACCTCCTCGCCGTCGAGAATGAACGTCGCGCGGCCGCTCACGACCACGTACATCTCCTCGTGGCCGTACGTCTGCTCCGTGTGCTCCTCGACGATCTCGTCGCCGACGTCGGCGGTGTACGCGTTCGTGCCGAAAGCGCGGATGCCGAAGCGGCTGCGGATGGGCCGCCACTGCAGCCCGCGGTCGCCGACGGGGATCGTCTCCAGCTCGTCGATGTGGACGATGTTCATTCGCTGAGCTCCTGCCAGCGCGGGTCGTCTCGGAGCGAGTCCAGATCGGTGTCTTCCGCCATGTACCGCCGCACCTCCTCCTCGTTCAGCTCGCGGGCGCGGCGGAGATGCTCGAACGCCTCGTCCGCATTTCCGTCGAGCGCTTCCCAGCACGCGGCGTTGTAGTGGCGCGCCCACGCATCGGGCCGTTCCTCGATCGCCCTTTGGAGGACGGCACGGCCTTCGTCGGTGCGGCCTGCGCGGCGGTGGGCGTCGGCGACCGCGAAGGTATCCCAGGCCCCGCCCTCGAAGGGTTTGCCGATCGTCGCGCCGACGGCGAGCACGATGGTTCCCTGCTCCTCGGCAGTCGCCGTCCGCTCGACCTCGGGCGGCACGAACACGAGCGACCCGGCCGGCGCGTCGCCGGTCTCGCCCCCGACGGTGAACGTGGCGCGTCCACGCAGGACGACGTAGAGCTCCTCGTTCCCGCTGTCTTCCGCGTGCGGAGGAATGAGCTGGCCGCCCTCGTCGGCTATCCACGCGTTCGTCCCCGCAGGCCGGAAGCCCAGCGTGTGGCGGACGGGGATCAGGTTGCTGCCCAGATAGGGGACGGGCTCGATCTCGTCGATGCGGACGACGTTGTAGGTCATTGCCGCCGCAGTTCTTCGAGGACGACCGGGTCGATCGCATCGTCGCCCTCCACGCGCTCTTCCAGGTTCTCGACTCCGGCCCATTCGTCCAGCGACTCATAGCCGAGCCGGGCGAGCCGTTCGCGGATCTCGGCGCGCAGCTCGGCGCTCAGCGCGATCCACTGCAGGCGCGGCGTCTTGCCGAAGAGCTGTTGGTGCAGGCCGTACAGGTGGAGGAGCTCCTCCACCGGCCGCTCGTGGTCGTCGGCGCGCAGGTCGACGACGACGTCGGACAGGCCCGCGTAGCCCCCGTCCTTCTCCACGACAAGCAGGGCCGAGGACTGCTGACCGCGGCTGTCCCCGCCGGCCGCCTGCGCTGCGGCGAGGCAGTCGATCAGCCGCTCGGCGAGCGGGCGGTCCGCCGACGACTCGAAGGTCTCGGCGATCGCGTCCACGGTCTCGGCCGAGACGAGGATGTTCCCCTGCGCCGCGTAGCCCTCGCCGGTGCGCCCGCCAGCCCACGCGTTGCACGCCGAGCCCGTGTAGCTTGCGCTTCCGCCCTTCGCGTCGACGACGCCGACTTGCCGGTGGTCGCGACCGTCGTCGGCGGAGGTCAAGCGCTCGACGGCCTCTTCGGCAGAGAGTCCCTCGCGCAGCAGGGCGAGCCCCTCCGGCCCATAGCGCGGGTTCGCGTAGGCCTGCGTCGCGACCGCGCCGACGTGGGGCTCGGCCCAGGGGACGACCGACCCGACCGCGAGGAACTTCGACTGCGTCGCAACGCCCCACTGGCCCGCCTCGAGGTCACAGGCCGCGATCGAATAGGTCGCGACCCTAATCGCCATAGGTGAGACCTACGAGGTCGATGTCGAGCAGAGCGGGATCCGACACGAGGGCGCTCGCCACCTCCGCGTGCGACAGCGCCACCTTCACTTCTTCCGCACTGCCGGCACGAACGACGATCGGCCGACCTTCCGCGAAGGCTGCACGGGCGGACTCGTCCCAGGCCTCGAGGACGAGCGCCTCCCCCACGTCGAGCTCGCCTTCGAGCGCGATCTCTGGAACCCGCCGCCCGGTCGCTCCGAACCACCGCTCTCTCATACTGTGATCGTCTCGCCGGGCTCGGGGGAGAGCACCTCGACGTTCGGCGCCAGCTTGCGCAGCTCGTCTGGCGTCCCACGGAGCACCGGGAAGGTCCCGTAGTGGCAGGGGACGCACTTCTTGACGCCGAGCAGCTCGAGCGCGAGCGCAGCCTCCTTCGGGCCCATCGTGTAGTGGTCGCCGATCGGAAGAACCGCAACATCGGGGGAGTAGAGCCGCCGAATCAGCGCCATGTCGCCGAAGACGTTGGTGTCGCCTGCGAAGTAGAGCGTCGTTCCGTTCTCGAGCTCGATCACCAGGCCTGCGGGCTCTCCGGCATAGGTGCCGTCGTTCGTGCTGGAGGAGTGATTCGCGTCGGTGAGGGTGATCTTGATCCCGTCCACCTCCACCGTGCCGCCTTTGTTCGGGTCGCGCAGCTTGTCGCCGTCAATCCCCTGGTTGCCGAGCCAAGCGGCCAGCTCCACAGGTGCGACGACGACTGGATCGTGCTTCTGCGAGAGCTCGACCGCGTCACCGACGTGGTCGCCATGTCCGTGCGTGATCGCGATCAGGTCCACCCGCTCCGGCTCCTTCTCGCTCTCGGGGCACTTGGGGTTTGTCGAGAGCCAGGGGTCGACGTAGACCCGCTTGCCGCCCGGGGTATCGAAGCGGAATGAGGCGTGTCCAAGCCAGGTAAGAACTGTGTCTGCCATCTCCGGGAGGGTAACGCCGCAAAGCCGGGCTCTGCTCGGCTTTGCTCACCACGACGACCATTTCATGGTGCTGAAAGAAGGGGGAGCTCGAGGGGGAAACGTCGTTTCCCCCTCGAATTGAGTCCGTCCGATGTCGAAGTCACTCTTACTTTCCGTGGCCCGTCGAGCAGTTCCCGCAGGACTGGTCGTCGCCGCGGCTCTCGCGGATAGCTCTGGCTCCCGCCCCGTCGCCCTCTACGCGCTGCTGGCGCTTGTTCCGGTGGCGGCCGTGGTCGCGCTCGGCGTTTATGGGGACCTCCTTGAGCGCCCAGGGACGCCGGACGAGGAGGCTCCCCGCCGCCTGCAGGCGATCCTCTGGGGCCTTCTGATGGCTCTTGCAATCGCTGGTGCCGCGGCGCGAGCGCCCGCGATCGGCGAGGGAGTCGTGCCGGGGCTCGCCGTCACGGCCCTCATCGGCTGCCTGATCGTCCTCTGCGTCGAGGGCGTCGTCGAGCTCGTCGCGCAGGCGCGCCAGCGGCCGGTGCGACGGCCCCGCGTGACGCTAGAAGGGTAGGAAGCTCGTCGCGTTTCTCGCGAGGTCGATCATCGGCTGTACCGCGAAGAACGAGCCGACGGCTACAACGAGCGAGAGCCCGACCGATGCCGTGAGCAGGCGCTCCGGCGGCGGCGATCCGCCGATCGGGGCGAGCTGCAGCTCCTCGGTTGGGCGCATGTACATCGCCCGGATCACGGCGAGGTAGTAGTAGAGGCTGACGGCGGTCGCGGCCACGCCGACGATCACGAGCCAGATCCAGCCGCGATCATAGGCGGCGGCAAAGGCATAGAACTTCCCGACGAAGCCACCGGTCAGCGGGAGACCGGCGAAGCCGAGCATGAAGGCCCACATCGCGACGCCGAGGAACGGCCGCTCCCAACCGAATCCCGCCAGGTTGTCGAGGGTGACCTCCTCCCCCAGCTCGCGCTCGCGCGCGGCCACTACGCCAAAGGCGCCGATCGACGTGGCCGCATAGGGGATGAGGTAGTAGAGGAGCGCCTTGCCGCCGAGCGAGTTGTGGGCCGCAATCGGGATCAGCATGAAGCCGGCGTGCGAGATCGAGGAGTAGGCGAGCATCCGCTTGATGCGCCGCTGGACGAGCGCAGCGAGGTTTCCGACGGCGAGCGACGCGCAGGCGAGCACGGCCACCGCCACCGTCCAGACGTGCGCTTCTTGCGGGAAGGCGGTCACCAGCACGCGGAGCATCAGCACGAGCGCGGCCGTCTTCGTGGCGGCGGACATGAACGCCGTCACGCCGGTCGGCGCCCCCTCGTAGACGTCCGGAGTCCACATGTGGAAGGGCGCCGCCGACGACTTGAACCCGAGCCCGGTCAGCACCATCGCCAGTCCCGCGATCAGGAGCGCATCGCCGGAAAGCCCGAGCGACGCGGTCGCGTGCGCGATCTGGCCGAAACCGATCTCGCCGGTCGCTCCATAGACGAGCGCGGAGCCGAACAGGAGCACGGCGGAGCCGAAGCTCCCCACGATCAGGTACTTCAGGCCAGCCTCGAGCGAGCTCTCGAGGTCGACGTGGATCGCGCACAGGATGTAGAGCGCGATCGAGAACCACTCCAGACCGAGGAAGAGCGTGATCAGGTTGCTCGCGGAGACGAGGAAGATCATTCCGGCGCCCGCGGTCGCGAGCAGCGCGAAGAACTCGCCGGCGTGGCGCCACGCGCCGCGGCCTGAGTAGGAGACCCCGACCGCGGCCAGCCCCGCGCCGGCAATGATCATCTGCGCGAGCGCCGCGAGCCGGTCCCGCTGGATGGCGTCTGAGATCACGCCGTGGCCGTTTGCGCTGTGGGCGAAGAGGATCGCCGCGCAGACGAACGCGCCGGCGAAGCCGAGCGCGCACATGAACGCCGAGAACGGCTTCTCGGCGCTCTTGGGCACGAGGACGGCCGCCAGCAGCGCGACGGAGGCGGCCGAGAGCAGGGCCAGCTCGGGCGAGAGCGCGAACCAGTCGATGACCGGCTTCGCGATCACGGCGTCATCACCCCGCGGGCGCCGCCGGTCGTGATGTGGGTACCAGCGTTCTCAGCAGTAGCGGGGCAGGTGATCTGGTAGACGGTGGTCTCGGCCCCGTGGATCACCGTCTCCTTGCACCCGAACTTCGTCTGATAGCTCGTCCATCCACGCGCAGAGATGAATTGCGCTGAGACTGCGGGCGTCGCTTTGTTTCCCTCGAACGAGTGGCCGCTGATCGCCGCCGGCCACACCGAGAGCGCGAGCAGGCAGGCGACGAGCGGGACGATCACCCCCAGCTCGGCGGGCCGAAGGTCGAGAGCAGCATCCGTGACGGCGCTCCCGGGATCCCGGTGCAGCACCGCCGAGATCAGCCGCAGCATGTACATCGCCGCGAGGACGATGGCGACGGCGCCGATCACGGCCCAGGCCCACCCCTGCTGGAAGACGCCTGCGAGGATCAGGAACTCGCCCGCAAATGCCGTGGATCCCGGCACGGCGAGAGCGATGATCCCGGTCGTCATCAGGACCGTGGCGAGGATCGGGCGCCCGCGGGCCAACCCGCCGAGGCGGGCAAAGTCGCCGGTCGTCGTACGCCGCTCGATTCCGCCTGCGAGCAGGAAGAGCGCCGCGGAGAACAGTCCGTGGTTGATCATCTGCAGGACGGCTCCGTCGAAGCCGAGGTCGTTGTTCGCCAAGAGCCCGAGGGTGATCAGCCCGAGTTGCGCGAGGCTCGAGTACGCGACCACGCCGCGCACGTCGGGCGCGCGGAACGCGAGGATCGAGCCGTAGACGAGGCTGATCGTCGCCAGCACCAGGATCGTGACGCGGAAGTCGTGGATCGGATCCGGGAACTTGGGAATCGCGATGCGGAGGAACCCGTAGACGGCGGCCTTCGAGACCACGCCCGATAACACCGCCGCGACCTCGGGCGAAGACTCGCGGTAGGTGTCCGGCAGCCAGCCGTGGAAGGGGAAGAGCGGCGCCTTGACCGCGAAGGCGGCGGCGAAGCCGAGGAAGATCCACGTGCTTCCGCTCGTCCCGCTGTGGACGAGGTCGAACGTCCCCTGGGAGAGGCCGAAGACGATGATCGACGCCAGCATCAGCAGCGACCCCGCCATCGTGTAGATGACGAACTTGAGCGTCGCGCCCAGCCGTCCGGCCCCGCCCCAAACGCCGATGAGGACGTAGAGCGGGATCAGCATCCCCTCCCAGAACGCGTAGAAGAGGAGCAGGTCTTGCGCGGCGAAGACGCCGACGACCGCTCCGGTCAACAGCAGCATCAGGCCGAAGTAGGCGCGCGGCCGCTCGCGCCCGGCCCAGAACGCGTAACCGATCGCGCAGGCCATTACGACGACGGTCAGGCCGGTGAGCCACAGCGAAAACCCGTAGAAGCCGACGTGATAGGAGACCTTCAGGTCGCTGAACCAGCTGGTCTGCTGCTCGAACTGGAGGCCCTGCGAGAAGTGGAAGCGGGCGACGGCGTCGATCCAGAAGCCGACCTCGACCAGGCTGACGAGGACCGCGAACGAGGCAGTCGCGAAGCGAGACAGCGGCAGCAGCCAGATCACGAGCGCGCCCGCGATCGGGAGCAGGATCAGGATCGTGGCGAGGGAGCCCGTCATCGCACGGCCACGAAGACCACGGTCAGGACGACGACCCCGGCGGCGATCGCGAGCGCGTAGGTGCGGACAAGCCCGGTCTGGACGCGGCTCGTCTCGCCGCCCGCCCGGCGGAACGTCGCGGCGATCTCACCCACGGAAGCGAGCACGATCGGCGCCTCGATCAGCCTCATCGACCCTCGCGCGAGCAGGACCGCCGGGCGGTAGAAGAGCAGGTCGTAGGCCTCGTCGAAGTAGAACTTGTGCTCGAGCAGAGCCTGCAGCCGCGGCGCGTGGGGAACCGAGACGCGCCGGCGCGAGTAGACGAGCCACGCGATCGCGACGCCGAGCCCGCCCGCCGCGACCGCCGCGATGCTCGAGACAGCCTCCTCCGTCCCACTCGCCTCCACGAGCGGCTTCGCGACCGGATCGAGCCAGTGCGCGATCGGCGTCCAGACGCCGGCGAACTGGATCCAGCCGCCGATCGCCGCAAGCACGGCCAGCACCGCGACGGTCGACCCCATCGAGATCCCGACCACGTCGCGGCGGAGCGCATGGAAGTGCTCGCGGACGAAGCCCGACGGCTCGCCCCCGAAGACCATGAAGAGCATCCGGAACGTGTAGAGGCCGGTCAACAGCGCTCCCGCGATTCCCACCGCCCAGAGCACGTCGCCGTAGGCGCCGTGGTCGAGCGCGCCGGCGAGGATCGAGTCCTTGGAGAAGAAGCCCGAAAACGGCGGAATCCCCACGAGGGCGAGCGACCCGATCAGGAAGGCGACGTACGTCTTGGGCAGGTAGCTGCGGAGGCCGCCCATCCTGCGCATGTCCTGCTCGGCCGCGAGCGCGTGGATGACGATCCCGGCGGCCATGAACAGCAGCGCCTTGAAGAAGGCGTGCGTCATCAGGTGGAACATCCCGCTTCCGTAGGCGCCGATCCCCGCGCCGAGGAACATGTAGCCGATCTGGGACATCGTCGAGTAGGCGATGACGCGCTTGATGTCCACCTGCACAAGCGCGATCAGCCCCGCCAGCAGGATCGTGCCCGCGCCGAGACCGGCGGCCAGGTCCTGCACGACCGGCGCGAGCTCGAACAGCGCGTGCGTGCGGACGATCAGGTAGACGCCCGCTGTGACCATCGTGGCCGCATGGATGAGGGCGCTGACAGGGGTCGGGCCCTCCATCGCATCGGGAAGCCAGGTCTGGAGCGGAAGCTGCGCCGACTTCGCGACGGCGCCCCCGAGCAACCCGAGCGCGACCAGGTTGACGACCCAGTGGTTGGAGGCGAGATCCTGAGCGCGGGTGAACGAGAGAGCGAAGTCGAGCGTGCCGGTGTGCTGGATGAGCAGGAAGAGCGCCAGGGCGAAGGTCGCGTCGCCGAGCGCGTTCATGATGAAGGCCTTCTTGGCGGCGGCGACCGCCGCCTCGCGGTGGTGCCAGAAGCCGATCAGGAGGTACGACGAGAGACCGACGAGCCCCCAGCCGGCGAGCAGCAGCACGAGGTTCCCCGACTGGACGAGGAGCAGCATCGAGATCGAGTAGGCGACTATCAGGAAGCCCACTCCGGCGACGATCAGCATCATGAAGACCGAGAGCGGGTCGACCAGGATGCGCATTCCGAAGTGGAGGTCGCCCGCGCTCAGCCAGGTCCAGAGGGTCGAGGCGTGTGAGCGTTCGTCCGGGGGGCGGTCCCAGAGGAGCCCGAAGCTGACGACGGCCGCCGCGAAGGAGGCGAGCACCGATGCGGAGGCGACGTAGCCGGCGCCCCGCCGAGTGAGCCGCTGTCCCGCGAGCGTGATCGCCAGCGCAGCCGCAATCGGCGAGGCAAGGCAAATCCAGGCGCTAACGATCATCCGCGCCCGCGCCCCTCGCCGGCGTCAGCCACTGTCCCCGCGCCGCGATCTAGCCTCCTTGGCCAGCGGCGCCCGAGGAACGCGGGGCCCACTCTCATCGAAAGACGCCCCGTGCGCTTCATCCGCGGAGGACGCTCAGCTTGTCCACGTCGAGAGGGAGCTTGCGGCGCGCGATCGCGACGATCAGGAGCTTGTCCACGTCGAGAGGGAGCTTGCGGCGCGCGATCGCGACGATCAGGCCAAGCCCGACCACCACCTCAGAGGCGGCGACCGCCATCACCGCGAGCGCGAAGATCTGACCGTCGTGGTTGCCGATGTGGCGGGCCATCGCGATCAGGGCCAGGTTGCCGCCGTTCAGCATGATCTCGAGCGAGAGCAGGACGATCAGCGGGCTGCGGCGGACGAGGACGCCGAGCGCTCCCGTCGCGAACAGGAACGCCGCAACTGCCAGATACCAGGCAACCTCAGGGCCCTTCATGTCCCTGGCCGCCCTTCGCTCCCGTCCGGCGAAGCCGGCCTCCGCGACGGGCTGACGCCGCTGGCGGCAGGATGCTGCGCTCGCAGAGCTTGCGCGTACTGAGATGTACTGCGCTGCGCGCTGCTCGCTTGCCTCCTTGGCCAGCAGCGCCCCAGGAACATGAGGAGCATCACTCCGCGCTACCCCAAGGGCCGCGGCGGGCATGACTTCCGAGCACGACACCGCCGACTGCGGCCACGAGCAGGACGATCGACGTGATCTCGAAGGCGAGCAGGTGGTTGGTCAGGAACGCGCGCCCGATCGCCGCCGGGCTGCCGAAGGAGCCGGTCACCGAGGCCTCGTGCGAAAGGCGCCCCCCCGCTTTGAGCCCGATCACGATCACGATCTCCACCAACAGCGCACCGGCCGCTGTCGCGGCCGCGACCGATTGCCAGCTCGGCCCGCCCGCCCAGGGCGTATCGGCCTGCCCGCCGAGATAGGCGATCACGAACAGGAACATCACGACCACCGAGCCCGCATAGATCATCACCTGCGCGGCCGCGACGAACTCGGCCGAAAGCAGCAGGTAGAGGACTGCGAGCGAGCCCAGGTTTCCGATCAGCGCGAGCGCCGAGTAGAACGGGTTCGAGAACGAGACGACCGCGATGCCCGAAGCGAGGCACGCGAAGGCCGCGCCGACCCACACGACCCAGACAAGGGCATTCGCGGCGGAGGCGACGATCACCCCGTAACCCCCTTGTGCTCCAGTGAACAAGCAAGCCGGTTTGTGGACTGGAGCACAAGGCTCGGCCGGCGACGGTTGGTCACGCGTGATCCTTGTAGTAGGGAATGGGCGTGTCGTAGAGCTCGCGGTCGGCGACCGGGACGCGCTTGATCGGCTCGGCGAGCAGCATGTCCTTCGTGTAGATCAGGTCGTCCCGCGAGTACTCGGACAGCTCGAACTCCTGCTCGAGCGTGATCGCGTCGAAGGGGCAGGCCAGCTCGCAATAGCCGCAGAAGATGCAGCGCGAGAGATTGATCTCGTAGATGCGCGCGTACCGCTCGCCGGCGGAGACGCGGTTGTCCGCGGTGTTCTCGGCGGCAACGACGCGGATGCAGTCGGCCGGGCAGGCGGCGGCGCAGAGCGAGCAGCCGACGCATTTCTCGAGGCCGTTCTCGTACCGCCAGAGCCGGTGCCGGCCGCGGAAGCGCGGATAGAGCGGCCGCTTGTACTCGGGGTACTGCTGGGTGATCGGCTTCTTGAAGATCTGTCCGAAGGTGACCCCGAACCCCTTGAGTGTCTCCAGCGGCTGCGGGCTCATACCGCCACCACCACGGCCGCGGTCACGAGCGCGTTCAGGGTCGCGACCGGCAGCAGAACCTTCCAGCCGAGTCGCATCAGCTGGTCGTAGCGCAGGCGCGGCAGCGTCGCCCGCAGCCAGATGAAGACGAACAGGAAGCCTGCAAGCTTGAGCACGAACCAGATCGGGCCCGGAAGGAACGGACCGCTCCAGCCGCCGAAGAAGAGCGTCACCCCGAGGCCCGAGAGCGTGATCATGTTGATGTACTCGGCAGTCGAGAAGAGGCCGAAGCGCATGCCGCTGTACTCGGTGTGGTAGCCGGCGACGAGCTCGGTTTCGGCCTCGGGGAGGTCGAACGGCGGGCGGTTCGTCTCGGCGATCCCCGCGATGAAGAAGACGACCAGGCCGACGAGCTGCGGGCCCACGAACCAGGTCACCTCCTGCTGGCGGTGGACGATGTCCACGAGCGAAAGCGACCTACCCATGATCACGACGCCGAGGACGGAGAGCGCCAGCGAAACCTCGTACGAGACCATCTGCGCGCACGTCCGCATCGACCCGAGCAGCGAGTACTTCGACTCACTCGCCCAGCCGCCGACAACGAAGGCGTAGATCCCGAGCGAGCCGAGCGCGAACAGGAGGATTAGCGAGATCGGAACGTCCACGAGCCAGCCGCCGACGAAGTAGCCACCGATGTCCCAGCCCGGCCCGAACGGGATCACGCTGAAGGCCGCGAGCGCGGTGATCCCCGCCACCGCGGGCGCGCCGATGTAAAGGAGGTCGATCGCGGCCGCGGGGAAGAAGTGCTCCTTGCGCAAGAGCTTGACGAGGTCGGCGATCGGCTGCAGGAGCCCGAACGGCCCGGCCCGGTTGGGACCGTAGCGCTGCTGCATCCGGCCGATGAGCTTGCGCTCGAGCCAGGTCATGTACGCGAACGCGCCCATGACCAGGTTGATGACGATCAGGGCCTTGATCAGATCTATCCACCAGGGTTCGGGTCTCACAGGCGGCTCACCTCCACCCCGGCCTCCAGGTCGCGGACGTGCTCCTCGGCCGCCCGTACGACGCCGGCCTTCAGCCGCCGGTTGATCCGCGCTCGAAGCTCGACCGAGGTGCCGTTCGAGCTGACCTTGACCGCGTCTCCGTTGGAAACTCCACGGGCCGAAGCATCGGCGGACGAAAGCTCGATCTCGGGCTCGGGGCGCTGGAACTCGAGCTCGGGCACCCGCTCGACCGCCGGGCCGGAGAAGAGCGCGCGGTAGCGCACGAGCTGCAGCGGCCCCCCGCCGGCGGTGCCCGTCGCTGCCGCAGGAGCGCTCTTCGCCTCGCCGGCGGCCGCGCGCGACGGAAGCGAGGCGCGCTCGCCGACCTCGCCGAAGGGGATCCCGCCGTAGACGCGCTCGGACACCTCGGCGAACACGTCGGGCGCGTGTGGGGACAGCTCGACGCCGAAGCGCCCGGCCAGCTTCGCGATCCAGGCCAGCTCGTCCGGGCCGGACGGGATGACCGCACGGCGAAGCCGCTGGAGGCGCCCCTCGAGGTTGACGTACGTGCCGTCGCGCTCGAGATACGAGGTGCCCGGAAGGACGAGGTCGGCCCAGCCGCGGACGAGCCGCTCGAACATCGTGATCGCGAGCACGCGCTCGGCCTGCTCCGCCATTGCGCGGACGTTGGGATCGGCGGCGGCCTCGTCGCCCGAGACGACAAGGAGCTTCACCGGCTCCGGGTTGCTTGGCGACTCGTCGGCGGCGGCGGCCCACGCATCGGAGACGCCGCGAGCGTTCGGAGTCGCAGGAAGATGGAAGGCGCCCGAGCCCTCCTTCTCAGCGAGGCCGAGCTCGGCCGCGAGCGTGGCGACCGTCACACCGCCGTGGCTTCCAAGCCCCGACCAGACAAGAACGACCCGATCGACCTCCCGCAGGCGTGGCGCGAGCTTACGAAGCTCCTTCGCGGCCGCTCCGGGCGCGGCCGGCTCGGTGCCGTCGACGCCGACCCTGACGATCTCCGCCCCGTTTCGCCGGGCGGCCTTTATCCAGAGATCGACGACCGGAGCGCGCTCGGCCACGGGCTCGTCGCCCAGCACGACTACAGCCTGGGCATCGCGGATCGCCGACAAGGGCAGACGGAACGGGTCGAGCGCGTCGCTCGTCTCCTCCGGAAGGACGGCGGTATGCGCGCCCAGCCCTAGCCGTAGGAGCTTGCCGAGGGCATAGGCCGTCTCCACGGTCTCGGACCCCGAGAGCGCCGTGAGGATCTGGCCTTGTGCTCCAGTGAGCAAACTCTCGGCCTCGTCCAGGGCGTCGTCCCAGGAGATCTCCTCGAAGCCGTGGCGGCGGACGCGCTTGAGCGGGTCGGCGATCCGGTCCGCAGCGCGAAGGTGCCCGAAGGCGAACCGGCCCTTGTCGCACAGCCAGCCCTCGTCCACCTCGGGGTGGTTCCGCGACAGGATCCGCGCCACCTTGCCCTCGCGCGTCGTGGCGCTGATGTTGCAGCCGACCGGGCAGAGGCCGCAGACGCTGGGCACGTTCTGGATCTCCCACGGGCGCGCGAGGAAGCGGTACTGCGTTGAGGTGAGCGCGCCGACCGGGCAGAGCTCGATCACGTTGCCGGAAAAGGGCGCACGATAGGGCTCGTCCTCGAAAGTCGCGATGATCGACTGCGAGCCGCGGTTGCGGGCGATCAGGCGGCCGTCCTCGGCCACGCTCTCGGAGAAGCGCGTGCAGCGGTAACAGAGGATGCAGCGCTCCCGGTCGAGGGCGATCAGCGGGCTGATCGGGATCGGCTTGTCGAAGGTGCGCTTGGGAAAGAGCATGCGCGTCTTCCCGGGGCCGTAGCGAAAGGTGAGATCCTGGAGCGGGCACTCGCCGCCCTTGTCGCAGACGGGGCAGTCGAGCGGATGGTTGACGAGGATGAATTCGAGGACGGCGTTCTGCGCCTCGGCCGCTTTCTCCGAGGCTTGCGCGGTGCGGACGATCATTCCGTCCTGTGCCGTCATCGTGCAAGCGGCCATAGGCTTCGGCATCCCCTCGACGTCGCAGAGGCACATGCGGCAGGCGCCGACGGGAGCACCGAGCCGCGGCTCGTAGCAGAAAATCGGGATCTCGATGCCGGCCTGAAGCGCCGTTTCGACGAGCCCGGTGCCGGCGGGCACTTGGACCTCGCGCCCGTCGACGGTGACGGTGACCAGCTCGGGCGCGCTCAAGACGGCACCTCCGCGGTCGGATGATGCGCATGCTGATCGACCGGCGCGAATACTCCCTCGAGCGAGGACTCGCCCTTGTAGGGGCAGCCGCCCTCGTCGAGGTGCCGCTGGAACTCGTCGCGGTACTTGCTGACGTACTCCACGACAGGCCCCGCGGCGAAGTCGCCGAGCGCGCACAGGCACTTCCCGAGCATCCGGTCGCAGACCGACAGCAGCAGGTCGAGCTCGGCCTGCTCGGCACGCCCGTCCTCGATCTTGCGCAGAAGCTGCACCATCCAGCGCGTCCCCTCTCGGCACGGCGTGCACTTCCCGCACGACTCGTGCATGTAGAACTGGGACGAGCGCAGCGCGAGCTGCACCATGCAGGCGCGGTCGTCGATCACGATCACCGCGGCCGCGCCGAGTTGCGACCCCGCCTCCGCGACCGAGTTGAAGTCGAGCGCCGTGTCGATCTGATCGGGCGTCATCACCGTCGTCGACGAGCCGCCGGGGATGATCGCCTTCAGCTCGCGCCCGTCCGGAATGCCCCCGCCGACGTCGTAGATCAGCTCCCGCAGGCGCGTTCCGAGCTCGAGCTCGTAGTTGCCCGGGCGCTCGATGTTCCCCGAGAGAGAGAAGACGACGGTGCCGGGCGACGGCTCCGGCCCGATCGACGCGTACCACTTCCCGCCCTTCTCGATGATCGTCGGCACCGTGGCGACGGTTTGCACGTTGTTGATCAGCGTCGGAGACCCGTAGAGGCCGCTGACCGCCGGGAACGGAGGTCGTGGACGCGGCTGGCCGCGCTTGCCCTCGAGGGACTCGAGCAGCGCCGACTCCTCACCGCAGATGTAGGCGCCCGCACCCCGGTGGAGAACGATCGTCACGTCACCGAGCAGACCGGCGTCACGCACCTCGTCCAGCGCCGCCCGCATCACCTCGAAGACGTCGATGTACTCGCCCCGCAGGTAGATGAAGACGTTCTGGGATTCGATCCCGTGGGCCGTGATCAGGCAGCCCTCGATCAGCCGGTGCGGGTTGCGCAGCATGATCTCGCGGTCCTTGAACGTGCCCGGCTCGGACTCGTCCGCGTTCACGCAGAGGTAGGTCGGCTTGCCCGTGCCCTTGGCGAGGAAGCTGGCTTTCCTCCCCATCGGGAACCCTGCGCCGCCGCGGCCGCGCAGGTTGGAGGCGATGAGCTCGTCGACGATCTTCTGCGGTTTCAGCCGCCGCGCCTTGGCGAGCGACTTGTAGCCGCCGGTGCGCTGGTACTCCGCCAGCTTCGTCAGGTCGTGCTCGTCGGCGCCCGCGAGCGTGATCTCCCTAAGCCCCATTGCGCAGCTCCTCGACGATCGCGGGGACATCGTCGACGCCCACCGGCTCGCGGTAGCGCCCGTCAACTGTGACGACGACTGCCCGGCCACAGCCGCCAGCGCACTCGATCGTCCGCAGAGTCACCTCGCCGTCCTCGGACGTTTCGCCCGGCCGAACGCCCAGCTCGCGCGTGAAGGCCTCGAGCACCTGCTGCGCCCCGACGAGCGCGCACGAGATATTGGTGCAGACCTCGACTACATGGCGGCCGACCGGCTCGAGATGGAGCATGTCGTAGAAGGAGGCGACGGCCTGGCAGTAGGCCGGGGTGACGTCGAGCGCTTCAGCCACCTCGCGGAGCGCCTCGGGCGGGAGCCAGCCGTCGTGGCGCTCCTGGGCCAGGCGCAGGGCAGGCAGGATCGCCGAGTGGCGGTCCGGATACTCGGCCCGCAGCTCCTGGACCTCGTCGTAGAAGGTCGTCACCGGTCGACCTCGCCCATGACCGTGTCCAAAGAGCCGACGATCGCGATCAGGTCGGCGACGAGCGCGTCGGACATGCAGGTCGCGGTCGCCTCGAGTGCGACGAACGAGGGCGCGCGGAACTTGACTCGCCAAGGCTTCGGCCCGCCGTCGGAGACGACGTAGCAACCGAGCTCTCCGCGCGGCGACTCGACGGCGACGTAGACCTCGCCCTCCGGGACGCGGTAGCCCTCGGTGACGATCTTGAAGTGGTGGATGAGCGACTCCATCGAGGTGTGGAGCTCGTGCCTCGGCGGCAGCACAACCCGTCGGTCGTCCACGATCCACGGCTCGCCCTGCATCTCCTCGAGGCGATCGAGGCACTGATCGACGATCCGTGTCGACTGGCGCATCTCGTCCATGTGCACCCGGTAGCGGTCGTAGACGTCTCCGGCGGGATAGACCGGGACGGCGAAGTCGATCTCGTCGTAAACGAGATACGGATCGGCCTTACGCAGGTCCCAGTCGACGCCGGAGCCGCGCAGCACCGGGCCTGACTGGCCGAGTGCGATCGCGTCGGCGGCCGAGAGAAGCCCGATCCCGACCGTCCGCGCAAGCCAGATCCGGTTGCGGTCGACGAGCGCCTCGTACTCGTCCACGGCGCCCGGCATCCGCCCGACGAACTTGCGGCACTCCGGGAAGAAACC
>WNFU01009355.1_pt1 | contig 19210 bp, 21 predicted proteins | sample 5400121 | NCBI WGS metagenome assembly WNFU01 (sample SAMN13153360, study PRJNA577476) | soil metagenome | isolation source: 100 cm soil or saprolite under grassland replicate 1 | place: USA:California | collected 2016-06-15 | reverse complement strand
CGATACCACAATTTGTACTGGTTCGCGCTTTTCTCGGCATGTTTTTCTCCTATTACATTACTGAAACCTTGATGGCCCGAGCTATGCCGCCAGAGATGCAAGCTAATGCATTAGATTATTTCGTGGATATTTTCTTACATGGTATTCTCGTCAAGGAGACTGCATGAATTCACGTTTGTTAGCCATTATCTGTAAAGAGTTTATTCAAGCGTTTCGAGATCGACGGACGGTGATCATCATTTTAATTATGCCTGTCATGCAATTATTTCTGCTTGGGTACGCTGCCACAACTGACGTGAAAAATATCGCCATCGCGGTCTGGGATCAGAATCAGACGCCTCAATCACGCGCTTTGTTGGATGCGTTTCGCGCGGCGGATTATTTTCAGATTGCTTATACCGTTGACTCTCAGGATGAGATGCAGATCCTCATTGAGCAAGGAAGTGCACGGGCTGTGTTGATCATCCCGCCAGATTATGATCGCCATTTGCTGGAGGGGGATGCTCAAGTTTCGATGATCCTGGATGGTTCGGATGCATCAGTTGGTTCCACTGCCTTATCCGTCTCTCAACTTATCGGTCAGGCGTATGGCACGAAGATTGTTCAATCACAGGCTGCTTTAAGAGGTCGCCTCAATGGAACAGGCTCACCGCTCCAGGTGCGGACCCGCGTCTGGTACAACCCCGATCTGCTTTCTGCTTATTTCATGATCCCGGGCGTGATTGGTCAAATCCTGTTTATGATCACCACCATTTTGACGGCGACTGCCATTGTGCGAGAACGGGAACGAGGCACCATTGAGCAATTGATCGTGACTCCGATTCGTCCCTGGGAATTGATGGTGGGGAAGATCATCCCATACATCATTCTGGCCGCAGTTGAGGCCGCCGAGGTGATTCTGATCGGACATTTCTGGTTTCGAGTTCCTGTGGTTGGGAATTTGGGTCTCATCGCCTTGAGTTCCGGTTTGCTGTTACTTTCCAGTCTGGGAATAGGTTTGTTCGCTTCCACGATTGCGCATACCCAGCAGGAGGCGAACGTCATGGTTCAGATGACACTGCTGCCAAGCTTTTTTCTCTCAGGTTTTTTCTTCCCCATTGATGCAATGCCGCGCGCCTTGCAATTGATCTCCTATCTTTCTCCATTGCGCTATTATCTGGTTGTCATCCGGGCGCTCATGCTTAAGGGTGCAGGCTTTACCGCGATTCAAAATCAGCTGATCGCCCTGGCTATTTTTGGTTTCATCATTATGGGAGCCGCGGCGCGGCGTTTCCATAAGACATTGGATTAGGTTATTGTGCAAAAACCTTGCGAAGGTTGTTTTTTTGAGAAAACCTTGATCAAACAAGATGAACCTTCGCAAAGCTTGTCCTGAGGAACAATTATGAACTCACGCTTAATCTCCATCATTCGCAAGGAATTTATTCAGATCACTCGTGACCCGCGCACGTTGGTCTTGGTCGTTGTGATGCCGATCATGCAGTTGTTCCTGCTGGGGTATGCGGCTACCACAGATATTAAAAACATCTCACTGGCCGTTTGGGATCAAAGCCAATCGGTACAGTCACGCGCCTTGTTGGATGCGTTCCGTGCGGCGAACTACTTTAGTATTGATTATCCTGTCAGATCGGAGGAGGAATATAAGGATTTGATCGAGCAGGGCAGAATCCGGGCTGCGCTCATCATCCCGCCTGATTACGAAATCCGTCTCCTGGAGGGGAAAGCGCAGGTGTCATTAGTGTTAGATGGTTCGGATGCAACGGTGGGCGGAACCGCACTATCCACGGCCAAACTGATCGGTCAATCCTACGCAACAAAAGTATTGACGGAACAAGCCGCCCTGACCGGAAGATCCTCTTCCTTCGCCCCTCCCATGGAAGTTCGTACACAGGTTTGGTACAACCCAGACCTGATCGCTGCCTACTTCAATGTTCCTGGCGTCATTGGGATGATCTTGTACTTCATCACCGCGCTGCTCACAGCCTCCTCTATTGTGCGAGAACGCGAGCGCGGCACGATTGAGCAATTGATCGTCACTCCCATTCGTTCCTGGGAATTGGTAGTCGGGAAAATTTTGCCGTACACCATCCTGGCATTCATCGACACGGTCGAAATTCTCGTTATTGGTCATTGGTGGTTCAAGGTTCCCATCCGTGGAGATTTGGGACTCATCTTTGCCCTATCAGGTTTATTCCTATTATCAAGCCTTGGAATTGGTCTCTTCGCGTCCACGATTGCCAATACACAGCAGGAAGCATTTATTACCGTCATGGTTACCATGCTACCGAGTATTTTCCTTTCAGGGTTTTTCTTTCCCATTGAAGCAATGCCTAAATTTCTTCAGTATGTTTCAGCCATTATTCCCCTTCGCTATTATCTTGTGATTATCCGCTCCTTGCTTCTAAAAGGAGTCGGAGTGGGTGCATTGCAATATGAGATTCTTGCGCTATCCATATTTGCGGTCTTTATTATGGGTGCGGCGGCTCTCCGCTTCCGCAAACGCCTGGACTAAATTCTCTTAAGGAGTTAATCATGCAACATAAACGTCCCCCTCTTCCCGCGATCATTCTCATTGTATTAGTCATTGCTGCCGGAGTTTATTATGGGGTCCGCGCTTTGAACAGTAATGAGAATGAGAGCCTCACTGCCTCAGGAACAATCGAGTCGGTCGTTGTGAATGTTTCGCCACAGATGGCTGGCAGAGTGCAGGAAGTCCTCTTCGAGGAAGGGCAGCCCGTTAAGATGGGCGATCCGCTTCTTTCCCTGGATGACAGCCTGCTGGCGGCACAGCGTGAAGTCGCTCAACGTGGAGTTGATTCCGCTCATCAAGCCTTGTTAACGGCGCAAAGCGCCTATAACTTGGGGCAGGCGCAATACGATGCCACGCTGACTACTGCCCGCGCTCAGGAAGGCAACCAGCGTCTGACCGACTGGGCGAACCGTACCCCAGGCCAATTTGAACAACCCTTGTGGTACTTCAGCCGCGACGAACAGATCACGGCGGCTCAAACGGAGGTTGAAACGGCTCAAGAAGCATTTCAACAGGCCCAAGCCAACCTCGAAAGCGTTGTCAAAGATTTGAATAATGCTGATTTTGTCGCTGCCGAGACGCGCCTCTCCAATGCACGTATGGGATATTTGATCAGCAAGGCTGTCTATAACCGTTCTCAAGCGACCGGTGGCAAAGTGCGCCCCGAAGATGTGGACTTAAATCTCAATTTGCCGCCTTATGTTCCAGCTTATCGTGTAAAAATTCGCGTCGCCAAAGGACTGAGTGGAGATAGCGACGTGATCACAGCTGCGAGTGATGCCCTGGATGTGGCTGAGGCTGAACTCCAGGATGCTCAAAAGGCATACGATGAGTTGCTGACCACTGACGCAGCACAGAATGTACGTGCAGCGCGTGCGTCTGTTTCCGTGGCACAGGAACGTTATGAATCTGCTCTGGATACATTAAGCCGACTGCAAACAGGCGAGCACTCTCCTCAGGTCAAGATTGCTGCGATGGCGCTCGAACAGGCGAAAGCTGCCCTGCAACAGGCCCAGAGTGGTGTCAATCAGGCGGAAGCCAACCTGGCATTGCTTGATACTCAGGTCGCTGAATTGACCGTCTCTGCACCGCTGGATGGGATTATCCTCACACGTAATGTAGAACCGGGTGAATTCGTGCAGCCTGGCGCAGTCGCATTTGCCATGGCAGATTTAAGTAACATCACGATCACAGTCTACGTTCCTGAAGATCGCTATGGACAGCTCAAATTGGGTCAGCAGGCAAGTGTAACCGTTGATTCCTTTCCTGGCGAAACCTTTAACGCCGAAGTGATCCACATCGCAGACCAGGCAGAGTTCACCCCGCGTAATGTCCAGACCGTGGAAGGACGTAGTTCAACGGTCTATGCCATTAAGTTGAAGGTCACTGACAGTGAAGGGAAGTTGAAAATCGGTATGCCGGCAGACGTGGTGTTCAAATAACAGTCAAATGTCTAAGGTCCAAAGTCGAAAGTTGTCTATTAAGTTCATAGGAGATCACAATGACAGCCATTACTAGATTTGAAGAAATTGATGCTTGGGCAATCGACTTTTGACAGAACGGAAATTTACTTGACAATGACTAATTTACTTGTTTCTGCAAATCACTTAAGTAAATCCTTCGGCGAAACCCGTGCGGTGGATGATGTCTCCTTGCAAATCAAAGCGGGTGAGATCTACGGCCTCGTCGGTGCGGATGGCGCGGGGAAGACAACCACCATGCGATTGCTCGTGGGCGCTCTGAAGCCAGATGCAGGCGAAGTAACTGTCTGCGGATACGACGTGATCCGCAAGACGGAATTGGCTCGTTCACAGCTTGGGTACCTATCGCAACGCTTCTCGATGTATGAAGATTTAAGCGTTCTTGAAAATATTCGCTTCTTTGCCGAAGTACGCGGACTGAAACCAAACGAATGGCTGCCGCGCTGCCTGGAAATCCTTGAATTTGTCGGGCTGGATAAATTTACCGACCGTCGGGCGGGTCAACTTTCTGGTGGCATGAAGCAGAAGCTCGGGCTTGCCTCTGCGCTCGTCACGCGTCCGCGCGTGCTGTTACTTGACGAGCCAACCACTGGCGTTGATCCAGTCACACGCCAGGACTTTTGGCAGTTGGTAATCAAATTAGTATCTGCTCCTCTCACCCCTCACCCCTCAGAAGGGGAGTTGTCCGCATCATCTGCAATAGGGGATAAGGGTGAAGGGGGAGTATCAGTTATCATCTCCACTCCTTACATGGATGAGGCTTCCCGCTGTCATCGCGTTGGCTTTATGAAAGATGGAAAGATCATTGCGGAGGATACGCCATCGAATTTACGTGCTCATCTGAACAACCGCATCCTTGAATTGCGCGGCTCTCCGTTGACTCTTCTTCGTCACGTGGCACATCAGGATCAGGATGTCGAAGATGTTCAGGCATTTGGCGATCGGCTGCACATCCGCGTCGGGGAGAACAAAGCTCAAGATGTCCTCAGCCGGTTGAAATCCCAGATACGAACGGAGGGTGGTCAGGTGGATGAACTTCGCTCAATCCATCCCGTCCTCGAAGATGTGTTTATTGCGTTATCGGAGTCATCCAATGAGTGAAGTAGTTATTCAGGTTGAAAACCTCACGCGTCGTTTCGGCGATTTCGTTGCCGTGGATCATATCAATTTTGATGTGCATCAGGGTGAAGTGGTTGGGTATCTCGGTCCAAATGGTTCAGGCAAGACGACGACCATCCGCATGTTGCTCGGGCTCCTTGAACCCAGCGATGGCAAAGCGACTGTGCTCGGATTTGACGCCTTCAAACAAAGCGAAGAGGTGCGTACTCGCGCGGGATATATGTCGCAGAAGTTTGCAATCTATGATGACCTGACCGTGCTGGAAAATTTGACGTTCTATGGCGGCGTGTATGGGATCACGGACAAAGCCCGCATCAAACGGACCCTGGAACTGGTCGGCCTCACCGGGCATGACTCTACCTTGACGCGTTCTCTCTCCGCAGGTTGGCGGCAGCGACTCGCGCTGGGTATCGCGTTGGTGCATGAACCGAAATTATTATTCCTGGACGAGCCCACCTCGGGCGTGGATCCCACCGCACGTCGCGCCTTCTGGGATCTGATCTATGAACTCGCTGAGCGCGGCGTGACAATTTTAGTGACCACGCACTATATGGACGAAGCGGAATACTGCGAACGTGTCGGTATCATGCGCGATGGAAAATTGCTGGCAATGGATACACCTTTGAAATTGAAGGAAACAATCATTCCTGGCGACGTGTGGGAAGTCTTTGCCGAACCGCTGCAGGATGGATTGGCTGTCTTGCCTGAAGTGAAGGGAGTACTACGGGTGGGGCTTGCAGGTGACCATTTGAGGACGATCACAGAAAAAGGTATGGAGAAAGATACGTTGCTGAACGCATTGAAAGAGAAAGGCGTGACTGTGAAAGATATCGTTGTTGGCGAACCGACACTGGAGGACGTGTTTATTTCACTGGCGCGTTAAACGTTAGCACGTTTGAACGTTACAACGTTCAAACGTGCTACTTAGCTTTGAAAAGCATTATTGTTGTACTGTTGTCTGTTCGGGGACAACCAGCGCCATGATCAAATAGACGATTGCGATCCCACCGAAGCCGGTGAAAAACGCCAGCACGGCCAGCAAGCGGACGATGGTTGGGTCGATGCCAAGATATTCGCCTAGCCCCGCGCACACGCCTGCGATCATGCGATTGGACGTACTGCGAGTCAGTTGCTTGTAATTGGTGTTCATGATATTGCACTCCTTTCAATGATTTCTATGTAGCATACGCAGGGATTTGAAAGAAGTTGCAGACTATTTCGTCCTGAGCGGAGTGAGTGTTTGCCGAACGCAGCCGGCTGCGTAGCGTGCTTGTGGCAAGGACAATGTTTCAATTAATGAATTGCTTGCATGGATGTGCCCTTCGACTTCGTGGCTCTACTTACATTCGCCCCTCCGCTCAGGGCGAAGGTTATTTATATTTCCTACTCTCCAAGTAATTCGCTGCTGCTGCCCAAAGAAGCGCTAGTCCAATCATCAAATAAACAACTGCTTGCAAACCTAGAAATCTGAGTTGTGAGACTCCGAAGGCGCTAAACAATATTCCCACGATCCCGTAAAAAATTGTGTTGCGGACATAATCCGACCCGACGCGTTTGGACTGCAAAATGTTCTTTTGCATGAGCAATTCTATTGCACGGACTTGTTCTTCATGCAGATTTTTACACGCCAAAGAATCTCCTGCAGGCGTGGCGCAATCGGAGCATAGTCCGCGCTGACAGTATTTACAGAGTCCAACGGCGGGTTTATCAGGATGATAAAAGCAGACCAAGATTATTCTCCGATCAGCTGTACGATTAACTTTCTCTGGCGCGGACGGTTATCAAAATCCACGTAAATGACTTGTTGCCACGTGCCTAACGTCAGTTGTCCATCTACAAATGGAATGGTGAGCGAAGGTCCAAGCAGCGCAGCGCGCACGTGGCTGTGACCGTTCCCATCGTGCCAGCGTTCGTTGTGGGCGTATTCGCGGTTGGATGGGACGATCTCATCGAAGAGTCTGCGCAAATCGCTCAGAGCGCCGCTTTCAAATTCGATGGTGGTCAGTGCACTGGTAGATGAGGGACAAAAAACAGTTGCTGTGCCTGCTGTGAGTCCACTCTTGGAAACGGCGCTGGCAAGTTGGTCCGTGATATCGCGAATGTCCGCGTTACCTTGCGTAGAGAGGGAAATGGATGTTGTTTTTACGGTCATAAGTATTTATGGAGTCGAAGTCTCCAGACTTCGGACTCTTAAGAAATCCCAACGTCAGGAGACGTTGACTCCAATCCTAATTTATATCTTCTCCACAGGATGCCGCAGAACGGTCTTTAGTTTGGCGGGGTCAGCTTTGCGCGGGTCGCCACGATAGATTTCATGATGCTTACCAACGCTTCCCACAAGATCAAAATAACCTTGCTCTGCTGCGAATGCCTTCATCCGTTCGACAGTGCCGGGTTCGGTTGCGTAAGATCCGATGTGCATCGTTTGCATACAAAGCCCTTCTTCGAAGCTTAACAGGCACAACTTTGACAGGGCAGGGGAATCCCCGCGTTTTTTACGGACCTGCTCCAAGCCTTCCTCAAAGAAATCTTTTGTGATGACGTCAGGTTGCAGGATCATCAAGGTATAAAACCAATTGTCTTTGATTGAGATATCGAAGATACCGTCTTCCACCCACCATAAGCCTTCCAGTGCCATGACAGGATAATCAATGGCATTTGTCTTGCGCTTCTTCAGCATGAACTTAAGAGTGTATGAAATGCCATATAAGGATTGTGTCGCTTCTTGAAAAGTGGGAGAGTTTCCGGGCTCATATCCTTTTTCAATTGCCCCATCGATCATTGCAAATTGTAAACGCGGTACTAGCACAATCTCTACCTTCTTTGCGGAAGGCATATATAGATATTTCAAATCCTTTTTGAGGTCGAGTGTTTTCATCGCATTCTCCTTGAGTAACATCAGTATAGGACGTATGTTCTATGAATTCAAGTGAGAAAAGTCATCAATGACGTTTCGACTGCGTGGCGCCACTCCGCTCAGCGCGAAGAAATTTTAAGAGTCGCCTTGCTGAATGATGTTCTTTCCGTACTTCTCGCGCAGTTCGTCAACAGCTTCCTGCAATTTGCGGGATTTTTCATCTTCGGTATCCCACAAGCCTAACTGACGAATTGGTTGCCCAAGCCCGGTGACGCCCACGCCGATGAGGCGCACTGCCTGATTCGGTTTGCGAACTGACTTTAGTAGATCCAAGGCAGCTTTTTCAATTTCATCTTCCTGGTCCGTTCGGTGATGGAGAGTTGTTTGCCGTGTCAGCGTTGTGAAATCGGGCCAGCGGATTTTGAGTTTAATCGTTGATCCAGCCAAATCATTTTTTCTTAATTGACGTGCCACTTCAACAGATTGTTCATGCAACGTTTTTTCCAGTACTTTGTCATCGCGTAGATCCCGCGAAAACGTAATTTCCTGGCTGATCGATTTGGTCTCACGCTCGGTCGTAATGGGTCGATCATCGATCCCTTTGGAATGCCGCGCCAGGTCACGCCCATTCTCGCCAAACATACGGATCATTTCACTCTCGGGCCACTTGGCGATATCGCCAATCGTGTGGATGCCCAACTCAGTCAACCTTGCGGAGGTTTTCGGACCGACACCCCACAACATATCAGCTGGAAGTGGTGACAAAAAGTCTGCCTCTTCTCCAAACGGGACAACGGTTACCGCGTTAGGAGGTTTTGCCTCCCCCATTGCTTTGATCTCGCGCAACGCCAGACTCTTCCCGACTTCCGTCGCGATCTTTGCGACCAGCTTGTTCGAGGCGATGCCGATCGAGCAGGGAAGCTGCAGTTCATCACGGATGCGGGATTGTAAGTTGCGGGCAACGATTTCAGGCGATTCATGAATATCGCTGATATCGAGAAAGGCTTCATCAATCGAGATTTGTTCAACGAGCGGGGTGAGGTCGTGCAATCGCTCCATGACTTGATGCGAGACTTCGCTATAGAGGCTGTGACGCGACGAAACGATGATCAAGCCGGGACAGAGGCGGAGCGCTTTCCCCATCGGCATCGCAGAGCGGACGCCCATCCGTCTCGCCGCATACGAGCAGGAAGCGACCACGCCGCGCTCATCCGGCTTGCCACCCACGGCAAACGCCTTGCCGCGCAATTCAGGGTTGCGCGTCTCTTCCACAGCACAATAGAAGGCGTCCAGGTCAATATGGAGGATGGTACGTGGCATTTTCCCCATTATAAGGAAAAAAGAGTCATTAATCTAATATTGAACAATCCTTAAAGAAAAGATATACTAGAGGCGTATAGTCAATAGGAACTACAGGTGACCCAATCGCCAGTTGAGTCAACGGGAACTTCCGCAATTATTTGAACGTATTAATAATTTGAAAGATCGGAGGAGGAACCTATGAAAGCTAAAATGCAAGTTGCATCAACGTTAATGCTGATCGCGTTGGTGCTATCGTTTATACCTGCTGCGGCACTCCATGCCGCGGCACTACCTGCAAGTACCTTACCCGTTCAAACGTGCAGCGATTGGGCACAGTTCGTCGCCGACGTGACTGTCCCGGATGGCTCGATATTTGATCCTGGACAGGCTTTCACGAAGACGTGGCGCTTGAGAAACATTGGCACGTGTACATGGACAACCGCCTACACCATGGTGTTTGATTCCGGTACACAAATGGGCTCCACAACTTCGGTTCCGTTCCCATCCAGCGTTGCACCGGGTGGGACTATTGATCTGTCCGTCAGTATGACGGCGCCGAACGCAGCGGGTCATTACTTTGGTTACTGGAAATTCAAGAATGCCTCCGGGACGCTGTTTGGCATTGGAACCAATGCCAATCGATCCTGGTGGGTTGAGATCAACGTCCGTGGCACACCAACCACCGGTGTTGCTTACAATTTCACTGACCGGGCAAGCGCCGCAACCTGGTCAAGTGGCGCGGGCGGACTCTCCTTCCCCGGGGCGGATGGTGATGCAAAAGGCTTTGCATTGAAGATAGATCAGCCCAATTTTGAAAGTGGAGTCACCGCCTCGCAGCCGGGTTTGCTTGTTTCTCCGCAGCAAATTACCAACGGATTCGTTCAAGGGCGCTTCGAGGATTTCACAGTGCAAAGTGGAGATCGCTTCCAGGCGACAGTAGGCTGTCAGGCGGGCGCGACTTCCTGTTATGTTGCCTACCGCCTCGATTATGAAGTGAACGGCATGATCAGAACGTTCTGGACCTTCCGCGAACGGTTTGAAGGCCTGACGTATAATGCAAACCTCAATCTGAACCCGTTGGCGGGTCAAACGGTCAAATTCATTCTTTACATTTCTGCCTGGGGTTCACCGATTGGCGACCGCGCCTTGTGGGGCAATCCAGTCATTGTGCGTCCAGGCGTTGTGATTACCCCAACTGGCACGCCTCCAACCGCCACACCGACCAATACCCCTGGTCCGGCAACCGTTCCTCCTTCCGCCTGTGATCGAGCCCAATTTGTTAGAGATGTGACCGTTCCCGATGGAACCGTCATGGCTCCGGGCGCGACTTTTACCAAGACCTGGCGCTTGAAGAATGTTGGTTCCTGTGCGTGGAGTACATCTTACCAACTGGTGTACTCTAGTGGTGAGCAGATGGGCGCCGCGGCTTCTACAGCATTCACCCAAAATGTTGCCGTAGGTCAGACCGTTGATATATCTGTCAACATGACGGCGCCATCGGCGGCCGGCTCGTATCGCGGTTTCTGGATGTTCAAGAATGCCAATGGCGCGCTCTTCGGGATTGGTGCGCAGGCGAATAAACCCTGGTGGGTAGATATCAGGGTCTCGGGTACACCAGTCACTCCTGGTACCCCTGTTACCCCCGGGTCCAACATCGCCTATGACTTTGCGACCAATGCCTGTTCTGCGACATGGTTCAGCTTGGCGGGCCAGATTACGTTCCCATCTCCTCCGCAAGGTACAACGGATGGATATATTCAAGGGTTCTTCCCGGCCTTCAGAGTGCAGAGTGGGGACCGCTTCAGATCCATTATTAACTGTGAGGGGAACGCCACAGTTTGCTATGTCGCCTTCCGCCTCGACTATCAAACGGGTACCGAGCCTATCAAAACCCTTTTCGGGCCTTTCCGTGAGAGATATGAAGGTCAATATTTTTCAGTGGATCTTAACTTGGACGCGCTCGCTGGCAAGGATGTCAAATTTATCCTGACAGTTCTTTCCGCTGGTGTAAACACAGGCGACCGGGCGCTGTGGGTAGGACCGATCATCTATCGCCCTGGCGCAAGCCCCGCTACTGCCACTGCTACTCCGACAGGTACTATAAGCACCGCGACACCCACAAACACTGGCGCCCCCACTGCAACCCCAACGGGTACACCGACTGGCACAGTACCGGCTACAGCTACTCCCACGGCGACAGGTACAGCTACCGCTACGCCTACAGGAGGTCCAGCTGCTACATCAACACCAACACCTACCTCTACACCAACAGGTCCTGCAGCCAGCGCCTATCAAAACTCAAAATACAATTTCAAATTTAACCTTCCCCCCGGCGCATCTATTGTGAGCCAGACGGATAATGTCGCACGTGTATCTCTTCCCATCATTGCAGGCGGGACCAACCTGCTTGAGAAATACGTTCAAGTCAACGTGGAAGAAAACAAGAATCCGTGCACCAGCCCGGCTGTGGATGAGACGCCTTCCTCAACGGAGAACCTCACGATCAACAACGTCCCTTTTGTCAAAACGACGGGGCAGGGCGCGGCAGCCGGCAACCGTTATGATTGGACTGCCTATACAACAACGAACAATAACGCTTGTATTAGCATGGCGTTCATCTTGCATTCGGCCAATCCTGGGAATTATGCAACTCCACCCCCTGTGTATGATTCAGCAAAAGAGTCCGCAGTGATTGGGACAACCATGTCCACCTACAGTAAGATGAACTAATAGGATTTCATCTTTCCCCTTCCACCAAGGGCCTGGTCCACGTGGCCAGGCCTTTTTCTACCCTCAACCCTTCTCACCATGTCACCTGATCGCTCCACCCTGCTTCTTGCCGACGATGACCCGACCATTGCAGATAGCCTTGCACCCTTCCTTGAGCGTGCAGGTTTCCATGTGCTGGTCGTTTCAGATGGTGTCAACGCGTTGGAAAAAGCGCAGTCGCACCACCCCGAATTGATCATCCTGGATGTGCTCATGCCGCGCATGGATGGGCGAGAGACGTTGCGGCGTTTGCGAAAAGCCAAGATTTGGACTCCCACGATCCTATTGACACAGGTAGGAGAGGCTTCTGAGCGGGCGCTGGCGCTGGAAGAGGGCGCAGACGATTACCTCAACAAACCATTCGACCCGCATGAATTGCTGGCACGCATCCGGGCCGTGTTACGACGGGTGCGTCCGGGGGAGCGATCTCTCTCTGCAGCCTGGCTGTTAACTGCACATGATCTCTCGCTTGATCGCCGTGCAAGACGTGCCACATTAGGAGGAGAAACAGTTGAGTTAACTCCCAAGGCGTTAGCCGTTCTCGAATACTTAATGACACACCCTGATGAAGCCGTGACCCGTGAGCGCCTGCTGGAGGCAGTCTGGGGCTGGGAATATCCGGCTGGGACGCGCACCGTGGACACGCGTATGGCTGAACTCCGCCGCGCCCTGGATGATGACCCGGCTGATCCGCGCTTTATCGAAACCATTCCGGGGGAGGGGTATCGCTTCATTGCCTCTGTGCACGGAGAGGGGTAAGATTATTTCTGTATGCTCAAAAAAAGCTGGATCAATCTACTGTTGATTTTCCTGCCCCTTATTGCAGGGGTGGTTGAACTTATATTGATTAATACGTTTGCACAGGCGCTGCCTCCGTTTATGGTGACAGCGGATTTTGGCGTCTTTGCGTTTGTATTTGGCATGACCATACGGAACCTTGGAATTGTCGCTTTTATGATGGGGCTTTTCATCACAGGTCTCTTATTAATTTTCTACAACCGCGCTTTGCGCAGACAGGCAGAAACCCAAACCTTAATCGAGGCTGCAAATCTTGAAGCGGAACAGGGACGTCGTCGCTTCCTGCGCCGGCTCGACCATGAGATCAAGAATCCGTTGACCGGATTACGCGCCGCCTTGGTCAACATGCAGGAAGTGCAGACCGGCGCGGATCGCCAGCGTGCGGTGGATAATGCCAGCCATGCCGTGGAACGTCTGACACGCTTGTTGACAGATTTGCGGAAACTTTCCGATCTGGGAGAACGTCCAATAGAACTCTGGCAGGTGGATGTGCCCGATTTATTGCAGGATGTGGTGGATGCGGCGCACGTCTTACCGGCTTATAAGGGACGGGAAGTGAATCTATTGATTCCCAAAGTTCCGTCGCCTTTCCCAATGATCACAGGCGATCGTGACCTGCTGGTGCTTGCGGTCTACAACCTGGTGGAAAACGCGCTCAAGTTCACCTGTGAGACGGATTCGGTGGAGATACGAGTCAACGAGGATGGACGTGCCATTCTGATTGAGGTGGCTGATTCAGGCGTGGGGATACCCCCAGAGGACGTTTCCAAGATCTTCGAAGAGCTATACCGGGGTTCCAACGCACGCAGCACGGAAGGGAGCGGCCTGGGGCTGGCGTTGGTGTACCGTATTATTGCCCTGCATGACGGGCAGATTACCGTGCGCAGCAGCCAGGAGGAACCGCGCGGGACCGTGTTTACCATCCGCTTGCCGGTCAACAAAAAGAAGATTACGCTGCGTCCCTCCAGTTAATGTATGAGTAGGTACGTTACAAAACTGTGACATCTCGGAAACAGGCTTGTAACAGCGGGGGAGTATAGTATATGTATGAAAGCCGTACAGAACGCAAATGTTCCTGAAAAGACGTTGATCAGAGCCGCACAGCGTGGCGACCTTGAGGCATTTAATCTTTTGATCCTGCGTTACCAAAATCTGCTCTTCGGGATTGCGCTGCGCCTGCTGAACGATGAGGATGCAGCTGCAGATGCTGTGCAGGAAGCGCTCATCTCGGCATTCCGCCGGTTTGACACCTTCCGCGGTGACTCCTTGCGCAGCTGGCTGGCGCGTGTGGTGGTCAATGCGTGCTACGATGAAATGCGTAAGAAACGCCGCCAGCACTCTGTACCTTTGGAGCAGTTCAACTCGGATGGCGAGGAAATCGAGACCAGCTACTGGTTGGTTGACCCAGAATCCGATCCTGAATCGCAGTTCGAGGCGTTTGAGTTGGAGAGTGCCATCCAAAGTAATCTTGATAAATTAGCGCCGATTTACCGTCTGATGTTAGTCCTGGTGGATATCGAGGGATTATCCTATGAAGAAGCTGCGCTAGCCGCCCAGGTCCCGGTCGGGACCGTGAAGAGTCGTTTGGCACGCGCACGTTCCCAGATGCAAAAGTCGCTGCAGGGAGTGGGAGAGCTATTACCAGCTTCCTATCGAGTGGAGTTGCCACTTCCGGCCTAAGTGAAAATAAGTTATCCCTGAATATCGATGAGCCAAAGGATTTATCCTTGGCTCTTTTGTTTCATAGGACAAGTGCAATGTTATCGTTATAATACCGAGGCATTTTATTGATATAAGGAATTTATTATTATGAATAGTCGCAATGAGTCAAAAGACGTTTGGGCGAGTGGTGATTCCTATGAGCTTTATGTGGGACGCTGGAGCCGATTGGTTGCCCGGGAATTTATCCGCTGGCTGGCGATCCCGGAAAAAAGTCAATGGCTGGATGTGGGATGTGGCACAGGCGCACTCAGTCAAACAATTCTCGAGATGACCAATCCTAGAAAAGTAAAAGGGATTGACCGCTCTGAAGGTTACGTGGAATTTTTGCACAGTCATGTAAATGATCCACGTGTGGAATTTGAAGTTGGGAACGCGCAAACACTTCCATTTGGAAGAGAAACCTTTGAGGCGGCCGTTTCTGGACTGGTTTTGAACTTTGTCCCGCAACCTCACCAAATGATTGCTGAGATGGCACGGGTCGTACGTAAGGGTGGAACGGTTGCGCTGTATGTTTGGGATTACGCGGGGAAGATGCAAATGCTGCGTCATTTTTGGAATGCGGTATCTGTCTTGGATCCGGCGGCTCGTGATCTGGATGAGGGGAAACGTTTTCCACTTTGCAACCCCGATCCACTAAAAAATTTGTTCCAGAACGCCGGGCTCTTTCAAGTGGAAGTTCACCCCATCGATATCTCTACTGATTTCAAGAACTTTGATGATTATTGGATGCCGTTTTTGGGCGGTCAGGGACCCGCACCGGGATATGCCATGTCATTGAGCGAGGAGCAGCGTGCTCGGCTGCGACAGCGCATCTATAATAGCTTACCCTTCGCATTGGATGGATCGATTCCACTCACCGCGCGGGCTTGGGCGGTAAGAGGAGTTAAATAGCGCCTCTCAACCCTGCGAAGACGTGGAGCCTTCGCAGGGTTTACAAATCCAAAGGAGAATTTGATGAAACGCTGGCATGGTTCCTGCATCGGAGCATTTCTGGTTTTATTGATCGGCGGAGGTTCTTTGATTTTCTTTGTCCCGTTTGGCGGTGCGATGATCGCAGGGATACCACCCTTATTCGACAGGCTGACTGCCTATGTGCTTTGCCCAGACGCCGCCGATTATTCCTATCGCGATTTTGGCAGCGCACCGATTGACTCAACTAATCCCAGTGGGGGACAGGTCATTTCACAGAATTAACTTGCACCTATGCAGATGGTCCTCAAAAAGTCTTTGGAAATGAAGAAGTGGGCTTGAAAGGCCTTGCTGCTTCGTTTACCGCTGCTGGGATATGTGGAGGGGTGGCTGTCTTATTTTTTATGATTGTGGCTGCGATCATTGGAGCAAGGTTGGTGAAGCCGAAGGTAGGATGAACGCGAAGGCATGAGCTATGCAAAGAACAAGACCTCCTAGTTTTATCGGAGATTTTGTTTACCTGTTTACATGTCTACGTGATTCCACAGTTTTATGTCTCCAGTATCTTGAATAAAATCTCCATATGCTTTGCTGCTCCCTGAACGGACATCAGCGGCTCGGCTTTGCCATCCAGACAGTCCAGAAAATGCTGCGTCAGCGCAAAGCTGTCTTCTGGTGCATCGGTCATATCTACAGTGAGAATCTCTTTGCGCGGCTCGCCGTTTTCTGTGTAGAAGAACTCGATTTCGTTCGAATCCCAGCTGGGGAACTGGAATTTGCGCGTCAGCCGCGTATGGCGGCAAGAGGCTTCCAGAACAATTTGGTCCGGTGCTCCTTCCACCGCCGCAACAATTTTTCTGACGCTTTCCAGCGACTCTGCCAGTGGCTTCTCGAGTAAAACATGTTTTCCTGCGGCGAGCGCTGCTGATAGTTGTTCAGCATGCAGGTAGGGCGGTGTGGCAATGACGACTGCATCCACAGCAGGATCAGCCAATATCTCACGATAATCCAATGTCCATTTTTCGGTATCAAATTCCTGCGCGGCTGCCTTGGTGGTTGCTTCACTGGCACTATTGACCCAACTGATGTTTGCGCGTTCATCCTGCTGTAACCAGCGCATAAGCACCTTGCCCTACATTCCGATGCCGATGATTCCGAGATTGTAATTCTTCATGTCAACTCCTACGAAAAGACCTCCGGGTTGAAGAACTCGAAGGTCTACCTGTTTGCCTATGTACTTGTCTACTTACCAAGTTTCTTCCGAAACGCCTCTGTCAACGCAGGGAGGATCTGGAACAGATCGCCGACCACACCGTAACGTGCCTGCTTGAAGATGGGGGCATCGGAGTCTTTGTTGATGGCAACGATCAATTTTGCATTCCTCATCCCGACCAAATGTTGGATCGCTCCGGAGATACCACAAGCGATGTACAGATCAGGCGTGACAACTTTGCCTGTCTGCCCCACTTGATGGGAATAGGGGATGTAGCCTGCGTCCACGGCTGCGCGCGAGGCGCCGACCGCACCACCCAGCACTTGTGCGAGTTCCGTGACAAGCGCAAAACCCTGTTGGGCGCGCCACAGTTCGGCTTGCTTTTCGTCCATGCCAGCAGGAGGCTGCAAAGATGGATTATTCGAAACACCGCGTCCGCCCGAGACGATGACTCCTGCGTCGCCGAGATTCACTGCGCTCTCTGAGGCGGAATATCCTTCGACGTTGGTCAGCGCATCGGCTTTGACTTCTACTTTTGTTGCAGTCCCTGTTTTGCTCGCATCCGGTTCGGGTTTGGGGAAGGCACGTCCGCGGATAGTAACCATGACAGGTTTGCCCGAGCAAACCGTTTTCTCCAGCACTTTGCCTTCATAGATCGGACGCGTCGCAACGAGTTGATCTCCATTCAGTTCGAGCGCTGAAATATCGGTCAATACGCCCGTGTTCAGATCGACGGCTGTCATCGCAGCAAGTTCACGTGTGCGTGTTGTTGTCGGGAACAGGATCAAATCCGGGCTTCGTGAAGAGGTGAACGCCGAGAGGGTGGATGCATAGGGTTCGGCGCGGTAATCCGTCAGCGCGGGATCATCCGCAACGAAGACTTCATCAGCGCCATGTTCAAACGCGGCTTTTGTGATCGCATCCAAACCCGAACCGAAAACGACCGCGCTCGCCGTGCCGAAAGATTTCGCAAGCCCGAGCGCCTCCCACGAAGCAGGCTGGACCTCGCCCTTGAAGTGATCAATATAAACGAGCGCTTTCATAGTATTTTCTCCGCGAGGATTTTATCCGCAAGCTTGTCGGCAATCTCGGCTGGGCTTTCACCCGTGATGATCTCAACCGCAGTTTCGCGCACAGGTGGATTCATCAATTCCGTGCGTTTCACAATGGGCTTGGGTACAGTCACACCCAGATCACCCAGCGACCAGACAGGGATGTTCGCCTTCGAGGCTTTGCGGATGCCCATGAACGATGGATAACGCGGCTCGCCAATGCTTTGGACGACACTCACCACGGCTGGCAATTTCGCGCTGACAGTCTGCCTGCCCTCTTCGATGACTCGATCAACCGTTACGCTTCCATCCTGGACCTTGATCTGACCAGCCAATCCCAGCATGGGCCACCCGAGGAGGCGTGCCGTCTGCGCCGGAGTAATGCCTGCCCCATTGTCGAGTGTCTGACGTCCGAACACGACCATGTCCACGCCGCCGATCTTTTGGATCGCTGCCGCAAGGATGCGCGCTGCGCCCACCGTATCGAGTTCGTTCAGCGCGGGGTCCGAGACAAGGATCGCGTCATCCGCGCCCATGGCGAGTGCATGCTTAAGTGCTTCCTTCGCGGACTCGGGTCCGATGCACAGGGCAGTGACTGTGCTACCGCTGTTGGCTTCCTTCTGCTGGAGCGCGCCCTCTACCGCGTACTCGTCGAACGGGTTGATGACTAGCGGCGCGTCCCCCCATGTGATTTGCCCACCCTCGGCCGCTGTTGGCTTCCTTCTGCTGGAGCGCGCCCTCTACCGCGTACTCGTCGAACGGGTTGATGACTAGCGGCGCGTCCCCCCATGTGATTTGCCCACCCTCGGCTTTGACTTTCGCCTCCGAGTCAGGCACTTGCTTGATGCAAGCAATGATTTTCAAGAGTTACTCCTCCATAATTTACGATTTCAGATTTACGATTTCTGAAACGAGATGAAAACTATTTTCCTATCCAGGCCACTACTACCAAACTAGCTGCAACAATGATAGCAATCAATCCTACTATGCTAAAAATCTTTTGCCAAAGCACCCAACTCTCCTTATTTTCCATTCGCTTGAGGAAGAATTTTCTGAAGGGATATATCGAAGGTTCACGGGTAAGGCTATTATAAATGTCCTGGTAGTATTCGTCCGTTTTGAACCAGAGGCTGTAGGTGTTGGAAAGGAACAGCAGGCTGAAAAGCAGGAAAACGAGGACAAATCCGAGCGAGGGTTTATCCATTGCTGTAAATATCATCGCTTCCCGAAGGCTCGCAATGATATGGTGTTATTGAATACTGGTCTTGCTCAGAATTTTTCCTGTTCTCAATTCCAGTTCACAGGCGTGACCACTGAGCGTGTACGTGGATAGGGTCGCGCCATCTTCGTTAAGCTTCACACGAGAGTACAGTGTATATGGATCAGGTTTTTCAGCATTCCAAATGATCTTCTCATCGGCGGAAAGGCAGTAGAGATTCGATTCACTGTGCGGGAATT
>WNFU01008218.1_pt1 | contig 19215 bp, 17 predicted proteins | sample 5400121 | NCBI WGS metagenome assembly WNFU01 (sample SAMN13153360, study PRJNA577476) | soil metagenome | isolation source: 100 cm soil or saprolite under grassland replicate 1 | place: USA:California | collected 2016-06-15 | reverse complement strand
TTCACGGTGCCCTTGCGCTCCAGGCCGACGGTCTTCATCACCACGGGCGCGAGCGTCTTCCGCCGCTTCACGGACGCGGGCGTCTCGCGGACGTGCTTCAGGAAGTCGATCCATAGCCCGCGCGTCCGCGGGGTGAGGAGCGTCGCCTTCTCGGCGCCGATCTCGGCCGCGAAGCGCATCGCGCCGTCGCTCACGAGCATGACGTGCGGCAGCCGCTCCATGACCGCGCGCGCGATCGAGATCGGATAGAGGTAGCCGCGCACCGCCCCGACCGAGCCCGCCCGCAGCGTCGACCCGTCCATGATCGATGCGTCGACCTCGACGGTCCCGAGGATGTTCGGCCAGCCGCCGCGGCCGACGCTCGTGTCCGACGGATCAGCCTCGACGATGCGCGCCGCGGCTTCCACCGCGTCGAGCGCGCTGCCGCCTCGCCGCAGGATCCGCATCGCCGCGGGCAGGGCCTTCGCGCCGTTCTTGCTCGCGACGATCGTCGGCGTCACCGGCCGGTCATGCTGCGGACGACCCGGAATCCGACGTCACTCAGGTCCTTCCCAGCGGATCGCCGCTTCGCGATGTCGCTGCCGCCGCGCAACACGCGTCCCTGCTCCCCGTACGAGTTCGTCCACTCGAGGGGCTGGACGTCCTCGAGCAGGCCCGCGCGCGCGGCCTTCTCCCACTCGCGCTCGTCGGGAAGCCGGTAGATGTGACCCGTGCTCGTCGTGAGCCAGCGGCAGTACGCGACGGCGTCCGCCCACGAGGTCCCGCGCACCGGCGCGCCGTCGGGCGGCGCGTGGTCGGGGCGGAAGCGCGCGTACTCCTCGTTCGTGACCGGCCGCTCCGCGATCGCGAACACGTTCACGTGCTCGGTGCGGGGCGGATCGCCGAGGAGCGCGTCGCTCGCCTTCACGACGGCGGTACGCGGCTCGTCGATGGTCACGCGCGGACGATATGCGGCGAGCCCGTCAGACGCGCGCGAGCATCCGCCGGGCGTTGCGCATCGCGAGCGCCATGATCGAGAGCGTCGGGTTCACGCCCGAGGCGCTCGGGAACGCGCTCGCGTCGGCGACCCAGAGGCCCTGCACGCCGCGCACGGCTCCGTCCGGATCGGCCACCGTCGTCCTTGGATCCGCGCCCATGCGCGCCGTCCCCATCTGGTGCGCGCTGAAGAGCGCGATCCGGTTCGCCGCCGTGCCGCGCGATCGCACCTCGGCCTCGAACGCCGGGAGCTCGCTCGTCGATCGGATCGCGATCGGCCGCGCGAAGAGCGCGAGGACCTCGCTCGCGCCGGCGGCGAGGTGGATGCGCGTGGTCTCGACGACCGCGCGCTGCACCAGGCGCGCGGTCAGCCCGCGCAGCGCGTAGCGCGCGACGGGCGCGCCGTTCCGGTCGATCGTCACCGAGCCGGCCTCACGGTCGCGGACGATCGGGATGATCGCGGCGGTGTGATCGAGGTGCCGCATCAAGCGGCGGTGCTCCGCCGACGAGCGCCACGCCAGCGCGGCGGCCAGGAGTCCCGGCAGCACCGACGGCACCTCGAAGCGGAACCCGTACCCGTGTTCGGCCTCGGCGAACGCGTCGGACATGACCGACTGCGGCACGCCGGACCAGATGCGGATGGGGTCGGGATAGATCCCCGAGACCCCGGGCACGGGATGGAGATGGAGATGCCTCCCGACCTGATCGCCGCCGAGGCCGGATCGCAGCAGGAGCGCCGGCGTCCCGAACGCGCCGCCCGCGGCGACGACGAACGGCGCGCGGACGGTGATGCGCCGGACCTGGCCGCCGTCGCGCACCGTCGCGGCGACGCCGGAGACGCGGCCGCCCTCGACGAGGACGCGATCGGCGGTGCACCGGGCGATCAGCTCGGCGCCTCCGGCGACCGCGTCGCGCAGGAACGTGCGCGGCGTCGACAGCTTCGCGCCCTTGCGGCAGCCGAGCCCGCAGTGGCCGCAGTCGCCGCAGCCCTTCGTGTTGCGGGGGATCACGGTCCACGGCAGCCCGAGCGCCTCGCAGCCGCGCGCGAGGACGGAGTTCTGCGCGTTCATCTGGCTCTCGTCGGTGTCGACGTCGAGGCAGCGCTCGACCGTGTCGTAGTGGGCATCGATCTCGCCATCCATCCCATCGAGGCCGAGGTCGGTCCACTCGGACCGCACGGCCGCCGGCAAGCGGAGCGAGGTCGACCAGCCGACCACGCTGCCGCCGCCCACGACGTTCCCCGCGAGGACGGCGACGCCAAGGTCGTCCGTCGCGCCGAGGCCGCGCTCCCACAGCAGTCGCGCGTATGAGGGCGCCTCGCGGCCGTCGAACTCCGACTCCGTCCACGGCGCGCCCTGCTCGAGCACGACGACGTGCTTCCGCGCGCGCGCGAGCTCCGACGCGACGACGCTCCCGCCCGGACCGGACCCGATGACGCACGCGTCCGCGGCCACGACCTCGGTGTCGCGCACCGGCCGCAAGGCCAGCGCGGTCGGGTGCTCCGGCAGCGGCAGGAGATCGCCGCGCTCGTAGCCGATCTCCTCCCACAGCGGATTCGGGCCGTGATCGCTCGAGCCGTACGCGAAGAACAGCGACGCGCGCTTCACCGCCTGGAACGCCGTGCGACGCAGCGGAAGGGCGCTATCCGCCCACGACACGAGGTAGCGCTCACGCTCCGGCGCGGACATGCGCGAGAACGGCAGCGGACGCGCACCGAGGACGACGTTCGCGAGCCGGCTCTCGATGAGGCGCAGGAAGAGGCGCAGGTCGGAGATGAGCTTCGGCCGGCCGACGGCCTCGACCTCGCGGACGATCGCGAGCGCCGTCGCCGACGCGTCGGCCTCCGGCACGAAGGTCATGACGACCTTCGTGAGGGTCGCGAGGTCCCGCCCCGAGAGGCTTATGGGCTCGTCGCGCCCCTCTTCGCGCGCTCCTCGTCCGCGAGCTGGCGCCGCAGCACCTTGCCGATGAGCGTCTTCGGCAGCGTCTCGCGGAACTCGACCTCCTTCGGGACCTTGAACGGGGCGAGCCCCTTGCGGCAGTGCTCTCGGATCTCGTCGGCCGTCGCGGTCATGCCCGGCCGGAGGACGACGAAGGCCTTCACTTCCTCGCCCTTGATCGGGTGCGGGACGCCGATCGCGGCGCCCTCCACGACCGCGGGGTGGGTCGCGAGCACTTCCTCGACCTCGCGCGGATACACCTTGAAGCCGGAGACGTCGATCATCTCCTTCTTGCGGTCGACGATGTAGAAGTACCCCTCGTCGTCCATGCGGGCGATGTCACCCGTGTAGAGCCAGCCGTCACGGAGCGTGACCGCCGTCTCCTCGGGCTTCTCGTAGTAGCCGTCCATCAGCTGCGGTCCGCGCAGCACGAGCTCGCCGATCTCACCGGCCGGCAGGTCGCGCGAGCCGGTCTCGAGGTCGACGATCTTCGCCTCGACGTCCGGGAACGGCACGCCGATGCTCCCGACCTTCTGCTTTCCGCTCCCGAAGAGCGGATTGCAGTGCGTGACCGGCGCCGCCTCGGTCAGCCCGTAGCCCTCGACGAGGTGTCCGCCGGTCATCTCCTTGAACTTCCTCGCGGTCTCGACCATCAGCGGCGCCGATCCCGAGATGCACGCGCGGATCGACCGCAGGTCGTACTTCGTCGCGAGCGGCGAGTTGATGATCGCGTTGTAGATGCGCGGCGCGCCGGGGAACGTGTCGGGCTTGTGCTTCTGGATGTCCTTCAGCACGTGCTCGAGATCGAACTGCGGCTCGAGGATGAGCGCGGACGCGGACTGCACCGCGAGGAGCATCGCGACGGTCAGCCCGTAGACATGGAAGAGCGGCATGACGGTCATGAACCGGCCGCGCTCGTCCTTGAGGTTCGTGAACCACGAGCGCGACTGGAGCGTGTTCGCGACGAGCGCGCGGTGCGAGAGCATCGCGCCCTTCGGCACGCCCGTCGTGCCGCCCGTGTACTGCAGGACCGCGATGTCGTTCGGCGACACGTCGACGGCCGTCGGCTCCGCGTCCGTGAGGAGGTCGGGGAACGCGACGGTCCCCGGGTCGCCCTTGAACGGCTGGCGGTGCCCGTCCTTCTTCTCCTTCGCGAGCGTGAAGAGGATCCGCAGGACGGGCGGCATCTCCTCCTTGATGTTCGTGACGATGACGTTCCGGACCCTCGTGCCGCCACGCGCCTGTTTCACGACCGGGTAGAGGCGCGAGAGCACGACGACGGTCTCCGCGCCCGCGTCGGCGAGCTGGTGCTCGACCTCCCGCGCGGTATAGAGCGGGTTCGTCGGCACGACGGTCGCGCCGGCCTCGAGCGCGCCCCAGAACGCGATGAGGAACTGCGGGCAGTTCGGGAGCACGATCGCGACGCGGTCGCCCTTGCGCACGCCGAGCCGCTGCAGCCCCGCCGCGAAGCGCCGGATGTCGCGGTAGAGAGAGGCGTACGTGCGCTTTGCGCCGAAGAAGATCGTCGCGATCGCGTCCGGATGCCGCTTCACGGTCTCGCGCATGAGCGCGGTGAGCGGGATCTGCGGATACACGAGCGTCGCCGGGACCATCGGGTCGTAGTGCTTCGTCCAGGGCCGGTCCGCTAGGGGCGCGGGGTCCTTCACGCGAACGCTCGTCTCGATCACGCGCGCATGATGCTCCTGTGCGGCTAGGGCCGGGAGCGCTCGTGTGGGCCGGGTTCGACGGACCCGAGGTCCCGGGCCCGCTCCTCGACGCGATCCGGGCGGGCCAGCTCGGCGGCCTGCTCCTGTTCGCGGTCCGCGGGAACGTCCGCTCGAAGGAGCAGGTCCGCGCGATGCTCGGCGACGCGATCGACGCCGCGCGCCGCGGCGGTCTCCCGCCGGTCCCGGTCGCGGTGGACCAGGAGGGCGGGACCGTCGTGCGCGTCGCGTACCGCGCCGTCTTCCCCAGCGCGATGGCGATCGCGGCGACGGGCGATCCGTCGTACGCCGAGCGCGCCGCGCGCGCTGTCGGCGAGGGGCTGCGCGCCGACGGCATCACGCTGAACCACGCTCCCGTCTGCGACGTCAACGCCGAGCCGCGCAACCCGGTGATCGGGATCCGCTCGTTCGGTGACGATCCCGAGCGCGTGGCCGCGTTCGTCGCCGCATGGGTGCGGGGGTCGGAGGCCGCGGGCGTGGCCACGACGCCGAAGCACTTCCCGGGCCATGGGATGACCCCCCACGACACGCACCACACGACCGTCGACATCACGGACGACCTCGCGACGCTGCGCGTGCGCGACCTCGTGCCGTTCCGCGCGGCGTTCGCGGCCGGGGCGACGACGGTGATGACCGCGCACATCCGTTATCCCGCGGTCGACCCGAGCGCGATCGCGACGCTGTCTCGGCCGATCCTGACGACGCTGCTGCGCGAAGAGCTCGGCTTCACCGGCCTCGCGATCACCGATTCGCTCGACATGAGCGGCGTCACGCAGCTCGAGGACCCGCGCCGCGTCGCCGGCACGGCGATCGCCGCTGGCATCGACGCCGTCATGGTGACCAGCGGTCTCGATCGGCAGCTCGAGGCCGCGGAGCGCATATCGCTCGACGCGCCAGCCCCGCGCGTGCTCGAGGCCCTGCGCCGCGCGGCGGCGTTCCGCGAGCGCTTCGCGAGCGCGATCCCCGATGGCGACATCGACGACGCGCCGGCGCGCGCGCTCGCGGCGGAGATCGCGGCGCTGTCGGTCACGCACGTCGGCCCGCCGCTCCCGCGGCTCGACGGGCGCGTGCGCGTGACCGGCTTCGCGACGAAGCGCGTCGGCGGGGCCGAGGAGCTGCGCGATCCGCTCGGCCGCTTCGAGGAGGCGCTGCGCGCGCGCTTCGGCGAGCGTCTCGCGTTCGAGCGCGACGGCCGCGAGCCGAGCGGGGACGGGCCGCTCGTCGTGTGCACGTCGAGCGCGTGGCACGACCCCGAGCAGGCCGCGCGGGCGCGCGCGCTGCTCCGGAGCGGCGGCGTCGTGTGCGCGCTACGGTCCCCCTACGACGCGGCCCTCTTCGCGGATCGTCCGGCGCTGCTCACGTACGGCGACGTGCCCGCGTCGATCGACGCGCTCGCCGCGGTGCTCTGCGGCGAGCGCGCCGCGACCGGCCGCCTGCCCGTCGCGCTCCCGCCGCCCGAATGAGGCGGCGCCGCCTGCTCGAGCTCAGCGGAGCGCTCGCCGCGACCGCATGCCTGCAGCAGCCTCGGCGGGGTCATCGTCTTCGCCGAGAACGTCGCCGACGCGGCGGAGCTGAGGTCGCTCGCTGCGGATCTCCAGCGGATCGCGAAGGAGGCCGGCGCGCGTCCCCTCTTCGTCGCGATCGACCACGAGGGCGGCTCGGTCGTCCGCGTGGCGAAGGGGCTCACCGTGCTGCCGGGAGCGATGGCGCTCGCGGCGACGCCCGATCCCGTCGCGAGCGTCGAGCGCGCGTCGGCCATCGCCGCGACGGAGCTGCGCGCCGCGGGCGTGTCGTGGGACCTCGCCCCGGTCGCGGACGTGAATGACGAGCCGAAGAACTCCATCCTCCTCAACCGCTCGTTCGGCTCGGACCCGAAGCGCGTCGGCGAGCTCGCCGCGGCGTGGGTGCGCGGCCACAGCGCGAACGGCGTGCTCTCGTGCGCGAAGCACTTCCCCGGTCACGGGTCCACCTCCGTGGACCCGCACACCGGGCTCCCCGACCTCACGCACGACCGCGCGCGCCTCGACCGGATCGAGCTCGTCCCGTTCAAAGCGGCGATCGCGGCCGCTGTGCCGGCGGTGATGACGGCGCACATCGTCATGAAGGCGATCGACGCGGAGCAGCCCGCGACGCTCTCGACGAAGGTGCTCGAGGGGATCCTGCGGACGGAGCTCGGTTTCGACGGCGTGATCGTCACGGACGACCTCGAGATGGACGCGCTGAGGTCGTTCGGCGCGACGAGCGATGTCGCGGTGCGCTCGATCGCCGCCGGGGCCGACCACGCGCTCTTCCGCTTCGACGAGGAGGCGCAGAAGGCCGGGCACCGCATGCTGGTCGACGCGTTCACCAGCGGCCGCATCCCCATCGCGCGCCTCGAGAGCGCCGTGCGCCGCGTCCTCGCGGCGAAGTCATGGCTCGCGTCCGTCGCGAGCGGGGAGCCGAAGCCGGACTACGCGGCGAACGGTGCGACGGCGAATGAGCCGCCCCGACATCACGCTCATCCCGGACACCCTGGTGATCGGCGACGCGCTGCGGGAGCGCGGCGCGTCGGTCACGGCGCTGCGCGCCGCGCAGCGACCGAGCGCGTCGGAGATCGCGTCGGCGACGACCGCGGCGCGCTCGGCGGACGTCGTCGTCGTCACGACGGCGGACCTGCAGGCGAACCCGCAGCAGGCGGAGCTGGTCCGCTCACTGGCGGCCGCGAAGACGACCGCGGTCGTGTCGCTGCGCTCGCCATATGACATCCTCGCGGTCCCGCAGGTGCCCCTCTACATGTGCGCCTACTACGGACGCGCGACGGCGGTGAACGCGGTCGCGGACGTGCTCCTCGGCAAGGCCAAGGCGCAGGGCCGCCTGCCGGTCGAGATCCCCGGACTCTTCAAGCTCGGCGCGGGCATCGTGTCGTGACGTTCTTGAACAAGGCGTTCTGGGTCGTGCGGGACAAGATCCTCACCGCGCACGCGATCGAGGAGCTGCTCGCGGACGCGGTCGAGCGCGGCGTGCGCGATCTCATCGTCCAGGTGCGCGGCCGCGGGGACGCGTACTACAGCTCCGACATCGAGCCGCGCGCCGAGGGTCTGCAGGACCCAGAGCTCGATCCGCTCGGCAAGCTCGTGCGCGACGCCGCGGCCGTCGGGGTGCGGATCCACGCGTGGGGGAACGTGTTCTTCGTGTGGTCGCATCCCGAGGGCGCGCTGCCGCGTGACGAGCGGCATCTCGTCCACGCGCATCCGGAATGGCTCCTGCGACCGCCGGGCGAACGACCGGCGGATCTGCCGGCCGTGGCCGCGGACGGGCGCAAGCGCTGGCCCGACCCGCGCCTGCGCTACCTCGACCCGACCGGCGGCGCGGACTGGGAAGGCATCTACGCGGACCCGTCGCTCCCCGAGGTGCGCGAGCACACCGTGCGCGTCTTCGAGGACATCGTCCGCCGGTACCCGGTCGAGGGCTTCAACTACGACTACGTCCGCTACCCGCAGAAGGCCTACGCCGCGTCGCCCGACGATCACCGCCACGTCACCGCGCTCGTCGAGGAGAGCGCGCGCCGGCTGCGGGCCGCGAGACCGGGGATCGTCATCTCGGCTGACTGCTTCCCCGACCCGGCGGTCGCGCGCGACAAGGTGCTGCAACGCTGGCCCGACTGGGCGGAGCGCGGGCTCATCGACCTCCTCTGCCCGATGGCCTACCGGCGCGACACGAGCGAGGTCTCTCGCCTCCTGCGCGCGGCGCGCGCCGCCGCGCCGCGCACGCGGATGTGGGGCGGGCTCCTGGGCTACGACGGCGAGCCCGGGCTGCTGCGTGACCAGGTCGCCGCGGCCCGAGACGCCGGATGCGATGGTGCGATCCTCTTCGCGTACGACCCGGCGAAGCGCGACCTGCTCGAGGCGTTCGCGGAGGCGTAGGCACGCACGTCCGGAACGTGGCTGACAAATGATCGGCTCGAGGCGCGCTCGTGGAACGACACTGCCTACTGCGGGCGACCTACCAAAGAGGTAGCGGCAAACAGCAAGCCGTAGGGCAGGACAGCGAGCACCGTCGCTGGAAGCACCTTCAAGAGGGACGGGACCGTCACATGGAGGTCCGCGCGACGGGCGGGCTGCGGCACCCACCAACCGATCGCCACGGCAGCGATGAGAGCTATCGGAACTGCCGCCCAACCGGCGAGGGCGACATCCGAGCCGGCCGAGGCGACGAGGACCAAGGTCGCCGCGCCGATGGCGAACCCGCCGGCGATCCGCACCGAGAGCGTTGGGAGTCCAAGCCGCACCTCGATCGCCTCGATGGCGATGACGGTGAGAAGCCCGAGCGTCAAGAGCGGAAGGACGAAGACGGAGACCCATATCGCGATGTTGAAGCTCTGTGGTAGAGACGCGCCCGGATGAAAGCCCGGAACGGGTCGATCACCATACACGACTAGGCCGAAGACCCCCAGTCCCCACGATCTCCGCAAAGATCGCCGCGGCTACGACCCCAAGCACCAGCGGCGACTGTCGTAGGCCTTCAGACGCGGGCAACTGGGCGGAATCGTCGTCTGTCATCCCGCGACGTACGGCACGCGCGGTGGACAGGAGAATGAGCCCTCCGGCGAGCACCGACGTCCCGATGACGATCGCCCACAGTTGCGGTTCCGATGAGGACTCGGCGCGTGCCGCGAGGACGAGCGCGACCGCGGCCATGACCAGCGACAGCGCAGTCGCGGCGATCAGCGGAGACATGGCAGCGGGTCGCGCTGGGATGGCTCCGCCGTCCCGTTCACAACGGGGCTTCGCCGTAGTGCCCACGGTCTAGTGACGCGGCGTAGCCCACGCCGCTGCGAGCAACAAGGCAAGCAGCAGCGCCATCATCAGGAATAGTGCGCCCACGACTCGCGTGGTCGCGATGTACTCAGGACGCCGGACCCATGTGTACGCGAGCCAGCCAAACAGTGGCACGCCTCGAATGCGCTCGTTCGAGCGTAGTGCGGCGCGCTGCATCGCGTGCGGAGCGACCAGGGCTGCGGCTCCCGCGACGGATAGGACTGCGACAACTACCAGTGCGAATCCGATCGCGTTCGAAGTCACGAATGCCTCACGGCTGCCGTCATGGGGTCAGCCAGGGTTCCAGCGCGAAGACCTGCTCGCTGTACGTCACGTTCACACCGAGTTGCGGCGAGAACAAGCCCACCTCGACGCCAAGTCGCGTCCCTGAAGCGAACGGCGAGTACGTTACGTCTCCGCCGACGATGAAGCCGCCGCCGACGCTCACGCTCGGGCCCGTCAGGAGTGAAGACAGTTCGGTCGGCGAGGGGATGTCGCCCTGAAGCAGGTACCCGGCAGCTGCGCTTGCGGACGCGAATGTCGCCGTGCGCCCGAACGACGCACCTCCGCCAAGGTAGACGCGGAAGAAGCGGTCGATCGCGACACTTGCTGAGACTCCGACGAGAGTGCCGCTAAGCGGGTTCGGGATCGCGATGTTGCCAGTCAGCCGAAGGTAGTCAGGGAACGGATTGAGCAGTCGCGAGCGCTCTTGCGGACCAAACGGGAGCTGCGCCCCGGGCAGGAAGTTGCCACTGATAGGTCCGGCATCCAACCGACTCCGATCGGCTGAACTGCCGTCCGCGAACAGATACCCGGACGCATCGACAAAGCGCACTGGGTTGTTCCCCACGTAGCTATCGCGATTCAGGGTCAGCGGGACGTTGCGAATCCCCGGCCACCGGTCGCGTGTCATGAACCGGCCGATGTCGGGCGCGTAGTAGCGGGCGCGCAGGTACACGAATCCGGTCTCGAGATCGCGCTGCTCGCCGGTGAACTGGAAGGGCTGGAGGCTCGCGCCGAGCGAGTCGGTGGTGATCGGAACGCCGAACTCGTCGGTGCGGTAGGTCTGGAAGACGCTGCCGTCCTCAGATGTGAGCGCGCGGACCGAGCCGAGGCCGTCGGCGTGGACCACGCCGAGCTGCAGCGGGACGGTGTTCCCCTCGACGGTGACGGATCCGAGCGGACCGCGTGCGTGGGTGAGGCTGGCACCCCAGACGTACTTGTTCTCCACGTCCGTAACGACGACGGGAAGCGCGCGGTTCACGTCGAGCGTGTAGCCCAGGCCGACCACGACGCCCTTCGAGCGGCGGTTGCCGTCGCCGTCGTAGGAGTAGCTCACCACGTCCGTACCGGCGAGGCTCGAGCGGACGAGTCGATTCGCCTGGTCGTAACTGAACGTGTCGGGACCGAGCGGACCGCTGCGCGAGACGGTGTTGCCGTTGGCGTCGACGTTGTACGTCGTCTCGCCCGCGGCCTGGATACGATCGGCACGGTCGTAGCCGTAGTCGAGGGTCTCGCTGCCGCTTCCGGTGGTCCGCGTGCGGCGCGTGCGGTTGCCGGCCGGGTCGTAGCGTAGGTGGTGGAGACATCCACATCGACCGCGCTAATCAGCCGCGAGAGGGCGTCGTAGGCGTAGCTGGTCGAGCGCGACGTCTGGGCGACGAGGGGCTGGCTGAGGACCGGGAGCACCTCATCCGTCCGCGTGCGCTCGCCGCGCGCGTTGAGCGCGTAGGTGTGGCGGCTGATGGTCGCGCCGCTCACCGTGCGGTTCCACACCTCGGTCAGCCGGCGGGCGTTGTCGTACGCGTAGGTGGCCGTCGTGCCGTTCACGTTGGTCTGGGTGCGGACACGGCCGTCCGCGAAGTACTCATAGCCCACGGTCTTTGCCTCCCAGTCGGCGACCGAAGCAACGCGCCCGGCGGCGTCAAACACATACTCCACCGCGGGGGCGCCGACCGTGACCAGACCGCCGGAGTAGAGGATCTTCGTGCGCTGGCCATCGCGGTCATAGCGGTAGCCGACCGGGCCGGCCGTTAGGAGGCGATCGAGCTCGTCGTAGCTATAGCTCGTCGTCGTGACGCCCGTGGTCATCGCGGTCCTGTTGCCGTGCACGTCGTACGTGTAGGTGACGTCGCGTGTGCCCGGGTCCGAGTAGTCGATGCGGGTCAGCCGACCCAGCGCGTCGTAGCTGAAGGTCGTGGTCTGGCCGAGCGGATCCGTCAACGTGGCGCGGTTGCCGGCCAGGTCGTAGGTGAAAGCGGTCGCGAGGGTCGCCGTCGTGCTCGGCCACGCCGGGTACTGGATCTCGCGCCGTAGCCGCCCGAAGCCGTCGTAGGCATAGTCGGTCACGCGCTCGTATGCCGTGTCGCCGCTGGCGCGCACCAGGCGCGTCAGCTTGCCGAGAGATGTGGGGCGGGCTCATGGCGTACGACGGCGAGCCGGCGCTGCTGCGCGACCAGGTGGCTGCCGTTCGCGACGTGGGCTGCGAGGGCGCGATCCTCTTCGCCTACGACCCCGCGAAGCGCGACCTGCTCGACGCGTTCGCGGAAGCGCAACCCTCGTCGCGCCGACTACCGCCGGAACTTTGCCCGCAGAACGATCAGTGCTCCGATCCCCACGGCAATGTTGATCATGCCGAAGACGACGAAGGGTGCGACTCCAAGCGCCACTTGCGCTAGGCCACCGCCGATAGCCAGCGCAGCCCAGGCGAGACCAGCCGGGACGATGATCGCGGATGCGCCGCGCTGCTTGCGCATCACCGCGGGAACCTGCGAAAGACCCACCACGATCAACGCTGACGCGCTGACCGCCACGACGAGCCCCACGAGGAAGAGTGCCTGTTGGCTATCGCTCACCGAGGAATACCTTGAGGTGGTGATTGGCCCGCAGACGCGCTGAGCATCGGCTACCGGGTAAGGATGGCTTCGACAAGCGGTCCGCAGCCGATCTCAAGCAGCAATTCTGCGGTCGCGAAGCCAATGCGCCGATTACGATGAGCTCGAGCCCGCCGACCACAAGAGCTCCAGTGGCGATCAAGCCTCCACCGGTTGCGCCAGCCGCTCCTGCTCCGGCGAGCAGAGTCGCGCCGCCAGCAAGGACGACGGCGCTCAGTCCTCCGAGAACGATCGCCCCTTCAACAGACTCTCCACACCTGATCAGGAGGTCTGAATGGAAGGGCTCGCCCGCGTGAGGCTGTAGGTCGACTTGATCCTCAACCAGTCGCGGCGGCTCAGGAGCAGGCGCAAACCCCGACGGGTCTGTGAGCGTCACCGGGTTGTTGCGGACATATGCGTATCGATTCAACCCGCACGGTCTGCCTCCACATCGACCGCGCTAATCAGCCGCGACAGGCGCCGCGCACGGCGATGTGGGGCGGGCTGATGGGATACGAGGGCGAAGGCGCGTTGCTGCGCGATCAGGTCGCCGTGGCGCGCGACGCCGGCTGCGAGGGCGCGGTCCTCCTCGCCTACGACCCGGCGAGACGCGACCTGCTCGACGCGTTCGCGGGGGCGTCGCGCGCGATCATCGCCGTGGCCAAGCCCATGCCGTGGCGATAGCGGCCACCAGGACGATCGGGAGAGCGGCCCAGGCAGCCAGCGCGACATACCAGCCGGCCGCCACGACAAGCGCGAGCGTGGCTGCGCCGATCACCGCGCTGCCCGCGAACCGCAATGCTTGCGCGGGAAATCCCGCGCGTCGCGCGATCCGTTCGACACTAATGACAATGACAGTCATGGTCGCGAGCAGCGGTAGGACGAACAAAGCGATCCAAAGGGCGAAGATGGCACTCTGCCAGGACGCCCCTGGTCCGACCGGTCCGGAAGCCGGTCGATCTCCGTAGACGGAGACGCCGATGAGCGAGGACCCAACGAGCTCGATCAGGATCGTGGCGCCGACAACGCTGACGATGACCGGAACTGGTCGGAGACTCTCCGAGCCGGGCAGTTGTGCAGAGCGGTCGCTGATCGCGGTGCGATAGGCAGCGCGGGCGACGGCGAGGAACAGGAGTCCGCCCGCAGCCACGCATGTGCCGATCACGACTGCCCAGAGCTGGGGGTTCGCCCCGAGCGGCCCGGCTCTCGTCGCGAGCACAAGCGCGACGCCTGCGGCCGTAGCTGACACCAGCGTTGCGACGTTCAGCGGCGACAGCGCATTCATGAAGGCTTTGACGCGTCGGCCCGCGTCCTCATCCAGATACCCGGGTCGCGGGGGCCGATCGCTTCATGGGACGAGCTCGCCACCGCCCCCAAGGCCAGGGGAATAGATCATTCGTGGGTCATAGAGGTCGAACGGCCAGTCCGATCCAGGATCGTAGAAGACCAGCTGGGGCTCGGTGCCGAAGCCCTCGTAGCGCCAAAGCTCAATGGCGGGGAATCCTGTACCGAAGACCTGTCGGACGAACGCGGCGGAGCCGGTATCGACCATCTCCAAGTGGTAACCAAGAGGTGGGAAGAGGAAGGGCAGGAAACCGATCGTGGCCGCGCAGACAGAATTGACCACATTGCCGCTGAGCACCTTGGACTTCGTTGCGGTGCAAGTATCGATGATCCCCTGTCCCTCGTAGAGGCCACCGAGCACGACGGTCGTTCCTGCAACGTGGCTTTCCCTGAACGGCGTGAGCCAGATGAACTGGCGCAGCCGGTAGCTTCCACCATTCGACTCCGGACCACGGCCGTCGCCTCTGAAGACTCCGACGCTTCCTTGTCTGATGAAACGATCGATGCAGAAGCGCACCCCCGGTCCTCCCGGATCCGCGCATAGTCCAGATGGATCGCGATAGGTGGTCGGGTCATTGCGAGCGTACGTGTACCGGTTCAGCGTCTGAGGTGATGGCGTCAGCCCGGCAAACGGATCGCGCCCAACGAACCGCCCTATCTCGGGCGCGTAGTAGCGCGAGCGCAGGTAGACGAAGCCGGTCTCGAGGTCGCGCTGCTCGCCCGTGAACTGGAATGGCTGCAGGCTCGCGCCGAGCGAGTCGGTGGCGATCGGGACGCCGAACTCGTCGGTGCGGTAGGTCTGGAAGACGGTGCCGTCCTCGGCGGTGAGTGCGCGGACCGAGCCGAGCCCGTCGGCGTGGACCACGCCGAGCTGCAGCGGGACGGTGTTCCCCTCGAGCGTGACGGAGCCGAGCAGACCGCGCGCGTGGGTGAGGCTGGCACCCCACACGTAGCGGTTCTCCCCGTCGGCGAGGACGACGGGGAGGGCGCGGTTCACGTCGAGGGCGTTGCCCAGGCCGACCACGACGCCCTTCGAGATGCGGTTGCCGTCGCCGTCGTAGGAATAGGTCACCACGTCCGTACCGGCGAGGCTCGAGCGGACGAGTCGGTTCGCCTGGTCGTAGCTGAACGTGTCGGGACCGAGCAGTCCGCTGCGCGAGACGATGTTGCCATTCGCATCGACGCTGTACGTCGTCTCGCCGGCGCGCTGGATGCGGTCGGCGCGGTCATAGGTGTAGTCGATCGTGTCGGTGTCGCTCGCGGTGCTTCGCGTGCGGCGCGTGCGGTTGCCGGCCGGGTCGTACGCGTAGGTGGTGGAGACATCCACATCGACCGCGCTAATCAGCCGCGAGAGGGCGTCGTAGGCGTAGCTGGTAGAGCGCGACGTCTGGGCGACGACGGGCTGGCTGAGGACCGGCTGCACCTCATCCGTCCTCGTGCGCTCGCCGCGCGCGTTGAGCGCGTAGGTGTGGCGGCTGATCGTCGCGCCGCTCACGGTACGGTTCCACACCTCGGTGAGCCGGCGGGCGTTGTCGTACGCGTACGCGCTGGTCGTCCCGTTCACGTTGGTCTGGGAGCTGATGCGACCGTCGGCGAAGTACGCATAGCCGACCGTCTGCGCCCGCCAGTCCGTGAGCGACGCGAGCCGTCCGGCCGGATCGAAGACGTACGTGACCGCCTCCGAGCCGCGGGTGAGCCTGGTGCGGTTGCCATCACGGTCATACCGGTAACCGATGGATCCCGCCGCCAGCAGCCGGTCGAGCTCGTCGTAGGTGTAGTTGGTCGGGATCCCCCCATCGGACATCGTGGTGCGGTTGCCGTGCACGTCGTACGTGTAGGTGACGTCGCGTGTGCCCGGGTCCGAGTAGTCGATGCGGGTCAGCCGATCGAGCGCGTCGTAGCTGAAGCTCGTGGTCTGGCCGAGCGGATCCGTCAGCGTGGCACGGTTGCCGGCCAGGTCGTATGTGAACGAGGTCGCGAGCGTCGCCGCCGTGTTTGGCCACGCCGGGTACTGCGTCTCGCGCCGCAGGCGCCCGAGGCCGTCGTAGGCGTAGTCGGTCACGCGCTCGTTCGCGGCGTCGCCGCTGGCGCGCACCATGCGCGTCAGCTTGCCGAGGGCGTCGTACTGGTATGCAGTCGCGATGGCCTCGGCCGGTGGCGCCGCTGGGTCTGTCCATGGGGAGGGGCTCTGGCGGACCGACGCAAGCTGGTCGCGCACGTCGTAGCCGTACGAGGTCACCTGCCCCGCGGGGTCGATGGCCACGGTGCGGCTGCCGACAGGGTCGTAGCGGAACTCGGTCACGAGAGGCGAGCCGCCCGCGGTCGGTGCCGGCGCCCGCGCGAAGCGGAGGCGGTCCTCGGCGTCGTAGTCGAACGTCCAGGTGTGGTCCGCCGCGACGCCGCCGGGAGCGTTGCCGAGCGGGTCGACCAGGCTGATGCGCCGGCCGACGGCGTCGTAGCCGTAGGTGATCCGATCCGCGAGCGGGTCGCTCACGGCTGAGAGCAGCCCCGCGCCGCCGCCGGACGCTCCGTAGCTCAGCGTCGTCGCGAAGGTGTAGTCGGGGCTCGCGCCGACGTTGCCGCGTGGCGGGATGACGCGGGTCACGCGTCCAGGGTTCGCCGCGTCGCCGTACTCGTACTTGGTCACGGCGGTGAGCTGACCGAGCTCGGGATCGGTGTAGCGGCGGGTGATCGCGAGGAGCTGCGTGGCGCTCGCGTCGTAGCCAAGGTCGACGGTGAAGAGCGGGTTCACGAAGGACGTCAGGATGGTGTTGCACTTGTGCGGGCTGGTGAAGTTCGTGGGGATGCTCTTGGGGAGCACCACCTGCACGAGGTCGTCCTTGGCGTCGTAGGCGAAGAGCGTGACCGGCTGGCTCGTGCTTCCCGCGGGGATCGGGTCGAAGCGCCGCGTCAGGTTCCCGCGCCTGCCGGGGATCTGGTTGCCGCCGTGGTCGCGGTCGTAGCAGAGCTCGACCTTGTTGCCGCGCGGGTCGGTGATGCTGGTGCGGTTCCCGTCGGCGTCGTAGGTGTAGGTCGTCGTCGCCCGCTCGGCCGCGTTCGAGGTCGGCTTGGTCACGCGCTTGGTGATGAAGCCGCTGGTGTCGTAGGTGTCCTCGACGATCGGACGCCAACCCGGCTCGAAGCTCGTGGCCGGATAGGTCACCGTCGCCGTGCGCGTGCCGTCGCCGTTGGTGACGTACGCGAGGTCGGTGCGCTCGCCGGTGACGAGATCCCGGGCGTCGCGCTGCGTCGCGACCCGACCGCTGGCGCCATACGTCATGGTCACGGCGGTGTGGCCGTTCGCGTCGGTGATCGACGTCAGCCGGTGGCTCGTGCCGTCGTACGCGAACGTCGTCGTGGCCCCGGCGCGGTCGGTCACGCTCTGGAGGCGGCCGCTGGCGTCGTAGGCGTAGGCCACCGCGCGCGCCGCCCAGTCGGTGACGCGCGTGAGCCGGCCGCTGCCGTCGTACTCGAGGATGAGCGAGCCGCGGCCGGCGGGATCCTCGACCGCCGCCGGCTGCCCGGCCGCGTTCAGGCTGAGGCGGCTGCGGTTGCCGTAGCGGTCGGCGATCTCGGTCAGCCGGCCGTTGGCATCGAAGCTCCAGACCGAGCGGTCCTTGTGCGTGAGCGTGAAGCTGCCGTCGGCGTTCTTGGTGAGGATCGCGAAGACGCCCGCGCGCGGCGCGTACGTCGCATCCGGGTTCTTGCGATAGAGGTCGTCGCGCCCCTGCGGGCCGGTGATGGTGACGTTGCCGCTGGTGGCGTCCTCGAACAGCCGCATGGCGTAGCTGTGGGTCCATCCCGGACCCATGGCGCCAGATCGCGGGTCGAGGCTGTTGTACGAGCGCAGGAAGAAGGGCGCGGGTCCGCGTCCGGCGATGGCGGCGTCCACGCGGCTGTAGGAGTAGCTGCCGGTGAAGGTGTTGACCGGGTCGCGCGTGATCTCTTCGTTGATGAACGGCGGGTTGAAGGCCGGATCGGTCTCCGGCGACGCCGGTGGCGGTGGTGGTGGGGGCGGCCCGCCGATGGTGAGGTCGATCGGGTACGCGCAGCTGAGGAAGCGGCCGTTGGGCGTGCACGAGGCGGGATCCCACTGCGTCCACACGAACCCGGGTGGCGCGGTGTGCACGGGTCGGTAGAAGTTGCGGTGGGTGGTGCCTGGCGTCGCCGGACCGAACGTCCCCGACGTTCCGAGCGAAAGGCACCCGGTGCAGGCTTGATGTGGCGCAACGGCCTCGGCGGGGTCCTGCGACACGCCGCCTTGGACCAAGTGCAGGTCGGCATCCACGGTGTGGTCCATCGCGCCGTCGCACGAGACATCGCCCCCGAACGTGAGGACGCGGTCCGGGTCCCCCGAGTAGCTGATGAACCGGTGGTCGGTGCAGTGGATGGTGCTGGTGCTCTGGGCCATGAGGGCGCCGGTCTTCGGAGCTGAGCCGGGCTGACGCTCGAGCGTGAGCGCTGAGCTCGAGCGCCTGGAGAGCGGAGCCGCCTGTGGCGTTGGTCGCGGCGGCGAGGTCGGGACGGGCTGGACATAGGATCCTTCGGGGCCCTCCTTCGCCGACCCAGCGATAGGGGCACCGCCGACAACGAGTTCCGCGACCAGGATGAGGGTCACGGAAATCGAGAGGACCGTTCCGACACCGCGCATCTACGCTCACCGCCGAAGGCCACGCTCCCCCGGTGATCGACCTGCGGCGCCATCGCACGCTTGCAGGTCGCGTGCCCGAACGTCGGTCAGCTCGCTCGACGATCGGGCGTTCGAGGGTGGACCGGGATCGCCCTGCTGCCGACGACGTACGACACACGGTCGCCTCGCTCGACCGCCGCGCGGTGCAGATCGAAGAGCCCCTGGATGGTGCGGGGAGCGTCGCCGCCGATCAGCGAGGGCGGCGGCCTCACGAACGGGTCGGCGATCCCCGCGATCGTGGCGGCGAGAAGGGTGCAGATCAAGAGGACGATGCGGCGGGCCATGCTCGCGCGCGTTTCGGGGAGCTGCCGCCGTCCCCATGCCAGAGACATCCGCATCCCTATCCTCGCGAGGCGTAGGCCGCTGCCGCTTCCTCGACGCGCGCGAGCCTCGCAGCGATCCCGCCGACGATCGACGAGCGCGTGGCCTCTGGCTGTTCTAGCCCGACGTGCTCCGCCACGAGCTCGTACAGGCGTGGCCCCGCGACGTAGTGGCGACCTCGTGTCGCCCCTACCGGCGCGATCACCCCTGCGCCACGCATGGTCGCAAGGTCGCCCGTCGCCGTCGCGCGACTGACCTCGGCGAGTGAGACGTAGTACGGAGCGGTGACAGAGCGCTCGTTGAAGAGATCCCACAGCAACATGGCGGCTCGATCCGGGACCCCGATGTCCTCGCAGACCCGTTCGAGCGCCACCCAGACGTGGCGCGTCGTGCGCTCTCTCAGATCGAGCGCGCGCACCTGGCTGAGCTGTGCGGACACGTGCGCTCTCACGAAGGACGTCACGTCCGCCGCCGGATCCCATCGTCGCCCGAGCGCACCGAATGCGCCGTAGTACTCGGCGCGGTGGCGTCCCCACCACTCCTCGAGAGAAC
>WNFU01009215.1_pt1 | contig 19221 bp, 15 predicted proteins | sample 5400121 | NCBI WGS metagenome assembly WNFU01 (sample SAMN13153360, study PRJNA577476) | soil metagenome | isolation source: 100 cm soil or saprolite under grassland replicate 1 | place: USA:California | collected 2016-06-15 | reverse complement strand
GAATGCCTACGGATTTCTTTGTTATGTCATTTTCGCGACCGAATTGAATGACGTCGCCGCGTTTACATTTGGCAGATTGTTTGGGCGACATCCGCTTCGCAGCGAAATCAGTCCAAACAAAACGTGGGAAGGAGCGCTCGGCGCGCTCGCGGTTTCGATAGTATTGCCCTGGCTGCTGCGATTTTCGTTTCCGTTTTTCGGCGTGACGCAACTGATTCTCACCGGTTTAATCGTCGGAATCGGTGGACTGCTTGGCGATCTTTCCATCAGCGTGATCAAACGAGACATCGGAACCAAGGATATGGGCGCGGCCATTCCGGGGCACGGCGGAATCTTGGATCGCATCGACAGCTTGATTTATGTTGCGCCACTGTTCATGCACATGGCGGGATATTATTACCGGTTACGATGAGTACCTGGCATTACGATTCCGCCTGCGATATCGATCAACCGTTCGTTGATCGCTTGCGCCGGTTTCCGCGTGAGCCCGATATGCTGGTGTATGGAGTGCGCGCGCTGATCGCATTGATCATCCGCGGATGGCTGCGCATCTATCACCGGTTTGAAATTATGGGGCATCAAAATCTTCGTACGAGCCGATCGCTCGTCATTGTGGCAAATCATTCCAGTCATCTCGACACGCTTTGCCTTCTCGCGGCGCTGCCTTTGCGCAAATTGCATCGCGCGTTCCCGGCTGCGGCAGCGGATTATTTTTTCCAAAGCGTGCCGCGCATTTTCGTCGTCGCCGTGGTTACTAATGCGCTGCCCTTTGCACGAAGAGTTCGTGTTCGCCGGAGCCTCTCCATCTGCGCCGAACTTCTCAGCGATCCCGAAAATATCCTGATCATTTTTCCGGAAGGCACGCGATCGGAAACGGGTGAGACCCAGGAATTCAAATCGGGAATCGGCGCACTTGTCGCCGGGCGGGACGTCACGGTTCTGCCCTGTTATTTGCAGGGCGCTTTTCGCGCTTGGCCGAAGGGCCGACGTCTGCCGCGTCCAAAAAAAGTTCGACTCATTGTTGGCACGCCTCGCAATTATTCGTTGCGCAGCGCAAACAAGATCGACATCTGCACAATCGCGGCGGAATTACATCGCGCGGTGAAGGAATTGGGAGAAAGCAATGGAAGCGACTGAGCATGTAATGACGAGTTGGGACGGCGGCGAGCTGTTCTATCGCGCGTGGATTCCTCCCGAAGCGACCGACAAAGCCATTTTACTTTTTCACCGCGGTCACGAGCACTCCGGGCGGTGGCAGCAAACGGTCGATTTACTCGGCCTTAAAGACATCGCCGTTTTCGCGTGGGATGCGCGAGGTCATGGGCGATCGCCGGGCGAACGCGGCACCGCAACGAATTTTACGGACGTGATCAGAGATGTGGACACTTTTGCGCGCCACATTTCCGAGCGCTACAAAACCCCTGTCGAGAACATGATCGTTCTCGCTCACAGCCTTGCCGCGGTCAGTGTCGCGGCCTGGGTGCACGATTACGCACCGCCGATTCGCGCAATGATTCTGGCTACGGCTGCGTTTCACGTGAAGCTTTACGTTCCCTTCGCCATTCCGTTTCTGCGAATGAAGCAAAAACTGTTCGGCCCGGGCCAGGTGAAGAGTTACGTCAGATCGAAGCTCCTGACTCGAGACCAGGAGCAGGCTGCGCAGTACGACGCCGACCCGCTTATCTTCCGGCAAATTGCGGTAAATGTTCTACTTGATCTTAGCGATACGGCGGACCGAGTGGTCGCGGACGCGGGCGCAATCCAAATACCGACGTTGATGATCGGAGCCGGCCGCGATTGGGTCGTTAGCCTGAAAGCGCAGCGTGAATTTTTTAGCCGTCTTTCGTCGCCGTCAAAGGAAATGGAGATTTATCCGGCAGCTTATCATGCCATCTTTCACGATCAAGATCGACATCTGGTTGTGGATCGCGTGCGTAAGTTTGTTCGGGAGCGCTTCGCCGAGCCAGTGATTCCGCCTTCGCTTTTGAACGCGGATCAGGCGGGCTACACGCGGGATGAATATGAGCGGCTGAAGTCGCGCGGTGGAATGAAATTTGCTGTGGCACGCGCTGGACTAAGAGCGGCCGGCCGTTTGAGCCACGGCGTAGATCTCGGCTGGCGGAACGGCTTCGATTCGGGACTTTCGCTCGATTACGTTTACGAAAATAAGGCGCGCGGCTCGTTGGGAATCGGTCGTTTGATCGACAAATCGTATCTCAACAGCATCGGCTGGCGTGGTATTCGGCAGCGCAAAGCGAACCTTAAGAATGCGTTGAGGAACGTAATCGAAAAGCTTCATAAAGAAGGCCGACCCATTCGCATTTTGGACATAGCCGCCGGCGCAGGGCGATACGTCACGGAAACACTGCATGAGCTTCCAGATATTTCGACAGATGCCACCCTGCGCGATTACAAACAGGAAAATGTCGATGCGGCGCGAGCGTTGGCGCAGGAATTCGGACTGGAAAATGTGACCGTGGAGCAAGGCGACGCATTCGATCGCGATTCGATTGCCGCAATCGCGCCGCACGCAACCATCGGAATCGTGTCGGGACTTTACGAATTGTTTCCCAGCAATGGACCGGTCTTGAATTCACTCCGCGGACTTGCCGGAGCGATCGAGCCGGGCGGTTATTTAATTTACACAAATCAACCCTGGCATCCGCAGGTCGAGTTTATTGCGCGCGTGTTACGTAATCGAGAAGGGGAACCCTGGATCATGCGCCGCCGGACGACGGCCGAAATCGATGAATTGGTGCGCGTCGCCGGTTTCCGGAAAATGTCTATGGAAGTGGATCAGTGGGGGATGTTCACCGTCTCAATCGCACGACGCGCCGAGCCTTAACTATCGCGTGCACGTCTCTCGCCTTAAAGCGTTCACGGTTTCTGCGGGATTGTCGGTCCTATTTCTCGTCGTTTACAGCGGCTGCAACTGGATCACTGGGCAACGCGGTCAAGTCGGCTCGTTTTATTTTCAATGGGAGCGCGCCATCCCATTCGTTCCTTTCATGATTCTCCCCTACATGTCGATCGACCTCTTCTTCATCGCGGCCCCGTTCCTTTGTCGAACGGACGAGGAGTTGCGGATATTTTCGCGGCGGGTCGTGGCCGCAATTCTCATTGCCGGCCTTTGCTTTTTGCTTTTCCCGTTGCGCTTTGCTTTCCCGCGCCCTCATGCCAGCGGATGGCTCGGCGCGATCTTTGATTGGTTTCGCGGAATGGACTTGCCCTTTAATCTTCTCCCGTCGTTGCACGCCGCGCTGTTGTTGCTCCTGGTCGATCTCTACGCGAGAAATCTTCGCGGCATTTTCTTGTTCGTGGCGATGCTTTGGTTCTTTCTCATCGGTCTCTCGCCGGTGCTCACTTATCAGCACCACGTCATCGACATCGTCGGTGGTTTTGTTCTGGCCGGATATTGCTTCTACCTTTTTCGCGAACGTTCGCCCGCCGTACCAGTTGTCCTGAATCGCCGCATTGGCGCGTATTACGCAGCGGGAGCGGCGGTCGTCTTGCTTATGGGCTTGATCTTCTGGCCATGGGGTGTCCTGCTTCTTTGGCCGACGATCGCGCTCGGCATCGTGGCGATCGCGTACTTCGGAGCAGGTCCAGCCGTTTTTCACAAGACGAAAGGAAAGTTGCCGTGGAGCACGCGGTTTGTGTTGGCACCTTGTTTGCTCGGTCAATATTTGTCGCTGCTGTATTATCGCAGGCAATGTCGACCTTGGGATGAGGTCACCCCGCGAATTTTGATCGGCGGCAAACTGGGCTCCCGCTCCGCGAACAAAGCTTTGTGCTCCGGGGTGACTGCCGTGCTCGATTTGAGCGCTGAGTTTTCCGAAGCTAAACGTTTCCGCAAAATCAATTATCGAAACATTCCCATCCTCGATTTAACTGCTCCCACCCAGGCGCAGCTCGTGGAGATGGGCGAATTCATCGGCAACCACTCCCAAAACGGTACCGTCTATGTTCATTGCAAGATCGGTTACTCGCGAAGCGCGGCCGCGGTCGCCGCGTATTTAATAATGAGCGGGAAAGCGAACATCGCGGAAGAAGCATTCGCGATCATTCGCCGGGTTCGACCATCCGTTGTTATTCGACCCGAGGTGATCTCCGCCTTGTCCGAATTCGACCGTCGGCTTCGTTCTTCCTCCGGTGAGACCGACTCTTTTCTCCTCGCCTTGGATCACCGCGCGCCTTCATAATCGCGAGAATCTTATGAATTATAACGAACTGATTCAGCTTTACTTCGAGCGCTCGAACGCGATGCAGCAATACTGGAACCTCTACGTCATCATCGTCGGCGGCGTCCTCGCGTTTTCCTCTCTGCGCAAACAGCCGGCTGCAATTACGACCGCGCTCGTCTGCATTTTATTCGGCCTGTTCGCCTATAAGAATCTCGATGCGATGAAAGACACCACCGCGCAACGCTTCGCCACGATTGAAGCGATCAAACAATTCGATTCTAGCGGTGGCGCCGCCACCGTCTCGAAGCAAGTGCGCGATCTGCTCGAGCCGACTCTTACGCCCGCCACGTTTGGAAGCGTCAAGGTTACCCACATCACGAGTGACCTGCTTACCATCGCCGCGCTTTGCGCGATGGAGCTTCGAAGAAGAAGGCTCAAAGCGACGGCGAGCACGCCCTGAAGCGCTCGATCTCGAGACCGCACGCGAAATTCAACGACGAAAATTTGCCGCCATGTCTACTTCGGGGATGCTCTTCGACGGGCGCACGCGTGTAACTGCAATCATAATCTTTCCCGGAACAGTTCGTTCAGGTCAGCCGATGCAGCGCCATCGGCGAGAAGGTTAAATGTGCCGTTTGCTTTGATGTCTTTGGCGGCGCGGAGAAACGTACCCCATGCGGCGAGGGCAAGGCCGGAACCAACAGAGATGCGGCGTACGCCGAGGCCGACTAATTGGGAGAGTGATAGCTGGTGATTGAACCCTGAGACGAGAACATTCACCGGCTTGGGCGCGACTGTTTTCACGATCTGCGCAATCTCATCTGATTTGCTGACGCCCGGCGCGTAGAGACAATCCGCGCCGGCTTCAGCGTAAGCAGCGAGTCGGTCGAGGACCGTATGGAACGGGTCGGGATCGTGCACCAGCCAAGCTTCGCAGCGGCCGGTTAGGACGACACCACTGCCCGAAGCGTCAATGGCCGAGCGGGCCGCACGAATACGATCGATCGCCAATTTTTTCTCGTAGAGCGGTGTGTCCGTTCGACCCGTGTTGTCCTCGATCGATAAACCGGCAACTCCTGTTGCAACGCAAAGTCGCACATTAGTTGCGACGCCTTCCGGTTCGTCGGCGTAGCCGCCCAAGAAGTCCGCGTTTACCGGCAATGTTGTTGCTTCAACAATTTCCCGAATGTGCGCGAGCATTTCATCGCGCGGAACGCCGCCATCGTGTTTTCCGCGCGAAAACGCGAAGCCTGCCGAAGTAGTGGCGAGCGCTTCGAACCCCAGATGTTCAAGATAGATCGCTGTCCCGATGTCCCACGGGTTCGGAAGCACAAAACATCCGGACTCGTGCATCGTCCGAAATTTTCCAACGACCGAAATTTGTTGAGTTGAGCTCATGTCTTAAAGCTATGCTGTCTTAGCCAGAGAGCGAATTCCGGCGATGGGCGATGCGAAATTGTACGGCAGCCGTTCCCGTTACCCAAGGGTAGAATCGGCAAGCGATGCGCTTGCCCCACAATTCAACAATCCGCTCCCGAAAACTATTTCGATCTTGCGCCGCTGGATTTCCAGATCTGTCGAATGGACCTATCGCTCCGTAAATCGGGTCGTTATCCGGCATTGGTAGCGACGCAATATTACGATCTGCTTTCGGTCGAAACAGAAGCCAAAACCAGCCCTGTGGCAGTCAGATTGTTTCGAGAAGTCATCTCATAAATAGTTAGATCCAGTTAGATCCGGTTGTTCGCGGGCCGGCGGCGGCCCGCCTCCGTCGGCATGCATTAGCGTTGGAGACAGCCTGCCCTCAGGCTGGATTCGATTTATGAGATGAATGGATGGGTTCTCGTTTCTTCAGTGATTTACAGGATCGAACGAAGAACACCGCCTTCGACGCGCAAAGCCGCGCCGTTTGTAGCGGATGACAAAGGACTCGCCACAAACGCGAGCAATGCGGCTACTTCCTCGATTGTGGCAAATCGTTGCAAGAGCGAGCTTGGTCTCACTGTCCTAAAGAAATCCTTTTCTATTTCGGCAGGCGCCATCCCCTTCGTTCTTGCAACATTTGCGATGAATTGCTCCACGCCTTCCGACCGCGTTGGGCCGGCGAGAATTGAATTCACTGTAACACCGGTGCCCGATGTCGTTTCTGCCAGGCCGCGGGCCAGCGCTACCTGCATAGTTTTGGTTACACCGTAATGAATCATCTCGACAGGAATGTTCACAGCGGACTCGCTGGAAATGAAAATGATGCGACCCCAATTTGCCGCCTTCATGCCCGGCAGGTAATACCGGCATAGGCGCACCCCGCTCATAAAATTTGTCTCGATGATGGTGTGCCAGTCGTCGTCAGTGATTTTCTCGAACGGCTTCGGCTCGTAGACGCCAAGATTATTGACAAGAATGTCTACGGACGGCAGAGCCTCGATGCATTTCGCGTTGCCTCGCGCTGTTGCCAGATCGGCAGCTATGCCGCTGACCTTTGCATCGCCGATTTCCTGCTGAATCGTTTTGACGGCGGCATTGACTCGATCCTGAGTACGGCCAGTAACAACAACGGACGCTCCTTCCCGGGCCAGGGTCCGAGCAATCGCAAAGCCGATCCCCGCCGTTGAGCCCGTGACCAACGCGCTCTTTCCTGTTAATTGCAGATTCATATTCGCGAAACGTCTTTGCTAACTTCGCCTTCGCAAGCCGGTGATATCGACCTTCCCCAAGAGTATCTCAGGCTCGATCATTCGAATAGTGTTTTGGTCATTTCCGTTAACTCTTTGCCTCGTTAGGGCCGCAACTGACTATTGTCATTCTGCGCTCTTAGGGCAACCGAACTGGAAGTGAGCACCGTGGATGGTGCCCACCTCCATTTGTCTCGCGTCCCCTCACAAAGAAAAGGATGTATACGCTCATCATCTGACTCCAAGCGATTGAAGCGTGGCCGCGTCAACAGTTCCCGTCACGCTAAGATCGTTGTCTTCCTGGTAACGCGCGAGAGCGGCCTCTGTTTGGTCGCCAAGAGATCCGTCGATCGCGCCGTTATAGTAACCAAGCTTCGCAAGCTCCGACTGAACCGCGCTCACGGTTGCATTAGCCGCGGACTGACCTGAAGCAGCATAACCCGACTGGTCATCATTGTTGTACGGGGAGTAGTTATAGTAATCGTAGGGGTTAGCAGAGTAATCGTAGGGATAACCATAGCTGTAATCGTACGGATTATAGCCGTAGTCATCATATGGATAATAGTCATAAGCGTAGTACGGATAGAGCCACGGATCTAGTCCCCACCACAAACCACCGATAAAGACAAAGACCTTGCCGTTGTGGAAATGTGAACGGTGCCGGTCCCAGTCGCGGTGCCAGTTCCCATCATGACGCTCGGAAGCATGGTTTCTAACGAACGACTGACGCTTTGCTGCTGTCGAAGTCCGCGGATCCGAAACCCGGTTCCGTCCTGCAATCGAGCCTACCCGATTTGGCTGACGATTTGCCGCGGTCGAAATCCGCGGATCTGTAGCACGACTCCGCGCTGCAATTGAGCTTACGCGGTTTGGTTGCCGAGTAACCGCAGCGGATCGTCCGACATATGGGCTTGTGGACCGACCCACCGGGCGAGCGAATGCACTCGGCCGCACCGCAGACATGCGATTACCACCATAATAGAATTGGGGTGCTGCACTTGGTCTGCCGACACTCCTACCGGTAAAGTATGCTCCCCGGAAAGAGGGCGCTGCTCGAAAGCCCCCACCGTAGAAAGCTGGCCCCGCGCGAGAGCCGCTACCGGTGTAGCCGCCGACATGGCCGCCACCGCCAGAGCGGCCACCGCCGGAAAAGCCGCCTCCGCTGCCGCGAGGACCTGCCCGCGTCGGCTGACTAAGACTAACAAAAGCGATGCCTGCTAATCCCAATAATGTAATTATTTTCATGAGCAAACGTCGCCGTCCGTCCGCTTGTTGCCATTGCGATTCGGTGGGATTTCGGAGTGCTACGTAAGAGTTGCCTCTTGGTCTCTCTTTAGAGAGATGCGACTTACCCAAAGGTGCGCCCCTCCAAAAATGTCGAATGGCTTCGCCGCGGCTGAATCGCCTGCTCGCGAAGGCTTTCGGAGTTAAAACGTTAAACCGTTGGATCGGATCCGGGTGTAACCGTTGTAACTATACACACGGTTACTCAGCCGAAGGCTCTCGGACGCGTGGGCAAACGCGCTTCAATCGCATTGATCAACTCTTGGATGTTGATTGGCTTGGCGAGAAATGGATGCCCATCGATATGGAGGCCAGTCTTGGCTTCCGCTCTTGTGACTAGCGCAGTGAGAAAGATAATCGGTGTGCCGTGCAATTCTGGGTCAGCATGAATTTGAGCGGCGATTTCGCCTCCGTCCCTTTCCGGCATTACCACATCAAGCAGGATCAGGTCTGGGCGAAAATTTCGTGCGGTCAGATGAGCCCTGGCGCCGTTGTGTTCTTCCAAGACCAGATAGCGTCCTGTCTTTTCGAGAAGGACTTTGACCAGGTGAGTGCTATCCGTGTCGTTATCAACAATCAGGACGCGTCGCGCGTCGCTGATCCCGAAAGCCGTCGGCGGTAAACCCAGTTCGAACGCCCCGGATTCTCTGGGAAGAAAGTCTACTTCAATTATTTTGTTCATGTCCTTGAACGAGGTGTCTTGCTGGTTTCTAGCTGGTCAGCCAGGTAACGAACCATGCGCCCAGGAATCCGATTATTAAACCGATCAATGGGCTGGAGACGGCAAACCACAGTGGAATAGCCTCGCGCAAAGGAAGCGAATCTCGCCTTCGCACACGCCAATGCGCGCTCGAGATTGAAATTGTTGAGTGGCTAGATGCCTCTTGGGGCGCTAATCGATTGAGGGAGTGAATCGCTTTCATGGCTTGAAGTGTCGATGACGGGTCCGTTCCGGCTAATGCGCGTGTGTGGGATTTTGTGATGCCCCCGAAGAGTTGTTCGACGCTCCCTCTTTCGAGTGAGTATTTCATTTAACGAAATCTCAATGCTCGAAAAATGTGCGGTGCCTCAGCACATTTGTTCATCCTTCCGACGGCTTACCCAGCTTGGTCGAGTTGAAACCGCCTCCGAAATTGGTTGTCGAACATCCGCTCTGGAACGAACCGGTGCAGCCGACTCAACATTACGCCTTCACCTACCGGGTAGTGCGAACGCGGCGACTTGGCAGTTACAGCGGCATACACGACTTCGGCGACAGTGTTAGGGTCATCCCCATTGGCGATTTCTTTCTCAATGATTTCCGTCACCCGCTGTTTTTGATCGGCGTAGGCTGGAATGGCGGCTTGCACAGATTTTTCATTCTTGGCAATTTTGGTCTTTGTGTAGACCGGTTCCACTAGCACTGCACGGATGCCGAACATCCTTACTTCGTGATCCAACGTTTTGGTGTAGCCCTCCAGCGCATGCTTGCTCGCGACATACATCCCGCGGTAAGGGCCGGGAAGAACGCCGAGCATGGAGCTGATGTTAACAATGCGGCCATAACCATGGCGGCGCATCGAGGGGAGAACAGCGTGGGTCACCCGCAGCACGCCAAAGAAATTCGTCTCAAACAAGAGACGCGCTTCCTCAACGCTTGTTTCTTCCAATGCCCCGGCTATGGAGTAGCCCGCGTTGTTAATCAGGATGTCGATCTTACCGGCCTCATCCAAGACCGATTTCACGGCATTCTTTACGCTCGTGCCATCCGTGACGTCCATGAGAACGAACTCGGCCTTGGGGATGGAATTGATGCGACTCGGGTCTCTTACCGTCCCGAACACACGCGCTCCGCGCTCGGCCATCAGTTGCGCTGTCCTTCGACCGATCCCGGAGGAAACACCGGTGATCAATGCGACACTGTTCGCAATCATAAGCCCTTGATCCTGGCTGTCTCAGTTAGCGAAGCCCGCCTGCAATCACCAGCGTTTCGCCAGTAATCCAAGCGGAATCCTGAGAGGCGAGAAAGACAGCGGCAGGCGCGATATCCTCTGTTTGTCCGATGCGGCCAAGCGGAGTCTGCGATTCCAATTGTTTCCGGAAATCGCTCTTGTCGAATCCGGCCGTGACGACGCCTTCGGTAATCACCATTCCGGGATTGATAGCGTTAACTCGAATCTTGCGCGGTCCAAGCTCCTTGGCCAGCGTCCTCGTTACGGCATCGACCGCCGCTTTTGTAGCTGAGTAGACCGAAGTGTTCGGCGGAGTGAGCGTGCTGGCACCCGAACTGATGTTGATGACGCTCCCGCCGTCCGGACCAAAGTATTTCAGCGCCGCCTGCGATGTCAGGAGCAGGCCGAGAACATTTACGTCAAAGTGTTTGTGGAAATGTTCCTCTGTAACATTTTCCAGCGGAGAAAACTCGTAGACTCCTGCATTGTTAACCAGAATATCGAGCTGACCGAATGCTTTTTTCGTTTCGGCGAAAAGACGCTCGATGTCTTTTCTCTTCGCAACATCGGCCTGGACGGCAATCGCTTTTCCGCCGCGTTTCGTAATTTCGTCAACGACTTTGTCCGCACCCTCCTTCGAAGAGGCATAATTGACGACGACCGCCGCACCTTCAGCGGCCAGATGTTTGGCAATGCCCGCACCGATACCTTTCGACGCTCCGGTCACCACCGCAACCTTCCCGTCTAGTTTTTTAGTATTTGGATTCATATTTTATGTTGTTCAGTTAGTGGGTGTCGATTAGGCCGCCGAACGATGTTCGGTGGATCGAGAAAGACCGAGCAGTTCTGCGAGTCGTGATTCGTAAGATTCGCAGGTCGGACAATCACCGTTGGGTTCAACCCACTCGGGATGCTGCACGCGAAGCGCATCGTGCATCTGTTGCTGAAGTTGGGCGTAAGCTCGAACCTCATTCGATGCAGTTGAAAGAGGGTTCGTTTTCATCGCTAGGATCGTTTTCATCGCTAGGATAGATCGGGGACCCTCGGTCGAGGCGCTATTTCGCGTACGCGGGATTTTGCAGTACTACTCGCGAGGTCATTCGTGCTCCCTCGTTCGAGATAGAACCAAAGGGCTGATCATTCGTACTTCATCATTTGTTAGCCAGCTCTTCCATGATTGAATCATCGAGCTCCAGCAGGGCTGCGGCAACGTTCTCTTCGAGATGTTTGACCTTTGAAGTGCCCGGGATCGGCAACATTATAGGAGACTTCTTGAGCAACCACGCGAGAGCTACTTGGGCTGGCGTTGCCTCGAATCCTTTGGCGATTTTTACCAATGCGCCGTGGGGTTTCGCGAGATCGCCGGTCGCGAGTGGGAACCAGGGGATAAACCCAATGTTTTCGCGAGTGCAATAATCCAAGACATCTTCGGAATTGCGGTACGCGAGATTGTACTGATTTTGCACAGTAGCGACGGTAACGAGGCGGCGTGCCGCCTCGATCTCGCCAACGTTGACTTCCGAAAGGCCAACATGCCGGATCTTGCCTTCCTTCTGGAGATCTCGCAGTACTCCAAATTGATCGTCAGTTGGAACCTTAGGATCGATGCGGTGCAACTGGAACAAATCGATTCGCTCGACACCCAACCGTCGCAGGCTCATCTCGCACTCCTGCCGGAGATACTCAGGTCGTCCTAGCGGAATCCAATGGCGAGGACCAGGTCGAGTAAGGCCAGCCTTTGTCGCGATAACTAATCCTTTCGGGTAAGGATGAAGCGCCTCACGAATCAGTTCTTCACTTACATACGGTCCATACGAATCCGCCGTGTCGATGAGGTTGATGCCGAGCTCGACCGCACGACGCAAGACTGCGATCGCTTCCGCTCGATCAGCTGGCTCGCCCCACACGCCGGGCCCCGTCAGTTGCATCGCACCGAAGCCCAGCCGGTGAACGCGAAGATCGCCACCGATCGCGAACGTGCCGCTCCTTGTGGCAGGTTTCTTGTGAGCGTCTACCGCAGGAGTTGGTTTAGTAGATCCCATGTGGTGCTTAATAGCCTCGATAGTCCTGCTCATGTGTGCACCTTCTTTTCCGTTTCTTAATTCTTACTCATGCTCTTCATGCCGGAGCTTCGTACGTGCCTGGGCTGCCCGGAGTAGCGCGCCACTCTGGTTTGCGTTCCTTACTCGCTTTCGCTAGTGCGCTTCGCACACCATCGGCGTCGTAATCTGTGGCATAGACCGGAGTGTCGGGTTGTTGCCGCCAGGATTCATCTAGTCCACCGGCATCCACGCCATCAAATCCGAGCTCGTCGATGAGTCGTAACACAACCCCCTTGGCTGCAGCGTCGTCACCCGCGACGGGTAGGGCGATACGCTCCAGGCTGCCTGGTGGCCGCCCCAGTTTGTAAAGATGTTCGGCGTAAATGTTGTTGAACGCTTTGACCACGGGCCTGCCGAGTTGCTGTTCTACCCAGCGACTTTCGGTCATGCCTTTTTCGATTCCGTCAATGCGACCGTCACGTTGCTGCGGATAATAGTTGCCAGTGTCCACCACGACCACGTTCTTTGGTGTTTTGGCGAACAAACCGGCTGGCAAAGATGAAATGTTCCTTAACGGGATGGTCACAATAACTACGTCCCCAGCTTGAGCCGCCTGCTCGACTGTGACCGGAGTCGCGCCGGTCTCGGCCGCCAAATCTTTCAGTGTTTCGGGTCCTCTCGAATTGGCGACAAAAATCTCATGGCCAAGTGCTGCGAAACGACGAGTTAATGTGCCGCCGATGTTGCCTGCTCCGATAATCCCGATTTTCATATCTGCCTTTCTATTCAAGTTCGTATCAAGTCAGCTTTCTTGACGTTCAAGTTGGATGGAATCTCCCGCCATTGCGCGTGCGAGAGATTTTTCGTTATCCCGAAAGAGATAATCTTCCCGTCACGTCGTGTCGCAGTAGGGTCGGAGCGAAACAGTTTTTTGATTCGTCACAGGTTTTGCATTTTTGCGTCCCCCGGGATATTGGATGGCCGTTCTGTTGGAACCAATAGCTGCGACCCGTGCATCGCTCGTGTAGCTTGCTCGAGTGCCTCGATCCTGATGTTGAATTTAATCTGATCAAAGATGAGAACCTCGGTGGCAATGAGCCAGATTGTGAAACAAACCAGCAGCGTCCGGAACGGGAATAATGGGCGGTTTGAGACTGCCGCTCCAGTGTCATCGGACGCGATCAGAGACTCACTTGTGTTCATCCCGAAAGGTAGATCCTCCCAAGAACGCGCCGCTATTTCGCGTTCGCGAGATTTTCCACTACCACTGGCGAGGCTGTGCCCAATCCCTCATTCGAGATAAAGGCCGAAACCAGCTTCACGTCGCATTCGCCTGTGATCACCCGGGCGCAGGCACTAGGCGTCAATTGCAGGCGCTGGCTGGGGCGGAGTTTGGCTAACTTGCTGCTCCGCTTTTTCTTTGCGCCCGGCGGAGAGCCGCTCGATCACATAGAATGTTACCGGGATAAGGAAAATCGCGATAGCCGATGCTGCGATCATTCCGCCGATCACGGTTGAGCCGAGGACACGGCGGGCGACGGCGCCTGAACCGCTGGCAAACCAAAGCGGCAGAAGGCCGAAGATGAAAGCAAAGGAAGTCATCAAGATCGGGCGAAGACGGAGGCGCGCGCCTTCGAGGGCAGCGTCGAGGAGTGGTTTGCCTTTCTCGTATTCGTCCTTGGCAAATTCGACGATAAGGATCGCGTTCTTCGCTGCCAGGCCGATTAGCATGATCAGACCAATTTGCGCGTAAATATTGTTTTGCATGCCACGCAACCAGAGCGTTGCAAACGCGCCGAACACCGCGACCGGTGTTCCGAGCAGTACACTGAATGGCAACGACCAGCTCTCATAAAGTGCAGCGAGAATCAGAAACACGAAAATGAGTGACATTCCAAACACGACAGTCGGGGATACCCCCTGCTGCGCTTTCTTTTCCTGAAACGACAGGCCAAGATAGTCGTAACCCATCTCGTTAGGCATTGTTTGGCGAAAGGTTTCCTCGAGTGCGTTCATCGCCTGGTACGAGCTATAGCCAGGCGCGGCAGAACCGTTGATTTGGGCTGCGCGGTATTCGTTGTAACGCAACGTGAATTCCGGGCCGGCGATGTTCTGGATAGTTGAAATGGCATCGAGCGGGACTGGGTCACCGTTGGCGTTGCGCACGAAGAATTGACCAACGTTTTTTGCGTCGGTGCGATAATCGCCTTCGGCCTCTATATACACCTGCCACGTTCGCCCGAACCGATTGAAGTAGTTCACAAAAAAACCGCCCATGAATGTCTGGAGGGTCTGGTAGACCTGGCCGAGATCGATTCCCTGCTTGATAACTTTGTCGCGATCGACGTTGACGAAAACCTGCGGAACGTTCGGCAGAAACGTCGGAAGAAGGGTGCCTAGCTCCGGCCGTTTACGCGCCGCGTCCAGAAACGTCTTCAGATTTTGGGCGAGAAACGCGACGTCTTTGCCAGCACGATCTTCCAAAATGAATTGGAATCCGCCGGAAGTGCCCACGCCCGGAATCGCCGGTGGCGGAAACGCGAAGGCGATACCTTCGGGAAGCCCGGCGAGCTGTTTGTTAATGTTCGCCTTGATGGCGGCGTATTGTTCTTCCGGCTTGGTCCGCTCGCTCCAGGGCTTGAACGTGACGAAGAAGAACGCGCTATAAGTATTTTGCACGAGGCTGAGCAAACTGAATCCGACCACGCTGGTCGTGTACTTGACGCCCGGAATTTTGCTGAGAATCTCTTCGATTTTGCGAGACGCGGCATCGGTTCGCTCAAGCGATGCGGCGTCCGGTAATTGCAACGCGAGAAACACGTAGCCCTGGTCTTCTTCCGGCAAAAAGCCGCTCGGCAATCGCGATCCAAACAGTCCCGCGCCGACCGCGAGCACCGCGAGCAGCGCGAAGCTGATCACCGCTTTTCGAATGGCGAGGCGCGACCAGTTCACGTAACCGTGCGTTGCGATGCCGAAGACGCGATTGAACCGATCGAAAAACCAGCCAACCGGACCACGCGTTTTCTTTCGCGGGCGGAGCAGCATCGCTGAAAGCGCCGGGCTCAGCGAGAGCGCGTTGAACGCGGAGAAAATGACGGAGATAGCAATTGTCAGCGCGAACTGTTGATACAACCTGCCGGTAATACCAGGAAGAAATGCGGTAGGAATAAACACGGCCGAAAGTACGAGTGCAACGCCGATTACCACTCCTGAGACTTCGCGCATCGCCTGAAGTGTCGCGTCACGCGGCGACATTCCTTCTTCAATGTGACGCTCAACTGCTTCGACAACAACAATCGCGTCGTCAACCACAAGCCCGATGGCGAGCACAAGTCCGAAAAGCGAAAGCGTGTTGATCGAGAATCCGAACAACGGGAACACTACAAACGTGCCGAGCAACGACACCGGCACCGCGCACAATGGAATGAGCGTGGCGCGCCAGCCTTGCAAAAAAACGGATACGACGATGACGACCAGCGCGAGCGCTTCGAACAACGTTATAACGATGTCGTGCAATCCTTCAGTAACCGAGAGGGTTTGATCCAGCGAGACGACGAAATCCATGTCCGCCGGAAAACGCTGCTTTGCTTCCGCCATTAACTTGCGCACGCCTTCCGCAGCTTTAACAGCGTTGGTTCCGGGCAACTGATACACAGCGAGAATCGCCGAGGGTTGTCCGTTGAGCCTGCCTCTCAAGTTGTAAGTTTGCGCGCCGAGATCGATGCGCGCGATGTCCTTCACCCGCACAAATGAACCGTCCGCGTTCGCCCTCACGACAATCTCCCCAAATTCCTCCGGTGTTTGCAATCGTCCCTGGGCGCGCACGGCATAAGTGAATTTCTGTCCGCTTGGAATTGGTTCGCCGCCGATCTGGCCGGCGGGATTCACCGTGTTCTGCTTTTGCACTGCGGTGATGATGTCCGGCACAGTGATGCCGAGCTTCGCGAGCTGGTCCGGCTTGACCCACAGGCGCATAGCGTATTGGCCAGCGCCGAAAATCTGCACATTGCCAATTCCAGGCACGCGTGTCAGTGGATCGAAGAGATTAATGTAGCCGTAATTGGCGAGAAAGGTCCCGTCGTAGCTGCCTTTGGGCGAATATAGCGCGATCAGCATCAGTGGCGCCGTTGTCGATTTTTTAACGGTGATGCCGTAGTTATTAACGTCTGCGGGCAATTGCGATTGGGCTTGCGCCACCCGGAGCTGTGTCAGGACTTGATCGATGTTCGGGTCGGTTGCGACGTCGAAGTTCACGATCAATCGGATGTCGCCACTGTTCGAGTTGATCGAGTACATGTAGTTCATGTTATCGACGCCACTCATCTGCTGCTCGATCGGCGCCGCGACCGCTTGCTCGATCGTCAGCGCGTCCGCGCCCGTGTAGTGCGTTTGCACCTGAATCTCCGGCGGCGCGATTTTCGGATACTGCGCGATCGGCAACGCCAGAATACAAACGCCGCCGATGAGTGTCATCAGAATCGCGATGACAATGGCGACAATGGGCCGCCTGACGAAGAACTCGGACATTTCTTAGGGCTTCTTTTGCTGGCCCGCTTTTGAAACCAACGCGTCGGGGGGCGGCGTCCAGTCTTTGACTGTGACTGTCGATCCTTCGCGCGCTTTTTGGAGTCCTTGCACAACAACTTTGTCACCCGGCTTGAGACCTTCCGTGACTTCCCACATCGCGCCGATGCGCTCGCCCATTTTCACCGGACGAATGCTGACCTTGTTATTTTCATCGACAACTGCGACTTGATAGTTGCCCTGCAACTCAGTCACCGCTTCCTGCGGAATAACCATCGCGCCCTTTTTCATGTCGGCGACGAACCGCACGTTTCCAAACTGTCCGGGCCGCAAAATGTTCCCCGGATTCGGAAACGTCACATAATAGCGGATCGATCCAGTCTTCGGATCCAGGCTGCGATCGAGCGCGTAAAACTTCCCTTTATGCGGATACACCTCGCCGTTCCCGAGGATCAAGTCGAAGTCGAGGGTTTTTATGTAAGCATTGCGCTCAGTTGCGTCAGGATGGCGCGAAACGAAATCGGTGAACGGCCCTTCGCCCGCAGTCACGACAGCTTTGATCGGATCGATTTGCGATACGGTTGTGAGCGGTCCCGTACTTGGCCCGACCAGATCGCCAACCTGCGCGATTGCGAACCCAGCAACACCGTCGATGGGCGCGGTGATCTTTGTGTATCCAAGATTGAGCTGCGCTTGTTCCACCGCCGCTTCATCGGCTTCAACGTTTGCTCTGCTTGAACCGGCGGCTGCAATCGCAGTGTCTCGCTCCTGGTCGCTGATCACTTTTTTCTTAAACAAGTCGAGCGCGCGCTTTTCGTCTGCGTCAGCTTTGACCTGGTTGGCTTGGTCTTTTGCCAAAGTCCCCTTGGCCTGCGCTAATGCAGCCTCGAACGGGCGCGGATCAATCTGAAAAAGGAAGTCGCCCTTCTTTACCACGCTACCCTCCTGGTAGTCGCGTGAAATGAGGTAGCCTTGTACCTGTGCGTTGATGTTGGCGTTGATGAAGCCATCCAGCGTGGCCACGCGTTCCAGTACACGCGGCACATCTTGAGGTTTGACGGTTGTAACGAGTACTTCCGGCGCGTTTGGAGGGGCCTGAGCCGGCTTGCGCGAACAACCGGTAACGAAAGACACACAAATCAGCAGGGCGGCGAGAACAGCAAACCGTTTCATCAATTTATTATCGTTGATCGTGAACTGAACTGTCGAGCGCAGACCTCCTAGGACTGTTCTTTTTCTCGCTGTCGTGCAAATGCCGATCAAGATTTCGACGAACTTTCTCCGATGTGATTTGGTTGATCTTGGCATGTTCGGGAAAAGGTTCAGCGCTGCGGAGCGGTGCGGGTAAGCCAGTCTGCGAAATGGCAGGAGCCGAGCAGCGCGTTCTCGCCCGGGATGAGGCTGCGCTTCTCAAGCGTCGTGCCGAAATAGAGGGCTTGCTCGTCCCTCACGACCGTGCGGGGATCGTGATGCGCCACGAGGTATTGGCGCGCGACCTCGTCAAACGGGAGAGCGTCGGGGCCGGCCAATTCAATGGTTTCATTCAACGGCTTGGCCACGGCGATTCTGGCGACGTTAGCGGCGAGGTCGTCCGAGAAGATGGGCTGAAACAACACCGAGGGCAGGTGAACGGTCTGCCCGCTGGTCGCCTCATCGGCGATACGCCCAACGAACTCAAAGAACTGCGTCGCGCGGACAATCGTATAAGGAATTGGCGAAGCCTTGATCAGTTTTTCCTGGGCCACCTTCGCGCGCAGGTATCCGCTCGCGGGAAGCCGCTCGCTGCCGACGATAGAGACCGCAACGTGGTGACCCACGCCGGTCTTCACCTCGGCGGCGAGCACGTTGCGGGTGGAAGTTTCGAAGAATTCCAGGACGGCCTTGTCTTCGAACGAAGGAGAATTCGTGACGTCCACGACCACCTGCGCTCCGGTTAGCGCCTCGGTTAAACCTTCTCCGGTAATCGAATTGATGCCCTGCGAAGGAGATGCCGCAACGACTTCGCGGCCGCGTGCACGAAGGAGATTCACTACTTTGCTTCCGATGAGCCCGGTGCCCCCGAGGACGACTATTTTCATATTTTAGTTTTCGGTTTCAGATTCTTTGTCTTTCATAATGATGGCATCATCCTCACGTTATGGCTGTCCGTCTAGTCGCGAGCTGTGCACAACAGTCATGCGGAATTCGCAAGAGAGCCTTTGAAGATTTTACCTTGCTCCGCGCCTTCGTTTGCATCGTGGAGTGCGGAAGTATTTCGGCCGGCGCGGAGTATCAGGGTTTCGCAAAAGACGCATCGCCCAACGCTGCGGGAAGCAGATGTGCTAGCGTGAGTTGCTCCTTTGTTTAGATATTACGAAGGTTTCTTTGTGCGCTTTCATTTAACTGCGGAGGTGGCAGATGAAACGGTGTCGTTCGCCTGATCTTCCAAACGAAGTGGACGCTTGCGTGTTTCCAAAAAGGCAACCAAGTCATCGAGCTCCCCCGACTTGAGCGAAGGAGCAAAGGCCGGCATGTTGGTGCCACCATTGATGATGCGGATGATCAGATTGTCGCGGGTTAGCTTGTCCGCGATGTAGGTTAGGTC
>WNFU01005358.1_pt1 | contig 19224 bp, 17 predicted proteins | sample 5400121 | NCBI WGS metagenome assembly WNFU01 (sample SAMN13153360, study PRJNA577476) | soil metagenome | isolation source: 100 cm soil or saprolite under grassland replicate 1 | place: USA:California | collected 2016-06-15 | reverse complement strand
AGCTTCTCCTGGTCCGCTTCCTCGGCTTTCCGATCTGGGACACGCTGATCCTGCCGATCGTGGAGCTGAGCGGGGTGCGCCAGCTCAGTGCCATCGACGTCGTTCGGATCAGCCCCCTCGACGGCGACCCAAAGCGGCTTCCGCCCAAGCAGCTCATGGGGGCGCCCATGCACCACTTCGCCGCCTTCTTCGCCCGCAACGCCCGCGAGCACGACTTCCTGTGGGGACGCCTGGACGGCGCCGAGCAACTCCTGAACCTCGTGGCACCCAACCTCGACGCAAGCTGGTACCGGCGCGCCTTCCAGGCAGTGCTGGACGAGGAGGAGCCCTCGTTGACCACGGTCGGCCCGGTGATCCAGCAGGTGCGGGACAGGATCTCGGCGCTGGGAGCTGTCACCGCGGCCGCCTCGGGGGCATCGCCACGCCAGGACTGACACCGCCTGACACCGTGATGACACGCCTCGAAGCGGAGTAACCAGCCCGCACGCTCCGGGCAAGCTACGCGTTTTGAGGAATCTAGCTTGACTTGGTGACATGTCAGCCTCACCGTGAGCCCACACGAGGATCCCACCAGAATCGAACGATCAGCCCGGGGGGCGCAGAATGCCAACGCGACTACGGATCGCCACCTTCAACCTGGAAAACCTCGACGACCAGCCCAATCAGCATCCAACCCTTGCCGAGCGCATCGCCCTCATGGGCCCCCAGCTTGCCCGCCTGGACGCCGACATCTTGTGCCTGCAGGAAGTCAACGCCCACAAGACCAACGGCCAGTTCCAACTCACCGCGCTCGACAAGTTCCTGACCGGCACCCCCTACGCCACCTACCATCAGGCCGCCGCGTTCACCCCCAACGGCAACCGCAGCCTAGTCATCTTGAGCCGCTTTCCAGTCACCAACCAGCAGCAGGTACTGCACACCCTGGCCCCAGCCCCCTCCTACCAGCGGGTCACCGCCGACCCCCCAGACACTGCGGCCCGCAAGATCACCTGGGAGCGACCAACCCTGCGCGCCGCGATCTCCCTGGACGCCGCCCGGGTCGTGCAGGTCGTCAACGTGCACCTCAAGAGCAAGCTGGCCACCGACATTCCCGGCCAGAAGGTCAACCCCGCCGACCAGTTCTCACCGTGGAAGACCGCATCCGGATGGGCGGAGGGGTCGTTTCTGTCGAGCATGAAACGGGTCGGCCAGGCCCTGGAGACCCGGATGCTGCTGGACCAGCTGTTCGACACCGACCCGCAGGCGCTGATCGTGGTGTGTGGCGACTTCAACTCCGACGCCACCGAGGTGCCCTTGGCGGCGATCAAAGGCGAGGTGGAGGACAACGACAACCCCGCCCTGGCGGTGCGGACGATGGTGGCCTGTGAGCAGACCGTGCCCGAGCAGGCCCGCTACTCGCTGATCCACCACGGCAGAGGGCAGATGCTGGACCACGTGTTGGTGTCCCGCTCGCTGCTGGCCTTCTATTCGCACACCGAGATCCACAACGAGGTGCTCCACGACGAGTCGTCAGCGTTCGCCACCGACGTCAAGTTCCCCGAATCTGACCACGCCCCCGTCGTCGCCGAGTTCACCCTCCCCGACTAACTACGTAATTAGTCCGCATCGATTCCCAGCTGGGCCGCCCAGATCCTCCGCTGCCCGGCTCGGCGCCGTCCGATGTCGCCGTACGCACGATGGTGGCGCCGCGATGTCCCGCTACCCGGCTGGTGGCATGGGATGCAATGCAAGGCGCACGCAGTTGACTGGAAGGCCGGTGCCAGAAATCACCCGCCCGGCCGTGACGGCCGACACAGCGCCGCCCCAGCCGACCCATCATCATGAGAAAGCTCAGCACCACTATCCACTGATCCCTCAGCGTGTCTTGCGCACCTACTCGATCCTCCGAGCGCAGCAGCCCACGTTGCGCCACTCCCGGTCCTGACCGCTCGCCGATGCCCACGACGGCCAACCGCACTCGACGCCGAGCCAGCCCGTGAGTGGCCCGCCTGCCAGACGCAGGCCCACGCCACCCACGGGCCAGCCGCTGCCAGCTGGAGGGCAAGACCGTTGGGAGTCCACCAGCAGAGCAGCAGGCAGCAAAGCCGACGTATGCCAGATGCGGCCCTCAGTGTCTTTGATTTGCCTCTTATGCGCTCGTTGATACCTTGTGGCAATTCCCGGTCAATTGGGTCCGGTTCCCGACGGCTATGGAAGGAACCTGCTATGCCTCTCCGTCGCCTTCTCCTGCCCCCATTCGCAGCGGCCGTGCTTGTGTATGCCAGGAGGAGAAAGAAGACCCGCCAACGGCCGACTCCAGCCAATCCCCAAGGTGATCCCGACCAGAAACTACACGAGTCGCTCGATAGCGCAGCGACGTGGCTCGTCGGGGGCTTTGCCACGCTGACGGCGGCGCTAACCGCCTTTGGTGCCGTAAGCGGCGGCCTCACTCGGATGCTACGCAACTATCCTGCTCTCTCGCTGGGGGCCGCCATCCTGATCAGTCTGGCGATCGGGTTCGGTGTTGCAACCAAGACCTTCACGACACCGGGTAAACACAAGTGGCTGATCCCGAAGTGGCTGGTCCGCCTCGGCGCGCTGTTGTTCGTTGGCGGTCTCGCGCTGGCGGTGTCCGCGGCGACGCAGGCCCCTCATGGCAGAGAGCGTCCACAGATCACTGCGAGTCTCAACTACGAGAACGGGCTGACGCTAGTCGGCAGGGTGACGGCTTCCGATCTGCGCTGGACCGAGTTCATGGATGTGTCCGTGTTCGCGGCAAAGCTGAAGACGGAACGGCCAGTCCACTGGGAGGCTCAGAAATTCCTGTACGTCTCCCACATCGGACCTGACGCCGACGGCAAGGTCGACTTGGTCTTGCATGTGCCGATACGTGGCGAGGGCGACTGGGACATGCTCCAAGTGGCCGGCAGCATAGGGAGCAGGCGCAGCCCACCGCCATTCCCACCAGACTGCTCGCCGCAAGCGCCTGCCACTTCTGGCTGCCTGGGCGTGCGACTACCCGTGGCCCGCCGCCCACAGGTCTCCGCGACGTGGTCGGCGACCGGCGACCGCCCCGCGCTTACCGTCACCACTCGGGCGCAGGATCAACCTTCCACGGATCTCATCCGGACCACCATCCTTGCCCGCTCGAAACGAAAGATAGCTGTCCTGTCTCAAGCCCTCATCAGTCCTGATAGCAAAGGAGACGTGGCCCACACGCAGGTCGTACCCGTGAGCATCAGCAACAGCATTGTCTGCGTTGTCGCCGAACGCCTATCCGGTAATCGTCCCGAACGAACACCACCTCCATGATGCTGGGTTATGGCTTGCACCCGTTGGGTGAAGCTCCTGGTGGGCCGTAGGGCGTAGAGCCGTCGCATCTCCGCAGGCCAAGGTGGGCACCCGCAAGCTCATGTCAGTTTCGTCCGGATCTTGATGAAATATCGAGGTTAGGGGTTGCCCTGCCAGTAACGCCACTCGCGTAGTACAGATGCTCGCTGTCCCGGGTGCCAACCGCTGAGCCTGCGGCGTGTCGTCTCACCCAATCGAGGCGACCTCCGTGAGGTTTGCATCCTCCCAACGGGTTTACTCCCGGAGGTCGACTCCATCCATCGATCCGGTTTGACGACGGCGACGACAGGCAGCCCGTAGCGTACGAGAGCGGAGTCGCGCAGTAAGTTGCGGCACCCGGTGAGTTCGCGGGATGCGATACGGTTGCGCCAGCACGTCTACTATTTTGAGTTTTTCATAAGTTGGGTGGCTAGAGCAGCTTTGGTATGGGAGGATTGAGGCATCGCTTCGGAGGGATCGCTGCCCTCACCGCCGCCGGAGGTCCACGATGCCGCGTGCCGCTGCCGCCAAGCGCAAGGAGCCGATCCGCCCGGCCGTGTTTGAGGCCCGCCGGCTGCGCGCGGGCGAGTTGTTCGCCCAAGGCCACTCGGTGGCCGAGGTCGCCGCGGCTGTGGGGGTGACCGACGAAAGCGCCCGGCGCTGGCGCGTGCGGTGGGCGAAGGGTGGCGTCCGGGCGCTGCACCGCCGCCGGGCCAGTGGCCGGCCGCCCAAGCTGTCCGACGAGCAGGTGCGGCAGATCGAGCAGGCGCTGCTTGCTGGCGCCCTGGCCAACGGGTTCGACAATGACCTGTGGACCCTGCGGCGGGTCGCGCAGGTGGTGGAGCGCACCAGCGGGATGCGGTTGACGCCGGCGTCGGTGTGGCGGCTGCTTGGGAATGTCAACTCGCGGTGGGATCTGGCCCACATAACGTGATCGAAACGACCCCGGGCCGGTAGCAGAGTCCGTGATCCTGCCCGATATGTGAACACCAAGGTCTTGACAGTCTCCTACCGCACCTGGCTGCCGTTACGGTCGAGCGCGTCGAGCAGACCGACGCCAGTGTGCAGGTCTGGGCCGTCCCGCGGGCGCGCCAGGCGGCCTGTCCCTCTTGTAGTAACCCGTCGGCTCGGGTGCACAGCCGCTACCAGCGCCGACTTGCCGATGCGGCGATCGGCGGGCGCAGGTTGGTCCTGCGGCTGCGGGTGCGTCGGTTCTTCTGCGACCGCCCTGGCTGCTCAGCGCGCACGTTCGCCGAGCAGATCCCGGGCCTGACCACACGATACGCGAGGCGAAGCCCGCTGCTGTACAAGCTGCTGGAGGCGATCGGCCTGGCATTGGCAGGCCGCGCCGGTGCCAGGCTGGCACACATCTTGGGCGTCAAGATCAGCCGGTCCACGCTGCTGCGACTGCTACGCGCCCTGCCCGAACCAGAGCCGACCAGCGTGGCGGTGCTGGGCGTGGACGACTTCGCGCTGCGCCGTGGCCATATCTACGGCACCGTGCTGGTGGACATGGCCACGCACCGCCCGGTGGACCTGCTGGCTGATCGGGAGACCAGCACCTTCGCCAATTGGCTGCGCGAGCATCCCGGCACCGCGGTGGTCTGCCGGGACCGCGCCGGCGCCTACGCCGAGGCCGCTCGCCAGGCCGCGCCGCAGGCGATCCAGGTCGCCGACCGCTGGCACCTGTGGCACAACCTGGCCCAGCACGTGGAGAAGACCGTCGCGCAGCATCATCGCTGCCTCACCCAGCCGGCCGTCCCTGAGCCGCTCGAGCCACCACCGGATCCCGACCTTGCGCAGGTCGCTGCCGACGTGACCGCCACCCGCGCGGAGAACAGGGCGATCGTGGTGCGCACTCGCCAACGGTACGCGGCGGTGCAGGCGCTGGTCGCCCAGGGCAAGGGCATCAAGCCGATCATGCGGGAGCTCGGCTTGGCCAAGGAGACCGTGCGCCGATTCGCGCGTGCCAGCAGTGTGGAGGAGCTGCTGGCCACCTCACGCGCCGGGCGTCCCAGCATCCTGGACCAGTTCAAGCCCTACCTGCACCAGCGCTGGCGGGACGGTGCCACCAACGCCTCCGACCTGTTTCGCGAGCTCCGCCAGCAGGGCTATGCGGGCAGTCTTGGCACCGTCATCGCTTACCTGCGTCCCTTCCGCCAGCTGGGCGCGCCACCAGCCACCCCGCCACCGCCGAAGGTCCGGGAGATCACCGGTTGGCTGTTGCGGCATCCCGACAGCCTGGACGCCGACGAGCAGCGCAACCGCAAGGAGTGCTGACGCACTGTCCGCACCTGGAGGCGCTCGCCAGCCATGTCGCGGCGTTCGCCGAGCTCATGTCCGGCCGGCACGGCGACCGCCTCGACGGCTGGATCACCACGGTGGAGGGCGACGAGCTGCCCGCCTTGCGCTCGTTTGCCGCCGGGCTCAAGCGCGACCTGGCCGCCGTGGTCAGCGGCCTGACCTTGCCGTACAGCTCCGGCGCGGTGGAGGGCACCGTGAACCGGATCAAGATGCTCAAACGCCAGATGTACGGCCGGGCGAAGTTCGACTTGCTCCGCAAACGCGTCGTCCTGGCCGGATAATGTGCCCTGACCGTCGGGGCAGTCGTCCAGTGTGCGATTTCACTGGAATTCCTCGCGACGCTTGGCCGCGCGTCACGCCGGCGCCCAAGCACCGGCTGCCGTTCGCAGACAGCAACCGCGATGTCGATGACCCTGGGGTCGTGCCAGCTCCGAGTCCTGTGTTCCGAGGTGCCACGATGCTGTCATCCGAAGCCCGTCGGGGCGTCGCGGTCGTCGCGGCGTTCGCGGCTGGAGTGACCCTGGCCTGGGTGCCGTTCAGCTCTGAGCCGCTGCCGTTTCGCGAGACGTCGCGGTACCCGATGTGGGTCTTTCTCATCGGGGTCGTCTGTGCGTCGTGCCCGATCGTCTGGAGTCACGGCACAAGCGCCCTCGCCCAACTCCCCGCGCACCGTCCTCCGATGCTGGAGGCGTTGGCGTACGGCGCCTGCACGGCAGCGCTGACTGTGGGACTGCTGGTCGTGCCCATGGCGTTGCCTGGCCGAGGATCCCTCCCGCTGCTGCTGCCCAACCTCGGGCTGCGCTTTGCGGTCGTGTACCTGGCGGTGATCCTCGCCGCCGCGCCCGGCATCATCGCCATGTACAGGGTCTGGGGGGCCTGCCAGCGCGGCGATGGGCAAGTGGCGGACCTGGTGGCCTGGCGTGCAATCTTGCAGTCCCAGCTGGCTGCGCTCGGGGCGCTGATCGCCCTTGGCACGCTGACCACCGCCGCGCTGCGCAGCGCCCGTCTCGCGGCCTTCACGGCCCGTCCCGCCGACGACTTCCCAGCCGAGTATGTGCTGCTGTTCGGCGCCGGTCTGACGGTGGTCGTCGCGCTGGTGTACGTGCCGCCGTCGGAGGGGCTGCGACGACGGGCACGGGCGATGGTCGACGAGGCGTTCCCGGTGCCCAACCAGCTTGAGGGCGACTGGCAGCAGCAGTTGCAGCGTCGCCGTGACCTGGCCGCCGTGCTACGGACCGATGAGACGATTCGCAACTCGATCCAAAACGCGCTGATCATCGGCGGTCCCCTGATCACCAGCGCGCTGACGCTTCTGATTCCTACCCACTGAGGTGCCCGCACGTCAGCGTAGGCCCCCTGATCATCGACGCCCGATATCGGGATCAGTTGCGATCACGTTATGTGGGCCAGAACCAGATCAGACTGTCATTCCCAGGGGCTGAGGTTGCCAAGACTGTCACCGGTCTGTGCAAGGATCAGGAGGAGGTGGAAGCGGCCTGATGATCATCGGGGCCGCCACCGAAGTTCAACGGAACTCGGGACAACCTCTCGCTGATGCCCGACGCCTACGTGTTCTCCTTCGACCCCGGCCGGACCGGCAGCCCATGAACCCAGACTCCGTGACGCACTGCTTTGGCCGGCTGGCCAAGCAGGTCGGGCTCCGGGCTAGGCTGCACGACCTGCGGCACTACGCGGCCACCCAGCTCATCGCTGGCGGCGTAGACATGGGCACGGTCTCCGGCCGAATTGGCCACGCCGGCGGCGGCGCGACTACCTTACGGGTGTACACGCACTTCCAGGCGGCTGCCAGGCGGCTGCCGACCGGCGAGCGGCCCACTCCTCGAACAGACGCTCAGCGACCGAACCCAGGCGACCTGGGGGTCGGGTGAGGTAATCGCGAGCCTTGGAAGCACTTGGCGAGTGCCTGCCATCGTCAGAGATGTCCGGGCCACTCACCCCCTGCCGTCCGAGTCCATCCTTCGTCCACGTTCTCTACATGGCCGCGAGGTGGCTGGCCTTGGCCGAAGGTCACAATCGCTGGTGGGTCAACGGAGGCATGTAGGGTGACAACGTCAGGATTGGTCTTGTGATGCACGAAGCTGATGGGCTCTAAGCCCGTCGGCGTCCAGTGGATGACTCGGATATAGGGACCCCACCGAAGCGTGAGTCGATGCTCCACGCCCCTCTTGGCCGCCCCATGCAAGACGGTCACCCACACGTTCCCAACGTGTTGCTGTGGGTGGTCATGGTGCCACTCTGGTTGCGGTCGTCGCCCAAACAGCTGACTGATTTCCTCAGCTAGCTGCTCCGGACCGTTGTGCCAGTCGAGGTAGAGCTTGTCTGCCAATAGGGGATAGCGTGCAAAGTAAGCATCCCGATCGGTAGCCAAGACGGGCAACACGATCACCCGGCGAGCGGTGACTTCCCTCGTAAAGGCGGCATTCAGCTCGTGACGAGTCCAGTCTCGGGCTATGAATGCTTCGGTGATGATGGGCGTGACGAAGCGAGCGAGGGCGAGGCCCTCGTTGATGGCGTCGAGGATGCTGCCACCAGGACGGATCTCGGCTTCGTCCATCCAGGTGCTGATCGCCCGGCGCAACAATGCCGCCGCCAGCGGTCTGGCGTGTGTCTCCTTGTCAGCGCTTGCATGGCAGATGAACACGTCACGGATCGGCATCCCTCAGTCCGATCTTCGATGGAAGATTGTCGTAATCATGAATCTTAGGATGGTACGCTTGTTGACGAGGGGGAAGGGTCGAGTTGAGGCCGAAGCGGTGAAGTTGGCGATCCGTTCATCGGGGGAGGTCAGCGGCACATGGGAACCCGACGACGCTGAACGCAGCACCGCCTGACCTGGAGGACATGTATGCTCGGCGTTTACGGACACGCCGGCCTAAATGAATTGCCGTAGCGTGAGTTGGGAGGCTCGAATGGCCGAGTGGGCAGATGGTCTAGATCGATCAATCGCAATGGACGAGAACCATAGCGACTTCTTTGGCTTCGCCCAAGTGAACCCAAGAGACCTGTTGGAAAAACTTGCGTCCCACTGGGGAGCAGTGCTCGGCAGGATGGAGTATATGGACTACTGGAAATGGGCAAACACCTGGTGCTTCCACACCGAGCGCGGCTTCAGGATCCTTGTTTACCCGATCAAAGTTGGACCGGGGTTTGCACGGGGAGGCTATTCGGTGGCATTGCTCGTGACTCCATTCCCCGAGGAGAGTAAAGAGCGGCAACTCTACGACCCATGGGCGTACGACAACTACAAGCGCGAGTTGTATGATGTCGTATCGCAGTTTGGCGGCAAGAGGTTGTCGATGGACCTGGCCCTGTCTCAGCACTACGAGACGCCCGATTATCGTCGATACAGTGAAGATGACTTTCATATGTGGTAGAGGAGCTCGTGAAAGCGACGGGCTCTCTTGCCGTCCATCGAAGTCCTTTAAATTGAACTGACGGTACGTTCGTCAAGCCTGGTTCGGAAAGACCACGCTGCTGCCTTCACAACCTGGCCGATGGTGTTTGACAGCAACGATCCGAGGCAGAGAGCGCTATTCAGAATGCTTTTAACCATAAATTAGGAGTTTGAGTGCAACAGCCCTGCCAGTAAGCTCCGCGCGGCCATTCTCACTGTCCGCGCCTCACCACTGGAGGGACTGTTGCACGCCAAGTCTATGACCGGACTCTCGCAGGAACAACTCGATCTGCTCGTCGACCGCGTCGCCGACCAGGTCAGCACCTGGCAGCCACCCCGCGGACGCCACCGCACACTGGACCTTGCCACCGCGATCACGATGACCCTGGTGTGGCTGCGCCACAACCTGTCGCAGGCACTGCTGGGCGCCTTCCACGGGATCAGCCAGCCGACCGTCTCCCGGATCATTGGCAGGCTGCGCGAGCTGATCGCACGGGCGGCAAACCAGGGGATGCCCGGCCTGGCCGGAGACCGAAGCCGGCGAGCGGCTGCTATTGGACGGGTCCTTGCTGCCCACCGGCAACCGCGCTGGCCAGGGTCTCGGCAAAGTGCGGGCTTGTCTCGTTGGTGATGACGGGGTGAGTGAGCCGGGTGGAAGTGGAGCAGGCACGGCCGCCGGCGATGATGAGGGCGCCAAGGGCGGCGTGCACGGGGCCTCCCTGGAGGTCGACGTCGCGAACGCAACGTCGATCCTGGACACCCTCGTCGCACGTGTCACGTCTGGACCTCCTCGTCTGGGATTGGGATTGATCATCGAGGGCGTGTTCCTGGGCCGGCAGCGCTGTCGAGCTCCGCCAGGCGCCGCTGGAGCAGGCGCCGCTCGGCGTCGTCGTGGACCAGGGTCAGGGCTCGCCGGTAGGCCTCGCGGGCCTCGAGCGTGCGACCGAGACGCCGCAGCAGCTCGCCGCGCGTGGCGTGCAGGTAGTGGTAGTCCTCCAAGGGGAGGCGGTCGACGATCTCCAGGCCCGCCTGGGGACCCTGCACCTCGGCGACCGCGACCGCTCGGCTCAGCTCGACGACGGGCGAGCCGGTCAGGCGCGAGAGCTCACCATACAAAGCGGCGATCTGGGGCCAGTCGCGCGGCTGGTCGGCATGCAGGGACGCGATCGCCGCCTGCAGCACGTAGGGCCCACGGCCGAGCAGCGCCAGGGCCCGATCGAGCGCCGCCCGGCCCTCGGCGATCTGCGCGGTGTCCAGCAGCGAGTGGTCCTGGTCGGCCAGCAGCACCAGCTCGCCGCCCCGGAACCGCGCCTGGCGGCGGGCGTCCAGCAGCAGCATCAGCGCCAGCAGGCCGTGCACCTCCGGCTCGTCGGGCAGCAGCTCGGCCAGCGCCCGCCCCAGCCAGATCGCCTCGGCCGCCAGCTCGCCGCGGCCGCCGTAGCCCTGGTTGAAGATCAGGTAGACGACCGCCAGCACGGCGGCGAGCCGATCGGGCAGCAGGTGCTCGGGCGGCACCCGGAACGGGATCCCGGCGGCCTTGATCTTGCGCTTGGCCCGCACCAGCCGCTGGGCCATGGTCGGCTCGGGGACCAGGAAGGCGCGGGCGATCTCGCCGGTGCTCAGGCCGCCGAGCGTCCGCAGGGTGAGCGCGACCTGCGCCTCGAGCGGCAGCGCCGGGTGGCAGCAGGTGAAGATGAGCTCCAGCCGCTCGTCGGGAACCCTCGTCGCGTCCATGGTGTCCTCGGCTGCCTGCGGGACCTGCAGCAGGCGGGTCTTGGCGGCCAGGGTGCGGTCGCGGCGGATGCGGTTGATGGCGCGGTTGCGCGCGGTGGTCACCAGCCAGGCGCCCGGGTTGGCGGGGGCCCCGTGTTGGGGCCAACGCTGCGCGGCGATCGCGAAGGCCTCCTGGGTGGCTTCCTCGGCGAGGTCGAAGTCGCCGAGGAAGCCGATCAGCGCAGCCAGCACACGGCCCCACTGGTCGCGGAAGACCTGTTCGAGGGTGGTTACCAATACGTTTCGCTGGGGCGGATCTCGATGGCGCCGCCCAGGCGGGCCGCCGGGATCCGTGAGGCCAGTTCGATCGCCGCGTCCAGGTCGTCGGCCTCCAGGACGGCGTAGCCGCCAATTGCCTCCTTGAGCTCGACGAATGGGCCGTCGGTGGTCAGCGTCTTGCCGTCCTGCACCCGCACGGTGGTGGCGTTCTCGGGAAGCCCCAGCGGGACGCCGGGGGTGAGGCCGGGCGTCTTGTTGATCTCCGCCCACTCGGCATAGATCCGCTTCTGCTCGTCTTCCGGGCGCGGTGTGGTGAGACTGGTGCCGTGGTAGATCAGCAGCACGTACTGCATGGTTTCCTCCTTGTTGGGGATGGTCGCCGATAAGACAAACGGGGAGCCGCGAAATCGACAGGTCCCGCCAAGAAAGCGGACAGCCCTCTTGGTGCTGGACGATAGCGCGGTTGGTGCTTGCAGCTACCGGTCCCATCCGCCCGACCAACAGGCCGTGGGAGTCCGGCGTCCCGGCCAGGGTCTGGGCAAGTGCGGGCTGGTCGGTTTCACGGGCTGGTGATGCCCAGCAGGGGCAGGACCCGGGTGGCATCGCGGCCGTTGCGGCGCAGCTCGGCGGCAATGTTGTGGGCGCCGTGGAGGCGCAGGATGCCGATGGCGAGGTTGCGTAACCTTGCCATCGGGCTGCTGCGGCTGGGCGGGTACGACAATATCGCCCGCGGGGTGCGCTGGACGGGTCGCGACCGGACCGGTACCCGCGCGTTCGCCCTGCTCGGCGTCTGAGAACCGGTGCGCTACCTTGGTTGCTGGCCTACCAGCCAAAGCCTCGTAGCCACACCAGCGCCAAGACGCCGTCACCCAGCAGCTCAGCGCGCGGACGCCGATCGACCTGCGCAAGCCAGGTCACAAGGTTGCTGTCACGGTCGGCACCCACACCGCCCCGGACCCGCTCGATCGCCTCCAGCTCGGCATTGCCAAGCTGATACTCCTCAGCCGCCAGGCCAACCGCCAGCCGCACCCAGCGGGCAGCCCCTGCCGGCAGGTCCTGGTCGGCGTGGTAGACCACATGGTCGACCCACGTGTCACCAAAACCGGCGTCGGCGTCGGCGGGGACCAGCTCGCACACCACCTCATACAGCAGATAGTTCAACGCGGCGCTGGGCGGATGGCACTGCTCGAAGTCATCGAACCCGGCCTGGTCCATGCGGACAGCCAGCCCATCCAGTGCCGCCTGGTCGCCGGTGCCTGCCGCCCTGGCGGCCTGCTCGACCAACTCCACCGCACGGTCAAAGCGGGCCTGACTGGCCTGCTGGCGGCGGCGCTGGGCTGGCGTGACGGGCACGCCAAGCAGCGCTTGGAAGTCATCAATGCCAGACATGGTCGTAGCATGCCACCCGGACTAGCGGCCCGCCGCGCCATCCCCGCCACCGGGCACCCATGCCTACCGGGCAGACTCGGCTTCAACCCGTCAGCACCGCAACATCACGCACACACGATCATGCCGGGACCCTGCTTGCGGAGGTGAGTCAACGGAGCTTGGTTCGCTAAATCGAGATGGCGGCGCCATTTACCTTCCTTGACACTATTGCTGCTCGAGGGTCAGTTGTGCTCGTGGATGGGCATAGATCACATAGGCAAGCCACGTGGCGTCGCCCGCCTCGCGGGCTTTGACCCGTGCGGCGCTGGTCGCATCGGAGACTGACTCCCCATCCAGCAATGCCGTGTAGAGGGCTTCGGTGAAGGTCCGCGCGGGCACGTCGCCAACCGACCACAGGCTACTGATGAATGCGGCCGCTCCCACGCTGAGGAATGCCTCCGCGAACCCGCCGAGGGAGGTCAGCTGATGGCCTAGCCGGCCGGTCTGGCATGCGTTGAAGACGATGATCGGCCCGTTGCCTGTTCGCCCTCTGAGCTGCCCATACTGGCGGACGGTGGTGGCATTCAGGTACGCGGGGATGTAGTTCCCATTCTCGACCCGGCCGGTGAGCATCACCTGTGCGTTGGCGATGTCTTCGGACTCGGCAAATCCATGCCCGGCGAAATGCAGCAGATCGAAGGCGCCTCGCCGTGCGAGCAACTTGCGGATCGTGTTCTCGTCCGGGGTCACTGCGCTCGCCCCGAAATGCTCCTTGAGGAACTGCTGCTCGGCCTCGGCTTGGGGAAGCGCCCAATCAGGGTGCGGATAGCGCGGAATGACGAACCGTGCCCGGCCGGAACGTATCCGCAGTTGGTCTGGCGGCCAGGTGCCGTGCAGCCAGCGCACGGCACCAAGCTGCCCGAGGAATACCGTCTCCCTGGGGAGCGGGCCTCTGCTGCGAGGCTTGAGATGCACCAGCTCCCACGGGATGAACGGCTCGCTCGAGAGCACCATCACCTTGAGGCGTCTGCGGTGCTTCCACAGGAGGCGCTGCAGTTCCTCGGGAAGGAGTCGGTCGAACAGGTCACCGCCGAAGGCACGAAGCTCGGCCTCGAAGGCTTCGGTGTCGCCGGCCGCCGAGAGCCAGCGCCGCTCGATTTCGTGGTAGAGCTGGCGAACGTAGGCCTTGTGGTCCCCGGTGAGCGGCTGCGAGCGGTAAGTACCCAGCACCTTGAGGTCTTCGGCCTGGAAATCGTACTGGTAGACGGTGTCGTCGCCCTGTTTGGTCTCCTCGATGCGCAGCCAGTGGAGGCTGCTCGGCTCGTCCGGTGCTCCGGCGAGGTCGACGGCGCATTCCGCGGTCGTCTGTCGGCCCGGGGCGGCTGTCGCAAGCTGGTCGCTTGCGGCGATCATCGGCTTGAGGCGCAGCGTCACGAGCGGGGCGGGTCCCTGGCGCGCGATGACCACCACTTCACCCTCGCCCGCGTGCGTCGGGCGGATGTCGAAGTACAGCTCCACTCCCTGCGCAGGCAGCGGGACAGGGACTTCGGCCCGATCGTCGCCGACCACCTCGACATGGGCCTTGGGGATGACCTGGATAAGCACCGGCCTGTGCGGGCTGATGGGAGCCTGCCCGCGAGCCTCGACCTCGCCACTGCCGGCGGCGGCCAGGATCTCTGGCGACACCAGCACCGTCACCGTGACGACCGCTCCGGTGGTGGTCTGCGCGGGCATCGCGGCCCGGAAGTGGGCGACCTCGATGGGCGTCTCCGGCGGAGGCGGAGGCAGTGGCGAGGGCGACGGCGGTGCCGCTCGAGCTGAGGTGGTCCTCCGTTCATCTCGCCGCCGGACGCGGCCAGGGACTGGGACGGTCACCCTTGTCGCCGCCGTGGCAAGATCGCCCGCCGACGGCAGCGGCATCGGTTCTGCGATGACACCGACCGGCCGGTCTCCGTCGAACACCACGGACCGCACTGACGGATCGGGTGCGGGCCCCGTCGGGAGCGTGGTCGTCGGTTCTGCCAACTCCGCCTCCACGGCATCTGCCCATCCACCAATGAGCGCCGCCGCCCCGCCCCTAGACTCCTGCCAGCCTCGGGACTGGACGTCGGTGATGCTGCGGCGCCGTGAGGCCTGAGACTCATGGAGCCCAAGTGCCGCACCAAGGCGCATCGACTGGTGCTGCCCGGCGAGCCGTGAGATCAGCTCCCCAGGCCGGTAGGCGTACACGTCGTCCTCCCGGGACTGCTCTGGCCGGCGGACAACGACGTAATTCGACGACCTGGCGGCGATGCCGTTGATCGCGGGCCCAACCAGCTCGTTGGCTGTAAGAACAGTGATGTCGCCGTCGACCGCGACCGGGATCATCGGCCCGATGACAGCGCCAGGTGGCATTACGTCGAGAGTGCGCCGCCGCCCCTTGCGCGGGAGGGCCTCAGGGTCCACGGCGGACAACCCGAGCCAGCGCCCGATGGCCGTGCAGGTCTCCGGTCGAGTGAAATAGTTGGTGTGAAACACCTGGGGGTTGACGCCGAAATCCAGCGTGTCCTTGATGAACCCTCCGACCGCCGGGTCCACGGCCGTGATCGACGCGGTGTCGACCACCAGGTCGTTGGCTGCGCCGATGAGCTGGTCGATGAGTCCATCCTTGAGCGCCAGCACCAGGCGACGGGCCAGCTCCTTGGGCTCATGATCCCCGTTGCGGATCTGCCCCTCGAAGTCGGACAGCACCGCATACCACGCCGCACCGGCGGGTGCGGGCTGACCGGGTTGCGTCGCGTTGAGCGTCGTGACGAAGCTGCCGTCGGGTTCCATGGCGGCAAGGCCCGGCACGCCCTTCTCGCTGATCGCATGGGTCACCAGGTACTTGACGAACGCCCCGATCCCTTGGACCACACCGCTGGTGATCTCGGCCAGGAGCTGGATCTCTACCCCGGGAACCAGCGCGATCGCGCGGCGGGCCGCCACGACCAGGTTGGTGTAGAGGTCGACCAGGGCACGCCAGTTGTCGGGCTCGGCCAGCCGTGTCCCACGGTTGGTGACGGCGACGAACACGATGCGGTCGAACGTCGCATCCCAGCCAGCCGCGGGAAGCAGTTGCTCGATCAGGCTTCGGATGATCAGACCGCCCCGGCTGTAGGCGACCACGTCGAAGGTCGGCGGCATGGGAGCGGCATGGCGTCGCAGACGCTCCAGCAGATCAGTCGCGTTCTCGAGGGGGTCGACGCTCAAGGTGGGGTGGTCGAAGCCGATGACGGCGTCATAGCGGCTGCCCGCGCCGGCCAGCAGCGCCCTTCCCCAGGGATAGGCCCCCAGCGACCCGAAGCTCCCAACGGTGCTGGAGAACGTCCCGTGCGCGAACAGCAGGATCCGTGCCGGGCGATCCCGCGGAAGACGCAGCGCGGCGAGGTCGTCGATCCGCCGCCAGGCGCGAGGATCGGTGGAGTCCATGACCACCAGCCCGCGCGAGACCTTGCGCTCCAGGAAGGTCATGGCCTTCCCGACCACGATCCGGGCCGCGAACTTGAAGACGTACGCCCGCGCCACCCCGAACACCACGTCGCCGAGCAGGCCGCGCGACCCTGGTCTGGCCGCGGGAGCCGCACCTGCAGCGCTGACATCGATGGTGAACGTGAGCTCTCGACGAGCGGTGACGGCGCGGCGAGCACCACGTCGGGCGGCTGGTGCGGGCAGCTCCCGAGCCGCTGCCTGATCGGGAAGGTTCCAGGTATAGACGCCGTCCTGCTCGATGAGCACGACACCGTCCTCTCTGGCGTCCACATCGAGGGTGAGGCGCACCGTTTGCCTGGATGGCGTCCGGCGAGTTCTTGGCTCCCGCCCCGCCCGGGATGGCCTGGGCTCCGGCGCCGGCTCCAGGACGAGGTGGTCGACCAGCTCCAGCTCCTGTTGCCCGAGCGCTGCGATGAGCTCGTCACCTTCGATGGCGGAAGCCGTCGATGGAAGCGATATCGGTCCCGTTGGTCGCTGCCGCCCGGCACCCCGCTGCGCCTGCCCGGTGTCGGTTAGGGCAGGCTCGGAGACCCGATACGTCGGGGGCGCATCGACTTGTAGTGCCCCGTTGGCCCTTGTGACGACCGGCATGGCGCCCCTGCCCTTCGCGACGGCAATGAGCGAACGTAACACGCCCTCGAATGACGTCGATACCGTTGCAAACGGCTAAAACGCGCGATCGCGAGAACCGCGCCTCAATAATCCCCGCGGCTAAGGACATCGGCCGCCAGCGGCGGTTCTCTGCGAGGACGCGGCTGTCAGTATGGTTCAACCCTTCACCGACTCGAACCCTGCGTTGCCTCCCACATAGGTGCGGAACCCTGCCGGACGGTGGCTGGATTTCTCTCCACCTTCCCTCCGCCGGACGCAGGTCGCCCGGGACGGGGCGGATCGGGCGGGGACTGCCGAAGTCATCGTCCGTCCGTTTGTCCATGTCACGAGTGATGATCGAATGAGGTGGGGACTGCAAAATCGCTGGCATTATCGACGAGGGTTCGCCGAATCTCGCCGAATCTCGCCTTGCTACCTGACAACGTTCCGGTGGAGTCGGGTCATGTCCCACGGGTGTGGTGTACGGATGGCCACCGCCTGTCAGGGGATTTCGAGCTGGTTCATCTGGTGCTTCAGCCACGCCTTGTCCACGTGGAGCTCGGCGCGGATCCGCCGGATCGGCCAGTCCTGCTCGACCCTGCGCTGCGCCAGGTACGCCTGCAGGGTGCAAAGCCCAGCATGGCCAGTCGTGCCTGCCGCTTGGCCTGCCACCGCGCCTGGCGGCGCTTGGCCGCCCGGCGATGCCCAGCCGCCTGCCGCGGTGTCGGCTGCTGGCGTCGCAGGCCGTAGCGGTCCAGCCGCTCCCGCACCGTCCGCACGTGGGCGCCGAGTTCGCCGGCGACCTCGCCCAGCGGCCAGGCCCGCTCGGCCACTCGGTCGGCCAGGTAATCCTCGAGGGTTGCAAAGCCGAGCTGGGCCGCTTGTCGGGCCAGGCGCTGGTCGGTGAGGCGACGCCGATGCTTAGCGGTCATCACCGTCTGGGGTGGGCGCTGAATCCCCTCCTGGGTCAGCAGGCGGCGAACGACCGGGGTGGTGGTGGCAAGCTCGCTGGCCATGCGGGGCAGGGCAGCGTCCTGCTCGCATCGGGCCCGCAGGTAGCTGGCAAGGTCAACGAACCCAAGCGCGCGAGCACGCTGGTCCAGGCGGCACTGCTGGCGGTCGAGGACCGTGAAGCCGCCCCTGAGCGTCAGCTTGCCAGGCGATGGCGCAGGTGGGCGCGCTATACATGCGCCCGGGCTGCCGGGCGCCCCACCACTCCGGGACATGCGTTGCCCTCAACGACGATCACCAGCTACACCACGAAGTGCGACTTGACTGAAGTGACCTGCCATTGCGTGCGCCTTAGCGATAGGGGAGAGCCCGCAAGCATGGGCAACGCAGGATGGTGTCAACGGCGGCTGAATCCGCCCCTTGGCGACGAACCCGCGTGTTGACAGGGGGTCAGTATTCACGCGTCGCCGACAGATAACGGGGCGGCCCCATCGATGAGCAGCAGCCTGAAACCAGCAGGTCAGCCTGCGGAGTACCAGTGAGCTTCGATGCTACAGCCCTGTAGGTCCAGAAAGACCAGGTCGGTCGTCTGCCGGTTGGTGCGGCGGACCAGGTCGCCGAGCAAGCGCAGCAGCGCCGCGATGCCTTGGCGATAGGTGTTCAGCCTGCTCGAGCCTGCCCTGCCGACAATGAGTCGCGTTCCTATCGGGAGGTAGGGCGCCGTCGTCCTCCTTTTCGCGCTGCGACGCCAGAGCCCACTCGTCCAGCGCGGCTACCTCTGGCGACCTCCCGTGAATTCATTCGGATGACCGAGCCAGGGGGGCAAGGGCTGTCTTCTAGCGACTGGCATCCGCTGATCGTGGAGACATGGCTAAACCGCAACTCGTCGTATCCACGTCGACCGTGACGAATTATGACATCCCTCGCACCTCGATCGGCAAGTGTCACCGCCGTCTGCTGGAGTCGTTTTCGATCACGGGACCGGTAGTGAAGCCGGAGCCATATCGTGGCCAACGCGAGCAATGAAGCACCGATGGTCACTGGAGTGACCTTCCCCTCCATGAGGCCGAGGACTTGGTCAGCGATGGCACGCATCTCGCGGGGACCCCGGTGTCGAAGAGCTGCCTTGCCAGCGAGCGCCGCGATCGACCAGCTGCTCAGCATTCCAAGCCGTGCGCACCAAGCTCAGCCCCTTAGGTTGCAACCCATGATAGAGACTCTACAATGGGTCTCCAGGCCCAGCAAGCGATCGAGTCCAGACCAGAGGTTGGCGACCATTGGGGACCATGCTAGAGTTTCTAGCATGGGTACAGAGCCTCGAATCACTCTGCAGACCTTGGCCGTTCTTAAGGTCTTGCTCGACGAACCCCTCAAGGAGCGCTACGGGCTGGAGATCTCAAGGCAGGCGGGGCTGCCGACTGGGAGCATCTACCCGATTCTTGCCCGACTCGAGCAAGCTGGTTGGATCACAAGCGAGTGGGAAGACATCGACGAAGCCGTTCAGGGCCGGCGTCGGCGGCGCTACTACCGGTTAACTACAGCCGGTGCTCAGCGTGGCCGTGCTGCTTCTCACGATGTTCAGCGCCTGATCCCGACACCGTGGAGTCCGTCGTCCGGCCTTTTGGATGGGGAGGGGTCGACCTGAGGGCTCTTCGCTGAATCGTGTGGGTAGTGGTGGCCTGGAGCCGGTAGGGTGAGGGTCCTTCCCTTGACCGTTGGGGAGGACTGGCGATGGCGGAGATTGACCTGTTCCAGGCTGCTCTTGGCCTGCCCGAGCCTTGGCG
>WNFU01003939.1_pt1 | contig 19225 bp, 16 predicted proteins | sample 5400121 | NCBI WGS metagenome assembly WNFU01 (sample SAMN13153360, study PRJNA577476) | soil metagenome | isolation source: 100 cm soil or saprolite under grassland replicate 1 | place: USA:California | collected 2016-06-15 | reverse complement strand
AGGGTACAGGCCGCCTCTGGCGCAGTCAAGAAAGGCGGCGTAGAATGCGGCGTCGATGCGCCGTCTGACGCGTCGAACGCGATCCTGACCGTCACCCGTGAGAGGAGCCTCCGATGCCCTTCACCTCCGGCAAGCAAGCGTTCCTCGAGATCCTCAAGCAGGAAGGCGTCGAGATCATGTTCGGCAATCCCGGCACCACCGAGCTGCCCCTCATGGACGGCCTCGCACGCGAGCCGGGGATTCGCTACATCCTGGCCCTCCAGGAGTCCGTGGCCATTGCCATGGCCGATGGGTACGCCCAGGCCAGCGGCAAGATCGCCGCCGTCAACGTGCACACCTCGCCCGGGCTGGGCAATGCCATGGGCATGCTCTACGACGCCATGAAGGCGGGCTCGCCGCTCCTCCTCACCGCCGGGCAGCACGACCAGGCCATGAATCTCACCGAGCCGATACTCTGGTCCGATCTGCCGCCGGTGGCCCGCCCCTACGTGAAGTGGTCGCACGAGATCACGCGCCTCGACGATCTGCCCCGCGCCGTGCGCCGCGCCGTCAAGACGGCCCGCGCCCATCCCACCGGTCCCGTCTTCATCTCGCTGCCCGTGGACGTGCTCAACGCCGAGCGCCAGATCGATCTTCTCGAGACCACGCGCATCGCCCCCCGCATCCGCGGTGACAAGGCGGCCATCGAGGCCGCCGCCGATCTCCTCGTCAAGGCTCAGCGGCCTGTCATCATCGCGGGCGACGCCGTCGCGCACGGGGACGGCATCGCCGAGATGGCGGAGGTGGCCGAGCTCCTCGGCGCGCCCGTCTATGCCGAGTGTGTGCCCTCGACCTGCTCCTTCCCCTTCACGCATCCGCTCTACGCAGGGGCCTTCCCGCGGCTTGGGCCACCCATCCACGCGCTCCTCATGAAGCACGACCTGCTCTTCAGCGTGGGCGGCGACATCTTCACCCTCTCGCTCCCTTCCGACGTCGAGCCCATGCCGGAAGGCCTGCCTCTCATCCACATGGACCTCGACCCGTGGGAGATCGGCAAGAACTATCCGGCCAAGGTGGCCATCCAGGGTGACCCCAAGGCCACCCTGCCCGACCTCGCCGAAGCGCTGCGCCGCCGGCTCTCCCCCGAGGCGCTCACATCCGCGAAGGCGCGCACGGGAGAGCTCGGCAAGGCGCGCGAGGCGAGGATCGCCGGCCTCCGCCACCGCGCGCAGGCGGAAGCCGGGCTCACGCCGATCACCCCGCTCGCCCTCGTGGCCGGGGTGGCGGACGCGGTGCCCGACGAGGCCATCGTGGTCGACGAGAGCATCTCCTCGGGGGGCGGGCTGCGCGATCTCCTCAAGTCGCGGGACTCGAAAAGCTTCTTCGGGCTCCGCGGCGGTGGCATCGGCTGGGGGTTGCCGGCGGCGCTCGGCATCAAGCTCGCGCAGCCCGCGCGTCCCGTGGTGGCGCTGGTGGGCGACGGCAGCGCCATGTACACCATCCAGTCCCTGTGGACGGCCTCCCACGACTCGATCGCCGTGGTCTACGTGATCTTCAACAACGCCTCGTATCGCATCCTCAAGCAGCGGACGCTCGCCCTCAAGGGTTTCTCGGCCGAGGACGACAAGTACGTGGCCATGGACCTCGTCAATCCGCGCCTCGACTACGTCGGCCTCGCCAAGGCGATGGGCGTGGCGGGCGAGCTGGTAGAAAAATCGGCCGACGTGGGGCCGGCCATACACCGCGGGCTCGCCTCGGGCGGCCCCTACCTCGTGGACGTCCGCATCGACGGGTCATTCAAGACGTAGAAGAGTGCGGAGGGTACGGCCACCATGGGTCCTAATGAACGCAAGAGGCCGCGATCAGCGGGGACGCCCACGCGATCCCGCCGAGCGGCGCAGCAGGGGCGGTACGCGAAACTCGAGCGCGAGAACGAGGCGCTGAGGCTTCAGGTCCGCGAGGCGCTCGAGCAGCAGACGGCCACGAGCGAGATCCTGCGCGTCATCAGCGCCTCGCCGACGGACGTGCAGCCTGTCTTCGACAGCATCGTGCGAAGCGCGGTCCGCTTGTGCGACGCGCGGTTCGCCCTCGTCTTTCGCCGGGAAGGTGAAGTCATTCACCTCGTCTCTCACCACAACTATCCGGCCGAGGCGCTCGAGCAGTTCCAGCGCACGTTCTCCCACCGGCTGTCGGAGGGCCGTACCGTAGTGGCACAAGCCATGCTCCGGGGGGCCGTCGTCCACATTCACGACATTCTGCTCAACGAGGATGTTTCCGAGGCCGTCCGTGAGCTGGCTCGCTCGGCCAACTACCGCAGTGTGCTCGCGGTGCCCATGATGCGCGAGGGACGCGCGCTCGGAGCCATCGCGGTCGCTCGGAGCGACCCGACGGGCGGACCGAAGCCCTTCTCAGTCGAGGAGATCGATCTGCTCAAGACCTTCACCGAGCAGGCGGTGATCGCCATCGAGAACGTGCGCCTCTTCGAAGAGGTGCAGACCCGGACCGCTCAGCTGACACGATCGGTCGAGGAGCTCAAGGCCCTGGGAGAGGTCAGCCGGGCGGTCAGCTCGACGCTCGAGGTCGAGACAGTGCTGAACATGATTGTCTCGCGCTCCAGCCAGCTCGCCGGCGCCGACCGCTGCTCGATCTACGAGTTCGACGAAAGCGCCGGGCAGTTCGACCTGTGCGCGACCCATCCTCACGACGCGGAGTTCATCCAGGTCCTCCGGGCGGCGCCCCTCCGGAAGGGAGAGGGGCTCGTCGGGCGCGCCGCCGAGACGCGGGAGCCCGTACAGATCGCCGATATCACCCGGCCGGGGGCCTACCAGAGCAGTATCCGGGACATGCTCATCGGATTCGGCTACCGGGCCCTTCTGGGTGGAGAGCCAAGTGGGGGTTGGCTCGACCTTCACGTTCACGTTGCCGCTGGCGATCGACCAGCGATCTGACGAGGTCCGGGGATACTGACCATGCCGGGAAGGCTCAGGGACAAGGTCGCCGTCGTCACGGGCGCGGGGTCACGCGGGCCCGGGGTCGGCAACGGCAAGGCCGCGGCCATCCTCTTCGCCCGTGAGGGCGCGCGCGTGCTCTGCGTGGACCTCAAGGCCGAGAACGCGGAAGAGACCGCAAAGCTGATCGCGCAGGAGCGCGGTGAGGCGGCGGTCTTCGCCGCCGACGTGACGCGAAAGACGGACTGCGAGGCGATGGTGAAGGCCGCGCTGGATCGCTGGGGCGCCGTGGATATCCTCCACAACAATGTCGGGATCGAGTCGCGCATGTCTCTCTTCGAGACCTCTGAAAAGGAGTGGGACAAGGTCATGGCCGTGAACCTCAAGTCCATGCTCCTCGCCACCCAGGCCGCCGCGAAACCCATGGTCGAGCGCGGGCGCGGCGCCATCGTCTGCGTCTCCTCCGTGGCCGCGCTGCGCGGTCACGGCCGCACGGCCTACGCTGCCGCCAAGGCCGGCGTGATCGGCTTCGTCCGCACCTGCGCGGCCCAGCTCGCCCCCAAGGGCGTGCGTGTCAACGCGATCGCGCCCGGACAGGTCTGGACGCCCATGGTCGAGAACGTGGGGCCGGAGCTGCGCGAGAAGCGGCGCAAGGCAAGCCCGCTCGGCACCGAGGGCGAAGGCTGGGACGTGGGCTGGGCGGCCGTCTTTCTCGCCAGCGACGAGGCGCGCTGGGTCACCGGCCAGACCCTCGTCGTGGACGGCGGACTCACGATCACCACGCGATAACTCTCACCGGAGACCTGATCGATGACCATGACTTTCGGGATGCACCTGGGCCATGTGGGCGGTCCCATGAGCGAGATGCGCAAGCTGTGGCGCTTCGCCGATGCCCAGGGCTTCGACTGGTTCTCCTCCGCCGACCACTTCCAGGAGTCGCCGTACCGCGACGGCAACGGCGACTGCTTCGCGGCCATCAGCACCATGACCGCCATCGCGCTCGATACGAAGCACGTGCGCGTGGGCTCCCTCGTCATCTGCGTCAACTACCGGAACCCCGGCGTGCTCGCCAAGGCCATCTGCACCATCGATCACCTCTCGAACGGCCGCGGCAATCTGGGCATCGGGGCGGGCTGGCATCAGCACGAGTACGAGGGCTTCGGCATTCCCTTCGAGCGCATCGGCGTCCGGCAGGATCATCTCGAGGAGGCGGTGCAGATCCTCCGCATGCTCTTCGACCAGCCCATCTCCGACTTCAAGGGCCACTACTTTCAGCTCAACGATGCGCGGTGCAATCCCAAACCCCTTCAGAAGCGGCTGCCCATCTGGGTGGGCGGCCAGGGCGAGAAGCGCACCATACGCACCGCGGCGAAGTACGCCGACGGCTGGAACGCGCCCTACATCGACGCACCGGCGTGGAAGGCCAAGAACGCCGTGCTCGACGACTGGTGCGCCAAGGAAGGCCGGGATCCGAACCAGGTCGCGCGCACCGTGAACGTCGGCTTCTACATGGGGGCCGACGCCAAGGGCGTCGCGCGCGGCGAGACGATTTTCAAGTCGCACTGGGGCGAGAATCCGGAGCGCAAGGGATTCTTTCGCGGCACGGCCAAGGATGCGCTCGAGATGTGCCAGGCGTACGAGGCGGTGGGCGTCCAGCGCGTGAACCTCGCCTTCCGCGAGGGCCCGTACGACTTCGAGGCGATTCAGGCCTTCGTCGAGACGGTCTTCCCCGCCTTCGGCATCAAGCGCCCCGCCTAGGCATCTATCCCGGAGCCGACCCCGCTCCTCGACGGTCACGGAAGAAAACCGGCGACAGATATCGAGGCGGCGGGAACGCTGGGGGGACGCCGTCCCGACGGTCTTGACGAGGCGGGGGCGCCGGAGGCACGATCCCTCTCGCGCCGGCCGGCGCCGTCATTCGCGGCGGCCCGTCAGCCGGCGCATCGCAGCGAGCCCGTTCCCTCGTCTCCAATCTGGAGGTAGCCATGGCTGATCCATGTGCCCCACTCGCCCCGTGCAACGATCTCGACGGCAAGCTCCTGATGCAGCGCTCCGTCTATGGTCCTCAGCTCGCCTTCGATCCCGGCACGGTGCCCCTCGCCGGCCTCTCCACCCGCGGTGCCGCGCTCCGCGGGGTGCTCGACCTCCTGTTCGAGGTGCGCTGGCGCTCCACCGGCCTCTGCCAGGGACCGGCCACCTCGGTGATGGGTCTCGCCCCCGGGGAGGTGGTGACGGTCGGGCTCCGCACGCGGAGCACGCGAACCTTCTCCAGCCTGATCCGGGACGCCGCGGAAAGCTCGCGCTCCTCATCGCACAGCGATCGGGAGACGGGACCGGCGCAAAAGCCCGTGGGAGGCGCCGCGGGTATCGGCGGGCTCATCGGCGGCATCGTCAGTGCCATCGGTGAGCAGGCCGGCGCCAGCCCGGCCGGCCGCTTCGTCGAGCAGCTCGCCGACAAGGTGGGGGAACAGGTGGGACGGGAGGCGAACAAGATCGCGGACTTCGGCGCGGCAAGAGCAGAGCAGGCTATCGACCTCGTCCCGATCTTCGTGAGCAAGTTCGGCAGCATCTTCGGCGACGCCCTGGGCGCGATCGGTGGCGCGGTGGGCGCCGTGGTCGGCGGCGTGGCGGGAACCGTCGCGGGAATAGGAACCGCCGCGGGCAATGCCATCAGCGATCTCGTCGACAACGTGGTGGGAGGCGCGGCCGGAGCGGGAGCCGCCGCGGGCATCGTGGGCACCGTGCAGCAGATCTCGGAGGTGGTGGACACGGTGGAGCGCTCGGAGAGCGAGAGCCACCTTCGCGAGACGAACGTGACCACTTCCACGGAGAGCGAGCAGACGATGCAACGAACCTTCGGCAACCCGTATCTCGACCGCTCGCTCGAACTGCGGTTCATGCCCGTCTTCCACCGCTACGAGGTCACCACGGTACCCGTGGGCGCGCGGGCCGGCCTTGCCACCATCGTCGCGGACCTGGATCCGGCCGAGCGGCCGGCCCCGTCGGCCGGGCGCCTCGCGGAGCGTTTCGCGACCCTGCGCTCCGCCAGCATCGCGGCTCCGCTCGCCGCGGCTGCCGTCTCTCGCGTCCGCACGGCTTTCACCAGCTCGCTACGGGCGGGCGACGAAGACGCCCTGCGCGTGCCCATGATGACCTTGCTCCAACGGGCAACGGGGCCGGAGGACGCGCGGCGCTCCGTCCGCCTCGATCAGGGGCTGGCGTGGGAGCGCACGGACGCGCGCGGCAGCGCGGTCCACGTGCCCCTCGCCGACGCCGACGTGGTGCACCGCGCGTGGAGCCTTTCCGCGAAGGTCGCGGAACGTCTGCAGGACGCGCTCGGCCGTCTCGCCCCGGATCGGCTCGGGCGGCTCTTCCCTCAGCCGAACGTGCGCGTGGTGCACGTGTTCGCGGGCGTCCATGTCGAGGCGGTCCCGGGCAACTGCGTGCTGCCCGATATCCCGGATCATCTGCGCGTCATCGTGCCGGGAGCGACGCAGTATCACCCGCCCGCGTCGAGCAAGGTCTAGGGGTCAGTCACCGCGTAGCGTGCGGGACGCGACCTTCGGCGCTCTTGGCGCCGGGGGTCGCGGTAGCCTGTCATCCCCGCTTGCGCGGAACTTTCTTCCCCTTCTTGCGAGCCTCGGATAGCGCGATCGCGATGGCCTGCTCGCGGCTCTTCACCTTGCCGCCCTTCCCACCCTTCCCACTGCGGAGCGTGCCGCGCTTCCTCCTGCGCATCGCGCTCGCCACGTCCTTGCTTGCGCTCCGGCTATATTTGCGCCTCCCGGACTTCCTCGCGGCCATTCTCCATCCTCCTTCGTGAAGATGACTTCCGCCTGGCCCCGAAGGGTGCAATCGACATGCCGGATGCCACGCCGCTCGGCGCCCCTCACGGCCGTGTCGTCGACTTTCTCCGGGGGGCTCTCGTCCGGGGCGGCTTCGGCCGTGTCTTCTTCGTGGAGCGGGGCGTCCGTTCCATGGCCTCGACGGGAGCGGGAAGCTCCCGCACGACCGAGGTTGCGGGCTTGTCGGTGCGCAGGCCGAGAAAAGCCGGGTGACGCATCCGTCCGTCGTCGGTCCACTCGCTGAAGGCCACCTCCGCCACCAGGCGAGGCTTCACCCAGTGCGGTCGCCCGACTCCAACCGGACGCGTGGTAAACGGACACCTCTCCTGCTCGAGAGACGCCAGGCGCGTCTTGAGATCGCGCAGGGTCTTGTCGGAGAAGCCCGTCCCGATCTTGCCGACATAGATCAGACGGCCATTTTCATGGACGCCGCCGAGGAGCGCGCCCAGGCCGACCCGCGACCCCTCAGGGTCCGTATACCCGCCGATCACGATCTCCTGGCGCTTGACGCACTTGATCTTGAGCCATGCCCTGCTTCGCGTGCCCCGATAGGGCGCATCCCGCCGCTTCGAGATGATGCCCTCGAGGCCGAGCCGGCAGGCCTGGGCGAAGAAGTCGGGTCCGTGGCCGACCACATGGTCGCTGTATCGCAGCGGTCCTGCCGTCTCACCCACCGACTTGAGCACGGCGGCGAGTGCGCTCTTCCGATCCTCGAGTCGCGCCGCAGTGAGATCCCGGCCGTTCAGGTGGAGGAGATCGAACACCATGTACACGAGCCGGTCGGAATGCGCTCCTGAGAGGACGTTCTGCAACGCCTGGAAGCTCGTGGTCCCATTCGGCAGGAGCACCGCGACCTCGCCGTCCAGCATGGCGCGCTCCACGGGCAGGCCTCCCGCCGCCTTGATGACGGCGGGGAACTTGTCCGTCCAGTCGCGGCCGTTCCGGCTCAAGAGGGTGACGCGACCGTGATCGATCCTGGCCATGATGCGATAGCCGTCGTACTTCATCTCGTGCAGCCATCCCTCACCGCTGGGGGCCCGATCCACCAACGTGGCGAGCTCGGGCGGAACGAACCTCGGCAGAGAGGAGGCACGCGCGCCGGGCACCTCCGGAAGACCCCGGGGAGCCGCGCGGGCGGCACGCGGCTTGCGGGTGGCGGCCGGAGCGGACTCGCGGTCGTTTCTGCTCGAATGCCAGACGCGGTCCTTGGCGGCCGTGACCTCGTCGAGCGCTCGCCCGGTGGCCGCGCTCTTCGGCTCGCGGTCGACGATGCGCGCGACGGGACCGGAGCGTGCCTCGCCATCGCGCTCCTTGATGAGGAGCCAGCTTCGCCCCTCGTCGCCCTGCCGTCGCCCCCGGATCCGGACAAGGACCCAGGCGCCCCGGAGCTTCTCGCCTTTGAGAGTGAACTTGAGATTCCCCTCGCGGTATCCCTTGCGCGGATCGCCGATGGGCTCCCAGGTGCCGCGGTCCCACACGAGGACCGTGCCGCCGCCGTATTCGCCTTTCGGTATCGTTCCCTCGAAGTCTCCGTATTCCAGGGGGTGATCTTCGACGTGCATGGCGAGGCGCTTGTCGCCCGGGTCGAGGCTCGGTCCTTTGGGCACGGCCCAGCTCTTGAGGGTGCCGTCGAGCTCGAGCCGGAAATCATAGTGGAGACGGCTTGCCGCATGCTTCTGGATCACGTAGGCGCGGGTCCCCGTGCCGCCCCGGGCCGGCTTCGACCTCGTGCCCGCAGGCTCCGGAGTCGCCTTGAAGTCACGCTTGCGCCGGTACTCGCGAAGCCCCATGGATCGATCTTTCCACGGTTGGCTCGAGCCGTCCACCGGAAGGCCGTGGCTCCCCGCATCGTGACCGGTGTATATTTGGTGGGCTCCGCGGGTCCACAGCCGCGATCACCAGGCGATCCTGAGAGGAGTCAGGTATGGCTGAAGGCACCCACCTCATCCGCGGTCTCGAAGGTGTGGTCGCGGCGGAAACCGAGCTCTGCGATCTCGACGGCGCCCGTGGCCGCCTCGCCTATCGCGGCTATGACATCGAGGACCTCGCGCGCAAGGCCACCTTCGAGGAAGTGGCCTATCTGCTCTGGATGGGGGACCTGCCGAACACCTCGCAGCTCGACCGCTTCACGTCCGAGCTGGCCGGCGCTCGGCCCATCCCCGTCGAGCTCGTCAAGGCCTTCGCGCTCATGCCCAGGCACACCGATCCGAATCGCGCGCTCCAGGCCGCCGTGGCCATTCTGGGCATGCATGACGCCGACGCCACGGACAACTCGCACGCGGCCAACCTGCGCAAGGCGGTGCGCCTCACCAGCCAGTTCGCCACCGCCATCAGCGCGCACCATCGGGTGCGGATCGGCCAGGAGCCCGTGCCGCCCGCCGGGGACCTCTCCCTCGCCGCCAATTTCCTGTACATGCTCACGGGGAAGAAGCCGAGTGCGGTCACCACCAAGGCCTTCGACGCGAGCCTCGTGCTCTATGCCGAGCACGAGCTGAACGCCTCCACCTTCACCACGCGCGTGATCGCGGCCACCCTGTCCGACATGCATTCGGCCGTGGCGGGCGGGGTGGGCGCCCTCAAGGGCACCCTCCACGGCGGCGCGGGCGAGGCGGTCATGAACACGCTGCTCGAGATAGGGACCCTGGACAACGTGGACGCCTTCGTGGACAAGGCGCTCGTGGAGAAGCGCCGCTTCATGGGCATGGGCCACCGCGTGTACACGGCGGGCGACCCCCGCGCGGCCATCTTGAAGGGCATGGCGGAGGAGGCGTGCCGCCAGTCGGGGCAGGCCCTCTGGTACGACCTCGCGGTGAAGCTCCACACGAAGGTGAACGCGACCAAGAAGCTCATCCCCAACGTGGACTTCTACTCGGCGCCCCTCTTCTACTCGATCGGGATCCCGGTGGATCTCTTCACGCCGGTCATCGCCGCCTCGCGCATCGTGGGCTGGACGGCCAATCTCCTCGAGCAGTACGACGACAACCGCCTCATCCGCCCGCGCGCCGACTACAAGGGCCCCCAAGGCCGGACGTTCGTCCCGGTGGAGCGACGCTAGCGGTGGGCCTGTCCGTCGCGCGCAAGCTTCTCGACGCGCACCTCGTATCCGGCAAGGCGGTGGCCGGGGAGGAGATCGGTCTGCGCGTTGATCAGTGCCTGCTCACGGATACCAACGGCAACATGGCGTGGCTGCAGTTCGAGACCATGGGCTTCCCGCGGGTCAAGCCCTCGTGCGTGGTGAGCTACATCGACCACAACGTCTACCAGACGGACTCGCGCAACACCGACGACCACCGGTACATGCAGACGGCCTCCGCGCGCTACGGCGCGTGGTTCTCCAAGCCCGGCAACGGCATCTGCCATCAGGTGCACTTCGAGACCTTCAGCGTTCCGGGCCAGTTCGTCCTCGGCACGGACAGCCATACTCCGCTCTGCGGCTCCACGGGCATGCTGGCCATCGGTGCGGGCGGGCTCGACGTGGCGGTGGCCATGGGCGGCGGCGCCTACTACCTGTCCATGCCCAAGGTCGTGCGCGTCTGGCTCACGGGACAGCTCGGCCCCTGGGTACATGCCAAGGACGTCATCCTCGAGCTGCTGCGTCGCTACACGGTGCGCGGGGGAAGCGGGAAGATCTTCGAGTATGCGGGGCCGGGGGCGGCCACCCTCTCGCTGCCTCAGCGCGCGACCATCTGCAACATGGGGGCCGAGCTGACGTTGACCACGAGCGTGTTTCCTTCCGACGAGGCGACGCGCAGCTACTTCGCCCTCCTCGGCCGGGAAGAGGAGTGGAAGCCCCTCGCCGCTGACGCCGACGCGGAGTACGACGATCAGGTCGAGCTCGACCTCTCGAGCCTCGAGCCTCTCGTCGCCCTCCCCGCCTCTCCCGACAAGGTCGTCCCCGTGCGGGAAGCCGAGGGCACCACCCTCGAGCAGGTCATGGTCGGCTCCTGCACCAATTCCTCCTGGGAGGACATGTGGGCGGTGGGCCAGACCATCAAGGGGCAGCGCGTCGCGCCGAACGTGCACCTGGTGGTGTTCCCGGGGAGCAGCCGGATCCTCGAAATCATGTCCCGGGAGGGCCTCCTCACCGACCTGCTCGCGGCGGGCGCCACGGTGTCCGAGCCCACCTGCGGGTCCTGCGCGGGCATCGGGCACGTCCCCGCCGCCGGAGGGCGGAGCCTGCGCGCCTTCAATCGTAATTTTTCCGGGCGGAGCGGCGTGAAGGACGATCAGGTCTATCTCTGCTCGCCGCTCACCGCGGCCGCCTCCGCTCTCACCGGCGTGATCACCGATCCGCGCGGCCGGGGCGCCGCCCCCGCGCGCCACTATCCCGCCACCCTCACCGCCTCCAATGCCGGCCTCCTGCCCCCGTCCCCTGAGGGCGAGGCGGGAGCGGTCACGGTCGTGCGAGGGCCCAATATCAAGGAAGTGCCCCGCGGCCGGCCCGTCGAGCCGACGCTGCGCGCCTCCGTGCTCATCAAGCTCGGCGACAAAGTCTCCACCGACGACATCTCGCCCTCGGGCACGGCCGCCCTCGTCTTCCGCTCCAACGTGCCCGCCATCGCGGAGTTCACCTTCAGGAACACCGATGCCGACTTCGTCGCCCGCGCCCGAGCCGCGGGCACCGGCGTGCTCGTGGGCGGCGAGATCTACGGCCAGGGCTCCTCGCGCGAGGCGGCGGTGCTCTCGCCGCTGCATCTGGGCGTGCGGGCCGTCCTCGCCAAGAGCTTCGCCCGCATCCATCGCGCCAACCTCATCAACTGGGGACTGGTGCCGCTCGAGTTCGACGACCCGGCCGACTACGACTCCATCGAGCGCGATGACATGCTCCGCCTCGACGATCTCCGCGCTGCGCTCCAGACCGGGCGCAAGGTCTCCGTGACCAACGAACGCACGGGCAAGTCCTTCCAGGCGCGCTGCGTCCTCACGCCGCGCGAGCGCGACATCCTCCTGGCCGGCGGCCTCCTCGCCCAGACCGCCCAACCCAAGCAAGATGAGGGGAAGAACTAGACCATGACCCAGGCACGTGTACGCGCCGTCTACATGCGCGGCGGCACCAGCCGCTGCCTCGTCTTCCACGAGGCGGATCTGCCGCCCGTGGGCGCCGAGCGCGACTATATCCTCCTGTCGGCCCTCGGCAGTCCCGACCCCTACGGCCGTCAGCTCGACGGCCTGGGCGGCGGCATCTCCTCGCTCTCCAAGGCCTGCATCATCGGCCCCACCACCCACCCCGGCGCCGACGTGGACTACACCTTCGCCCAGGTCGAGGTCGGGAAGCCGCACGTGGACTACACGGGCAATTGCGGGAATTGCTCCTCCGCCATCGGGCCCTTCGCCATCGAGGAGCGGCTCGTCCAGCCCGTGGATGGCGAGACGCTCGTTCGCATCCACAACACCAATACGAAGAAGCTCATCATGGCGCGCGTGCCCGTCGCGGGCAGCGAGCCCGCCGTCCACGGCGACTTCGCGCTCCCCGGCGTGGCGGGTACCGGCGCGCGCATCGCCCTCGACTTCGTCGAGCCCGGCGGCGCCGGCACCGGCCGCCTCCTCCCCACCGCCAAGACCCGCGACATGGTCGAAGGCGTCGAAGCCTCGCTGGTGGACGCCTCCATCCCCATGGTCTTCGTCCGCGCCCGCGACCTCGGCCTCATCGGCACCGAGACGCCGCAGGCGGTGGACGGCGACAAGGCGCTCTGCGCGCGCTTGGAAAAGATCCGCGTCGCCGCCTCTCACCTCATGGGCATTCCGGGCAGCGCCGCCACGCCCAAGATCGCCATGGTCACGGCGCCCGTCGAGTACACCGCCCTCGACGGCACGCGCGTCGCCCGGGAGCAGGCCAACGTGGTCGCGCGCGCCATCTCCATGGGCAATTGCCACCGCGCCTTCCCGCTGACGTCCTCCATGTGCCTCGCCGTGGCTGCGCGCATCGAGGGCACGCTCGTGCACGAATGCTCGACCGCCGCGCCGGGCGCCGACGTGCGCCTCGGTCATCCCTCTGGGGTCCTGCCCCTCGACGCCGCCGTCACCCGGCAGGGTGGCGAATACGTCGCCGAGCGTGTCACCGTCTACCGGACCGCCCGCCGTCTGATGGAAGGCTGGGTCCGTATCCCTTGATGCTGGCGCGCCGCCAGCCCCTGGCTGCGATCAGCGCGCTTGTCGTGGCCCTCTCGGCGGTCGTCGCCTGCAGCTCAGCCTCGGGACAGACTTCGGCGTCTCTCCCCCGCGTCGGCATGCTCACGCCGGCCCCGTCGGCGGCGGCGAAACCGGCGTGGGATGCGTTCCGCGAGGCGATGAAGGAGCTCGGCCATGTCGAGGGGAAGAGCGTCGTCTACGAGTACCGATCGGCGGAAGGGCAGCTCGATCGGCTCCCCCAGCTGGCGGCCGAGCTGGTAAAGGTTCCGGTGAAGGTTATGGTGGTCGCGAACACACCGGGCAACCTCGCGGCCAAGAAAGCGACCACTACCATCCCCATCGTCATGGTGGCGATTGGAGATCCCGTGCGCGTGGGACTTGTCTCCAACCTGGGGCGGCCGGGAGGAAACATCACGGGGTTCACCAATCTCGCCGGCCAGATCGCGGCCAAACGGCTCCAGCTCCTCAAGGAGGTCATCCCAACCGCCACACGCATCGGCATGATCGGCAATCCCGGGGACCCCAACGCGCTGATCCAGATCCAGGATGCCGAAGCGGCCGCCCGCAATTTCAAGATCCAGCTCCGCCTCTTCACGGTCAAGGAGGCAGCGCAGCTGGAGCCTGCCTTCGAGGCGGCGCGGAGCTGGCGGGCGCAGGCCCTGCTTCGCCTGGCGGATCCGCTCCAGACTTCCCTTCGGGCGCGGACAATCGAGCTGGCCGCCAAGACCCGGATCCCCATGATGTATGCGTCTCGTGAGGATGCCGTGGCGGGCGGGCTCATCGGGTATGGGGTCGATCCCGTCGAGAGCTACAAGCGCGCCGCCGGCTATGTGGACAGAATCCTCAAGGGCGCCACGCCCGGCGATCTCCCCGTTCAGCAGCCCACGAAGCTGGAGCTCGGGGTCAACCTCAAGACCGCCGCAGCCCTCAACATCAAGATCCCTCAAGCTATCCTCGCCCAGGCCGACCAGGTGATCGAGTGATGGACCGGAGGGTGTTTCTCGCGGCGGCCGCCGGCATGGTGGCGGCGCCGCTCGTCGCCGACGCGCAGCAGGCCGGGAAGGTCGCGCACATCGGCGTCCTCGGCGACACTTCTCCTCCGGTTGAAAGCCGCGGCTCTGGCGATGCCGCCTTTCGCGACGGGTTGCGTGATCTCGGCCACGTCGAGGGCCGGAACGTCACCATCGAGTACCGCTGGGGGGAGGGAAATCGGGAGCGGCTCCCGGAGCTGGCGGCCGACCTCGTCCGCTCCAGGGTGGACGTTATCCTGGCCTTGGGCCCCGCCTCGGCGCAGGCAGCCAAAAACGCGACCGCGACGATCCCCGTGGTGTTCGTGGGCAGCGGCGATCCGATCGCGGAGGGACTGGTCACGAGCCTCGCGCGACCGGGCGGGAACGTGACGGGGATAGCCCTCATCGCCGGCCTGGACATCGTGGGCAAGCGCCTGGAGCTGCTGAAGGAAGTAGTGCCTGGCGCGATCCGGATGGCCATGCTGTGGAATCCGACCAATCCATCGCACGCGCAGGCTTTGAAGGAAGTCCCCGGCATCGCCCAGTCCCTGAGAGTGGAGCTTCGAGCCATCGCGGCGCGCGGCCCTCAAGACTTCGATGGCGCATTCGCCACGATGAAAAGGAGCCGCGTCGGCGGGCTCCTCGTTCTGGCGGACGGGGTGTTCGTGCTTCACGCGGCGCGGCTCATAAGCCTCTCGGCGGAGGGGCGCCTGCCCACGGTATACGGAAACAGAGCCTTCGTGGAGGCGGGAGGCCTCATGTCCTATCAGGGCAGCTTCGTGGCCCTGTATCGGCGCGCGGCCATCCTCGTGGACAAAATCCTGAAGGGCGCCAGGCCGGCCGACATCCCCGTGGAGCAGCCGGCCCAACTGGAGCTGATCGTCAACCTCAAGACCGCCAAGGCGCTCGGCCTCACCATTCCACAGTCGCTGCTCCTCCGCGCCGACGAAGTGATCCAGTGACGGCGCGGAACATGACGGACTATGCGGCGACGATGCGGGACTTCCGCCTCGAGGTGCCCGCGCGCTTCAACTGGGCCTTCGACACCTTCGACGCGTGGGCGCGCGACCCGTCGAAGCTCGCGCTGCTGTGGGTGTCGGCCGACGGCCAGCCGCGGCGATTCAGCTTCGCCGAGCTCGGCGAGCGTTCCAGGCGCTTCGCGAACGTGCTGGCTGGGCTCGGCGTCGCCCCTGGTGAGCGGGTCGCCGTCATGCTCCCGCGCGTCTATCAATGGTGGGAGATCCTGCTGGGCTGCCTGCGGGCGCGGACCGTCTCCGTTCCCGGCACTACCCTCCTCACCGCCAAGGACATCACCTACCGCCTGAATGCCGCCGAGGCCGGCGTGGTCATCACCGACGAGGACAACACCCACAAGGTGGACCAGGTCCTGCCCGAGTGTCCGACGGTGAAGCACCGCATCGTGGTGGGGCACGCCTCTGGCGACTGGCGGGAGTACGAGCGGCTGATGGATCAGGCCTCGCCCCAGATGGCCCATCCGAGAAACGCGGGCGACGATCCGATGATGGTCTATTTTACGTCGGGAACGACGGGCTATCCGAAGATGGTGCTGCACACTCACGTGTCCTATCCGATCGGCCACATCATCACCGGCAAGTTCTGGCTCGACAACACTCCCGAGGATCTGCACTGGACGCTCTCGGACACCGGCTGGGCCCAGGCCGCGTGGACCTGCTTCTTCGCGCCCTGGAACATGGGCGCCGCCATCTTCATCTGGGACGCGCGCGGCAAGAAGTTCGACTCCGAGGAGACGCTCGCCATGTTCGAGCGCTTCCCCATCACGACCTTCTTCGCGCCGCCGACGGCCTACCGCATGATGGTCCAGGAGCCGCTCCGGAAGTACCGCTTCCCCACGCTGCGCCACTGCCTCGGCGCCGGCGAGGCCGTCAACCCCGAGGTCATCGAGGCCTGGCGCGAGGGCACGGGGCATCACATCTACGAGGGCTACGGCCAGACCGAGAGCGTGCTCGTGGCCGCCACCTTCCCCGCGACGCCGTGGAAACCCGGCTCCATGGGCCCGACGGCGCCGGGACACCGCATCGGCATCGTGGACGAGGAGGGGCGCGTGCTGCCGCGTGGCGAGGAAGGCGATCTCGGCATCCTCGTCAAGCCCGAGCGGCCCGTGGGCATGTTCCAGGAGTACTGGAAGAACGCCGAGGCGACGGCCAAATGCCACCGCGGTGACTGGTACATCACCGGCGACCGCTCGTCCATGGATGAGGAGGGCTATCTCTGGTTCGTCGGCCGCGCCGACGACGTGATCAACAGCGCGTCCTATCGGATCGGGCCTTTCGAGGTGGAGTCGGCCCTCGTGGAGCACGCCGCCGTCGCCGAAGCCGCCGTCATCGGCAAGCCCGACGCCCTTCGCGGCGAGATCGTCAAGGCCTTCGTCGTCCTCGCCCCAGGCCACACGGCGTCGGACGCGCTCGCCGTCGAGCTCCAAGAGCACGTGAAGACGGTGACCGCGCCCTACAAGTACCCGCGCGAGATCGAGTTCGTCGTCGACCTGCCCAAGACCATCAGCGGCAAGATCCGCCGCACCGAGCTGCGCCAGCTGGAGCGCGAGCGCTCGCAGCGAACACCCTCGCGCCCCTTCGGGAGCGAGGGCAGGGTGAGGGGGAGAGGTTGACTAACTCGGCTTGCTGGAGGCCTGCTTGGTGTTCCTGACATACTCCTCGAGCTGGCGAAGAGCAAGGAAGGTCGCGGCGTCGATGGCCTCGTCCTTCTCCGAGCGCTCGCGGAGGTCACGGAAACCGACCCGGGCAAACACTCCCAGCGCGATCCCCACGAGGAGGGTGACAGCAACAAGCACGATGTGCGTCGAGTCCATCTGCTCTTCCTCCTGCCACCGTATTCAACTCCTCCGTCCCGCCACTGTCAATGTCCACCGGTCGATACACGGCCGCCATCTACGAGCGGACGATCCCCGCGTGACCACGCGGCGGGCGTTCTTCGGCACGCTCGCGGGCGGCCTGCTCGCCGCGCCGCTGATCACCGCGGCTCAGCCCGCGGCAAAGGTGTACCGCATCGGCCTCCTCCTCCCCACAGGCTACAGGCGCGAGCCGGCCTGGCCGGGTTTCGAGCAGCGGTGGGGGAGGCGGATGCCGTCCGGGCGATGATCTCCGCGGCGCGCTCGCTGGGTCTCAAGCTCGAGCACTACGAGTATCACCATCCTCGCGACGTAGACCGCGCCTTTGCCGGCATGAAGACGGCGCGGGCAGAGGCGCTGGTGGTCAGCGAGGCGGGTGAGCTCTTGAAAGAGTACGGCCGGATTGCGACCCTCGCAACCATCCATCGTCTTCCGGCAATCGGGGCCAGACGGTTCGCCGAGGTCGGCGGCTTCATGGCCTACGGCGCGAATCTCGTGGCCATCTACCGGAGCGCCGCCGTCTTCGTCGACAAAATCCTTCGCGGCGCCAAGCCCGCCGACCTGCCCGTCGAGCAGCCCACCAAGTTCGACCTGGTCATCAACCTCAAGACCACCAAGGCACTTGGGCTGACCATCCCGCCGTCGCTGCTGCTGCGGGCCGACGACGTGATCCAATGATCACGCGGCGGGGGTTCATCGGCACGCTGGCCGCCGGCCTCACCGTGCCGCTCGCGGGAGAGGCTCAGGCGCCGGTGAAGGTTCCCCGCATCGGTTTCCTCTCGCTCCTTTCGCTCACCGCCGATCCACGCCTCGAGGCCTTCCTGCAAGGGCTGCGGGAGCTGGGCTATGTGGACGGCCAGACCGTCGCGATCGAGTTCCGCTTCGCAGAGGGCAAGCCCGAGCGCCTGCCCATGCTCGCCGCCGAGCTCGCGCGCCTGAAGGTGGATGTCATCGTTACCACGGCCCCGGCCTCCACTGAAGCCGCCAAGCGAGCGACCAGCACGATCCCTATCGTCTTCGCCGTCTCAGGCGACCCTGTTGCAGTGGGCCTTGTCGCCAGCGTGGCGCGACCCGGCGGCAATATCACGGGGCTGGCCAGCATTGCCCCGGAGGTGGTGGGAAAGCAGTTGGAGCTGCTCAAGGAGGTCGCCCCCAAGATCTCCCGCGTGGCCATTCTCCAGAACCCGAGCAACCCCGGCCATGCCGTCGTGTTGGGACAGGCCGAGGCCGCGGCCCGAGTCCTTGGGGTGCAGCTTCACAGCGCGCAGGCGCGCACTCCTCCCGAGATCGACGCGGCGTTCGCGGCGATGCGCGGCCAGCACGTGGACGGCGTCCTCGTCGTGCGGGACGCCCTGGTGCTCGCGCAGCGAACGCAGATCGCTGCCCTCGCCGCCAAGAGCCGGCTCCCGGCAGTGTACGGGTTCAGGGAAAATGCGGAGGCGGGGGGCCTCATGGCCTATGGAGCGAATGTTCCCCTCATGTACCGGCGCGCCGCCACCTACGTGGACAAAATCCTCAAGGGCGCGAAGCCCGCCGACCTGCCCGTGGAGCAGCCCACCAAGTTCGAGCTGATCATCAACCTGAAAACCGCGAGGGCGCTCGGGTTGACCATCCCGAAGTCGCTGCTGCAGCGTGCCGACGAGGTGATCCAGTGACGACGCCCCGAGCCTTCCTCGGCACGCTTGCAGTGAAAGACATTCGTGCCGGTCCCTCATTTTCCCCTTGACAGCTTCTGCAGAGTGCGATGCTCCCGCGGCGGCGGCGCTCTGACAGTGCCGCCCCAGCGGTCCATACTCGCGGGTCGGTGCAGAATCGCGCGGGACCGATGGAAAAATCATTCCCCGTCTCGAGAACGCGCGGCCCGGGCGCTCCACGGAGGCGCGAAAAGCGGGGTGTAGAGTCGGCTCAGGAGGGCTCGCCATGCAGAGCCACGCGCCCACTGTCCTCGTCACTCGGGATCGCGTCGCCGAGCTCGACCGCTCGGCGACGAGATCGCCCTGCTCTCCGCGCATCTCGACGCCGCCACCGCGCGCCTCCTCGCCCTCATCCGGGAGTTCGAAGCCCGCGGCGGCTGGAACACGGGCTTCCGCTCCTGCGCCGCCTGGCTCTCCTGGCGAGTCGGCCTCGACCTCGGCGCGGCCCGCGAACGCGTCCGGGTCGCGCGCGCCCTCGAGACGCTGCCACTCCTCGCCGAGGCGCTGGCCCAAGGGCAGCTGTCCTACGCCAAGGTCCGGGCGCTCACCCGCGTGGCCACGCCGGAGACCGAGGCCCGGCTGCTCGGGGTGGGGCGCGCGGGCACGGCCGCGCATGTCGAGCGCATCGTCCGCGGCTGGCGGTGCGTGGATCGACGGGCCGAGGCGCAGGAGACCGCGCAGCGGCACCGGAGCCGAGCCCTGCACGTCTACCAGGACGAGGACGGCATGGTGG
>WNFU01009169.1_pt1 | contig 19233 bp, 18 predicted proteins | sample 5400121 | NCBI WGS metagenome assembly WNFU01 (sample SAMN13153360, study PRJNA577476) | soil metagenome | isolation source: 100 cm soil or saprolite under grassland replicate 1 | place: USA:California | collected 2016-06-15 | reverse complement strand
ATCAAAACGCCGAAGATTTGCGGGCTCATGTCGTCAATCTCGCACTCGAGGACCGAAACACGCGTGGCCACGGCGTCGGAATCCCTTTTGCCGACGATGACGCGCAACACATTGGGAGTGCCGTTGAGGTCGCGATCGCCTGCGCCATAGCCGACGCGATCGACTCGCATACGCGGCAACGGACCGTACGAGGAGGCGTACTCGGTGAGGAGCAGCGCCCCGGTTGGCGTCAGGAGCTCGCTCTGAACGTCGCGGCCGTAAATTGGCGCGTCCTTCAGAAGACGCACCGTCGCTGGCGCCGGCACCGGAAACACTCCATGCGCGGTCTTGACGACACCGCTTCCAACGTTGATCGGAGAGACGACGACCTCGCCGGCGGCAAACCATTCGAGCGCAAACACAGTTCCCACGATGTCGATAATTGAGTCTAGCTCCCCCACCTCATGAAGGTGCACTTCGTCGACCGACATGCTGTGCACGGCCGCCTCGGCTTCGGCAAGCCGATCGAATAGCGCCTTCGCACGGCCTTTCCCCGTAGAGCTCAACGCGGATTGATCGATGGCACGTTTGATCTCGTTGACGGTGTGATGGCGATGAGGCTTCCCTCCCGGCTCGTGCGCGTGGCCGTGATGATGTGTCCGTCCGTGTTCATGGACGCGGAACTTCGTCGCTGTGATGCCGCCTTTGACAACCCGGTCGGCGGAGACGCTCCAGTCCTCACCCGTGAGCGCGCCGAGGCCGCTCCGCAGCGCCTCGAGCGGCAGCCCGGCATCTATCAACGCGCCGAGAATCATGTCGCCTGCGGCGCCCGAGAAACAGTCGAAATACAGGATCTTCAAAGGGCGTTCGCTTCCCGAAAACTGAACCATCGTCCGTCGCCGAGGATTATGTGGTCGAGAAGCGCGATGCCCATCACTTCGCCGGCCTGTTTGAGACGTCTGGTCAGGAGGACGTCGTCGACACTGGGCTGCGGATCGCCCGACGGATGGTTATGAAACACCACCACGGCCGCCGCCGACGCCAACATCGCCTCGCGATAGATCTCGCGTGGATCCGCGATGCTGCTATCGAGCGAGCCGATCGACAGGATGGCCGTTCGGATCAACCGGTTTTTTGCATCGAGCAATACCACACCGAAACGCTCCACTCGATAGCCGCCGTAGAGCGGCAGCAAATACCGGCCGATTGACGAGGGTGTCGGAAACTTCGGACGTGCTCCGCCATCGCTTGTCACCGCTCGACGACCGAGCTCGATCGCGGCCAGCAACCGTGCCGCGCGCGGCGCGCCGACACCTGCGACGCGCTGCAGCTCGTCCAGCCCGATGTACCCCAGTCCGTGAACACCGCCGGCGAGATCCAGCACTTCCTGCGACACCGAGAGCGCATTGCGACCGCGTATCCCGGTGCCGAGCACCAGCGCGATGAGCTCGTTGTCGCCCAGCGCGCTCACGCCGGCTCGCGCGAGCTTTTCGCGAGGCCGATCCTGCGGCGCGAGTCCCTTCATGCCGCGCGGCCCGGCTCGACATCGCACGTCACGTGCACATGAGGAACGATCATGCTACCTCATCGCGTGAAGAGCGTTCACGGCGCGGATAAAGCCGCGCCCTCCGCGTTCTTCGACGATCCAATTTACGTATACTCAAACGCGAATGCTGCGTCGCATCCTGGCCTTGCTGTTTGTGAGCGTGCTTGCCGCATGTGCGGAGCCGCCCAGCAAGGAAATGAATCAGGCGCAGGGCGCCATCGATACCGCCAGAGCCGCCGGCGCCGAGACCTTTGCATCCACCGAATTCGCCGCCGCCGTCGACGCGCTGCGTCGATCGGAAGAAGCCGTTACCCAGCGCGACTATCGCCTCGCGCTCAGCCTCGCCATTGAAAGCCGCGAGCATGCGCAGGACGCCGCCAAAACCGCCGGCAATGAGCGCGCGCGCTCGCGTGGGCACGTTGAAGCGCGTATCGCCGAAGCGACGACGCTGCTCGCGCAAGCCCGCGAGAAGTTAAACGATCCCGCCGTTGCGCGGTTGCCCCGTCGAACAGTTCAGGAGCCGCGCCGCACGATTGACGACGCCATCAGGTCTCTGCAAGATGCGCGCACAGCCGTCAACAACGACGATTACGAGCGAGCGCTGAACGACGTCCAGGGCCTTTCGCCCCGGATTCAAAAGGCAATCGCGACGCTGAACGAGCTTGCGGGCACGCCGAGTCCACGGCGGCGCCGTTGAGAGTTGGCGGCGCGGATCGCAGTTTTTAACCGGCCAGCGCAGACGGAGCGTCGAAAAAACTTCACACCAGCCACACACCTTCGAGCAGGACCTCTGCCCATCCTGTCAGGTACACCCCGTCATCCCGCCACTCGACGCGCTGCGTCCCTCCGGGCGAGGTGACATCCAGATCGCGTGGAGCACCTCCGTGGGCGACTGCAGCAACTGCCGATGCGCAGGCGCCCGTCCCAGAGGCCGTTGTCGGACCCACGCCACGCTCCCAGATAGCAATACGGAGATCCCGCGGCCCCTCGCGGCGAACGAACTCCACGTTGGTGCCCGCCGCAAACCGCTCGTGGGTAGCAAGCGCCGGCCCCAATCGCTGAAAGCGTTGCTCGTCGGGCAACTCGTCGACGAGCACGACACACTGAGGATTACCCATGCCAAGGGTGCTGACGGTCAACGGCTCATCGAGAACTTTCAACTGTTCCTGGCGAACGTCGGTCGGCTGCCCCATTGCCGCGCGAAACGTGTATCGGTTTTGCGTGCGCGCAACCAGCGTTAGCGTCTTCCATCCTGCGTCGGTGTCGACCCGCACCTGTGTCATCGCATCGCGGCCACTCTGTTGTCGCGCATGCAACACGAGCGCCGCAAGACAGCGCAGTCCGTTGCCGGAGAGCTCGGACGGACTGCCGTCGGCGTTGTACAGCGTCATGCGTGCAGTGCCATCAGGTGCGGCGGTGTAGAGAATGAGCCCGTCTGCGCCGAGGCCGGTGTGACGCGCGCACATGCTGCGCGCGATTGCGTGTGGATCGAATCGCTCGGCCTGGTCGTGAGGAACGAACAGAAAATCGTTGCCGTAAGCGTGCGCCTTCGCGACGGGCAGCATTACGTGGATTCAAGGAACACGAAACGCATTGAATACCCAGGTGAAACCCACGGTGAGGCCGATTTCCGGATCCCGCGGCGTCAGGCCGACCAAAGCAGCGGTGTCGAACCGGACGGTACCGTGCGTATAGCGTCCACCGAGGCGCATTACCGCACGGTTCTCGCCGCCCGGCTCCGGATCGCCGTTGGCGAGGTTCACGCGCCCGTTGATCTCGCCCACGAGCTCCGTGGCCGTCGAGATGGCACGGGCCACTGACACACCAAACGTCAGGAGGTCGTTCTGCTCCGGGACGCTGGCCGTCGGATCCCCCAGAATGGCAACGCCGGCGTTGCCGACCACGCGGATCGATTCGATGGTCTTGGCAAGCAGCAGCGACGCGAAGAAATCCGTCATGTCCGTACCGAGACCGGCCTCGTTGCTGGCATTGGGCAGCTTGGTGGCAAATCGCAATCCGACGGCAGGCCTTCCCGTCGGCGTTTCGCCGAACAGGCGAATCTTGGTTGCGAGCACAACGTCTTCGACGTCGCTCGTGTGGTTTCCCGTCGCCGTCACGAGCTTCGCGAGCGGAGCGGCCGGCCGGCGCTCGGCGATGTGAAGGCGTTGATAGAAACCTCCATCGATCTGCAACTCGGCAATGGAGCTCAATCCGACGCTGATGCCGAAGGTCGGCACCGAAATGCGATTCCCGCGCAAACCGCTGACCGAATAGAACACGTCACGCTCGACGTCGACGCCGCCTTCGATGAGAAGGCGGCCCGGGCCGATCACTTCGGGGTCTTCGGTGACGAGCGGCCGCTGCTGCGCGATAACGGGAGTTGCCGCAAAAGCCGTCGCCAACGAGATGAGAACGGCGCTCACTCGGGATAGTCGCATCACGCGCGCTGAGCTCCTCCGCGAAGATAGGTCAGCGCCAGGACATCGTAGACGCCGTGCGCCACAATCGGCGCTGTCAATCCGCCGGTGACGAGCGCAAGCCCGCCGAGAACAAGACCCATGGCGCACGCCCACGCGCCAAACGCCAGCATGCCCCGACCGCCGACATGCGCGAACCCGAACAGCACGCTCGCCGCAATCCAGCCGATCAGCGGCTGCAACACTCCGCGAAACAGCCACTCCTCACCTATGCCGGCGACGCTGCCGACCGTGATCGCGCTGAGCGGGCCAAATCGCGAGAACAGGGGAACCAGCAGCTCATGGTAAACCGCTCTCACGCCGTCAACCAGCCAGTTGCCCCGTGCGCGTGTGAGCAGAGCGTAGTTTGCAGCTGCAAGAACGATCGCTCCCGCCAAACCAATGCCGACGTCCCGCATCGGATGACCCCACCTGGGCGGAATATGCAACGTTCGCGCGAGGAACCACGCCGTCGCAATCAACAACCCTTGCGTGAGAAGAGCGAGCGCGACGACGCGGCGCGTCTGCATCAGTGAGTATGCCGGTTCGCGGTTCGCGGTTCGAACGTTGGAGCGTTCAAGGTTCGACGTTCCTCTGCCGAACCTTCGAACTCCGAACCTTCGAACGTCGAACATCGAACCTTCGAACCTGCAGTGGTCACTAGAACCGCTTTCGACTATCGATCAGAATCGTGACCGGACCATCGTTCTCGAGCGTGACCATCATCATCGCCTGAAATTCGCCGGTCTTGACGCCAAGGCCAAACGCCCGAAGATTGCGCACGACGTCCTCGTAGAGAGACTTCGCGAGATCGGGCGGCGCGGCGGCATCAAATGAGGGTCGGCGCCCGCGGCGAACGTCGCCTGCGAGCGTGAACTGCGACACGATCAGCACCTCGCCTCCCACATCGACCACGGATCGATTCATCCGCTTGCGCCCGCCCTCATCTCCTTCATCGTCGAAAATACGGAGACCCCGAATTTTCGACGCGATGTACTCAACGTCGGCCGCTCCATCACCTTGTTCAACACCCACAAACACCAGAAGGCCGCCGGCGATCTCTCCAACCGCACGATCCCCGACTGTCACACGTGCGGAGCGAACCCGCTGGACGACGCCGCGCATCGGTTGCGGATCAGGGACGCGAGGTCAGGAGAGTGATCAGGGGGACGTCGGTGGGCCCGTCGCCAATCTGTTCCAGGCGCTCGGCGGCCGCGTGTTCGAGATCGCGAACGGGGTTGAGCCGGCGATCGAGGAGATGCCGAGGCATGACGTTCGCGAGCGCCTTGATCATCGAGGACTTCACGTTCGGGTGCTCCCGCTCGAGCTCCATGATCAGCCGTTTGACGCGCTGGCGCTGAAGGCTCAGATCGCCGCATGCAGGACAGCAACAACCGATGACGGGCAATTCGCTTTCACGCGCGTAGGCGCGGGCCTCTGCCTCGGTGACGTATACAAGGGGGCGAATCACCACGTGATCGCCATCATCGGAAACCAGACGCGCCGGCATTGCTTTGAGCGCGCCGGCAAAGAACAGGTTCAGGAGAACCGTCTCCACGAAATCGTCGAGATGATGACCGAGTGCGATCTTCGTCGCACCGACTTCACGCGCCAGGCGGTACAGGACGCCGCGTCTGAGACGCGCGCAGAGCGAGCAGGGCGTCGCATCCGCATCGAGCTTGTCGTCGATGACCTGACCGATTGACGTGTGCTCGCTGTGAAACTCCCAGCCGCGCGCGCGGCAGGCTTCGGCAACCGCTCTGTGTTGATAGCCTTCGTATCCGGAGTCGACGTTCACCGCCACCAGCGAAAACTCAATCGGCGCACGCTGGCGGAGCACCTCCAGAATCTGAATGAGCGCCCAGCTGTCCTTACCGCCCGACAGGCCGACCATGACGCGATCGCCGTCCTCGATCAGATTGAAGTCGGTGATTGCTTTGGTCGTCTTCTTGGCGAGACGCGTTTCGAGCGGCGTGCGATAGGCCATGAATCGTCTAGGAGCCTGTCCTAGCCTCAGATTAGCAGCTTCTGCACCGCACCGGTCCACGTCAGGCGCGCGGCGTCGGCGGCGCCTCCTTCGCCGAGTCTGACCGCGAGGTTGCGGTCGTCCATCACCACGCGCATCGCCCGCGACAGCGCCTCCGGAGTTGCGTCGGTGACAAACCCGTTGCGGCCCTCCTGCACGAGCTCGGCGACGCCGCCGCTGTCGTGACACGTGAGAACCGGCTTGCCGCACGAGAACGCCTCGACGGTGACAAAGCCGTAATCCTCGTTGATTGGCGGAAACACCACGGCGCGACAGCGGCCAAGGTGCCTCAGAAGCGTCGCCTCGTCGATTCGGCCGATGAACTCGACACGATCGTCGAGATCGAGGAGCCGTGTGAGGCGAAGAAGGCCATCGAGCTCGGTGCCTTCGCCTGCAATCACGCAGCGAATGCCCGCCGCGATGGGTTCGGCGAGCGCCCGCAGGATGAGATCGAAACGTTTGAGCGGCGTCAGGCGAGACACGGCGAACAGGTAGTCGCCGTAGTCCTCGCACCCATACGAGCGCACGGGCGCCGGCGGATAAAGGACGTCGGATGGAATGCCGCCCCACCGTGTCAACCGTGCCTGCACGGTCGCAGAGATCACGAACACGCGACGCGCGCGCTTCGTGAGCAAATATCTGTCGACGCGGTGCAGCACCCCTCGCCGCGCACGTTCTTTGATACGCGCCTTCCACGAAAGATGCGACGAAAACTGATCCCAGAGGTCGTAGTACTCGCGCATCCGATGATTGAGCCAGACGACATGCTTCTCGTGGCGCACCGCATACGCCGGATACCGCAGCGAGATCACCTGATCGACTCGTCGTCCTTCGTGTGCGACCTGGACGTCAGTGCACCAGGCCGCCAGGTAAGCGCTCGCCTGGCGCCCGAATCGATTCTGAGGCGTGACGACAAGCGCGGGGTCGTGACCTGCTTCGCGCAGCGCGCGCACCAGCTCGCGCGCCATGACCAGGTGGCCGCCCTCAGCAAACGGCGGACTTGCGGTCGCGACGATAATGGTGGCCACGTCGCGAGCTACTCGTAAATTGGATTCAAGCGAACGAACACGCCGAGAAAACGAAAGTCGCTCGTGCCCAGAGAGAACATCGGAATGAAGCCCGCGGTGCTTTCGATGGAGATCAAGTACACGTAGTTTGTCGGCAGCTCCGGAAACGCTTTGTAGGGCAACCCAGCGGGCATTGCCACCGTCAGGCTGCGGTGATCGTTGGCAGGCATTGCAATGGTCTGCGTGTCTGCCGATGTCTTGATCGTCGCCGTGGTCGGCACCGGACCACTGATAAGCGACACCTCGAGTTTCACGATCTGCAATGGCCTGACGACTTCCTGCCCGCTCCGAACGTCGTTGACGACCGGCGCGCGCAGCATGATGTCGGCCCGCGAGGTGCCGCGAACCCAGAACGATTCTCCCTCCCGGCCGTACGCGTTATCGTCGAGGAAATATGCCAGCACTGGCGGTGTTCCACCCAGCGGCTGCTTGATCCGCGACGGGTTGACGTTGACCGGCAAATCGTTCAGCAGAGTCAGCTCGACGGGCAGGACGCGGTACAGGCCGCGCTTGGAATGCTCGGCGGGGTGAAACGACGCGTACAAGGGATTCGAGACGAGTGGCGCAGTGAAAGCGGCGCTCACGGCCGTTGCGACGAGGGCGCTCGTCAGGCGCATGAGCGGCGGCGCCACGAACAAGAACAGCGGATATGCGCCGAGGAAATATCGGTTGCCGATCGGTCCTCCGCCGCCGGAATAGGTAAAGGGCATGTAGAGAAGAAGCAGCAGCGCACACGCGATGCCGGCGCCCAACGTGAGCCACTGCCAGAGCCGGCGTGGCTGCCGGCTCAAAAGGAACAGTGCCGACCCGACGACGGCTGGAAAGAAATACGGGACAACGCCGGTGTGACGACCAAAGACGAAGTATCCGACGTTGCGCCGGAAGACCTCGAAAAACGCGGCGCGCCCGGTGAGCACTTCAACAGGTACGCGATTGGTCGTGCGGCCGAGGCCGGTTGATTCAAACGTCTGTCGATCCGATTGAAAAGGGAACCCACCTAGGGGCGACCCCTGCGTGCTGTAAAACGTCTTTCGATCGCCACCCTGATAGTTCCAGTCGCCCGTGATCGCAATATTCGCCGCGAACAGCCCCGCCACGACCAGGCCAAAGAGAAGCGTCGTGACAAGCGCCCGCATCCACTCGCGCCGGGCAGCCAGCAACAGCAGCGGAGGCGCAATGACGGGAACAAGGGTGGGTTTGGAGAACGTCGCAACAGCCAGTAGCGCCACAGCAACGAAATCCGAGCGCGTGCCAAGAAGCCATCGCTGACGCCATCGGCCGACGCAGCACGTCTTGGATTCGCGGACCGCCTCTTTGTAACACCAGAAGAAATAGCCGATCAGCACCAGCGCCAGATTGAAGAAATCAGGCATCAACTGGACCATGTAAACCGGAACCACCGAGACGAACAGAAACGCCGCCGCAAAAATGAACGCCGGAATCGGTGAACTGCGCGCGACGAGGAATCCGTACGCGCAGGCAAAACACACTGTCATCAGCAGCGCGTGTAGCACGAGGAAGCCGTTGGTCCCGAAGAGCCATACGAACGGGGCCGCGACGAGTGGAAAGATGAACGCCTTGGCGTAATAGAGCCGATTCGGATCAGGATCGGGAACGGTCACGAGTTCGAGGAACGGCGGCGAGCTCGAAAGCGCAACGCCTTGCACGTCACGGCCGCGTTTGAGGAACAGTCCCTCCGGACCGCCCGGAAACTCGCGCCAGACCCGCGCGAGATCTTCGGGGCGATATTCGAAATCGAAATCGTCGGCGAGGCTGTGGGCAAGGCCGTAATACGTCGCGCCGTCGCTGAAAAAGCCGCCGGTGACCTTGGGAAGATCGATCGTGACCGCCCAGGCAAGCAGGACCGCGCCGAGCGCGACCGTCGATCCCATTCCGAGGCGCCACGCGAAGTCGTCGGCATCGGTTCGCGCTGCTGCGGGCGGCGATGCATCGACGGATTCCGCGCGGTCCCCGTATGCAGACGGGTGGCGGTCGGGCGCTGGCATCATGCTCGATTAACCGTCATCTCTGCGCGGTCAAGAAGCTGAGGTCCGCCCGCAACGCACCGGCACGGCGACTTGGCCGTGATGTCTCGTGCAGGATCTCGTACAAACGCTCCATCTTCTTCACGAACACGCCGATATCGTAGCGCGCGCCGGTGCGGCGCGCATTCTGGGCGAGCGTCCGGGCGAGCTGCGGATGGTCGATCAACTCGTCGACCGCGCGCGTCAAAGCCGCCACATCGCCTTTCGGGACAACGAGTGCATCTTCGCGATCCGTCAGAATGTCCAGCAGGCCGTCCGCGTCGGTGGCGACGATAGGTTTGCCCGCCGCCAGCGCCTCGAAAGCCGTCAGCGGCGTCCCTTCCCACAGCGACGGAAACACGACGATATCGAGCGCCGACAGAACCGCGCCGACGTCGCGCTGAAAACCTGCGAAGACCAGTCGATCGCCGAGTCGAAGCGCCTTTGCCTGCTCCTCGAGATCCCGTTGCAGCTCGCCCTCTCCGACAACGAACACTCGGACGCGCGGGTATTTGGCGACGATCGCCGCGGCCGCCTCGACGAGATATTGATTGCCCTTCGAGGGCATGAGGCGCGTCACCGTGCCGATGGCCAGCGTGGTTGGATCGATGCCGAGCGCCGCCCGCGCATCTGCGATCTCGACCGCTGTCCGTTCACGGGCAAATTCGTCGAGCGGCGCGCCGAGGTAGACCACCTTCGTCCGTTCCGGCGGCATCAGCCGCGCTCGAATGGTGAATTCCGCGGTCGATTCAGAGACGGCAATCGCCAGGTCGGTATGCTTGGCGAGCAGGCGATCGGCAATCTTCTGAAACCAGGGGGTGTCGCCATGATTCGCGTGCTCGTGCAGGACGGCCGGAATTTTCATGGCACGCGCGCACAAACGGCCGAACGTGGTCGCGCCGTACCCATGCATGTGCACGAGATCCGTGCGTTTGGCCTCGAGGATCTTACGGAGCGCCGCATAGGTGCCGGGGTCAAACTTGTGGCGGGCGAGATATGTCACGTCGATCCCGTTTTGTTCGAGCGTGTCATCGGAGAGGTCCTTGCGCCGCAGGCTGATCAGAGAGACGTTGAACCGCGCTCGATCGAAGCGCGGGATCATCCAGGCGAACAGGCGCTTCACGCCGTGCATGCGCGATCCCTCCCACCCGAGGTGATCGCAGATGTGGACGATATTGAGGGGCTTCATTGTCACTACAGAAGTTTGCGTTCTCGGTACCACTGAGCGGTCCGATGAATGCCCTCCTCCAGGTCCACTTTCGGCGCGTAGCCGAGCTCGGTTCGCGCGCGGGTGGTGTCGAACGCGCGGCTCTTGGTATAGAAATCCACCCGCCGGCGATAAATCGGCGGTTCGATCCGCAGCGGCACGCACACGGCTTCGCACACGAGACCAGCCAGCCAGAACGGCCAGACGGGCAGACGAATCCGCGGCGCACTCACGCCCAGCTCCCGGGCGATCAACCCGGTGAGCTCCTTCAACGTGGTGTATCGCGGGCCGGCGAGAAGATACGTGCGCCCCGCCGCCCCGGGCGTTTCGGCGCACAACCGAAACCCCTCCACGAGATCGTCGATGTACGTCAGGTGATAGAACGCGTCACCCCGGCCGAGCATCGGAAAGCGGCCGCGCTGAATGCCTCGAAACATCTTCAGGAAACGTGTGTCGCCGGGCCCGTAAATGCCGATCGGCCGCGCGACAACAACGTCGAACCGTTCGCGAACGCCGAAATTGCGCGCCAGCGTTTCGGCCTCGAGCTTTGTTTTCTGATACACATCTCCAGGATTCAGGGGGGCGTCTTCGTCTGCAGGTGGATGCTCGACATGCCCATGCACGCCTCCCGTGCTGCAGTGCACTACGCGACGAGTCCCGGCGGACCTGGCAGCATCGAGCACATGCCGCGTGCCTTCGACGTTAATCGCGCGATACGCGGAGCGTGGCTGGCCGGCTTCACGATATGTCGCAGCGATGTGATACACGACTTCGGCGCCTGCTGTCGCGCGCCGCACGGCGGCAGCATCCATCAAGTCGCCGACCACAGGCTCCACGCCTGCCGCGGCGCAGGATGATTCCTCAAACCGGCGAATGCTCCTGTCGCGCACCAGCGCGCGCACCTTGTAGCCACGCCGAATCGCGCGGAGCGGCAGCCGGCGACACCGTCGCGCGATGGGCGCCCCGAGACGCGAGAAGTCTTTCGTACACTTCGGCCGTGCGCCGGACGTACGCCGTCCGGCTATACTGCGATTCCGCCAGAGCCATCGCCGCGGTCGCGAGCCGATCGCGTTCGTCAGGACGATCGATCAGGTCTGCAATCGCTTTGGCAATGGCGCCTCCTTCCGGCGGCACCAGGCACGCGACGCCATCGGTCAACACCTGCGTGTGCGTCCGGAGATTGGTCGCGACGATGGGCCTTCCCGACCGGAGGTACGAGTAGATCTTGAGCGGCGTGTTCGTGCCGCGGATGCGCGGCGACACGAGAATGTCCGAAGCTTGGACGAAGGCAGGAATGTCACGGGCGGGCTGCTGCCCCGTGAACACCATGATGCCGGCGGCGCCGGCGTCACGCGCGCGGGCCGAGGCCGCCGCCACTTGTGCGGCTTCGCCACCGACCACCCACACGCGCGCCCTCGGATGCGTGCGCGTCAGCGCGGCGGACGATTCGATCAACAGATCCAATCCCTGATAGGGTTCGAACGTTCCGGTGTAGAGCACCAGGGGCGCGCCGGATGGAATGCCCCAGCGCTGTCGAAGAGCATCAGGCCGAATGGACGGGCGCTCATCGACATCACCTCCCATCACGTTCTCGATGAGCAGCGCGCGCTTTCCCGCTCCCATGTGCTCCACCGTATCCTGCAGCTCGCGACAGATGGTGATGACCACTTGCGAGCCCTCGACCATTCGATCCTCGGCCCAGGAGAACAGCCGCCGAAGCCGGCGCGACCCGCTGAATCTGAAATTCCCAAGCTGCTGCGGCAGGCTCGAGTGCATGTCGTAAACATGCGGGATGCGCAGCCGTTTCGCGAGCCAGACGCCCAGCAGACCCATTTCTTCGTGCGAATGAATCGCGTCGTACCGCTCCGACCGGGCCCGGCGGAGCACGGTGACCACCATCAGCGCGTCCAAAAGGGCCTTCGACCATGACGGTCCAATTGGCACCTTCTTCAGAAACAGTGGCCGGCGCGATCGAAAAATTGTCAGGTTCGGCAACTGAACGTCGCGGCCAAATGGATAGGTCACCAGATGTACCGTGTGCCCTAGCTCCCCGAGCGCCTTGATGCGGTGGTACTCGCTGAAGGGAGTGCCCCGCGGCTCGAAAAACGGCTGGGGAGCGAGCATCAGAATCTTCATCTGCTGTAACGAAATCTCACCTTAAGCGATTGGGCGACGGGCGGCTTGAAGGCGCCGAGTGGTCGTGGGTGCCAGCTGAGCACGACCGCCGACAAAAATCTGGAAGCCGATTATATCTTGCTGCAGCGTCTGCATTTACGCGCAACTGGGCAGTAGTGTAAAGTAACCGCGCAACTCGGCCGATAAGCCCGTTGTCGAATCGAGAGCGTCCGCGCCTCCTCCCAGACATGCGCCGGGCGCTCGCTGGGCGCGTCCCCGCGCGAAGGTGTTCGTCTATGAACCGCTGGCAGTCAGTAGGAATCGCGCTATTTGTTTGCGTTGCGCTCACCGGTCTGGCGTGTGAGCGCTCGAAAAGCTCCAATCCGCTGAGCCCCGACATCGCCGGGCCGATTCCGGGCGTGGCGATCAGCGCCCCGACACCGGTCGATCCGCCTCAGGGCGGGCAGGTCGTCAACGGAGGCACGCCGCTCACGTTCATTGCCGAGAATCCGACGACGACGGGTCAACGCGCGTTGTATCTGCAGCTCGAGCTCGCCGCCGACGCGAATTTCCAACAAGTCCTCCATCGCGCCGACCGTGTGGAGATGAGCACGAACGGCCGGACCTCGTATCGAATGCCGGAACCGCTCGGGTCAGGCTTCACCTATTACTGGCGCATGCGCGCGTTGGACGGAGCCAACACCGGTCCCTATTCGTACACGTCGAGGTTCTCCGTCGTTGATCCTGTTCTCATCGAGGCGCCGACGCCGGTCGAGCCGCTTGGCAACCTGACGACAAATCGGCCGACGTTCCGTGTTCGCAACGGTCGCATTGCGGGAACCGCGGGCGCGTACTACCGGTTCGAGCTGGCCACGGCTCCCGATCCCAGTGCAACCGTCGCGGTTGTGACCGTCACGCCAGGATCGAACGGCGAAACGTCGATGTCGCTGGGCGACCTGCCATACGATCGCACGTTTTACTGGCGTGTTTACGGAAGCGACGGAACGACGCAAAGTGCGTATTCGGCGGTAGTCTCGTTCAGAACAGGGCCGGCGCCCGCGCCTCCCCCACCGCCGATTCCGACGCCAACACCCATTCCAACGCCGACCCCATCGCCGCTGCCGGGCGGGCCCGGCGGACGTACGCCCGATCCCGGGCCTGGCCAGCGTCTGCCGCTGCCCGACATGTTCGCCGTCGTCCGGCAGGTTGCCGCCACGTTCCCAAGTCTGAACGATGCGTCGTGCGGCACGTGGGCGTTCATGGATCGACTGGTCGACACGCTGCGGACTTACGACACGCGCTGGGGCTACAACTGGAAGCGCGGCAACGTCGGCGATCCGTCAAACGACGTCGTCGCGTATCACTGGGGCGCGGGCGCAGACGAGGGTTCGATCGACGTGTATCTCATCGATGTCATCGGTGCACACTGCACCGCAGGAGCATCACCGACGTTTACCGACGTCACCGCTGCGACCTACAGCGCAGGCGGCGTCGGCCGCTGGACTGGGCGGGGGCGCTTCTAGTTCGAGGGTTCGAAGGTTCGAGGTTCGAAGGGTTCCTGGTTCGGAAGGTTCGGCAGTGCGACGAACCTGGAACTTCGAACCTGGAACTTCGAACCTGGAACCTTCGAACCTGGACCTTCGAACCTGGAACTTTTCTTTTCTTTTTAAAAGCGGATACGAGCGCCGAATCCGACCTGCAATCCGCCGACGTCCGAACTGACGGTGTTCTGAAGGACCTGAACATCGCTGGACGCGCCGGCGTAGCGGATGAACGCTCCGACTCCATCTCGTGTAGCGCCGCCGGAAGTGAAGAGATAGGTAATGTCTGCGCCGATGTTGAACCCGACGGGGTGGTCGGTGCGTTCGGCAAGCACCGGATTCACGGTGACTCGAGAGAAATCACCGCCTTGTTCGGTGACGCCGATTTGCGACACGACATCCTGACGCAACCTGAAAAACGACGGGCCGGCCGTGACGTGGACGCTCGTCTGCCGCGTGACCGGGATCATGTATCCGAATTGAAGGTGAAAGGCGCGCTCTAGCCGCTCGAGATCAGCAACCGATTCTGAAATCGTTCGCGCTCGATTGAAAAACAGCGGATGCGGAATAGAGCCGGCAATCGCCGCCGTGCTCTTGGTCTTCCCCTGGTGATAGCCGATTCCTGCCGAGACGTTGTGCCACAGTCTCGTGCCGACGCTGAAGTCGAAGAACGCGCCGGAGTCGGTCGGCTGCGCCACCGAGAGCGTCGCATCCTCGTCGTACAGCCGGAATGTGGAGGTGTCGTTGAGATCGCTCGACCCTGCCTCGAACCCGACGTTCACATTCACGTACCCGCGATCCGTCCACGCCTGCCCCACCTGCGCGTGCGCGCTTCGCGCGCCGAAGATCACCACACAACCCACCGCCAGCGTCAAAGCTTTTTTCATGCGATTGTCGACTCCATCACGCCCGGTCACGATCGATCGGGCGAGCGCAAGCCGAACATCGTAGCATGCCGCCACGCTTCGGCTACCGCTCGGGTGGGCGGCTGCGCTTACCGAAAGCCCACACGGCAGTCGCGAGTCTTGTATGATGGTTCGGCTTTAGCACTTGGTTTCCAACAACGCTGAGGAGAAGTTGTTCGATGCAGAGAAAGACCCTGTTGTTTGAGCTGTTCGCGATCTGCGCGGCAGCGATTGTGGGATGTTCCAGTCCAGCACCATCACCCGTTTCTCCGAGCGCCGTGGCGGCCCAGACGAGCGCCCTCAATCCAGACGGTTCGAATCTCAAGGTGACTGCCCCGGGCAACCTGTCGCCAGGTGGCGGGGCCACGGTCGATACTCGACGGCCGACACTCAGCTTCAACAACGCGGTCGGGCGGTTTACGAACATCGGCCTCGCCTACGAGATCGAAGTGTTGTCGGGCAGTACCGTCGTCTATTCGCGCATCGTCGGCCAGGGCGCCAGCACGACGTCTCATCAACTCGACACCGATCTTCAGTACGCAACCGATTACACGTGGCACGTCCGGGGGCGTCTCGGCACGAGCGATACTGGTCCGTGGGCACCGACGACGTCTTTCAGAACATTGAATGCGCCCACTGCACCACCACCGCCGCCGCCTGGCACTGGTGGCCTGCCATTCCCGGTGCCAGCGGAATGTGGTGAGGGTAACGTGGCGAATCGGTTCCCATGCCTCCTCGCTGTTGCCTCGGTGTCTGCCGAATGGCGAAGCTGCGCAGCGGGTGTGGGTATCAGCTGTCATCGTTTCGCTCGTCAGGTGGTATACGCCCTGTCTCGAACGGATCCGAACTACAAGATGATCGTGGCCGCTCCTGGAGGACAAGCTTGCAATTGCAACGCATGCGGTCCAAGCGATGGAACCATGTTCCGAGAGGACACCACCGTCTACGCTGGGGCGAGTGTCTACGACATGATTGGTGGCGCGGGCGGACCCTCGCCATCACTGCAATGGAGCTCTGTCGGCCCCCCTCGTGCCGGTGACCGGCCGGACGACGCTCCGCTCTGTGTTCCGTGATTCCGTGACGGTCCGGGTCTTTGCAAAGGGCAGGAGGGCATACCGCCTCCTGCCCTTTGCGTTTTAGCGGATTTTCTCAGTGGCCGAGTCGTCCACCTTCTACAAGTCGTTCTCCGAAAAGAAGCTGACCACTTACGGCGCGGGCCGTCGCGGCAAGATCGAACAGCATCGGCTCGCGCTGCTGCATCGCTTTCGTCCGGCGCCCGGCGAGATGTTTGAAATCGGACCGGGCCACGGCACTCTCGCCGAACACGCGGTGTCGGCGGGATGGCGTTACACAGCAATCGAAGCGAGCTCGATCCTCGCCGATGTCTTGCGCAAGAAAGGTCTGACGGTCATTGAATCGTGGACGCCGCCGATCCCGATCCCGGATGGCAGCGCTGATGTCATCTACGCCGATCAAGTGCTCGAGCACATGAGCGGCATCGACGCGGCGCGGCAGTTTACCGCGGAAGCCCTCCGCGCCCTTCGACCCGGCGGCATCTTCTTTGTCGTCGTTCCCGACTATCTGAAGGAGCGGACCTTCTTCTGGGATGTGGATTACACGCACAACTTCGTGACGACCGAGCGGCGCGTCCGACAACTGTTCAATGACGGCGGCTTTGAGATTCTCCACGTGGAGCGCAGCATCGGCGTCGCCACTGGTGTCCGCCGCGATGCGCTCGCGGCGGGCGCGTTGCTGATGAATCTGCCGGGGGTCGATGCGTTGTCGCGCTACACCGGAACAGAAGATCTCATCTTCAAGATCCGCAAGAACCTCTTCGAGACGCTCACGTTCGTTGCGCGCAAGTCCGCAGGCACGTGAGCACCAGACGCGGTCCTCAGCCACCGGAACAAGTTGCAGGCCTCGGCGCTCCGACACGAGCGTCAGCGGAGAGGCGAACATTGATACAGCGTGCGGCCGCCTCCTGGCTGTTGCGCGTGATCGTCACCGTCGGCATTCTCGCGTATCTGTCAACGACACTCGATATGGGCGCGGCGGCTCGAGCCGTTGTGGCTGTTCGACCGCTTTACCTCATCGCCGTGCTTCTGCTCGTCGCGCTCGATCGGTCGGTGATGATTCTGCGGTGGGTTCTTCTGTTGCGCGCGAGCGGCGCGTCCATTACGGCGCGGCATGCTGCAGCGATTTTCCTGGTCAGCTCTTTTGTCGGCAGTTTTCTGCCGGCGGGGATCGGCGGTGATGCCGCCCGCGCGTGGGGACTGACTCGCGTCACTGCGAATACCAGCGAAGCGCTGGCTTCCGTCGCCGTGGACCGGCTGCTCGGCATCCTCGCGATCGTCACGATGGGCATCCTCGGTGTTCTTGTGTGGTCCCCTGGCACACGTGCCGGCTGGACGATGGGCGCTGCCGTGGGCGTGCTGCTCGCGGTTTCTCTTGCAGCGTTTTGGGCGGACCGGTTGGCCCGTTTCCTGGTGCCTTCACGGCTGCATGACGGCGCGCTCGCTCGCCGCTTGCTCCGCGTGACGGATGCAGTCAGTCGTTACCGGGGACGCGGATCCGTTCTCGCGCATGTGATGCTGTGGTCATTCGTCGTGCAACTGCTGCGCATTGCGCAGGCGTATCTGCTGGGGCTCGGACTCGCGATTTCGGTCCCGTTCCGCTACTACCTCGTCTTCATGCCAATTGGCCTCCTGATGTTGCTGCTGCCCATTTCCATCAGCGGTTTCGGCCTTCCGCAGGGCGTGATTGTGTGGCTCCTGCGACCGCAGGGTGTCCCTGACGAGCAGTCGTTTGCGCTGTCGACGTTAATCGTCCTCACCGGACTGGCGGGCAATCTCCCTGGCCTGTGGCTTTGGTTACGCAGTGAGGCTGGATTTGGAGTCGGCGCCGCGGATCGCGGACGTCAGTAGCGAGACGCTCGCGACCGAACTACTGCGAATGACCGCGCGCGCTGATCGGCCAGACCGCTTCGACTCGTTCGTTTCGGATCGCGTAGATCTGATCGTATTCGTTCACCACGGGGTCGCAGTGCGGCACAATCAATTCCAGCTTGTCGCCGACCTTGTACGCACGACTCGCGGTCTCATACCGAATTGATCCGAACTCGTCGGACCCTGCGTTGTAGGTGAATCCCTTTTCGCCGACGACGGTGGGACCAGGTTTGTTCAGCGTCAGCGCCTTCGCGCCCGCGTCGGTTGTCAACGAGTTTGGGAAATATGCGTTCACGACGGTCGTCAGGACCGTGAGGGACGGCAGGAAGTCGACATATATCTGCTCGTCGGCCTCCGAGCCGATCTCGATGTACTGGCAGTCCATGAAGATGTAGCTGCCGACTTGCAGGTCGGTGAATCCGGGCACCTGGTGCATGACGTTATACGTGCCGGTGCCGCCGCCGCTGAAAATCTCTGTGTTGAGTCCCGCCTTCTTCATCTGCTCGTAGGCAGCGATCGTCGGCTCGTACCGGTTGAGCGCTTGCTCGCGGCGGTTTGCAAATCCCTTGATATGCTGCGCGCCTCCGTCGTAGCTGATGATGCCGCGCAGTTTCAGATTGGGCAGACCGTCGACCAGACGCGCAAGCGCTAGTGCCTGGTCGCCAGGCGGAACGCCGGTGCGTCTCCCAACGGCGACGTCGATCACGACATCGGCGGTGACGTGGGCTTCCTTGGCCGCATCAGAGAGGTCCTGAGCGTTCTGCGGATTATCAACGGCCTGGATGAATTGAGGATTCTTCTTTCTGATCTGCATCGCCCGCCGGATTTTGGCCGGCGTCACGTTCGCGGTCGTCATCAGGATTTTGTCGATCCCGTTTGCGAAGAACGCTTCCGCCTCGCTGACTTTCGCGGTGCAGATGCCAATAGATCCCGCTGCGAGTTGGAGCTTGGCAATCGCCGGACATTTGTGCGTCTTGCCATGCGGCCGACTCGCGATCCTGGTTGCCGTGAGTTTGCTTCGCATGGTCGCAAGGTTCTGCTCCAGCTTCGCGAGATCGACGCACAAGGCAGGCGTGTCGAGCTCCCACTTGGAGACCCCGGTGAGGGCGTCAGCCGCCGCGAGGCTGCGCATCTCGGCGCTCGTGTAACCCTGCGCGGGCGTGGGAATCCAGACGGTCGCCGCGCCGGCAGTAACGGCGCCAGCGGTGGCAATGAAATGCCGCCGCGACGGACGCGATGACGACTGCATGGTGTGCCCTCCTCTGTGCAGAGAACTCGATTACGGCGCGCGATGGTATCACACGGTTCCATTCCGACCGCGTTCGGGGACTTCAATCGCGCAACGGTGGCGGAATTGAATCGACCACCACATAGCCAACTTCTCTGTTTTTCTTATTCGCGGCCATCTATTTCATCTGCGGC
>WNFU01007508.1_pt1 | contig 19240 bp, 16 predicted proteins | sample 5400121 | NCBI WGS metagenome assembly WNFU01 (sample SAMN13153360, study PRJNA577476) | soil metagenome | isolation source: 100 cm soil or saprolite under grassland replicate 1 | place: USA:California | collected 2016-06-15 | reverse complement strand
TAGGCCTTCTGTGTCTCGGAAAGACACTGAGAGACCTGTTCAGTCACCTCAAGTTTTATCTTCAACGTGACGGTCACCTTCATATAGGCGTTTCATATCACGTAAACCGCCGGTATTGCAAAAGAGGATTGCGCTACGCGAAGCCTCCGCGCAATGCCGATTTCCTCTGCCGGCTATAAGCCGGCAGTCTCCATCGGCAAAACCTATGAGAGAAGGCGGAAGGAGGAAGATGTCAGATGTCAGTTGTCAGTTGTCAGTTGAAAGTTGAGTGATGCGAGAGACCTCTTCACTGACATCTGACATCTGACATCTGACATCTATTCGGTTCTGAGCGCGACCATCGGATCTACTTTCGTCGCCCGCCGGGCAGGAACGTAACAGGCCAGATGAAGCTCTTGATCAACAGCCCCGCGCCGATCAACAACACCAGCGTGGCGGCGACTTCCATCACCACCAGCGCGCTGCGCAGCCCGTTGGTTTGCGCGCCGCCGTGAAGGTTGCCACGCGCCAATCCAGGCCGACCTCGTTTGCGCGCGGCAGGAAGTTCTCCGCTAAAACCAGCAGCGCCTCCACGCCCCACTTCGCCAGCGCCAGACCCAGGGCGCCGCCCGCCGCGGCCAACAGCAGACTTTCGGTCAGCAGTTGTCTGACAAGGCGCAGCCTGCCCGCGCCGAGCGCCGTCCGCACTGCAATCTCTCTGCGGCGCGAGGTCGCGCGGCCCAGTAGCAGGTTGGCTACGTTGGCGCAGGCGATCAGCAAGACGAAGCCGACCGCGAACATCAGCGCTCGCAGCGCGGGCCGTACGTTCTGAACCGTCTCCTCCTGCAAAGGAATGAGGAAGACGCTGCGCCCCGCTTGGGCGTCCGGGTATTGCCGCTCGAGGCGTTCGGCAATGGTTACCATCTGTTCGCGCGCCTGCTCGAAGCTGGCGTCCGGCTTCAACCGCGCCAGCGTGAACATCCAGTGGTTGTCGCGGTCGTTGACCAGATCGGGCGGGATCGCCAGCGGGACCCAGATCTCGGTCTGGCGTGAAGGAAAACGAAACTCCGGCGGCATCACTCCGGTGACAGTGTAATTCTCTCCATTGAGCGGAATCTCCTTGCCGACCACTCCCGCGTCCCCGCCGAAGGCGCGCTGCCACAGCCGGTGGCTCAGCAGCGCCACGCGGCTGCGCCCGGCCTCGTCTTCCCCAATCTGAAAAGCGCGACCGAGTCGGGGTTGCGCGCCGACCACGTCGAAGAAGTTCGGCGAGACGGTCGCGCCCTGCAATCGTTCCGGGCTTTCCAGTCCGCGCAGATTGAAGCTGGAGAATTGATAGGCGGCGATGCCTTTGAAGACCGTGTTCTGCTCGCGCCAGTCTTTGAGATTGGGAGCGGAAGCCGTGCCCTGGCCTCCTGGCAGAAACGTCTCCCAGATTTTGATCAACCGGTCCGGGTCTTCGAGCGGCATCGGGCGCAGCAATACGCCATTCACAACGCTGAAGATCGCGCTGTTTGCCCCGATGCCGAGCGCAAGCGTAAACACGGCGACAAGCGTAAGTCCCGGTTGCTTCAGAAGCATTCGCGCGCCATAGCGCAAGTCTTGCCAGAGTGTTTGCATTATTCCTCCCGAAGAAGGTGTCAGGTGTCAGGTGTCAGGTGTCAGGATAGGGTCTGCGGCGTTATTCCTTATCTGACACCTGACACCTGACACCTGACACCTGGCTAGTTTGTGACTCGGCGAGACGAAAGGTAGCAGGCGGGCAATCTGATTTTTTAGCGGAGCCTCTTTAACAACTCCTTGAACCGCTCGGTCTCGCGCAGGCCGTCGAGATCGCTGTCGGTCTCATACTGCTGCCGGTCGGTGAAACCGGCGTTGATCGCTTTCTCCAGATTATCGAGCGCTTTTTCCTTCTCCCCCGACAGCGCGAAGGCGCAAGCCAGGTTGTAGAAGTCCAGCGCCGCGCCACCTCCCACTTTGATCGCCTGCTCCAGGCTTTTGATCGCCCCCGGGAGCTGTCTGAGGTAAATCTGGCTCGTACCCAGACGATGCCACGCCACAGGATCGTTCGGCTTCTCTTTGACCAGTCGCTGATAAGCCGTCGCCGCTTCGGCCCATTCCTGCGCCAGATAATGCGTTTGAGCTTTAGTCGCCAAATCTTCCTGCGACTGCTCCGCCAGATGCTGGGTTCCCGGTGGAAGTGGGCGGACGATATCCATCACGATGCGCCATTGCCCCTTTGCGTCGCGCTTCCAGACGCGCGCGAAATAGCCCTTCTGCGGCTGCGCCCCGCCCAATTCGTAACTGCCGTAGGCATAGCCCAGATCGCCGGAGCGTGACACATCGGCCTTGATCGGCTCGCCGCTGAGCGTCATCGTCTGCCTGGCGAGCCAATCACGCAGCGCGTCCTTGCCGGCCACGGGCATGACGCCTGGGCGATGTACTCTGGCGTCATCGCTCAAACGGCTCCGGTATGCCTGCCCCAGGCTGCTAGCTTTGGCTGCGGCCAGGAATTCGCGCTCCACTTTGAGCAAGCCGGCGATCTCCTCTTCCACACTCACGTCGGTCGTGGGTCCCTTGCCCGACGCCCGATAGGACGTTTTGAAGGGCGCATTCAGCGGCGCGACCGCGGCGGGCGTATCGCCGCCGAGGTCAAGCGCCACGCGCCAACTGCCGTCGCTATGCTTCTTCCAGACCGAGAAAAACATGCCGTGCCGCGCCGGCTTCTTTTCCGGGCTTGTGTCCTCAATCAGGGTCGGGCCCGTGTTCCAGCCGAGATCGCCCGCCTGCGCGATGTCGCCGTAGACTGGCGCCCAGTTGAGCGTGAGCGGCGGGCGCGCGGCCGGAGCCGGGCTGTTACTGAACCTCTCTTTCACTTTGTGCGGATGCGGCGCGAAACCGATGCCGTCATCGGCAAAATAGGCGATGAATGATTCGCGGACGCCGCGCTCGACAGCAAGTTTGGCGAACGCCCGCTCTGTGTTGACCAACTCGGCCTGCGCGGGCGGCAAGTCTTTCTCCTGCGTCCATGCAGGAAAGGTCAGAACGAATAGTAAAAGTATGGCGCCGCCTAATAGTTTCATTGGTTATCTCCTTGTGATGTTTTGAGCGGTGGCGCCTGATTGTGGCTGTTGTGCGCCCTTTTAAGATACTGTCGATAACATTCGCACAACATCTCTGACAATTTTTTACATTATGGCGGTTTGCAAATGCGTGTACGGGACGGCGAGCGGTACGGTACGGGGAGCGTCAGCGACCTGAGCATCGATCATGTGACCACATGATCGATGCTCAGGTCGCTGACGCTCCCCGTACCGTATCGGAGATCGCGCCACTTTCCCCGTACGCGCAATCGCAAACTGATCTAAGATGGAGAATAGGAGAGACCTCTTAACTGCCTGAGTTTTTCGCCCGCCAATGATCGAGCAGAGGTCCGGTCTTGCCGAAGACGGGGTCGGTCGCGGGCAGCGCAAGGCGCGTGATGTTTTCATCCACGCGCGGGCGTTCGCCGGGCTTGCCGTAGTTCATATCCACGTTCTGTCGCGGAGGGTAGGCCCCGACGACGTGAAAGTCGCCGCTCGATCCGAGGTTCTTGTGACCGACACCGGCAGGGATGATGATCACATCGCCCGCGCCGATGGTTTCGATTCGCCTGACGCTTCGAATGTTATGGCTTCCGCATTTTGACGTCCTGCGCGCAACGCCACACGCCCTGTTGATCGCGCGTCAGCGCGCAAATCGAGAACGCGCTTCCCTCTTTGGCGGCGTCGGCTCGCATGCGCTGGTCAATGTTCGGATCGCCCTCGAAGACGATTTCGAAGACGCGCTCCTGATGGCCTGGCGCGTTGACCACGTAGTGAATGTGCGCCGCAATGCGATTGTTCGGATATGGCGCGGGCTTGATGGTGCTGAACTCGTAGCGTCCCTGCGCGTCCGTTCGCATGTAACCGCGCAAACGCGGGTTGCGGTTGTCGTTGGTCTCCGGCGTGTACAGCCCTTTGGCGTCGGTATGATAGACGTAGACGGAAGCGCCGGCCAACGGCGTTTTCCCGTCAGGTCCGAACACCTGACCCGTCACGATCAACCGCTCGCCCGGCTCCTCCTTCGCCGCAATGGTAATCTTCGACGGCGCGTTCTTTTCCGCGATTTGCGGCGCTTGTGCGCAAACGGCGCCCGACAGCAGGCACATCATCAGTAGACCGAGCAGTTTCATAAACACCTCCGTGTATTTAAGTCGGCTCGACATGGACTTATTTCAAGTCTTTACCCATGGGTTTTCGGCGACGAATTCGGTAATGGGCGCTCGAAGATGAGAAAGTAAAATTTCTTGCCATACTCCGCGTCGTAAAACCCCGGCCGGCTCTCTTTAAAGACAAACCCGTTGCGAGTGACTTCTTCGCGCACGAGTTCGGCGGGGATCGTATGTAATCTGTGGTATTCGGTTCGTGGTCTGCCGGCAGGCCCTTCGCCGTCAATGAGCGCCAAACGCCCGCCGGGTTTCAACGCGCGAAACACCTCTTGCATCATCCGGTCGTACTCACGAAATTCGTGATAGGTGTCAACGATCAAGACTGCGTCGAGACCATTCGGCAACCGCGGGTCGGCGCTTTCTCCCTGGATCGGCTCCACCTGCTCCAGCTTTTCGAGTTCCTTACGCCGCCGCACTTTGTCAATCGCCACCGAATCAATGTCCACTGCGTAGACCTTGCCTTCAGCGCCCACGCGTGCGGCCAGCCGAAATGTGAAATAGCCGTATCCGCATCCGATGTCCGCCACTCGGCGCCGTCCAAGTCAGCCCCGGCAACAACTCAGTTTTGCAATGCACATTCAACCCTTCGGGCGAGGGCGTGGCCAACGCGAGGCGCCCGTCTTCATCGAGGATGATGAAGCGGCCATCGACGTACAGAAAATTGGCGCGCGCCAGACTGCGGTCGCGCCACGCGATCTTGCCGGTCTTGACGTTGATGGCCATAAACGGCGCCGGGCCGAAATCACCGCTCGATCCGAAGACCAAGTCGCCCACGCGAATGCAGTTGCTGAAATGCACGCGCATCATGTTATGCGCCCACACTTCTTCGACTGTGGTTTTATCGCCGTCGCGCGTAAGTTTGATGACGCGGCTGCCGCCGCCGTAGGCCGACGAGACGAAGAGCAGATTGTCTTCGCCCCAGACCGGCGTGCTGGTGTTGAGGCCGTACTCGGTCTGATGCGGATGGCTCCACAACATTGAGCGGGTAGGTCGAAGCCATCGCCGCCGAGAGCACGCCCGGCGCGGCTCGCGCGCGTTCCACCAAACGCAGGCTGAGATCGCGGTACTGCTGGCCCGTCGTGTACTTCGACCAAACGACCAACTGCCCGCCCTGCTGATATGGCAACGGGCGCAATAACACGCCGTAAACCACGCTGAAGATCGCCGTGTTGGCGCCGATGCCCAGGCTGAGCGTCAAGACCGCCACCAGCATGAAGCCCGGATTGCGGCCGAGCACGCGCGCGCCGAACCGCGTGTCCTGCCACAGCGTTTCGAGCGGGCGGTTGCGTTTGACGTCGCGGCACTCTTCCTTGAACCGCTCGACCCCGCCGAAGCTGCGCAAGGCCACCAGGCGAGCCTCTTCAGGGGCCATCCCGCGCCTGATGTTCTCCTCGGTCTCCATCTCGAGGTGGAAGCGCAACTCGCGGTCCATCTCCCGCTCCGTCCGTTTGATCTTGAATAGCGTGCGCAGGCTGCGCATCAGGCTGTTTGGCATACGCCGCCCCCTCTTGTTCGCAGGCTAACCGGCCTGCAAGACCTGTTCAATCGCCGCCGACAACCGCTGCCAGTTCGCGGTCTCTTCGTCGAGTTGTTTGCGCCCTGCGCGCGTCAGCTTGTAATACTTCGCCTGGCGGTTGTTGTCGGAGCTTCCCCACTCCGCCTCGATCCAGCCCTGGTCCTCCAGCCGGTAGAGCGCCGGATAGAGCGAGCCCTGGTTGATGTTCAGCACGCCCGAGGAAATCTGCTGAATCCGCTGAGAGACGCCCCAGCCGTGCATCGGCAGTCGTAAGCGCTTTGCAAAGACTGGCCGCTTTACACTCGGACTTCGGCGACAGGGCGGGTATATTGAAGCCTTGTCATTACCCTAATCTCGGAAGTTTTTCTCTGCGGCAGTTGTTTTCTGTAAGTTGATCGGCGCGGGTAGCGCAAACTGGCAGTTTGCGCCATTTCTTCACTCGCTGTGATCGCCAGTCGCGCCAATCATCTATCCGCCATATTTCAAGGTGTTGGATGTCCGGCCCACGCTGGGGCGAGCATTTCTGCCGGAAGAGAGCCAACCAGGCAAAGAGCGTGTTGTGCTGCTCAGCCAGGGCGTGTGGCAGCGGCGATTCGGCGCTGGCCCCAATCTCCTCGGCGATGCGGGCGACAGCCATTGGCTCAATCTCAATGATCACGAAATGGCGAATAACAAAAAGCTGCCGCCCGCATCCGCGGGCTTGATGTGTACTTACGCCATATTCCTGGGGTTCCGCTAACGCTCCACCCCAGGCTCTACTCTAACGCCCGCATCCGCGGGCTAAGAACGCGTCAAAATGTGGGTAAATGACAAGGCTTCATGCTTTCGCCTGCTTCGCAGGCTCAAATCGAAGCTTTTAAAACACGCTGTGAGCATCTCCGGCTCAGCCGGCGCGGACTCCGCTAGGAACCGGTCTCTCAGGGACGGCCAGCGCCGGAAGGACGCCGTCGGCGTAACCGATGTCGAACAACATCCCTTCCGAAACCTGCCCCATCATCTTTTTCGGCGGGAGGTTGACGACGAACAGGGCCTGTTTGCCTTCGATCACTTTCGGATCATCGCGCTCCTGTTTCAGACCGGCCAGGATGGTTCGTTTGTGGTCGCCGAAATTGACCGTCAGTTTGACCAGCTTGTCGGAGCCTGGCACGTCTTCCACTCTCTCGATCTCGCCGACTCGCATGTCGATCTGATTGAGCGTGTCGAATGAAATCTCCGGCTTGACCGGTGCGGGTTTGAAGGTTTCCATAGGCGTAACAATACTACTTGACCAGCGAGTTCAACAGCAGCTCCGCTTTCTGATGTAAGTCTTCAGGCGCGCCGTAGAAAACTGTCGCCGTCTTTCCTTGCCGGTCAAAGACGTACATCGTCGGCACGCTGCTGATCGTACCGAAAGAAGCCGCCAGGGCTTCCGTCCCCATCACCACACGCGGCGCCTGTTTGAGCGACTGCGCCTGCTTGCGCACTTCAGACTCTTCGGATTCGATCGCCACGGTAACCACTTCTATCCGGTCGCCGTAACGCTGTTTGGCCTCGCCCAGCCATCCCAGCGTCGAACGGCAGGGCGGACACCACGTCGCCCAGAACTCGACGATCACAACCCGGCCAGCCAGATCCGCGGACTCGATCCGCCGCCCTTCGATGTCCCTCAGGTCCAGCGGCGGGAGCGCTGCGATCTCGCCGACGGCTTCCGTCTGCGCCTGAGCATTATTTGCCACTGGCGCGCGGCCGCGCAGCGTCAGGTCGATCATCCGCGCCAGGTCTTTTTTGAATTTCGCCTGATTGGCCTGGGATTTCCACGGGTGATATTTTCCGGTCGTCGCGCCCCATCCGCCGAAGTCCTCCGGTCTGGCGACCATCGCTTCATTCACGAAGACCACCGGATAGCGTTTCACGCCGTAGCGCTCCGCCAATATTGTAAAAACTTTCGACCCATGGCGCCGCGCGATCAAATCCATATCGGCTGTCATCTCTGATCCGGAGAGCGCTTCATGGACTCGCGAAACAGAGCGTCTATGTGGACTCTCGCGCAATCTATTGTAGGAAAGCCACAATCACGTCCCTCAAACGCGAGAAAAAGATCAGTGCCGGCTAGCACGACGGCCTCCGCTCCCTGCTTCTTAAACAGATTGTTTCCGACGGAGAACAACAGTTCACACTGCTGATCGTCGGCTTGACCGGCGGCGGCCATAGCGACATATGCGTTATGGGTCGCATCGAAGCTCTCCCCTTGAGGCAGAACTACTTCCACTGCGGATACGCCGCCGTATAGACGGGACTGCATCACGACGCGCGTCCCCAATAGACCGACACGGCGCAGCCCGCGATTCACAAGTTCCGCTTCGATCTCGGGAACCGCGTTGATGACCGGTAAGGGGGACAGCGCCTCCAATTCGCGAATGCAAAAATGTCCGGCGATTGACGTGACCGCCACCGCCTCGGCTCCCGCCGCCTGAAGCCGACGCGTCAAACGCAGAAATATCTCTGCCTGTTTGTCCGGGGCCCCGCCGTTCATGTTCCGAATAAGGTCGCGCACGTCAGCATGAACGATGGTCAACTCCAACGCGCGTCCCGCAGCGTCATGCGCCCGCACGAGGTTCCGGTAGTAGAATTCCGTCGCCGCCGGTCCTATGCCTCCAATTAGCCCGATATGCATCTTTTCTCCAGGTACTGAACTCTCTTTGGATATGGTTGAAAGAGCGCCAACAGCGTAACACATCTTCGTAGCGCAAATTGTAATGGCGGGGTCTGATGTCTGGACATTTTTGAAAACACCGTTTCGGCTTTCGCCGCGTCAGCGGCGGCTGACTTTAGCCCGGCGTTTTAACGCCGGGAAGCCGAGTTTGAATTGTCGCGTCGCGTAGCGACGGTTGAAATCAGATCGGACATCAGGCAGGTCTCAGGCGTCGCTACGCGACGCGAATCCCCCTGCTCGCTCCCCAGCCCTAAAGGGCTGGGCTAAAGTCAGCCGCCGCTAACGCGGCGAGGAGCCACGGGTCGCCGGTAAAAACAAAAGTGCCCTGACTTCAGAGGCGTGGCGGAGAATTGCAAACTTTATCGGGCTGAAAAATATGCGGCGCCGAAGCTCCGCCTCACAAAATTGGAAACGCATTCGCTATTAGTTTCAAGCGGCGCTGGTCGTGACACGCGCCTCTTTCCGAAAACGGGAACGCCGCGTCCCACAAACGCACACTTGACTCTTCCCAATACCCGGCCGGCCTGATGACAAGTTGATCTTCTTCAAGGCGATAAGGCTGACGCGGCAAGTGGTATGCGGTTTGTATCTATGATTCGCAAGGGTAAGTGTCACTTGGCGGACAGCCGAGCCGTCATTGCCGTACCGATCAGTTCTAACGTTTCGTGTGAGAGGAGAAACCATGAATCAACTCTGGCAGGACTTGCGCTACGGCGCGCGGATGTTGCTCAAGCAACCGGGGTTCACATTGATCGCCGCGCTGACGCTGGCCCTTGGCATCGGCGCGAACACGGCGATCTTCAGCGTCATCAACGCGCTGATCCTGAATCCGCCGCACATCGCCGAAGCCGAGCGCGTGGCCGCGATCTGGCGAACCGCCAAAGACAAACGCGTCGAAGGCTTCGTTTCTTATTTAGATTTGCAGGATTGGCGCGCGGGGAACCGGAGTTTTGAGGCGATAGCGGGTTACAAACCCAACGGCTTCATTCTGCTCAATGAAGAGCAGGCCGAACGCTTGCAAGGCCTGCGCGTGACCGCCAATTTCCTGTCGCTTCTCAAGGTCAAACCGCTCCTGGGCCGCGATTTTCAGGTCGAGGAAGAGAAGCGCGGCGCTGAAGGGGTAGTCATCATCAGCCATCAGTTTTGGCAAAACCGATTGGGCGGCTCCGACGCCGCGCTGGGGCGGCGGCTTGATTTGAATGGGAAGCCGTTCACCGTCATCGGCGTTCTGCCGCCAGGCTTTGAGTTTCCGCTGGCCCCGAAACAGACCGAACTCATAACCACCATCGCGGCGGAGGGAGGGAATCTTGATGAGCGCGGCGCGAAGGTCCTGAGGGCGGTCGGCCGCTTGCAGCAAGGCGTGACGTTCACACAAGCGCAGGCGGAGTTGACCAACATTGCCGCGAATCTGGAGCGGCAATATCCGCAACACAACCGCAACGTCACAACTTACCTGACGCCCGTGGATGAACAGATCGTAGGCTCCGAGGCGCGCCGCGCATTGTGGGTATTGCTCGGGGCAGTCGGTTTTGTTCTGCTGATCGCTTGCGTGAACGTGACGAACCTGTTGCTCGCGCGGGCTGGCGCAAGGCGGAAGGAACTGGCTTTGCGCGTCGCGCTAGGCGCGGGAACGTGGCGGATCGCGCGCCACTTGTTGACCGAAAGCTTGCTGCTCGCTTTACTTTCCGGCGGCGCGGGCTTGCTCGTGGCCGCGTGGGGGATAAGCGCGATCAAGTATTACGGCGCGGAGCAACTGCCGCGACTCGATGAAGTTCAGATAAACGCGCGGGCGCTCGTCTTTACGCTGGCAGTGTCCGTGTTGACCGCCCTGCTCTTCGGGCTGCTGCCGATTTTCAAAGCGGCGCGCCCGGACATCAATGAAGTTCTGAAAGCCGGCGCGAAGACCGCGACGGGCGGCGGCTCGATGCGGCTGTGGCGTGACTCGCTGGTGGTGGCTGAGGTCGCCCTGGGGCTGATGTTGCTAATCGGCGCCGGTTTGATGATCCGCAGTTTCGGCTTGCTCGTGAACGTGCATACGGGCTTCGACCCGGAGAACGTGTTGACGGGCCGGGTCAGTCTTACGAGAGCGGCTTATCAAGATCATGAAGAGCGGTTGCGCTACGTCAATCAAACGCTCGAACGACTCCGTAGCTTGCCCGGCGTCGAGAGCGCCGCGTTCGTCGCGCCGATGCCGTTCAGCGGCGGCAATGTGAGCAGTGATTTTAGAATCGAGGGCCGCCCAAATCCTGAGCCCGGTCAGGAGCCGGACGCCAACAACCGCAGCGTCACCGCGCAGTACTTTCAGGCGATCGGGATTCCCTTGCTGAAAGGCCGCTACATCACCGAACAGGATCGCCGTGGAGGCGTCGTCGGCGCGGCCATTATCAACGAGACTCTCGCCCGCCGTTACTTCCCGAACGAAGACCCGATCGGCAAATACGTCTCGAACGTCGGCGCGAATCAGAATGACGGCGACCCACAACGATGGGAGATCGTCGGCGTCGTTGGCGACGTACGACACAGCAGTCTGACCAGGCCGGCGGCGCCGGAGCTCTATCTGCCTTATCAGCAAAACAGTTGGAACTGGGGCAATTTCTTCGTGCGCACGACGAATGACCCCGCGACTTTAACCAGGGGCTTCACCGAAGCTATCCGCTCAGGCGACAAGACCGTGCCTGTGACGAATGTCCAGCCGCTGACGCAAGCGATTTCGGACACGGTGGCGCAGGCGCGGTTTTATACCTTGCTGTTCGCGTTGTTCGGCGCGACCGGATTGCTGCTGACGCTGACTGGCATCTACGGCGTAATCTCTTACACCGTTTCGCAGCAGACGCAGGAGATCGGCGTTCGGATGGCGCTGGGGGCGCAGGCGCGCGACGTACTGAAGCTGGTCATCGGGCAGGGGCTGGTCCTGACCTTGATCGGCGCGGGGCTGGGGCTGCTTGGGGCGCTGGGGTTGACGCAGTTGATGCAGGCGCTGCTCTTTAGCGTCAGCGCGACCGACCCGCTCGTCTTTGCGGCCGTGTCGGCGTCCCTCATCGCCGTGGCCCTGGCGGCTTGTTACATTCCGGCGCGGCGGGCGACGAAGGTGGACCCGATGGTCGCATTACGAAATGAATAGAGCGTTAACTAAGTTTTTTTGGCATTTGTTTACATCAGAACACGTGAGATCGGTACGGTACCGCGCGCGTAAGCAAGCGGCCGTCTCATAAGTCAGCCGCTTGCTTACGCGCGCGGTACCGTACCGGCGTCCCAATGTAGCGTGTTTCGATTTATGGGAAACATTCAAAACTTAGTTAACGCTGTAATGAATGACCTGAACTTTACATTGAAGACATTCCCAACAATCCAAAATATCTGATTACGATTCACAGCGTCGGATACAAATTCATCATTTGATTTACGGCGCTTCGTATATGACCTCGGCCTTGCTGACAGTGTCAGCGCTGTCCCTATAAAAAATAGGCTTCGGCTTTCGAAAAATCAGTCCGGCGGCGCGAAAGCATGTTATTGTAATTAAGCATCAATTCCGGACAGAACAATGTCAGATCACTTTATCTTTTTGATGGGCAAGTACGAGGCCCGGGTCCTCAAAGATCGGCTCTACGCGCCAAATCATATGTGGTTTCGAGCCGAAGGGGGCGCATATAGAGTAGGTTTCACCGCTTTCGCCGTTCGCTTATTGCAGGACGTCTACTTCCTGGATTGGACCGCAGAGTCTGGCGACATGGTTGCGGCGAAGCAGGAGATCGGAGAGGTCGAAAGTTCGAAAGCGGTTTCTACGCTTCACGCGCCGTTCGACGGGACGCTGCTACGCTTCAACCGTGAGCTGATGAAAGACCCGACAGCGATCAATGTCGACAACTATGGCGCAGGCTGGCTCTTCGACTTCGATCCGAAAAACGCGCTCTTGCTGACCGCCGAGGACTACATCCAGCGTCTCGAAGGGACGTGGGATGAGACGCAGCGCCAGATCAAGGGGCAAATGAATGACTGAGACAATATGACAACAAACCGCATCACCGTCGTCCTCTCACAAACTCGAAGCAAGAACCCCGGCAAACGGCGTCTCGAAGAAGAGATCGCCACTGCCTTGCTGCTCGAACCGGGGATCGAGTTCGCCGTGACGCCGAACGTCTACGACCTTTCTCCCGGCGACACCGGCTTACTTTACCTCAACTCCCTGAAGGGCCACCTGATCCTTCTCTCGTGGCAATATCCGAGGGCTGCGCACTGGCTGCTGGATCGGAATGGGATCAGCGGGAAACAGGGCGTCACGCTGCTGAAAAGCCTGGGCGAAGATGACGATGAAGAGTCGGGCGGCGCCGATGAAGAGGATCATCGGGGAATCGGCCCGGCAGAAATCCACGACCGTTATATCTTCTGTCTCGATCTTCGCGCTTACGATGACGCCGGCGTGTACCTAGAGGAGATCAAGCGAATCGCCAAAGAAGTCTCGGTCAAGCTCGTCCCGCTCACCGGGCTGCGGACAGATTCGGACCAGAGCGACTCGAAGCCGGACCTACTCCAACGGTTTTCGGCGCCGGAGAAGAAAGGCGCCGGCCCGATCGTGTTGGGAGAATCGATGGTAAATCGCTGGTATCCGGTCATTGATTACAGCCGATGCACGAACTGCCTGGAGTGCATCGATTTTTGCCTCTTCGGCGTATACGGAATCGACCACAAGGAGCGGATCCTGGTCGAGAATCAGGACAACTGCAAACGCGGTTGTCCCGCCTGCAGCCGCGTCTGTCCGGAGAACGCCATCATCTTTCCAGAGCATAAGACGCCGGCCATCGCCGGGGCGCCGGGAGAAGGCCCCGGCGGCTTGAAGATCGACCTCTCCAAGCTTTTCGGCGCCCCGAACGCGATTGAATTGGCCGCGATGGAGCGAGACATCGAACTGGTGAAAGACGGCCGCGCCGCCGTGGGACTCAGTGTGGGGATCCCTCGGCGTCAGACCGGCAAGGCGGCGACGGAAAAGGACGATCTCGATAAGCTCATGGATGAGCTGGACAGTTTGGATCTTTAAAGGCGACAGCCTTTGGAGTGCGGTTGCTTGGAACCGCTTTGGTAGTCAACTTCTATTCTGCGGCAATGATTCGGAGAGGAAGGCCACTCGGGTCCTTTGTCCCATAAATCTGTAGGCCCCAAGATGACTACCAAAGCGGTTCCAAGCAACCGCACTCCAAAGGCTTCGCCGAATTATGCTTGGGCTTCATGGAAAATGACCACAAGCCTTTGCCTGATTGCTTAAGTAGAAAAGGTTGAAGGAGGATCGTTTGGCGAATGCCCGTTTGGCGACTAATGGATACCCCGTGGTGTTGACTGCGGATCGAACCCTGATGGCGGATTATCCCGTCCTGTTCGACGGGATGATGGGAACGATCCAGACCACGACTGTGCCCGAGCCGATCATGCGAAATATTATCGCGCCGCCCCTGCGGTCGGACGGGCTGGCCGCCCGCAAGGCGCCGCTGGGATTGCGCCGCATCGAGGCCGCGCTGCTCGGCGACGGGTTTCGCCGCGAAGACGTCATTCTCTGCACGCCGGAGGACCTGGAGAAATGCGTCGGCCCGAGAACCAGGATCGTCGCGGTCTCTTCTTCAGATCCGCTCGGACGCGGAATGTCGAATAGCACGATGTCTGACATGGCGGGCGGAACCCTTTACACGCATACCTGGTATAAACGGTTGCTCCTTCAACTCAAAGAGAAGAAGGAGACATGCTCATTCAAAATCGTGGCTGGCGGAGCCGGCGCATGGCAGTTGGCGCAAAACGAAGCGGCTCGGCGCAACCTGGGAATCGATACGGTGGTCGAGGGCTACGCCGAAGCGCAGATCGCGCCCTGGTTTCATGAGTTGATGGACGGGCGGGCGCTGCCGCCCATCGTCAATTCCCGGAGTTCGCATGAAAATGAGATCCCGGCGATCTGCGGCCCGACTTCGATGGGAGTGGTTGAAATCAGCCGCGGCTGCGGCAAGGGCTGCCAATTCTGCACGATCGCGACCGAGCGAATGATTCACATCCCGATTGACGTGGTCGTCTCCGACGTCGAGCGGAACGTCGAACGAGGGGTGACTTCGATTTGCGCGCTGAGCGAGGATTTCTTCCGTTACGGCGGCTCGTCACGCGAGCCGGTGAACCCGCCTGTTTTGAAAGAACTGATCCGCCGTCTTCGGGAAGTCAAGCCGCTCAAGCTGATCCAGATCGATCACGCCAACGTCATTTCCGTCGCCGAATATTCCGACGACGATCTCCGAGAAGTTCACGACCTGCTCGTTCGGGGGCAACGCCACAGATACCTCTGGGTGAATCTGGGCGTTGAGACCGCGAGCGGAGAGTTGCTCGACATGAACCAGAAGGGCGGCAAGATCCGCCCCTTCAAACCGGCGGAGTGGGGCGAGCTTTGCGACCAACAAATCCGCCGTTTGATCAAAGCCGGCTATTTTCCACTGGTCAGCTTGATCATGGGGTTGCCCGGAGAAACGCCCGAGGACGTCGCCAAGACTGTCCGCTGGATCGAAAATCTTTATCACGAACGACTGGTGATCTTCCCCATCTTCTACTCCCCGGTCATCCCCGGGCTGGGACATCATTTCAAGATCGAAGAGATGACGCCGATGCACTGGCGGCTTTTCCGGCTCGCTTATAACCTCAACTTCAAGTGGATTCCCAAGATGTACTGGGACAATCAAACGGGCGCAGGCGCGAGCCTGTTCAGACGGCTGTTCATTCAGTTCACCGGCCAGTTTCAAATTCTGCAATGGAAGATGCAGTTCGTTCGAAAATCCGGAAGGCTGTTCGCCTAATATGACGGCAAGCGCGAAAACATCACCCGCAATGAGTCAACCGCCGATCACCCGTGAACGGCTCGCCGAGGCGTATGCGAAGGCCCGCGCGCATCTGCTGTCGCAGCGGACGCCGGAAGGATTTTGGGTCGGCGAGCTGGCGAGTTCAGCGCTTTCGACCGCGACGGCGGTCTGCGCGTTGACGCTGGCGGATCGCCATCGCTTCGCCGCGCTGATCGGCGGCGGCGCGCGCTGGCTGCTCGACCATCAGATGAGCGATGGCGGTTGGGGTGACACGGTCAAAAGCTTCTCGAATATTTCGACCACAATGCTTTGCCGCGCCGCGCTGACGCTCGGCAAGGGGGCGGGCGCGGCGCCGGGGCAGCGAATCGACGAAAGCCTGCGGCGGGCGGAAGACTACCTGGAACGCGTCGCCGGCGGTCGAGGACCGAGAACGCTCGCCCAGGCGATTCGCGCACGTTACGGGAAAGATCGCACCTTTTCGGTTCCCATACTTCTCTGCTCCGCCCTGGCCGGGCTGATCGACTGGCGTGAGGCGCCGCCGCTGCCCTATGAATTGGCCTGCCTCCCGGCCTCCGCCTATAAATGGATAAACCTGCCAGTCGTGAGTTACGCTTTGCCAGCGCTGATCGCCCTGGGGGTCCTGCAGCACGCGAAGACCGAACTAAGGATTCCTCTGATCCATCAACTCCGTCAGGCGGCCATCCCGCGCGCGCTGCGGAAGCTCGAATCCATACAACCTGTGAACGGCGGCTTTCTGGAAGCCACTCCACTGGTCAGCTTCGTCACAATGAGCATGGCGGGCGCGGGGAGGGGTTTGCATCCGGTGGTTCAAAAGGCCGTTCGGTTCCTTGAGGGCGCGGTACGCCCTGACGGCAGTTGGCCCATTGACACGAATCTATCCACCTGGGTGACAACGCTGTCAATCAACGCGCTTGCGGACGCCGGGGAGAACCTGAATCAAAGCGGCCAAGAGTGGCACAGACATGAGCCGGTCCGCGCCATTCCAAGCGACGGACAGGCTGATGTCTGTCCCACTGCATTGCGCCGGTGGTTGCTTGATCAACAATATCGAGAGACGCATCCGTTCACGTCGGCGGCCCCTGGCGGGTGGGGCTGGGCGCCGCTGCCGGGCGCCGTGCCGGACGCGGACGACACCTCCGGGGCGTTGCTCGCGATGCGAAACCTCGGCGTGACGGCGGAGTCGAGCGAGGCGGCGAAGTCCGGGGTCTCCTGGCTTTTAGACCTTCAAAACAGAGACGGGGGCTGGCCTACATTTTGCCGCGGCTGGGGACATTTACCCTTTGACCGTAGCAGCGCCGACATCAGCGCCCACGCGCTACGCGCGCTCGCCGCGTGGAAGAAGGACTTTCACTCCGCCTCTTTTGCAACCGCGGGAGAGAGAGAAGCGTATACGCGAAGGATGGAAGGCGCAATCAAGCGCGGCCTGAGATTTCTGGGTCGCGCGCAGCGTTCCGACGGCGCCTGGATTCCGCTCTGGTTCGGCAACCAACACGCTCCCGAAGAAGAAAACCCGACATATGGGACCACGCGAGTCCTGACCGCCTATCGGGCTTTGAATCTGATCGAGACTGAGGCCGCGCGGCGTGGACTTCACTGGCTCATCCGGGCTCAAGGCGATGACGGCGGTTGGGGAGGCGCTCCGCAAACCCCTTCTAGCGTCGAAGAGACTGCTTTGGCGGTAGGCGCCCTGCTCGACTGCGGCGAGGTCGCCGGATCCAGAGAAGCGCTCGAGCGCGGAATTCGGCGCCTCGTCGAGCGCGTCGAAGACGGAGGCTTTGTCAATGCGTCTCCGATCGGATTCTACTTCGCCAAACTCTGGTATTTCGAACAACTGTATCCCGTTATTTTTTGCGCCGGCGCTCTGGGCCGCGCCCTTCGGATCAAATCGATTGATTGACGAACATCGGCCCAAACGGTTATTCGCGCTCTTCGCTTCTTCGCGGTTGATTTTAGGAGGGGCCTTCTGTCGCGTTGCGACGCCTTGAAACGATGAAAACGCGCCCTGGGTACGCATCGCTTCCAGCGTGCAGTCTCGGCTAGAGACGAATTTATAGGAACCAGAGCATCGCCTCAGGTTTGGGGGTGACTGATTCCGATCAATAGGTCTCTAGCCGAGACTGCACGCTGGAAGCGATGCGTACCCAGGGACTTTCTGAGGAGAACACCATGTCTGATATCGTCTCGGCAATCCCGGGGACATCGGCGACTTCGGACGTCGCGGTCCAGGCTGAAACTTCGGCGAAGCCGAAGCTCGGCAGCAAATTGCTCAAACTGAATCCTGAAACACTAGAACTTCGGGAAAGAATCAGGGCCGAGGCCTTCCGGTACGTCCGGAGCATCGATCGCAGCCGCCCATTGAGCAAAAAAGATCTGGAGGCGCACGCCGGGGCGATGCTCGAAAACATGGGCCTCGAGAAAGGCTATCTGGGCTTCGCGATGGTGATGCTCGGCAACGGCTTCTGGAAAGAGCAATTCGTCTCGATCCCATTCAATAAAAGAATTCTGCTCCTGCCGCATTGTCTGAAACACGTTGAAGCATGCAGCGCCCATTACGACGAGTTCGGGTTGCATTGCGAAGATTGCGGCGCGTGTTCCATCGGCGATTTCAAGATGAAGGCGGAAAAACTCGGCTACAAGATCATGGTCGCCGAGGGGACGCCGATTGTGCTCAAGGTCATCGTCAGCGGCTACGTCGACGGCATTCTCGGCATCGCCTGTCTCAATGTGCTGGAAAAGGCGTTTGAGAAAGTCGTTCAGAGCGGCGTCCCCGCCTACGCGATCCCTCTGCACTCCAGTAACTGCAAGAGCACCACAGTGGATAATGACTGGGTGATGGAGGTCTTGGAAACCTATCAAGAGGAGCCGGTCGTCAAGACGCGATCTTACGTACCGCTCATGCGAGCGGCGAACGACATGTTCGGCGACGAATTCCCCACCCTCCTGCCGAGATCGCGCGGCAAAGCGCAGAACGGAGCGCCACAAAACGGTGTGTTGGATTACTCGCGTGATCCCGTCGCTGGCGCCGAAGCAATCGCTTACGACTGGTTGGGCAAAGGCGGAAAACGGTTTCGGCCATTCATCACACTGGCGTCTTATGACGCCTTGCGGGACGACCAGGCGGCCGCGAACGGAGACGGTCAAGCCGTCTCTATTCCGGATTCGGTCCGTCGAGTCGCCATGGCGATGGAAGCCTTTCATAAAGCCTCGCTCGTCCACGACGACATCGAGGACAATGATGAATTTCGATACGGACATCAGACGCTGCACCGGCGGCACGGCGTGTCCACGGCCATCAACGTCGGCGATTACCTGCTCGGACTGGGGTATCGCATGATCGCGAACGAGGGCGGCAATCTACCTTGTGAAGCCGTGACGGCGATCCTGAAACGGCTTTCCGAGGCGCACGTCAAGTTATCCGAAGGCCAAGGCGCGGAACTCCTCTGGCGCGACGAGGCCCGAAAAGAGGTCTCGCTTCTGCCGATTGACGCGCTCAAAATCTACGCCCTCAAAACAGCCCCGGCCTTTGAAGCGGCGCTCTATGCCGGTCTGCGGCTGGCCGGCCCGACGGAAAAATACGAAGAGATGATCTCGGGTTTCTCCCGCCATCTCGGCGTCGCCTTCCAGATCGTCAACGATCTCAAAGATTGGTCAACCGACCTGCAAAACAAACGCGTCATCGGGCAGGACGCGCTCGCGATGCGCCCGACGCTCCTGCTCGCCCTTGCGCTCGAAAGCGCTCCGCCGGCCCAGCGGGAAGAGCTTCTTCAGTTGATTTCAGGAGACTCCAAGACTGACGCCGCGGTCCAACGCGTGGCCCGGATTTATGAGTCGTGCCAGGTCTTCGAAAAAGCCCGCAGACTCATCGAGAAATACCGCCAGCGCGCAGAAGCGATCGCCGATGAAGTCGAGCCGGAAAAACTTCGTGAATTACTCTATTTCCTGGTCGACACCGCGCTGGCCGACGAATC
>WNFU01005699.1_pt1 | contig 19250 bp, 20 predicted proteins | sample 5400121 | NCBI WGS metagenome assembly WNFU01 (sample SAMN13153360, study PRJNA577476) | soil metagenome | isolation source: 100 cm soil or saprolite under grassland replicate 1 | place: USA:California | collected 2016-06-15 | reverse complement strand
GACGTCGCGCTCGTCGTGCTCGAGGTGAGCCTGCCGGACATGACCGGCTACGAGGTCTGCCGTGAGATCCGCACCGAGCGGGGAGACGACGTGCCCATCTTCTTCCTCTCCGGCCTCCGTACGGAGCCGCTCGACCGTGTCGCCGGGCTGCTGATCGGGGCTGACGACTTCATCATCAAGCCCTTCGACCCCGACGAGCTCGTCGCACGGGTTCGGCGTTTCGTCAATCGCAAGATCGCGCGGCGCGAAGTCGCCGGCGCAGAGGATCGCCGGCCACAGCTCACGCGTCGCGAGATCGAGGTCTTGAATCTGCTTGTCGAGGGCCGCCGACAGAAGGAGATTGCGGCGGAGCTCGTCATCAGCCAGAAGACCGTGGCGACACATATCCAGAACCTGCTCGGCAAATTCGGTGTTCACAGTCGTGCCGAGCTGATCGCCCGGGCCTACCTGCTCGGGCACGCCGGCACGCTCAGCCAGGCGGCGGGGCTCTAGAAGCTCTCACAGAATGACGTTCGGCGGCGTTCGGCCGTCGACGAGCACCGCGCGTAACGCGGAGACCGCGAGCAGCCCCATCGCCTCGCGCGTCTCGCGCGTGGCGCTCCCGAGGTGCGGCGTCAGGACGACGTTGTCGAGCGACAGAAGCTCCTCCGCCACCTTCGGCTCGTGCTCGTAGACATCGAGCGCGGCACCCGCTATGACGCCCTCGCGAAGCGCGGCGACGAGGGCATGCTCGTCGACGATCGGCCCGCGCGCCGTGTTGACGAGTACCGCCGACGGGCGCATGCGCTCGAGCGCCTCGCGATCGATCATGTGGTGCGTTTCGCGGTTGAGCGGGCAGTGCAGGCTGACGACGTCCGCGGTCGAAAGAAGCGCGCCGAGATCGTCCGTGCGCCCGGCGAAAGCAGGCGTCGCACCGAGTGCCTCGGCGAGCCGCGCCGTCGCGCGCCCGATTCGCCCCGGCCCGACGACGCCGAACGTCTTGCCCCGCAGGCTCTCACCGAGCATGAACTCGAGCGAGAACGACCAGCGCTCCCGCCTGCGCACGAAGCGGTCCCCCTCCGCCACACGGCGGAGCAGGGCGAGCGTAAGCGCGATCGCGAGCTCCGCAGTCGTCTCGGTCAGCACGTCCGGCGTATTCGCAACGAGCACGCTCCGCGAGCGCGCGGCCTCGAGGTCGACGTTGTCGACGCCGGCGCCGTAGTTCGCGACGATGCGGAGCTGCGGTCCTGCGCGCTCGAGTAGCGCTGCGTCCACTCTGGTTCCGAGCAGCGAGAGGATTCCGTCGACACCTTCCGGATCCTCGGCCAACGTGAACGTCTCCCGAAGCGCCGCTTCTACGCGCGCCGGCACCGGGCCGGTGACGTGCACGGTCGGCCGCACGCTACGACGACAGCGTGACGCGCAGCTCCCGGAGCCGCGGATGCGCGGTCGCGCCCGAGACGAGAAATACCCGGGCGTCGTTCTGGCCCGTGCGGAAGGCCGAGTCCGAGGCCAGCAACGAGAAGCGCAACTTGCCGGCTACGGCGTACGTGTGTGACACGGCCGCGATCCGCCCGTTCAGGGCGAGCGCGATCCACGAGCCGTACCTGAGATGCGGCAGATATCCCGTCAGCGGGGACGGGATGAGCGGCGACCCGTTGGGCAACGAGCGCAGCAGCCGGCTGCCGGTCTTGTCGACGACTGCCTCGTTGTCGAGCTTCTCGACGACGTTCACCGCCGACACGGGCCGGTCGACGAGCCCTCGGAACCGGCCGGTCCCCGCAAAACGCGGGCCCCACGTTCCGGTACCGAAGAGAGCGATCTGACGCCTGAGCGAACGTTCGCGTTGTGCGAGCGCATCTGGGAGCGAGGCCTTGACGCTCTCGAGTTGCACGACGTTCGACCCGCTGCCGCCCTTCAACACCGAACGGCCGTCCGCCTTCCACGGAAGGCGCACGCCGAGCACGTCCGCGATCGTCGGCAGGACGTCAACCGACGTCACGCGCCGGTCTACGACGCGGCCGTGGGTCTGCCCCGGCAGCTTGACGAAGAGCGGAATGAACGCGACCGTCGAGAGATTCGTCTTGGACGGATTGCGCCGGAAGTCGCCGCCGCGGAAACTGTCTCCCTCGTCGGCGGTGATGACGATGAGCGCTTTGTCCCACAGCCCGGTCTTCTGCAACCGGTCGATCAGGCGGCCGAGCAGAACGTCGGTGTAGCCGACTTGGAGCAGATGGCGCTGCCAGGCCTGCTGCGCAAGCGGCTCGTAGGTCCAGCGGTCGCCTTTGCGTCCCGGTGCGCGCGGCGAGCCGACTGCGCGCACGCGCCCGTTCGGGAAGTACAGCCAAGGCCCGTGCGGCATCAGGACGTGCAGGTAGTCCAGCGCCGGTCGCCCGCGGCCGGGAGGACGGAGCTTGCCGAGGAACGTCTTGAAGTCCTCGAGCCGGCCGATGTAGAACGTGTGCAGGTTGACCTTCGGCAGCGCGTTCGCGAGCTGTTGACCCGTGTCGGCACCGAAGTCTCCCCAGGACTCATCGACCGGCGGGAGGCGGTCTTCGAGCGCCGGAGGCGCAAGCAGGTGGAGGTAGACGGTGCGGGCGTCGGTGTACAGCGACGAGAGCCGGTCGACGAAACCCTGGCCTGAACGTCTGCACAGGTGCGCTGGACACAGACGCGTCTGCGTCTCGATCACGTTCAGCTTGTAGCGCTCGCCGAGCAGCGTGAAGAGGTTGTCCGGGTAATTCTCGAACAGGGGCAGCTCTCCGCGCCTGGGATTGACGCCGCTCAACGCTGACGGGACCGCGTACGTGGTCGTTGGCGAAAGCGTGGTCATGTTGCGGTACCAGTTCGAGCTGCGCGCGAGACGGGCGAAGTTCGGGAAGCGGCGCTCGTCGATCTGCTGCTTCGCGTTCATCAGCGAGATGATCGGAAACTCGTCCCACATGACGAACACGACCGGCGTCGTGGCCTGGACGTTCGCCACGGCGGCGTGCACCTCGGTCGGGAAGACGAGGCTCTTGACCTTCGAGTTGAGCAGAAAGGCGCCCAGGAAGATGAGGGAGGCGCCCGCGAGGATCGTCAGGAACGTTCGCGCGATCGTCACGCGCCACGCGGCGACTGCGATCGCAATGCCGATGACAAGCGCGCCGACAATCAGCACAGCAATGCTGTCGACCCCGCTCCGCTTCAGCGCCTGCACGCCGAACACGGCGCCCAGCCCTGCCAGGAACACGTAGTGGAGCACGAGCGCGTCGCGGCGCGTGACGAGCTCGACGGCCAGCTCAACGGCCAGCAGCACGAGCGCCGGCGCGAACGTGACGACGAGCGCGAAGAGGACGATGTCGGCCGGCTTCGAGCCGCGCGCCGCGAAAAACTCGGCGTTCCTGCCGAGGATGTCGAAGAGCGGCTGCGCGAGCGCGAACCCGGACGCCGCGAGCAACTGCGCCCCGCGCAGCGCCGGCTCGCGGAAGCGATGAATCGCTCTAGCGCGGGGTCGCGTGATAGAGGACGCGTGTTCCACTTGCGAGCTCCTCCGTGCGCTCGACGTTGAAGCGTTCCGCGAGCGAGCGCTCGAACGGCTCACGGTCGTAGTCCGGGTGTGCACCTTCCTTCTTGCGCCTGAGCAGCGCGGCCACGCGCGGATCGTCCCGGGTCGGGAACTCGATCACCAACGCCGTGCCAAGCTCGGCGAGCCACGAGAGGAACTCGGACACCGGCACGTTGCCACCGATCGCGACGTGGTGCAACAAAGCGAGACAGAGCGTCAGCTCTGGACGTCCACGCGCCTCGAGCGTCCGGCGCTCGAGGCCGTGCCACCCGAGCGCGGGCGAGGGATCGGTCACGTCGATCGCGAGCGGCAGGATCGTCGTCGAGCTCTCGGCCGAGAGCGCGCGATACAGGTGGTCGACGACCCCCGAATCGCCGTCGAGCGCGACGACGTAGCGCGCGTTCTCCGCAGCGATACGCGAGTGACGGCCCTCGTTGCAGCCGATGTCCCAGACGAGATCCCACTCGCGTGAATGGACCACCTCGCGCACGAACTCCTCCTTGCGCGCGGCGTCGGCTTCGTCGTACGACGTCGTCGCCCCGTAGCCGGACCATGCGGTCGAGCCGGGCTCCCACTCGAGCCCGCGCACGACCTTCTCCAGCCGCCGCACGTTCGCGACGATCAGCTCCTTGCGGAAGCCTGCGCGCCGAAGCTCGGTCTTGACGTCACGCTCCGAGTCCTCGTGCTTGCGCTCCAGCCGAGCGTGCAGCGCGACGTTCGTAAGCACGCCGCGGCGGAAGAGGTCACGGAACGACAGCGCCCGCCTCAGGTCGGCGGGCGTGATGCCGTCGAGGCTGCCGCGCAGCCACGGCCGGAAGTCGATGCCCCTGTACGCCTGGAGCAGCAGCGGGTTCAGGTAGAGGAGGCAGAACTGGCGGTAGCCCGCCCACGGCTCGCCGGGACGCAGCCGCTCGAAAGAGCCCACGTCGATGAACTGCGGCCGCGAGCCGCGCCACTGGACGTTGTACGACGACGAATCCTTCAGCGTCAGGCCCTCGTCGAGTGCGCGTCGCAGCAGCTCGAGCTGCAACAGCGCGGCGTCTCGCAGCATCGCGAACGTCCACTCGTAGGGATACGAGACGAACGGGATTGGCTCGTGCTCGAGCACAGCCACCGCGCCCGTGATCGGCCTTGCCTCCACCCGCGAAGTGGCGACGAGCTTCCCTTCGGCGACCGCCTCTGCGAACAGCTTCGACTCCGACAGCGCGAGCCAGTCCGCCAGCCCGTCCTCCGAGAGCGCGCGGAGAATGCGCCCTTCGTCGTAGAAGACGCGGCTGTCCCAGTCGCGAAACGAGCCCGGTTCCAGTGAGGCTGTTTTAACGCTTGCCGACAGGCTCACTGACCGGGTCGAGCGCCTCGCTCTCGCGTGCGGCGGAGATCGGCTCGGCCGGGGCGGCGTCGTCTTCGGGCTTGCGGATGTGGAGGATGCGAAGCACACGGCCCCACCACATCTTCAGCGCGACCGCAACCGCGGCGGCGCCTCCGAGGATGATCTGGAGGAGCATGCTGCCGCTGGCGGGGTCGATGTAACCGAGACTCATGTGGTGTGGCTCTCCTTTGGCTCCGGGTTGGGCCTGCCAGGCCGAAGTATGTTACTGCCTGGTGACGGCAGCGTTTCGGGGGCGTGAAGAGAGGCGGCTGCTTGCGATCGGCCGCCGCAGCGCCCATCTGGCGGCGCTCTGCGCCCTCGCGTTCGCACAGCCCCTTTTCGACATCCTCGGCAAGAACCCGGCGTTTTTCGCTGTGCGCGGGTCGTCGAGGGGTGAGATCGTTCTCTTCGCGCTTGCGCTCACGCTCCTCCCTCCGGTCGTCCTCGTCGTGCTCGAGCTCGCGGCGGAGCTGGTCAGCGCCGTTGCCGCCCGGAGCCTCCACCTCCTCTTTGTCGCCGGCCTCGTCGGCGTGATCGTGCTGCAGGCGCTGACGAAGGGCGATGCGCTCGACGGGCTCGCCGCGCTGGTCGTGGCGGGCGCGGCGGGCGCTGCGGGCGCGCTGCTCTACGTGCGCGCGAAGGCGGTGCGGACGTTCCTCACGTTCCTCGTGGCCGCCCCGCTCGTCTTTCTCGCGCTCTTCCTCTTCAACTCGCCGGTCTCGAAGCTCGTCTTCCCCGAGCAGGCACAGGCGAAGTCCGTCTCGGTGAAGTCGCGGACGTCGGTCGTCGTGATCGTCTTCGACGAGCTGTCCTCGGGCTCGCTGATGGACCGGCGCGGCCACGTCGACGCTGTGCGCTTTCCGAACCTCGGCGCGCTCGCACGCGACGCGACGTGGTTTCGGAGCGCCACGACCGTGCACCCGCACACGGAGCACGCCGTCCCGTCGCTGCTCGACGGCAAGTTGCCGGACCCGGATCTGCTGCCGGTGTTCACGGACCATCCGAACAATGTCTTCACGCTGCTCGGTCGCTCGTACCGGCTCCACGTGATCGAGGCGCTCACCCACCTCTGCCCGCCGAGCCTCTGCAAGAAGCGGCGGAAGACCCAGGCCTTCGACGCCGCCGGCAGCGACGAGACGGGTTCGCTCGTCTCCGACACCGGCATCGTCTACCTGCACCTGCTCCTGCCGAACCCGTACGCGGCGCACCTGCCGCCGATCAGCAACACGTGGGGAAACTTCGGCGGCACGGAGTCCGAAGACGAGGAACAGCGTCGCGGGGGCGAGCCGAGGAAGACCTTTCCCGCCTGCGGGCGCAACATCTGCCGCTTCGCGTCGCTCATCTCTGCGGACCGCGCACCGACCTTCTACTACCTGCACACCATCCAGCCGCACGTTCCCTACCTCTTCCTGCCATCCGGAAAACGCTACGCGGGTGACGTCCGTGTCATCCCCGGATCCATCAACGGGTACTGGACGAACGACCGGTGGCTCACGACCCAGGCCCAGCAGCGCTACCTGCTCCAGCTCGCCTACGCCGATCAGGCGCTCGGGATCTTGCTCCGCCGCCTCCGCGCCACGGGCGTCTACGACCGCTCGCTCGTGATCGTCACCGGCGACGAAGGGGAGACGTTCCTCGCCGGCGGGCCGCGCCGCAACGTCACCAGGAGAAACCTCGCGGACATCGCGTTCATTCCGCTCTTCGTCAAGCTGCCGGGCCAGAAGAAGGGACGGATCGACGACGGCTACGCGACGAACATGGACGTCGTGCCGACGATCGCGCACGTCCTGCGGACGAAGCTCCCCTGGCGCGTGGACGGGGTGTCGGTCGTCGGCGGCAAGCTGCCGCGGGACCACACGGTAAGCCTCCTTGATTCTGGCAACCACGCGGTCGAGGCGCCGCTGAGCGCGCTCCGCGCCGAGCGCGCACGCGAGGTTGCGCAGCGGATTCGCGTCTTCGGGACCGGCGCGATCGCCAAGGTCTACCGGATCGGTCCTCACCGCGAGCTCCTCGGACGAAGCGTGAGCGCGCTCGACGTGCGGCCGAGCGGCGACGAGGGCGTGCAGCTGAGCGGACGCGAGTTGCTCGCGAACGTCGATCTCTCACTCGACGTCCTGCCCAACTACATCACCGGCACCCTGACGGGCCGGCACCCTGCGCAGCAGGACCTCGCTGTCTCAGTGAACGGCAAGATCGCAGCCGTCACACGCAGCTACACCGAGTTCGGCCAGACGAAGTTCGCTGCGCTCGTCCCCGAGCAGTCCATCCGCACAGGCGCGAACGACGTCAGCGTCTACGCCGTGCGGGGCGCAACGCTCCAAGAGCTGCGTGGCAGCGACCTGACCTACTCGCTCGGCGCGGACGCGCTGGACGTCTCCGACGGCACCGCGATTCCCGTCGGCAAGGCGGTCGCGGGAGAGGTGCGCGGCACCCGGAGCTCCTCCGGCTCGACGCTCGGCGGCTGGGCGGGGAACCTGAAGACGCACAAGCCGGCCGGCTCGATCGTGGTCTTCGTCGACGGCCAGTCGGTCTTCGTCGGCGAGAACGGCAACATCACGCGCAAGGACATCCTCCAGCGTTACGGCGTCGACAAGGCCGGGTTCATCTTCCGGCTGCCGGGATCCCTGCTCCCCGAGGCCGGCGCGGCCCACCAGGTGCGCGTGTTCGCGATCGCCGGCCGCGTCGCGTCGGAGCTCCGCTACGTCCCCGGGTATCCGTGGGCGACGGGATGACGCGCTTCGCGCTCCGGCGCGCGCCGGCGGAGTACGACGACGAGTTCGTGGAACGGATGGCTTCGGCCTATCTCGAGCGGACGCCTTGGACCGAGTTGCGCCTCGCCGCCGTCGAGGCACTCGTAGACCCGCGTCCGGGCGACCGGATCGTCGACCTCGGGTGCGCGGCCGGCGCGGTCACGCACTTCCTGTCGCAGTTCGGTTGCCGCGTCGTCGGCATCGACGCAGAGCCGCGTGCGATCGCAAAGGCGCGCTCCCTCTTCCCGCAGCTCGAGTTCGTGCTCGCGGACGTGCGCGCGCTGCCCTTCGAGGACGGCTCCTTCGACAAGGCCGTAGCGGCCGATCTCGTCGAGCATCTCGACGAAGAGACGTTTCGTGCACTGCTGCGCGAGCTGCGCCGCGTACTCGTCGCGGGCGGAACCTTCACGCTCTACACGCCGAATCCGCGCCACCTGATCGAGCGGCTGAAGGCGCGCAACCTGATCCTCGCGCAGAACCCGACCCACATCGGCCTGCGCGACGCGCGGACGCTCGAGCGGTTGTTGCGCGATGAGGACTTCGACGTCGAGCGAAGCGAGTGGCGACCGAGCTTCTTCCGCGGCCTGCGTTCCGTCGAGCGAGTCGCAGGCCGCCGTTTCGACCTTTTCCGTTACCGCCTGTGCGTGCGCGCACGCCGCGCATAGCCAGTCGGTATCGTCTTTCGATGGAGCCGCTGCCCGAGCCGCTGGCGCTGGACACGCCTGAGGTCGTCATCCGCGACCTCGACGACTCGAGCCTCGAGGCCGCGATCCATCTCTGGGAGAGCGACTCGGCCGGAGCGCCGCTCGCCTTCTCGCTGGCGGACGTGCTCGGAGCGATCGCCGCGCGCCAGCCGGCGCTCGTCGCGCTCGTCGGCCAGAGCACCGCCGGTGCGATCGCGGCCCGCGTCGACGGTCCGCGAGCGTGGGTCCTTCGCTGGGCGGTCGCATCCGAGTGGCGCCGGCGCGGGATCGGCGCGGAGCTCTTGCACGCACTCGAGCGGCGACTCTTCGCGCTGGGGGTGCGCGACATCTCGATGCTCGTCCCCGGCTCGAGCGAGGCTGCGGATGCCGCCCGCGCAGCGGGCTACGCCCAGCACGAGGGCGTCCTCTATCTCGAGCAGCGGCGGCTGCAGACGACCGCGTCGGAGGACCGCGTCGAGGGCCTCGGCGGGCAGTGGCTGTCTGCCGAGCTCTGGGAATCGATCGGCGGCATGGAGCGCGAGAAGGACCTGATCGAGCGCCGGGTGATCCTGCCGCTGGCCGAGCGGGAGGAAGCACGCCGCCACGGCGTCGTCGCGGCATCTGCCGTCGTGCTCTTCGGGCCACCGGGCACCGGGAAGACCACGTTCGCGAAGGCGGTCGCGGGCCGCCTCGGCTGGCCGTTCGTCGAGGTCTTCCCGAGCCAACTCGTCGGCGGCGACGCGCACGGCCGTGCCGGCGCGCTGCGCGCGCTCTTCGACGAGCTGCTCTACCTCGACGCGGTCGTGGTCTTCATCGACGAGGTCGAGGAGATTGCGTCCAGCCGCCGCACGCAGCCCGAGACCCGCGCGATCGCGAACGAGCTGCTGAAGCTGATTCCGCTCTTCCGCGAGGCCGACTCGCGGCTGCTCGTGTGCGCGACGAACTCGGTCCGCGACCTCGACCACGCGTTCACGCGTCCCGGCCGCTTCGACTACCTGCTCCCCGTCGGCCCGCCGGACCGCACGGCGCGGGCGGGTATCTGGCGGCGCTACGTCTCTCAGATCACGGACGCAGACGTCGATCTCGACGAACTTGCCGAGCGATCGCAATATTTCTCCGCGGCCGACATCGAGTTCGCCGCGCGCAAAGCAGCGCAGGCCGCGTTCGAGCGTTCGCTGAAGGGCGGCTTCTCGCCCGCAACGACGGAGGAATTCCTGAGCGCGATCGCCGATATGCGCCCGTCGATCACGGCTGCGATGGCGCGTGAGTTCGACGAGGACATCGAGCGCTTCGCGCGCTTCTAGACGAGCGCGGCGTCGACCGTGGCGGCGGCCGCGTTCGCACGAACCTGTTCCGGCGTCGTCGCGCCGGCGATCACCGAGACGACCGCGGGCTGCGAGGCCAAGGCGCCGATCGCGAGCTCCAGCAACGTGAGCCCCTGCTCTGCCGCAAGGCGCTCGAGCTCTTCCAGCCGGTCGAACGTCGCGTCGTCGATCTCCCGTCCCGCGAGCCGAGTGCCGGCGGGCGCAGGCTCGCCCCGGCGGTACTTGCCCGTGAGGAGTCCACTTGCGAGCGGGAAGTAGGGCACGAACCCGACTCCGAGCTCCTCGCACAGCGGGAGCACCTCCTGCTCGGCTCCGCGCTCGAGCAGGCTGTACTGGTTCTGCACGAGCTCGACCGGCGCCGCCGCCACGGCGTCGCGCAGCTGCGCCGCGTCCACGTTCGAGACGCCCAGATGACGGACCTTGCCCGCGCCGACGAGCTCGTGCATGGTGCGGACGGTCTCCGCGATCGGCGTCACGCCGTCGGGGCGGTGGTAGTAGAAGAGGTCGACGTAGTCGGTGCGCAGCCGGCCGAGCGACGCGTCGATCGCGCGGCGGACGTACTCCGGCGAGCCGTTGCCGCCCTCCCCCATACCGAACTTCGTCGCGATGACGACTCGCTCGCGCCGGCCTTCGAGGATCTCGCCGAGGAATCGCTCGCTGTCTCCGCCTCCGTAGGTGTCGGCGGTGTCGATGTGCGTGACGCCCGCGTCGATCGCAGCGTCGACCACCATTCGTGCGCGCCCAAGGTCGAGCCGCCGGCCGATGTTGTTCGTCCCGAGGCCGACGCGGGAGAGCTCGATCACTGCGGAAGTCGGCCGAGCAACGTCGCCAGCGTCTCCAGCTCCTCCTGGGTGTAGCGCTCCTCGAAGAGCGCGCGCACCGAGCCGATGTGCGAGCACGACGCACGATCCAGCCGTTCGGCGCCTGCGTCCGTGAGGACGGCGTACGTGACGCGGGCGTCGGCGTCGCACCGCCCCTTCGCGACGAGGCCGTCGCGCTCCAGGCCGTCGAGCAGGCGCGTGACGCCCGAGGGAGTCAGTCCGAGCTCCCGGGCGAGGTCGACGCGCCGCAGGGCCCGTTCCTCGGCCTGCGACAGCAGGAGCAGCGCCTCGTAGCCGACGACCGTGAGGCCGTGGGCCGCCTGGAGCTCCGGGTCCAGCGCCCGGCGCACGGCCGCCTGGCCGCGCAGGAGCCGGATCCATGCCGTGAGGGCAGGTTTAGGAGTTGTTTGAGGTGTCAATACTTGACTAGGCAATGTTCTCTGCTACAGTTGCTTGCGTAGTCAAGTATACACACACCAAGGAGGACGCTTTGAGCACGATCACCGCAACGCAGACGAAGCTCCCGACCGGAACCTGGAACGTCGATCCCGTCCACTCGCAGGTCGGCTTCGCCGTCGACTACCTGGTCGGCACGTTCCGCGGCGGCTTCTCACCCGTTCAGGGCACGCTTGCCGTCGCCGAGAACGGCGCCGCAGAGCTGAAAGGGTCGGCGAGCGCCGCGAGCATCAAGGTGCAGGACGAGAACCTGTCCACCCACCTGCTCTCCCCCGACTTCTTCGACGCCGAGCGCACACCGGAGATCGCCTTCTCCGCCACCGACATCCGCCGCTCCGGCGACGAGGTGACGGTCAACGGAGAGCTGACGATCAAGGGCATCACGAAGCCGGTCGAGCTGACCGGGACCGTCGCCGACCCGGTCGAGGACTACACCGGCAACGACCGCATCGGTCTCACGCTCGACACCACGATCGACCGCACGCAGTTCGGCCTGAACTGGAACCTGCCGCTGCCGAACGGCAAGCCGGCGCTCGCGAACGACGTGAAGCTCACCGCCGAGCTCTACCTGGTCAAGGCGTAAGACGATGAAGGTCCTCGGCATCTCGGGCAGCCTCAGGCGCGACTCGTACAACACGGCGCTGCTCCGCAATGCGCCGCTCGAGCTCGAGCTGTGGGACGACCTGAAGGCGATCCCGCCTTACGACGAGGACGACGACGTCGAGCCGGCGCCGCCGGCGGTGGCGCGGATGCGCGCAGCCGTCGCCGGCGCCGACGCGATCCTGTTCGCCACGCCCGAGTACAACGCGTCGGTGCCGGGCCAGCTGAAGAACGCCGTCGACTGGCTGTCCCGTCCCTACGCGACGAGCGCACTGCGCAACAAGCCGGTGGCCGTCGTCGGTGCGAGCACCGGCGCATTCGGTGCGGTCTGGGCGCAGGCCGAGCTCCGCAAGGTTCTCGCCACCGCCGGTGCGCGTGTCGCCGAGGGCGAGGTCGCGGTCGGCCATGCGCAGGAGCGGTTCGGCGCAGACGGCACGCTGCTCGACGAGAACCTGCGCGAGCAGCTGCACGAAGTCGTCCAGGCGCTCCTCGCCGAGGTCGCGCCGCGGGTTCTCGCGGCGGCCTAGCTCTATACAGCGGAGTCGAGGATCTCTGCGTGCTCGCGCTCGGGCGGCGTGCCGTAGGCATAGAGGACGAGATCCTCGTCGCCGTGATTCACCGTCTGGAGCGGCGTGCCCGGCTCGACGTGGATGAGTCCGCCCGTGGTCACCTCCTGACGCTCCGGCGGGTCGCCGAGGTACATCGACAGCGTCCCCGCGAGGACGACGAACGTCTCCTCCTGGAGCAAGTGCCTGTGGCGGCGACCCTTGGCGCCGGGCTCGTAGCGCCAGACGTTCGCGCGGGTGTGGGCGAAGCCGGCCAGCTCGCTCAGCTCGGCGACGTGACGTGGCGCCTCGTCGGGCTCATGCGGGCGCGTCGTCCATTCGAGCTCGTCCGGATGCACCACGCGAAAGGCCACGGCGGCAGCGTAGTCGTTGGATACTGGGGCGATGCCGCGCTGTTGCTCCCGCTGCGGTGCTTCGATCGGCACCCCGGCGCCCGTCGCGTGCCGCACCTGCGGCGCAATGCACTGGGCGAACGCGAAGCCCGCCGCTGCCGCGCTCGTCGTGCAGGACGGCAAGCTGCTGCTCACCAGGCGCGCGATCGAGCCGTGGCTTGGCCTCTGGTGCGCGCCGTCCGGCTTCTGCGACGGAGCCGAGCATCCGATCGACGCTGCGGAGCGCGAAGCGTTCGAGGAAGCCGGCATGCGCGTTCGCGTGACCGGCTACCTCGGCGTGTGGATCGCCGAGTACGCGCCCGCGACTTCAGCCGGCGACGACGCCGAGCACGTCGCCGTCGCGTACTACCACGCGGTTCCGGCGGGCCCCGCCGCGGCGAATCACGATTCCGTCGAGGTGGCCGAGCTCGCCTGGTTCGCGCCCGGCGACCTGCCGCGCGAGCTGGCGCCGCCGGAGAACGGCACCCGCGTCCTCGGCGCCTGGCGCGCGGCCTACGACGCCGGCGACGTGACCAGCGGCCTGCGCGATCGTTAGGAGGCGGCCGCGTCGCCGGGCCGCGGTTCACGCACACCCGTCTCGGCAGGCCCGACCGGGACCGGCGCGAGCGGTCGCAGGTAGAGCCATTCGTACGCGAGCGCGGCGGCGGCCGCGCCGATCACCGGGCCGAGGTACCACACCCAGCCGTCGGCCCAGTGGCCGCCGGCCAGCTGCGGGCCGAACGCGCGCGCCGGATTCATCGCGGCGCCGGTCAGCGGGCCGCCGGCGAAGATGTCCATCGTGATCGTCAACCCAATGGCGAGGCCGGCAATCGACTTGAACGCTCCGCGCGGATCGACCGCCGTCGCAAAGATGACGAAGACGAGGAAGAAGGTCAGGATTGCCTCGAGTACGACCGCCTCGCCGGAGGTCACGCCGGACACGGCCGGGACGCCGACACGGAGCGCATCGCCTGGGAAGAGCCACTTGGCCAGCAGTGCCGCCGCCAGCGCGCCCGCGAACTGGGCGAGCCAGTAGACGCCGGCCAGCGCGGGCTCGATGCGCCTCGTGACGAGGAACCCGAACGTGACTGCGGGATTGAAGTGCCCGCCCGAGATGTGGCCGACCGCCGAAGCCATGACCGCGATCGCGAGCCCGTGGGCGAGCGCGACGGCGGTCAGGTCTCCATGCAGTGCGATCGCCCCGACGCCGATGAAGACGAGCGCGAAGGCGCCGACGAACTCAGCCGCGGCACGGCGTGCCCAGTCTGCGCTCACGGGCGGAACGGTATGGCCCGGTCCGGACGGCACCCGCGGCTACCCTGGACGAGTGACCGAGACGACGCGGCGAGAAGATGCGTTCGACGTGGAGTGTCCGCACTGCCACCGAACCTTCAGCGCGAAGCTGCTGTCAGCTGAGTCGCCGAGACATGCCGGCTTCAAGTGCCCGCACTGCAGGCTGTTCGTCGCCTACGAGCGCACAGCCGAATCAAACCCCGATTAACCCCCCGCCGGCAGCGTGGCTTGCCACGCTGCACACTCACGAATCGGCGAAGGCGCCCACCTTCCAGTCACACCAATTGGGCACGCGCGCCGAAGGCGCGCCTGCCCGGTTTGCCCTGGGCAAAGTGCGCAGCACTTTGCCCGGCTAAACGCAGTCCTTGAGGCCCTGCGCCTCCGGCAACGACTCGAGCTTCTTCAGCGTGTTGTTCTCAATCTGCCGAATTCGCTCGCGCGTCACGCCGAAGGCGCGGCCCACCTCCTCGAGCGTGCACGGCTGCTCGCCGAGCAGGCCGAAGCGGAGCTCGATCACCTGTCGCTCACGCTCGGGCAAAGCGTCAAGCGCCCGCTTGATGTCCTCGCGCCGTAGCTGCACCTGCGCCGTGTCGTACGGCGACTCAGCCGACTCGTCCGGAACGAAGTCGCCGAGCGACGACTCCTCCTCTTCGCCGATCGGCTTCTCGAGCGACACCGGCAGCTGTGACATGCGCAGGATGTCGCGCACCTCCACCACCGTGATCTCGAGCTCCTCGGCGATCTCCTCCGGCATCGGCTCTCTCCCCAGGCGTTGCACGAGCTGTCGCTCGATATGCACGACCTTGTTCAGCTTCTCGACCATGTGCACAGGGATGCGGATGGTGCGTGCCTTGTCGGCGATCGCGCGCGTGACGGCCTGCCGGATCCACCACGTCGCGTAGGTCGAAAACTTGTAGCCCTTGCGGTAGTCGAACTTCTCCACCGCGCGGATCAGGCCGAGCGACCCCTCCTGGATCAGGTCGAGGAACGAAAGGCCGCGGCCGAGGTAGGACTTCGCGATCGAGACGACGAGGCGCAGGTTCGCCTCGATCATCTGCGTCTTCGCGAACATGTCGCCGCGCTCGATCCGCTTGGCCAGGTAGACCTCCTGGTCTGCGGTGAGCAGCGGCACCTTGCCGATCTCGCGGAGATAGAGCCGCAACGAGTCGAGCGACGGCTCGACGGTGAGATCGAGCTTCGCGTTCGCCTCCTTGGCCGCCGCCTTCTCGTCCTCGGGGCTGACCTGCTCGTGAGGCGGCGTCTTGTGCGTCTCGCCCGCCATCAGCTCGACGCCGTGGTCGATCAGATACGTATAGAAGTCTTCGACTTGCAAGAGCGACCTCCAGGCTTATTCGCGTTACGTGGATACCAACAGGGTTCTGGGTCGGACTACGAACGCAAAACGAGCCGGTCGACGAAAACCCAGCGTCCCCGGCTCACCCTCACTCACACGCGCCGGATATTACACCGGTGGCGGAACATTTCCACGACAAATTCGAGGGATCTCATTCTACGGCGATCGTGCCGACGGCCTCACCGCGGCTGTTGGCCAGCGGCACCTCGGCGAACCCGGGCAGCTCGAGCGCGAGCAATGCTGCGAAGGACGCGAGCGCGGAGCGAAGTGCCCGCGCGGAGCCGTCGGCCGACTTGAGCGCGAAGCCGGTCCCGTCGGGAAGCGAGCCGCAAAGGAGACCCTCCGCGCCGCCCTTGGCGACGGCGCCGGGTACCGTCTTCATGAGCATCGTGTCGGGTGCGTCCCGCCCACGGATCAGCTCTGGATGGGCGCGCATCGCGTCGGCGACGCGTTTTCCTTCGCGTGTTTCCTCGAGCCGCGCGAACATCGCGGCCATCCGCTCGAGCGTGAGCGCGAAGGTGACGACACCGCAGCCGTCGACTGCGGTCGCGATCGAGTCTTCGTCCACGCCCGCGGCGTGTGCGACGTCGCGCAGGTTCGTCCGCTGCATCCGGTGGCTTTCGAGGCGATACCCCTCGGTGCGCCAGCCGTTGGCGCGGCACACGGCGAGCATTCCGGCGTGCTTGCCGGAGCAATTGTGCGTGAGCCGCGACGGCGGCTGCCCGACGGGGCCGCACTCGAGGTCGTCCTCGCCGGCGTGGGCGCGAGCGAGCAGCATGCGCACCGCTTCGAGCTGGGCGCGGTCCGCAAGGTGCGACGCGGAGGCAATCGCGAGCTCGCGCGGATCGAGGTCGTCGTAAGCCCGGGCGAGAGGAAGCGCCTGGAACGGCTTCGCGGACGAGCGCAGGAGCGTGACCAGCTGCGGGTTGCCCGCCTGCGCGACCGTCGACCCGTCGCGCACCGCCGCTGCGTGCACCAGGTGCGTCGCTTCCACGACGCCGCCGCGGCGCACGATTACCCTGATGGGATCGGCCATGGTGAATGGACGTTAGATGCCTGAGCTACCGGAGATGGAGGCGTGGCGGCGCCAGCTCGACCAGCCGGTGCGCGCGTTCCCGATCACGAAGGCCGGGCCGGCGCACGTCGCGACCCTGAAGACCTTCGACCCGCCGCTCTCGACGCTCGAGGGGCGCCGGCTCGCCGGCGCCCGGCGGCGCGCGAAGCGGGTTACCTGCGCGCCGGCGAGAAGGGGCCAAAGGCGCCCGCCTTCCGGCTGGAGTTCCAGAACGGTTCGCAGCTCGTGCTGACGGAAGCGGGCTCGAAGAAGCGCGCGGGCGTCTGGCTCCTGACGCCGGAGGCGGCCGATGCCGAGCTCGCGCACCTCGGGCCGGAGGCACTCGGGCTCGGCGCGGACGCGCTCGCAGCGATCTGCGCGCAGGAGTCGCGCCGATTGCATTCGCTGCTCCGCGATCAGCGCGTGATCGCCGGCATCGGGCGCGCGTGGGCGAACGAGATCCTGCATCACGCGAACCTGTCTCCCTTCGCCCTGTCCAGGGACCTGGTCCCGGGACAGGTGCAGGGACTTGCCGCCGCGATAGACCTGGAGCTCGAGCGCGGACTCGAGCTGCGCGAGCGCGGCGCGAATGACGCGCGCACCTACCGTGTGCACGGCAAGCTGCGCGAGCCGTGCTACGTCTGCGGCACGCCGATCGCCCGCGTCGACTACGAAGAGCACACCGTCTACTACTGCCCCGACTGCCAAACCGGCGGCCGCGTGTTGAAGGACCGGCGGCTGTCGCGCCTGCTTCGGTGAAGGTCGGCGACACCTCTTAGGCGAGCCTGATCCGCAGCTCCTCGCCGGCCAGCTCGACCGAGCCGCCCAGACCACGAAGCGCGAGCACGGCAACGGCCGCACCCATGTCCTTCAGCTCCTCGCCGACGATCACCGGCGCGGCCCGCGCGGTGATGGGCGTGAGCGTCAGCTCGTTCCCATCCACCGTGAGCGCGACCGCGTCCACACCTCCGTGCTTGCGCGCACATTCGGCGAGTGAGCCGAGCGCGCGCTGCACCGTGGGAGCGTCCGTGGTGATGGTCGTTCCTGTGCCGTCCGCGTCCGCGACCGCACCGCGTGCCAGATCGAGCGTGTCCACGTCGACGAGCACGGGCTCGTACCGTGCGCCGGCGATGCGGGCGGCGAGGCCGAACTGCTCCAGCAGCTCCGTCATCTGCTCCGACGCGGCGATGATCATCTCGACGTAGCGCGAGAGCGGCGGCTCGAGCTCGACGGCGCGCTGCATCGTCCGCGCGAAGCCGAAGATGGTCGCGAGGGGCGTGCGGAGGTCGTGCACGGCAAGCGAGGCAAGCCGGGCGAAGGACGTATCCTGCTGAGCGGACATGGACGGCGACGCGAAGCTTGTCACACGCGACCTTCAGGCCTCGGAGCCCGAGGTTCAGCTCGGCCTGTCCAGGGCCGGCGTCCAGGGAATCGCAAAGGCGATCCACCTCCGGTGGGGACGATTCGAGCAGGTCGTGTCGGCGGAGATCGACTGCACCGTCGAGCTCGCCGCTTCCCAGAAGGGCGTGCACATGTCACGTTTTCCCGAGCTCTTCGAGGAGGCGATCGACCGCGTGGTGATCGGCGAGGCGCTCGTGATCGAGGCGCTCGCAGAGCACATTGCGCAGCACATCGTGCAGCGGCAGCGGGCGGGTCACGCAGAGGTCCGGATCAGGGCGCAGTACCCGCTCGAGCGCCGCACGCCGGTGACGAAGCTCGCGACGCAGGAGATGGTGGCGCTGATCGGAATCGCCGCCGCGTCAGAGAGCAGCGTCCGCCGAGTTGTCGGCGTCGAGGCGACGGGGATCAACGCATGCCCCTGCGCGCAAGGGCTCGTGCGCGACAGAGCGACCGAGCGGCTTCTCGAAGCGGGCTTCGAGGGCGACGACGTCGAGCGCATCCTCGAGCTCGTCCCGCTGGCGACGCACAACCAGCGCGGCCGCGGAACGCTGTATGTCGGCACCGAGCAGCAACTCAATGCCGAGCGGCTGGTCGACATCGTCGAGGCGTCGATGAGCTCGCCGGTCTACGCGCTCCTGAAGCGGCCGGACGAGTTGTTCGTCGTCGAGCACGCGCACCTGCAGCCGCGCTTCGTCGAGGACTCCGTGCGCGTGGCGCTCGCGACGACGCTCGAGCGGTTCCCCGAGCTCACCGACGAGGACTTCCTCTACTCGCGCCAGGTCAATCTCGAGACCATCCACTCGCACGACGTCCTCGCCGAGCGATTCGGCACCGTCGGCGAGTTGCGCGCGGAGCTGGCCGAGGGCGCGCGGCCGCCGCGGCACACGTCCCTCGACGACTGGCTGCATGACTGAGACCCTCGCGCGACCACCCGAGTCGGACACCGGTCTCAACGAGCCGTGGAACGTGATCGTCCTCAACGACAACCACAACACGTTCCAGGGCGTGGCATTTGCGCTCTCGTCGACCGTTCCGGGCATCGACTACGACAAGGGGATGACGCTCGCCGACAAGATCCACAACGCCGGCCGCGCGATCGTGTGGAGCGGCCATCGCGAACGGGCCGAGCTCTACTGGGAGCAGCTGCGGGGCTTCGGCCTGACGATGGGGCCGCTGGAACCGGCCGCGTGAGCGGCGACGAGCTGGAGAGCCTGCGCGAGCAACGGCGGGCAATCAGCTCCGTGTTGCGCGCCGTCGCCCGGTCTGAGGGCCTTCAGCCGGTCTTGGACGAAGTCGTCGCGGCGGCGACGCGTCTCTGTGCGGGGAACACCGGCACGCTCTATGTCTTGGAGGGAGAGCTCCTCCACGCGCTGTCCCGGAGCGGCGCGTTCGACACGTGGGAGTTCGACAAGAACAACCCGCACAGGATCGACCGGACGACCGTCATCGGCCGCGCGGCTCTGACGCGGGCGCCGGCCCATATCCCCGATGTGCTCGAGGATCCGGAGTATTCGTACGGCGGGCCTCGCATCGGCTATCGCGCACTGCTCGGCGTGCCGATCCTGCTCGAGGACGACTTGATCGGCGGGATGACGATCACCCGCCGCGACGCCGAGCCGTTCTCCGAGGATGAGATCGACCTGGTCTTGACCTTCGCCGACCAGGCCGCGATCGCGATCGC
>WNFU01007629.1_pt1 | contig 19251 bp, 19 predicted proteins | sample 5400121 | NCBI WGS metagenome assembly WNFU01 (sample SAMN13153360, study PRJNA577476) | soil metagenome | isolation source: 100 cm soil or saprolite under grassland replicate 1 | place: USA:California | collected 2016-06-15 | reverse complement strand
TCCGACATACTTCACCTCGGGCCTCCTTCCGGATGGGATTCGTCACCGGAGAGTGTCTCCGGCCAGGAGGCCCTTCTTCATGACATTCCATAAAGGCTCCATGCTCCGCTCGTCATGAGAGGCGCTCACGGTGCGACCCCTACGGCGGGCGCTGTCTTCAACCTTGAGCCGGGAAGGCGCATATCGCCTCCGGATGGTTGGGGGAGATAGCCCGCCGGGCGGCGCGACGTGTCGTATTAGGCTGTACAGACGGCGGATCGGCCGCCGAAGACGCTTGACCGGCCGTCGCCCTTCGTTTATTCATACTGGACAGTGCGCGCCTCTCACGACCCGCGTCTCTCCGTGGGGTTGATCGGTCTCGGCAACATGGGCACAGCGATCGCAGAGCGCGTCTTGGACGCCGGATATCGGCTCGTGGTGTACAACCGGACGCCGGCAAAGGCGGACGCGCTTGGGGCTCGGGGGGCAGTCGTCGCAAAGAGCGCCGCGGAGCTCGTGGAGCAGGTCGACGTCGTCTTGACGTCGCTCGCGGACGATGCCGCGCTCGAAACCGTGGCGCGACAGGTTGTCGCCGCTGCGCCGGCGGGCGCCGTCCTCGTCGACATGAGCACGGTCTCGCCGGTCGCCTCCGCACGGGTCGCCTCGCTTGCCGAGGCAGCGTCGGTCGCGTACGTGCGCGCACCTGTCAGCGGGAATCCCACCGTCGTGCGCGCGGGAAACCTGACGTTCATCGTCTCAGGCCCGCGCGACGCGTTCGAACGCGTGATGGAGATCATCCAGGCGATCGGCCCAACCGTCCATCACGTCGGAGACGGTGAGCAGGCGCGCATCGTGAAGCTTGCGATCAACCTGATGGTCGCAGGGCTCGCGCAGCTCATGTCGGAGGCGCTGGTCCTCGGCGAGGTGGCCGGCGTCTCGCGCGCGGCGCTCCTCGAGGTGATGGGGAGTTCCGTCGCCGGCGCGCCGTTCGTCAAGTACAAGACGGAGCCGCTGTTGCACGACGACTACTCGGCGACGTTCACCACGGCGCTGATGGAGAAGGACATCGACCTGATCCTCGATGTGACTGCCAAAACCGGCGTGGAGCTGCCGCTGGCGACCGAGATGAAGGCGCTGCTCTCCGCGACGATGGACGCCGGTTACGCAGACCAGGATTTCATGGCGCTCTTCCTACAGTTGCGGAAGACTTCGGGGCTCGACACTGCTGCGGCCCCGCTCTCGCGGGCGGGCGACTATTCCGACCAGGAGGTGGTGCGGTGAGCACGCGAAGCAGGACTATCGGCTCGCCCGATGCGACGCGGGCGGTGGATTGGGAGCAACGCATCGACTTCGCGCAGCTTCGTCGCGATCGGCTCGACCGCGCCAAGGCCGCGCTCGAAGCTTCCGACCTCGGAGCTCTGCTGCTCTTCGATCCGAACAACATCCGCTATGTAACGAGCACGCACATCGGCGAATGGGCGCGCGATAAGAACGCGCGGTACGCGTTGCTCGCGCGCGGTCACGACCCGATTCTGTGGGACTTCGGGTCGGCGGCACGACATCACCAATTGTTCGCGACGTGGCTACCGCCCGAAAACTTCCGTGCCGGGGTCGCGCCGATGCGCGGCGCGATGCCGGTCGAGACGGGCATCCCGGACCGGCTCGGCGCCCGCATCGCGCATGAGCTGCGAGAGTTCGGCCTCCAGGACGAGCCGCTCGGGATCGACATGGCCGACCTCGTCACGATCGAGGCCTTGCAGCGCGCGGGCGTCCAAGTCACCGACGGATCCCAGGTGCTGCTCGAGGCACGCAAGATCAAGACGGCACAGGAGATCGCGCTGCTCGACCAGTCGGCGGGTCTCGTCGACGCGGTCTACGACGAGATCTACCGGATGTTGCGCCCAGGCGTTTACGAGCACGAGATCGTCGCGCGGGCGCATGAACTGCTGTTCGAGATGGGATCCGAACAGGTGGAGGCCGTCAATGCCGTCTCGGGCGACCGCTGCAACCCGCACCCGCACGTATTCTCCGATCGCCTTCTGCGACCTGGCGATCAGGCCTTCTTCGACATCATCCATTCCTTCATGGGCTATCGAACGTGCTACTACCGCACGTTCAACGTCGGCGGTGTCAGCCACTCGCAGCTCGATGCGTATAAGCAGTGCCGCGAGTGGCTGGACGCGGCGATCGCGCTCGTTCGGCCCGGCATGACGACGGACAAGATCGCGGAGGTCTGGCCGACCGCCGAGGAGCTCGGCTTCCCGGACGAGGAGACCTGCTTCGGTCTCCAGTTCGGCCACGGGATCGGCGTCGGGCTGTACGAGTCGCCGATGATCTCGCGCGTGCATTCGCTCGAGCATCCCGTCGAGCTCGAGGAGGGGATGGTCTTCGCGCTCGAGACGTACTGCGCCGCGACGGACGGCCGCTCCGCAGCGCGGATCGAGGAAGAGGTCGTCGTGACGTCGACCGGTTGCGACGTGATCACGCGCTTCCCCGCCGAAGAGCTGCTCGTCGCCGGCCGCACGTATGTCCGCGGCGCCGATCTCGTCAAAGACGGCGACGACGGCAAGCACGACGGCAGTTCGGGTCTCGCCGCGGCCGTCGCATCGTCCGCCGTCGTCGAGCCCGCGACCGTGCCGCGGTGACCGGCGACACCGGAACGCGCGAGCTCGCAGACGGACGGCCGGGCTATCGCCTCGTCCGCCGCGAAGATGTCGAGCTCGCCGAGGCTCTGCCGGGTCGCTCGAGCGGTTTGACCTCCTGCCGGCTCGTCGGGGGCGCCCTCGGCTCGACGCACATGGCACTGACGCTGGTCTCACTCGTCGAAGGACACGTCGACGTGCATGTGCACTCGTACGAGACCAGCTTCTACGTGCTCGACGGGGAGCCGCTGCTCTATCTGGACGGCCGCGGTGTGACGCTCAAGCCCGGCGCGTGTGGCGTCGTATCCGTCGGAGTCCGCCATGCGTTCCGCTGCGACGGCCGCGCGCTGTGGATCGAGATGGCCGCGCCGCGGCCGCGGGTCGACGGCAGCGACACCTTCTTCCTCGCGCCTGCGCCGGAGACTCCTGCCGAGCCGCTCGACGTTCGCGACCCGCGTAACCGCAACCTCTTCCTCCTCACCGAGGGCGAGATGGAGCTCGATCGCTTGAAGCGCGGCGCGGCGGTCGGGGACCCGACGGTGTCGGCGAGCATGGCGACCGCTCTCCTCGCCTACAGCGGCATCGCTGTGAAGATGCTCGTCGACCAAAGGCTCGACGCGCAGCTTCACACGATGTTCATGGTCGACTACCAGCCTGGTGCGGTCGCGCACCCCCATGATCATCCCTTCGAGGAGTCGTACTACATGCTCGAGGGCGAGGTTGACGTCGTCGCGGACGGCGATCGCCACACGCTGCGGCGCGGTGACGTCTTCTGGACAGGAACCGGTTGCGTGCACGCGTTCTACGAGACGCAGGGAAGACGGGTGCGGTGGCTCGAGACCTCGGCGCCGGCGCCGCCGCCGCGCCACTCGTACCGGTTCGACCGCGACTGGGACTATCTCGCGGAGCGTCTGGCGTCCGAGGCGAGCGTCGGTGTGGCGTGAGTCGCGTCAGCGACAAGCCGGCGACGGGTGTCCTCGACGACCTCGAGCTGTACACGAATCTCTACCGCCAGATGCTCCTGATCCGCGGCTTCGAGGAGCTCGTGCAGTCGCTCTTCCTCAAGGGCGAGGTCTACGGAACGACACACTTGTACTCGGGGCAGGAGGCGGTTGCCACCGGCGTCGCGAGCCTGCTCGAGGAGCACGACCGCGTGGCGGCGACGTACCGCGGCCACGGCCACGCCCTCGCGCTCGGTGTCGACCCGCAGAAGCTCCTTGACGAGATGCTCGCCCGCGAGTCCGGGATCAACGGCGGTCGTGCCGGATCGATGAACGTGAACTCCCCCACCGACCGCCTGATCGGTTCCTTCGGGATCGTCGGCGGCAGCATCGCCGCGGCGACCGGAGCCGCCCTCGCGCTGAAGCGCACGACCGGCGGCGTCGCCGTTGCGTACTTCGGGGACGGTGCCATGAACCAGGGCTACGTGTTCGAGTGCCTCAACTTCTGCCAGGTCCTGAAGCTGCCGCTCCTCTTCGTGTGCGAGAACAACGGTTACGGCGAGTACACGCCGTTCCGTTCGGTGACGGCAGGCGAGATCCGGGCGCGGGCCCAGGTGATGGAGGTCCCAGCCGAGACCATCGACGGCATGAGCGTGTGGACCGTGCGCGAGGCCGCTGCACGTGCGCTCACACAAGTGCGTGCCGGCAACGGCCCGGCCTTCATCGAGGCGTTGACCTACCGCTTCGTCGGACACTCGCGCAGCGATCCCGGCGCCTATCGGCCAGAGGGTGAGCTCGAGGAATGGGCGGCCCGCGATCCCATCGTCGTCTTGCGCGCGCAGCTCGAAGCGGAAGGCGTCGACGCGGGACGCCTCGACGAGCTCGAGCAGGAGCTGACGGAGCAGCTGGAGCGGATGCGCGAGGCCGGTCTCGCGGCGCCGTTCCCGACCGAGCTGACGGCCCACGAGTTCAAGGACTGAGGCCGCGCGTGTCCCGCGAGCTGACGATGCCCAAGCTCTCGGACTCGATGGCCGAAGCCGTCATCGTCCGCTGGTTGAAGGCGCCGGGCGAATGGAGGCGCGGCTGCGCGACGTGAGCCCGCGGCGACGCCAGCGTCCGGCGATGGAGCAGGCGCGCAGCGTCCCAACGCGACACCGGTGGCAAGGCGCACCGCCGTCGAGCTAGGCGTCTCGCTCCACGGCATCGTCGGCACGGGTCCCTCCGGCCGGATCACGCGCGAGGACGTGCAAAAGGCTGCAGCCGAAACGGGAGCGCGGCTGCGGCAGCCTGCAGGCGGGAAGGGCGAGACGCGTGTGCTCGAGCTGACGGCGACGCAGGCGACGATCGCGCGCCGGATGGTCGAGTCGGCGACCACCATCCCGTTCTTCACGGTCTCGACGGACGTCGACATGTCGTTGATCGCGACGTTGCGGCACGGTGCGCGCGACGAGCGTGACGCGGTCCCGTCGATCAATGACTTTGTGGTCAAGGCTGCCGCCGAGACCCTGCGGCAGTTTCCGCGCTTCAACGCGTCGTACGTCGACGGCGGCAAGGTCGAGTGTTACTCACGCATCAACGTCGGCATCGCCGTGGCGACGGACGACGCGTTGCTCGTCCCAGTCGTATCCGACGCCGACCAGAAGTCTCTGGCCGAGATTGCCGCGGATACACGGCGTCTGGCCGAGGCGGCGCGACGGCGCGCGCTCCAGCCCGAAGATCTCCGCGACGGCACGTTCACCGTCTCGAACCTCGGCATGTTCGGCGTCCGTTCGTTCACCGCGCTCATTGACCCGCCGCAGGTGGCGATCCTCGCGGTCGGCGGCCAGCGGCGCGCGCCCGTCGAAGCCGAGGGCGGCGGCGTGACTTTCCGCGACGTCATGACCGTCACGCTCACCTGCGATCACCGTGTCGTCTACGGAGCGGACGGTGCGCAATTCCTGTCCCGCCTACGCGAGCTGCTGGAGCGGCCGCTCGCACTCGCCTTGTGAGCAGAGGAGGTCGCTGACGTGCCGACGCTCGCCTTTCGCACCGCGATCGTCTTTGACACGCCCATCTCCGAGCTCGCGCTCGCCGGCGCGGCGTTCGGGTCCGCGGTCACGGGGCTTCGCCCGGTGATCGAGATCATGTTCGGCGACTTCCTCACGCTCGCGATGGACAGCCTCGTCAACCAGTCGACGAAGTACTGGTTCCTGACGCAGGAGCAAGTGAGCGTGCCGCTCGTGATCCGCTCTGTGGTCGGCGCGGGAGGACGCTTCGGTGCCATCCACTCGCAGATGCCCGCGTCGTGGTTCATGGGCATGCCCGGCCTCAAGATCGCGTGTCCCTCGACGCCCGCAGACGCGAAGGCCCTGCTGAAGGCCGCGATTCGCGACGACAACCCGGTGCTCTTCTTCGAGCACAAACGGCTGTACACGCTCGAGGGCGAAGTGAACGGCGCGCCGGGACGGCTCGGAGAAGCAGCGGTGATTCGCGAGGGGAGTGACATCACGCTCGTCACGGCGATGAAGAGCGTCCACGACAGCCTCGAGGCAGCGGAGGTCCTCGAGCAGGATCGCGTGTCGGTCGAGGTGATCGACCTGCGGACGCTGCGCCCGCTCGACGTCGACACCGTTTTCGCGTCGGTCCGGAAGACCAACCGCGTCGTGGTTGTCGAGGAAGGTCCGCTCACGGGTGGTTGGGCAGGCGAGGTTCTCGCCTGTGTGACAGAACAGGCGCTCGGCTACCTCGACGACGCGTGGCGCATAGCGACCCCGAACACGCCGATTCCGTACAGCCCGCCGCTCGAGGACGCCCACCTGCCGGGGCCGGAGCGGATCGCGGCCGAGATCCGGCGCCGACTGCGGTAGAGCTTGGCGGCGACGCGCGATACGGTCTCTCGATGAGCGACCCTGCGCCGACCTCTGGACCCCTCGACCGCGGCCTCGAGACCTCGAAGGTCGGCAGTCGCCTCCGCGCGGAGCGAGAGCGTCTCGGAATCAGCCTCCGCGAGCTTGCGCGTCGCGTCGGAGTCTCCCCGAGTCTCGTCTCGCAGATCGAGCTCGACCGCGTGAACCCGTCGGTCGGCACCCTCTACGCGCTCGTGACCGAGCTCGGCATGACGATGAGCGACGTCTTCGGCGACTCACGACCCGGGGAACGCGGCGTCCGCCAGCTGCGCGGTGGCGACGGCTTGGCCGAGAGGCCGGAAAGCCGCCGAGTGATCAACCTTGCGTCCGGCGTGCGGTGGGAGCGACTGACGCCCCACAGCGATCCCGAGGTCGAGTTTCTCTACGTCGTGTATCCCGTCGGGGCCGCGTCGTGCCCTGACGACGCGCTGATGACGCACGGCGGCAAGGAATACGGCTACGTCAGCAGCGGCACTCTGGGCGTCCGGGTCGGCTTCGAGGAGTACGAGCTCGGACCCGGCGGTTCGATCGCGTTCGACTCGTCGTCGCCGCACCGACTTTGGGCGATCGGCGACGAGCCCGTTCATGCGATCTGGGTGGTGATCGGCAGGGAGGCGGATCCGCGCGCAGGAACGGCTCCGCCGGCGCCGGACGCCGGCGAGTAGTCCCGCTCAGGCCGCCGGCGTTTCCCCTTGCCGCGTTCGTAAGCGGCCGACGCCTTGCCAGCCAGAGCGGAAGCGCGCCACCAGCTCGGGGGCCTGGTAGAGCACGAGGGCCACCAAGATCAGCACGCCGATCGTCATCTGCGCGTACTCCGTCGGCTGCTGGAAGAGCGGCAGGACGTTGCCGATCTCCGTGAGGAAGAGCGCCGCCAGCAGCGTCCCTACGAAGGATCCTTTTCCGCCCGCGAGGCTGGCTCCGCCGAGGACGGCCGCGGCGATGCTTTCGAGCGCGTAGTTGCCGATGATCGGTGAGCCGATCTGGACCTGGGCCGCCGAGTAGAACGCGGCGACCGCCGCCATCAGAGAACACACGACGAATGCGAGAAACACAGTGCGTCCTGTACGCATCCCGAGCCGGCGCGACGACGTTTCGTCGAGGCCCACGGCCCGGATCGTGAGGCCCGCGCGCGTCCGGTAGAGCGAGAGGTCGGCGAGCACGGCGAGGACGACCACGCCGATGAAGGCGACCGGAACGAAACCGCCGACGCTGGTGTTCAAGGCCTCGACGACGTCGCTGTTGATGAAGCCCTCGGGATGATCTCGCAGCAGGAGCGATGCGCCCTGGAGGATGCTGAGGGTGCCGAGCGTGGCGATGATCGACGGGAGCTGGAGAAGGCGGATGAGCGTCGCGTTGAAGACGCCGGTGGCCAGGCCGACGCCCACGAGCGCGAGGGCGCCCGCGAGCAACACCGGCCAGGACGACCCCGGCTGCAGCGTGAAGGAGGCCGTCACGACGCACATCGTCATCAGCGCCGCGACCGAGACGTCGAAGCCGCCGACGAGAAGCGCGTTCGTTTGGCCGATGGCAACGAGCGCGAGCGGCAGTGCCGTGAGGAGGAGGTTGCCGAGGTTGTACTTGGTGAGGAACGCCTCCTGGTGCACGGCCGCGTACGCGCCGAGCGCGACGATCAGGGTGGTCATCAACACCAGCGGCATCCAGCCGCGGAACCGCCTGGTCATGCCGGCCGACCTTCGCTTGCGCTGTCACGCCGTTCCCGCCCGACCCCGGAGCCGACGATCGCTTCGACGATCCGCCGTTCTCCAAGTTCCTCGCCGCGGATCTCCTCGACGATCCTCCCGCGCGACATTACGACGACGCGATCGCAGAGGCCCGCAAGTTCGAGCGGATCGCTCGACTTGATGATGATCGCGACACCTTCGTTCGCCTTCGCGCGCAGTGCCTCGTAGATGTCGAAGCGTGCGCCGACGTCGACGCCCTGCGTTGGTTCGTCGGCGAGGATGACTTTGACCTCTCCGCGGAGGAAGGGCCGCGTCAGCGAGACCTTCTGCTGGTTGCCGCCGGAAAGAGACTGCACCGGCTGCTCGACCGACGCCATCCGGATACGCAGGCGGCGGACGAGACCGTCGATGGTGCGCCGCTCACGCCGCCGGCGGACGACGCCCAGGCGTCCGAGCCGGCGCAGAACCTGGATCGTCGTGTTGGCGCGGACGCTCAGTACCGGGAAGAGCGACTCCCGAGCGCGGTCGCCGCTGAGCAACACGACTCCCGCGCGGAGTGCGGCGACCGGCGACTTCGTGTCGAGCGCGTCGCCGTTGCAGGAGGCTCTTCCCGTCGGGCGCTCGACACCCGCGAGCGCACGGAGGAATTGCACCTGGCCGTTGCCCTCGGCGCCCGCGATCCCGAGGATCTCGCCCTTGTCGACCTTAAGATCGATGGGGCCGAAACGCTCTCCTCGAAGCCCTGAGACGTCGAGGAGCACCTCGGAAGGGCGTCTGTCGTGGTCCCGATCGGGAAAGGCGAGTTGGAGCGGTCGTCCGATCATGAGGGCGACGAGCGCTTTCTCTGACATGTCGGCGGCTTCGTATGTGCCCTGGCTCACGCCGTCGCGAAGGACAGTGACGCGGTCGGCGATCCCGAGCACTTCGGGTAGTCGGTGGCTGACGTAGACGATGCCGACGCCTGCCCTACTTCGCTCGAGCACAAGCGCGTGCAACTGCGCGACCTCCTCGGGGCCCAGTGCAGTCGTCGGCTCGTCGAGGAGCAGCACCTTCGGCCTGGCGAGCAGTGCTTTGACGACCTCGAGGAACTGCCGCTGTGCCAGCGACAGCGTCCCGACGACCGCCGTGACGGGGACGTCGAGCTTGAACTCCGCCAGCCTCGCCGCCGCCCACTTGTCCATGTGCCCGTGATCCGGTTGCACCTTCCGGGCCACGGCGAGGTAGAGGTTCTCCGCGACCGACAGTTCGAGGACGTGGGAGTAGGTCTGATACGCGATGCCGAGTCCGAATCTCCGGGCTTCGGCGGGAGAGCCGCGCCGCCGCCGGCGACCGCCTATCTCGACGGCACCTTCGTCTGGAGCGAGGAAGCCGCTGGCGATGCCGAGCAATGTCGACTTCCCGGACCCGTTCTCCCCGACGAGTGCGTGAATCTCACCGGCGCGGCAGTCCAGGCTGACGTCGCGGAGCGCCTGCACGGCTCCGAACGCCTTGGACACGCCGTGCAGGGACAGCACGCCGGGGCTCGCGGGCCCGGGACTCGACATCGTTCTTCTGACTCAGAACCTAGTGCTTCTCGTTGTTCCTCCTAGGGGTACATCCGCTTGAGCAGCTTGAGCGGCACGAGCGAGGTTGCGGAGGCCTCCTGCGGATAACCCTTGACGCAGGAATTGCGCTTGGCCTGGTTCTGCAGCTCGATCGGGAACACGATCTGCGGCGGGATCTTCGCGCCCTTGAGCTTCATCATCGCGGCCGTGAAGGCGACGCGGATCTGCGAGTTTCCTGCGGTGTAGTAGTAGACCTTGAGCTTCGGGTTGTGAAGCCTCTGGGCGGCGCAGCCCATGCCGACATCGTCCGTCCTCAGCGTCAGCACGGCATTGAACGGCTTGCCCGCGGCTTTGTATGCCGCGAACGCGCCCTGAGCCATGCCGAGGCCGTACTCGTAGCTCCAGCCCTTGATGTTGGGATACCGCGCGAGGATCCCGGCGACGACCTCTTGGACCTTCGACGGGTCCCAGTTCGTCGCTTCGGTCGCGACCACCTTGATGTTCTTGTTGAGCGCCGGCCGCTCGCACTTCTGCCAACCGAGGGACAGAGGGTTCCCGGGGAAGCCGCCGAGGAACGCGATGTTGCCGGACTTTACGTCCCTGTTCATCACCCTCGCGTACGCCTTGCCGAGCCTGCATGTGTCTTCACCCACGACCGTCAGGTAGTCCTTGCCGGGCCCAGTGACGTAGCCCCAGGCGTAGGTTGCTACGGGGATGCCGGCCCTCGTCGCCTCCCTGAAGACGGGCAGCATCGCGTCGCCGAAGTCGGGATAGGTGACGATGACGTCGACGCCCTGCGAGATCGCTGCGCGGAAGTCGGTCAGGGCCTGCGCCGGATTCGAGTGGGCGCTGGTGTAGATGATCTTGCCGACCTGGCGATATGTCAGCGCCTGGAGGATGAACTCCATCTTCGAGATCTGGCGGTAGACGTTCTCGCCGAAGCCTTCGACGTAAGCGACGGTGAGCTTTCCTCCCGTTCCGGTGCTACAGCCGTTGTTCTTCCAGCACCTGAGTGCCAGATCCTGGTTGACCTTGTTGTCGCTGCGGCCGTAGGCGGCCAGCGCAATGTTTCGCGCCATCTGGTTCTTCGGCAGCAGCTTGGCGTTGAAGAGCGTCTTCTTGAGGATGGCGGGGTTCGCCTTGTACACCTCGCCGAACGCGCTTCTGGCGGCGGGTTGCGGCTTCACCGCGACTGCGTCCGGCTTGTTCCCGGTGCCGCCACGACCGGCCGCGACGAGCACGAGCGTCGCCGCGAGCAGCACCAGCACCGGCAGCAGCCGCCGCATGCGTCTCACTTCGGGCCCCTTTCGTACGTGCATCTTGTCTCCTTTCCCTGTCTCAGTTCCTGCTTTCCTCGATCCCTCGGCGGTCGCGTGCCGCCGCCTCTGGTGGTCGCAGCACACGGCCCAGGAGCGACGCGACTCGGTCGCCGGAGACGAGCATCCCGACGATGATCGCTCCGCCGAAGACGACGAACTGCATCGCCGTCGACAGGCCGAGGATGCGCAGCATCTGCGTCAAGAGCGTCAGCGCGAGCGCTGCCACCCAGGTCGACGTTGCGCTCGCCAGCCCGCCCGAAAGCGACGCGCCGGCAATGACGACTGCGGCGATCGGCGCAAGTAGGTACGCGGCGCCGAAGCTCGGGTCGATGCTGATGCGTACGCCCGCGAGGAGCACCGCCGCAAGCGCGTAGAGCGTCCCCGCCGCGGTGTACGCGAAGACAACGTGCGTCCGGACGTGCACACCGGCCATCCATGCGGCTCTCGGGTTCGCGCCCACCGCTTGAAAACGCCGACCGGCGGCTGTGTACCGAAGCGCGAGGGCGACGGCGATCGTGAGCGCAGCTCCCGTCCAGAAGACGGAGCTGACCCCGACAGGCTTGTCCGCTGCCCAGGACGAGAGCGCTCGCGGGACGTTCTCCCCGCTCGCGACCTCACGCGAGTACTTCAGTCCCCAGGCGAGCACGACCTGTCCCACTGCGAGCGTGACGATCAGCGGGTTGAGCTTCAGGATCCCCACGAAGAAGCCGTTGACAAGACCGGCGAGGGCTCCGACGCCGACGCACGCGAGGATCGCGACGGCGAGCTTGTCGTTCGACGCCGCGCCGACGCCGGCGATCAGGTTTCCGCCGAGGAACATCACGCCCGGGGTGGAGAGGTCGATCCCGGCGTGCATGATCACGAGCATCTGGCCGAGCGCCGCGACGGCCAGGATCGTCATGTACGGCAGGACGAAGGCCCACGATGTGCTCTGCAGTGCATTCGGCGCGATGAAGGCGGCAACGGCCGCGAGGGCTCCTGTGGCAAGCCAGACCGGCAGGAAACGGGATGCGACGAGGGCATTCGCGACGAGGGGGGCGTAGCGCCCCGCGTCCGCGGTAGCGGCAAGGCCGTTGGTACGACTGGGGGCGCCCACGGATCGCCCTATCCGGAGCGGCACGACGGTGAAGGGCTAGCCGCAACCAGACGTCCATTCTGAGCACGTGCGGCGAGAAGTGTCAACTATGGCCGAACGCTTGGCCGTGGAAAGCCCGGTTCGTGCACCCCGGCTTAACGAACTCTCTCGCGCGCCGCGACCGTCCGTCTCAGAATGTCCCCTCACCAGCCTTATCGGCGTTGACGCGTCGACTCGGAGGCGTTTATGCTCGCTGTACATGCGGCAGCGCGAGACAGGGTCTGCTGCCGGCGAAGGCGCTCACGCGCCGTCGCGACTATTCATGTCCGGCCAGCCAAGGAGAAAAGAGGCATGAGCTCGCAGCGGCTATTGATCCGCAACGGCTTCGTCGTCTCGATGGATCCCGATGTCGGCGACGTTCCATATGGCGACGTCCTCGTCGAAGACGGCAAGATCGCCGAGATCAGACGCGGTCTCGAGGCGTCCGAGGCGGAACAGATCGACGCGACCGGGATGATCGTGATGCCGGGATTCGTCGACACGCACCGGCACACGTGGCAGACGCCCGTCCGCGGCGTACTCCCGTGTTGCACGCTCGACCATTACTTCGCCGTCATGCTCGGCAGCGTCGGCGGCCATTACCGTCCGGAGGACGTCCACATCGGCAACTACGCCGGAGCGCTCGAGGCGCTCAATGGCGGCGTGACGACGTTGCTCGACTGGTCGCACATCAACAACACGCCCGATCACTCCGATGCGGCAATCCAGGGGCTGAAGGACGCAGGCATCCGCGCGATCTACGCGCACGGCGTGCCGACGGGCGGGGAGTGGTGGGCGTTTAGTGAGCTTGAGCACCCGGAGGACATCCGCCGGATCCGCGACACGTATTTCTCGTCCGACGACGGGCTGATCACGCTTGCGCTCGCGGCTCGTGCGCCGGGCAACTCGAACTTCGAGGTTGCGAAGCACGATTGGGAGCTCGCACGCGATCTCGCGATTCGCATCAGCGTGCACGTGGGCATGCGGCTCACCAGCATCCACGTGAACCACGTGAAGAACATGCACGACCTCGGACTGCTCGGCGACGACACGACGTACATCCACTGCACAGACTCGACCGACGAGGAGCTCGACCTAATCAAGGAAACCGGAGGGACCGCGTCGGTCGCCCCCTATGTCGAGATGCTGATGGGCCACGGCCCGCCGCCGACCGGCAAGCTGCTGCGGCGTGGCGTCCCCGTCTCGCTGAGTGTCGACGTGGTGTCCAGCGTCCCCGGCGAGATGTTCACGCAGATGCGCACGGCGCTCGTCCACGAGCGGATTGGTGCCTTTACCGACACGCCCGACGAAGCGTTCGAGCCGACGCTGACGCACAGGGACGTGCTCGAGTTCGCGACGATTGGAGGCGCACGAGCCTGCGCGCTGGAGGACAAAGTCGGGTCGCTCGCCCCCGGCAAGCAGGCGGACATCGTCCTGCTCAAGGTCAACGCCATCAACACGGCTCCGATGGTCGACACCGTCGGAACGATCGTTGTCTTCGCCGATACGTCGAACGTCGACTCGGTGTTCGTCGCCGGTCGAGCTGTGAAGCGAAGCGGTGAGCTCGTCGACGTGGATCTCGATGACATCTTCCGTAGGCTCGACGAGTCGCGGAACCACATCCTGTCCCGCGGCGAACTGCTCCCGGAGTGGGCTTCAGAACCGGTGGCCGCCGTCTAGTCATCTTCCTCCTCAGGCTCGCCCAGCTGCGTGCAGGCGAGCCTCCCTCCTCGAGGCCGAAAGGAGACGCGTAATGGCCAGTGGGACCGTCGTCGTCGTCGGCGGCACGCGCGGGCTCGGGCGCGAAGTCGCGCAGTTCTATGCCGGTCAGGGAAGAGACGTTGTCGTGACGGGGCGCGACGCCGCGGGCGCAGAGGACTGCGCCCGTGAAATCGGTGGGCCGACGCGCGGCGTCGGGCTGGACCTCACAGAGCCCCATAACATCGCTGGCGCTTTCGCCGGCGTCGGCAACGTCAAGTGCCTCGTCCTCGCGGCGATCGAGCGCGATGCGAACACTGTGCGCGAGTACGACATCAATGCCGCGATGCGGCTCGTGACGCTCAAGGTCGTCGGTTACACCGAGGTCGTCCACGCGCTGCTCTCGCACTTCGACGAAGAGGCAGCGGTCCTTATCTTCGGTGGCCTTGCGCGCGATCGCCCTTATCCAGGTTCGACGACGGTCACAACCGTCAACGGCGCTGTCACGGGTCTCGTGCGAACTCTGGTGATCGAGCTCGCGCCGACGCGGGTGAACGCTCTCCATCCCGCGATCGTCGGGGACAGCCCGCAGTGGCGCGACATGCCGCCCGAGCGCCTCGAAGCGCTTGTCCAGCGGACCCCGACCGGACGCCTCGTGACGATGGCAGAAGTCGTGGACGCTTCGCGCTTTCTGCTTGAAAACCGAGCGATCAACGGCATCAACCTTGCCGTCGACGGTGGCTGGCTCTGCATGTGACGGAGGCGAGTCGAGCGAGAATGTCCTCGCGCGCTTGGCTCGCACGCGGCCTGTGGAACTGCGAGGAGGGAGCCCTCGAGCTCTCACACCAGAGACTGCACTTCGTGACGAGGAGCGGTGACATTCGACTGGACCTCGATGTCGCAGAGTGCTCCATCTCGTTCCCAGTGGGGTCGGCGCGCACCGGCTTGAGAGTCCGAACGCCGTCTGCTGACTTCCGGTTCTGGTTCTCGAATCCCTACCTCGGTCTAGGTGCGCTTGGGGGCTTCGGGTCGGCGCGAGCAGTCGCGACCGAATGGCGTCAGGCGCTAGAGGAAATGGGCTGAATCGCCCTCGGCGGCCTTATCGTCCGCTTCCTGTCACAGGGTTCTCAACGACACATAGCCGCGACCGCCGCCGGTGTAGCTCTCGGTACGGCGGTCGGCTACAACATCGCGAACGTCGGGCCCGCCGCCGAGGTGGTGTCGCAGGGGTATGACGTTCGCCTCGGGACAGTCGGCTTCCTGACGACCGCACTCTTCGTCACACACCTCGCGATGCAGATCCCGGGCGGCAGGCTCGTCGACCAACGTGGGGCCCGAAAGCTCGGAATCATTGCGCTCGCTGTGATCGTGCTGGGGAACGCCCTCGGCCTGGTCATCGGGTCGTTCGCGATCGGGCTCGTCGCCCGACTCATCGCGGGAATCGGGACAGGCGTCGGATTCGTCGCGGGAAGCGATTACGTCCGCGCGACCGTTGGATCTGCGAGCGCGCAGGGCATCTACGGCGCCGCCGGCGTCGGCGGGGGCGGCCTTGCGATTGCGGTCGTTCCGCTGACCACCCCGCTGCTCGACTGGCGGGCCCCGTATGTCACCGCGCTCGTCTGCGCTTGCGCTGTTCTGGTCTCTCTCCCTTTCGCCCCCCGCGACCGCAGGAGAGGTGAGCGTGGGGAGCCATCGGCTCGTGCGAGCACCGCCGAGATCGTGCGCGACCGGCGGCTGTACCCCCTGGCGGTCGCGCACACCGCGTCGTTCGGCCTGAGTGTCATCGCCGGGAATTGGGCCGTTTCGCTTCTTCAAAACGACGGCTACGGTCGTCGCCTCGCCGGCGCGGTCGCTGCGTTGACACTCCTCGGCGGCCTCGTAACTCGGCCGCTCGGCGGCCGCGCGCTCCAGCGCTGGCGCGAGCGCGCAGCATGGCTCATCGGCGCGAGTATGGTCGCCGGCGCCGGCGGCACGTTGCTCCTCCTGCTGGACATTCCGCTGTCGGCGCGAATCGCCGGCGCGGCTCTGCTCGGCCTCGCCGCCGGGATTCCGTTCGCCGCCTCCTTCACGGGAGCACAAGTGATTCGCCGCGATGGTCCCGGTGCAGCGATCGGCTTCATCAACAGCTGCGCGACGCTGCTGATTGCGCTCGGCACGCCATTGGTAGGCGTCACATTTTCAATGGCTGGGCACGGCCGCGCAGGCTTTGCCGCGATCGCTGTCCTCTGGGCATTCGCGGCTCTCGCAGTGCGGCCGTCGAAGCTCCCGGCGCTTCCGAGTAGCGCGTAACCGACGCGCCGTGAAACGACGGTCAGGGCCGTTCATCACCCAGGACGGCGATGCTGGAACATCGTCCGGTCTTGAGATTCTCGACCAGAAGGCTCCATAAAGGGCTCCATACCTTGCGGCAAGCCCCGGGTCGTGCCGCATAATCGCCGGCCGAAGACCAGAACATACGGAACTGGGAGTAGCGAAAATGCGTGTGTTGTTGTCGACGTGCGGGTCGCGCGGGGACGTCGAACCGATGGTGGGACTCGCGGTGCAGTTGCGGGCACTCGGCGCGGAGGTGCCGGTGTGCGCGCCGCCGGACCTCGCGGAGCTGCTTGCCCGTATCGGCGTGCCGCTGGCGCCGGTCGGCCAGCCGGTGCGCCCGCTCGTGGCCGGAGCGACGTCGCCCTCGGCGGCGGACGTGCCCGGACGGCGGGCGGGTTGGTCGCCGCGCAGTTCGACGCGGTCGCCGCGGCGGCCAAGGGATGTGATGCGCTGGTGGCAACCGGCGTGATGCCGGCCGGAGTGTGGCGATGACCGAGCATGCGGTGGTGATCGCCGGAGGTGGTCCGACGGGGCTGATGCTGGCGGGGGAGTTGGAGTTGGCGGGGGTGGACGTTGCCATTGTCGAGCGGCGCGCCAGCCAGGACCTTCCCGGCTCGCGCGCAGGCGGCCTGCACTCACGCACGATCGAGGTTCTCGATCAGCGCGGAATCGCTGATCGGTTCCTGTCGCAGGGGCAGGTGGCGCAGGTCGCGGCGTTCGCCGGGACCCCCTTGGACATCAGCGACTTTCCCACCCGACACCCCTACGGGCTGGGGCTGTGGCAGAACCAGATCGAGCGCATACTGGCCGACTGGGTCGACGAGCTTGAGGTGCCGATCTATCGCGAACGTGACGTGACGGGTTTCGCGCAGGACGACACCGGCGTGAACGTCGAGCTGTCCGACGGCCAGTCACTGCGGGCGGAGTATCTCGTCGGGTGCGACGGAGGACGCAGCCTAATCCGTAAAGCAGCCGGCATCGAGTTCCCGGGGTGGGATCCGACGACGAGCTCCCTGATCGCCGAGGTCGAGCTGGCCGAGAAGCCGGAGTGGGGGATCCACACCGACGACATCGGCGTCCATTCCTTCGGCAGGTTGGAGTACGAGATCCGCGACGGCGAGGTGGTCTACATGGACCGGGGCCCGGTGCGGGTCATGGTGACCGAAGAGCACGTCGGACCCACGACCGAACCCACCCTGCGCGATCTCAGCGAGGCACTCATCGCGGTCTACGGGACCGACTACGGGGTGCACAGTCCCACCTGGATCTCCAGGTTCACCGACACGACGCGGCAGGCTGCGGCCTACCGCGAACGACGGGTGCTGCTGGCCGGCGACGCCGCACACGTGCATAACCCGGTGGGTGGACAGGGCCTCAACACCGGTGTGCAGGATGCGGTGAATCTGGGATGGAAGCTGGCCCAGGTGGTCCACCGGACATCGCCAGACAGCCTCCTGGATACCTACCATGCCGAGCGCCACCCGGTCGCTGCCCGCGTGCTGCGCAACACGATGGCGCAAGTCGCACTTCGCCGCCCGGACGATCGCACGAAGGCCCTGCGCGACACCATGGCCGAGCTCCTCGGCATGAACGAGCCTCGCCGTCGATTCGCCGCGATGATGTCTGGTCTGGACATTCATTACGAACTCGGCGAGGGACACCCGCTGCTCGGACGCCGCATGCCCGATCTCGACCTGGTCACTGCCAACGGCCCACTGCGGGTCTTCACCCTGCTGCACGATGCCCAGCCGGCGCTACTCAACCTCGGTGAGCCCGGCGGCCTTGACATCACCCCATGGGCAGATCGGGTGCAGCTGATCGACGCCAAATACGTTGGTATTTGGGAGCTTCCGGCGCTTGGCGCGGTCACTGCTCCCACTGCCGTATTGATTCGGCCCGACGGATATGTTGCCTGGGTGGGAGACCGCACCCACCTGGGGCTCCCTGACGCGCTAACCACCTGGTTCGGACCGCCTGCTGCGGCGTAGCGCATTCTGTTAGGAGTTATGGACCTCACCAACGCTTCGGCGATCGTCACCGGCGGCGCTGGCGGCTTCGGGCCCAGATGGGCGCCAAGGTCGTGGTCGCGGATGTGTCCGATGAACAGGGCGAGGCGCTGGCCAGGGAGGTCGGCGCCGGCTCCCTCTACGTGCCGACCGATTGCATGGACGAAGACGCCATCGCCAAGGCGGTCAAGGCGACCGCCGCGTACCCGCGAGGACTCCAAATCTCGCCATCGCAGGCAACACAAAATCCCCATTTGCAGGTCTTTTTGCAGGGAGCCCCTGACGGACTCGGACCGTCGACCCCCTCCTTACCATGTATTTCTTGAGGCAACCGGTGGCAGCCGGTGGCAACGGATTTCGCTTGTTTTTGCGGTTTCGAGGGCCAGCCGATTTGCGGCTGATTGCCACGGGTTGCAACCACGGGGCTCCATAAGGGCTCCATCCGGGGCTCGGTCCAGGCGTCGTTCAACGACGCGTGCCTACGTAGTCGATGCGGGTCGGTTGGATATGGCCGGCGTCGATCGCCGTCTGCTCGTCGTCTTCGGTTGTGCCGGCAAGATCGGCAAAGAAATAGGGCCCGTGCGTAAGGAGCCGGTGCTCGAGCCGGTCGTCCAACAGGCGGACCAGCACATCGCCGGGATGCAGCCCTTCGCGCTCCGCCCAGCCGCGCACGTAGCTCGGCCACTCGTGGCCCGAGGCGAGCCATTCGTCCCGTCGGCGATGGAGCCAGCCGGCTTCGCCGTCTGGTCCGAGGCGTTCGAAGCACCACTCCGCTGTTTGCTGGTCGAACTTCTCCCAGCCCCACTCCACGACGACGAGCGCGCCACCGCTCCTGAGCGTGTTGGTGATGCGGTCGATCACCTGTGCTGGATCGGCGACGTGATGCAGTGAGGTGGAGGCGACGACGGCGTCGACCTGCCGAGGAAGCTCCGCGCGCTCGAACTCGATCCGCTGGTAGTGCGCGTCATCGGGTGCCCGCGGGTCGATGCCGACCGCGTCGTAACGATTGGCGCGCAGCATCGGCACGAACCCGCCGAGCGGGCCGCAGCCGACCTCGACCACTCGTGCCGGCGCAGCGGGCAGACGAGCGTGTACGACTGGCCACGTGGCGGTAAGCCATCGCTCGCC
>WNFU01006607.1_pt1 | contig 19255 bp, 19 predicted proteins | sample 5400121 | NCBI WGS metagenome assembly WNFU01 (sample SAMN13153360, study PRJNA577476) | soil metagenome | isolation source: 100 cm soil or saprolite under grassland replicate 1 | place: USA:California | collected 2016-06-15 | reverse complement strand
CGTCGGCGGACATCTGCCGCTGGCGGCTGGCGTGGCCTTCGCCGTGAAATATCGCGGCGGCGACCAAGTAGTCCTGTGCTTCTTCGGCGAGGGCGCGGTGCCCAGCGGCGCGTGCCACGAAACGCTGAACCTGGCCGCACTCTGGGGGCTGCCGGTGCTGTTTCTCTGCGAGAACAACCGCTATGGGATGGGCACGCCGGTCGAACGCGCGGTCGCGCTCTACTCCGACGTCGCCCAGAACGCCGCCGCTTATGGCATCGAAGCCGGCCAGGTCGACGGCATGGACGTGCTGGCCGTCCGCGACGCTGTCGGCAAAGCCGTAGAGCAGGTCCGCACCAGCCGGCGTCCGTATTTTCTGGAGGCGGTGACGTACCGGTTTCTCGGCCATTCGATGGCCGACCCCGCGCATGGGCATTATCGGACGAAGTCCGAGGTGGACGAAGCCAAGAAGCGGGACCCGCTCCTGCTGTTACGCACCCGGATGCTGAGTGAACGACTGGCGACCGAGGTGGACTTAAAGCGCATTGAGCAGGAAGTCGCGCAGGCCGTCCGCGAGGCGGTGGAGTTCGCCGATGCCAGTCCGGTGCCGCCCGTTACTGCGCTCGAGGACGACGTCTACGCCTAACGACGATATGCCCCCGGGAAGGGGCGCGTCTTGGCGTGCCTGGGGAGGGCGGGTGCCCCGGGAAAAGACTCCGTCTTGCGGAGTCGGGGCGGGCGGGTGCTAATGAAGGTGACATACCGGGAAGCGTTGAACCAGGCCCTGCGCGAGGAGATGCGGCGTGATGACCGGGTCTTTCTCATCGGGGAGGACGTCGCTTACTATCAGGGTGCCTTCAAGGTCAGCAAGGGGTTCCTGGAAGAATTCGGCTCGCGTCGCGTCGTGGACACGCCGATCACCGAGCTGGGCTTCACCGGCCTGGCCATCGGAGCGGCCATGGCGGGGCTGCGCCCGGTCGTCGAGATGATGACGTTCAACTTTGCTATCCTCGCGATGGACCAGATCATCAACAATGCGGCGAAGATCCGCTACATGTCCGGAGGACAGCTCAGCGTGCCGATCGTGATCCGGGGCCCGGGCTCGGCGGCGCACCAGTTGGCAGCCCAGCATTCGCAGAGCCTGGAAGCGTGGTTCTGCCACGTGCCTGGCTTGAAGGTGGTGGCGCCCGCAACGCCGCATGACGCCAAGGGGCTCATCAAGAGCGCGATCCGGGACGAGAACCCCGTCATCTTCATCGAGTCACAACTGCTGTATCCCATGCAGGGCGAAATCGGAGACGGCGACTACACGATCCCGCTCGGCGTCGCGGAGGTGAAGCGAGCGGGGACCGACGTGACGCTCATCGCCTATTCCAAAATGTTGCTGGTGGCGCTGGAAGCGGCCGAGAAGTTGGCACAGGAAGGCATCCAGGCGGAAGTGGTCGACCCGCGCACGCTGCGCCCGCTGGATCTGACGACCCTGGCCGCGTCGGCGAAGAAAACCGGCAAGGTCGTCATCGTCGAAGAGGGCTGGCCCTTTGCCGGGCTCGGCGCGCAGATCGCCGAGAGCCTGTATCGCCGGGTGTTCGATTACCTGGACGGCCCGATCGTCCGCGTCACCGGGCGGGACGCCCCGATGCCGTACGCGCGCAACCTCGAGGACGCCGCCATCCCGGACGCGGACCAGGTGGTGGCCGCGGCGCATCAGGTGCTGTACAGGACATAGCCTCATGGCCAGTCGCGTGATCATGCCCAAGCTGACGGACTCAATGGAGGAGGGCGTCGTCGTGAAATGGCGAAAGGCCCAAGGCGAGCGCGTCGAGAGCGGCGACGTGCTCGCGGAAATCGAGACCGACAAGGCGGTGATGGACCTCGAGGCGTTCGCGTCCGGCACGCTCCTCAAGATCCTGGTTCCTGAAGGGACGACCGTGCCGTCCGGCACCCTTATCGGTGTGATCGGAGAGTCTGATGAGGACATTCGGGACATCCTTGCCGGTGGTCAGCCTTCGGCGGCCCGCCCCAGCGCGCCGCGCCCGTCACCTGCTGCCGTCGCATCGCCTGAGGAGGACAAGCTGGCATCCCCGCGTGTCCGCACGCTGGCCCGCGAGCGCGGGATCGATCTGAAAACCGTGAAAGGGAGTGGCCCCGGCGGGCGAATCGTCGAGCGGGACCTCGAACCCTTCCTGCCCAAGAAGGAACAACCCACAGTGCGGGAGATCCCCCTGACGCAAATGCGCAAGGCCATTGTCCGGATGACCACGCAAAGCAAGGCACCGGTGCCGCACTTCTATGTGACCATCGAGGCGGACATGGCCGAGGGGCTCCGGGTGATTGAGGAGTCGAAGAAGGCCGCGGCGTCGTCCCCGATCTCGATCAACCATTTGCTCATCGCCGCCGCGGCGCGGGCCCTGCGGCAGCACCCGGGCCTCAATGCGTCCTTCGCGGGCGAGACCATTCGGATCTTCTCCAGCATTGACATCGGGATCGCCGTGGCGCTCGAGGAGGGGTTGATCGTGCCGGTTCTGCGCGACTGCGGAAGCAAGACCCTCACGCAGATCGCTGAGGCGGAGCGGGCGCTTGTGGCCCGGGCACGGAGCCGCGATCTGTCGCCGGAGGAGTACACGGGCGCGACGTTCCTGATTTCCAATCTGGGCAAGTTCGATGTGGAGAGCTTCAGCGCGGTGATCCTGCCGCCCGCGGCTACGGCACTCGCAGTGGGCTCCGTGCGGGAGGTGCCCGTCGTCCGGGACGGCCGCGTCGAGGTGGGCCATCGGATGATGCTCACGTTATCGTGTGATCACCGCGTGATTGACGGGGCGGTGGCCGCGCAGTTCCTCCAGACATTCAAACAGGCGCTGGAGCGGGCGAGGGACTTATGAGCCGGCCCCTTCCCATGGTCCAGGAACCGAAGCCGCGCCTGCCGGCATGGTTCAAGGTGGAACTGCGCCAGGGGCCGGACTATCAGGAGATCCGGCGGCTCACCCAGGAACTGAACCTCCACACGATCTGCGAAGAGGCGCGGTGCCCGAACGTCTGGGAGTGCTGGAACAACCGGACGGCCACGTTCCTGATCCTCGGCGACATCTGCACGCGCCGGTGCCACTACTGCGCAGTGACCACCGGCCGGCCCCTGCCGCTGGATGAAGCGGAGCCCGCACGGGTGGCGGCGGCGGTGAAGAGGCTCGGACTCCGCCATGCCGTGATCACGTCGGTCAACCGCGATGAGCTGCCCGACGGCGGCGCGCGGATCTTCGCCGAGACGATCCGGGCCATCCGGCGGGAACTGCCGACCTGCACGATCGAGGTCCTCATTCCGGATTTACTCGGCGACCTCGCCGCATTGGAGACGGTCCTGGCGGTAAAGCCTGACATCCTCAACCACAACATCGAGACTGTCCCGCGCCTGTTCCCGTCGGTCCGGCCTCAAGGGAAGTACCAGCGGTCGATCGCGATGCTCGAGGCGGCGGCCAGCCGCGGGGCCGCCACCAAGTCCGGGCTCATGGTCGGTCTGGGCGAAACAGTGGAAGAGGTGCGCACGGTCATGCGGGAGCTCCGCGCGGCCGGCTGCGTGATCCTCTCGATTGGACAGTACCTGCAACCAACGAAGGCCCACTGGCCGGTCATGCGCTTCTACCCGCCGGAGGAGTTCCGGCGGCTCAAGGCGGAAGGGCTGGCGCTGGGCTTCCGCCATGTGGAGTCCGGGCCCTTGGTGCGTAGTTCCTACCACGCCGAACAGCAAGCCACTGGCGCGAATTGACTCTCTCTCCGCCCCCTCCCTATAATGCGCTGGTTTCCGTGGCCCCCGTCTGCGAGTGGCTATGGCACTGTTCTCCAAGGGGATTCTGGCGCAACGACTGAGCGGGCTGACGGCCCGGGTCCGGCATGCCTTTGCGGTGGAACCGGAAGGTCAGCCGCTCTCCCCCGAAGATGTGGCCCTGCTCGAGCGGGTCGCGGCGACCGTCGTGGAGCGCGGGATGGCGACGCCGGCCATCCTGTTTCTCGAGTCGGTCGGACCGATGAGTTTCCTCGGCAGCCAGGCCCTGCACTTCTTCACTCCGATCCTCGAAGTGATCATCCCCCAGCGTGACGTGGAGCGCGTCGCCCAACTGCTCGAGCGGCGCGATACCCTCTCGCGACTGACGGTCCTGATCGAGCGACGCACGGCGACACGCCCATGACCGCAGACCCGCGTCGCCCGCTCCGCACGATCGTCGCGACGGACTGCGGCAGCACGACGACCAAGGCCATTCTGATCGAGAGGGTGGGGGACGAGTACCGGCAGACCTACCGGGGGGAGGCGCCCACCACCGTGGAAGCGCCCTTCGAGGACGTTACCCGCGGGGTCCTCAACGCGATCGCGGAGATCGAGGAACTCTCCGGCCGCAAGATTCTCGACGGCGAAAAGATCATCACACCGAGCGGGGCGAGCGGCGATCCGAAGGTCGGCGTGGACATCTACATCTCCACGAGCAGCGCCGGGGGCGGGCTCCAGATGATGGTGGCCGGGGTCGTGCAGAGCATGACGGCCGAGAGCGCCCAGCGGTGCGCCCTCGGGGCCGGGGCGATCGTGATGGACGTGCTGGCCTCGAACGACGGGCGCCTGCCGCACGAGAAGATCGAACGTATCCGCTCGCTGCGCCCGGACATGATCCTGCTCTCCGGCGGGACGGACGGCGGCACCGTGACGCACGTGGTGGAGATGGCGGAATACATCGCGGCCGCCGAGCCCCGTCCGCGGCTCGGCATGAGCTACAACCTCCCGCTGATCTACGCCGGCAACAAGGACGCCCGTGCGCGCGTCAGCGAGATCCTCGGCAAGAAGACCGCGCTGACCATCACCGACAACTTACGGCCCGTGTTGGAGAAAGAGAACCTCGGGCCCGCCCGCGCGAAGATCCACGACCTGTTCCTGGAGCACGTCATGGCGCAGGCCCCGGGCTACAAGAAGCTCATCTCCTGGGCCGGCGCGCCGATCATGCCGACCCCGGCGGCGGTAGGGCTCATCATGGAGACCATCGCCAAAAAGCAGGGGATCAGCCTGATCGGCGTGGACATCGGCGGGGCGACCACCGACGTGTTCTCGGTATTTCACGGCATCTTCAACCGGACCGTTTCGGCCAATCTGGGCATGAGCTACAGCATCTCGAACGTGCTGGCCGAGGCGACGCTCGACAACATCATGCGCTGGGTGCCGTTCTCGATCGACGAGCAGGACTTGCGCAACCGGATCAAAAACAAGATGATCCGCCCGACGACGGTCCCGCAGACCCTGGACGAGCTCCAGATCGAGCAGGCCATCGCGCGCGAGGCCCTGCGCCTGGCCCTCATTCACCACAAGTCCCTGGCGACAGGCCTGAAGGGGGTCCAGCAGGAGCGCTCCATTTCCGATGTGTTCGAGCAGACGGCGTCGGGGGGGACGCTCGTGGACATGCTGCAGCTCGATCTGATTGTCGGCAGCGGGGGTATCCTCTCCCATGCCCCGCGCCGGGTGCAGTCCCTGCTGATGATGGTCGACGCTTACGAGCCGCTCGGGTTCACTGAGCTGGCCGTGGACAGCATCTTCATGATGCCGCATCTGGGGGTGCTCTCCACCGTCAACGAGCAGGCTGCGACCGACGTGTTCGTTCGGGATTGCCTGATCCACCTGGGCACGTGCGTGGCGCCGATCGGGCAAGGCGCCTGGGGGGCGCGCTGCGCGGACTATACCATCACGTTTCCGAGCGGACGAGAGCTGGTGAAAGGAACCCTGACCTTCGGGGAGGTCCGGCTGTTTCCCCTCGCGGTCGGGGAAGCGGCCACGGTCGCCATGACCCCGGCCCGGTCCGTGGACCTGGGGGCGGGCAAGGGCGTGCCGGTCGAGCGGCGCGCCCGGGGGGGCGTCGTCGGTGTGGTGCTGGACGGGCGCGGGCGGCCGCTGCAGTTGCCCACGCAGGCGGAGGAGCGGGTGCGTGCCTTGAAGCACTGGCACGCCGCGCTGAACCTCTATCCAAAGTGACGGGTGACACGTGACAGGCTATGAAAAGATCATCTGAGAGTATTGGCTTTGCGGGTTTTGCGCGTCACTCGTCACGCGTCACGCATCACGGTCTTTGAGATGGCACACACCTACACACCGGGTCTCACCGTCACGCCGCGAACCGTCGTCTCCAAGAAGCGGATCCTGCCGCTGTCTGGCACGGTCCGCGTCGAGGCCGGCGATGCCGTCACCTCGGCGACGGTTGTGGCTCGCGCGGAGTTGCCCGGCAAAGTCCATGTGGTGAATCTCGTCAATCAGCTCGGCATCCTGCCTGAAGACCTGCCCGATTACATGGTGACGCGGGAGGGAGATCGGATCCAGCAAGGCGACGTCCTGGCGGAGACCAAACCCTTCCTCAAGTGGTTCAAGACGCAGGTGCGCTCTCCCATCACCGGGACCGTGGAGACCATTTCAACGGCGACAGGGCAGGTCATCCTGCGGGAGCTGCCGCGGCCGGTGGAGCTCTTCGCCTATCTCGACGGCACGGTTGCGGAGGTGCTGCCGGGCCAAGGGGTGCGGGTGGAGACGACGTGCGCCTTCATCCAAGGAATCTTCGGGATCGGCGGTGAGACCTGGGGGACCCTGGCCATGGGGGTCGCTTCGCCGGAAGAGGATGTGACGGCCGCGCACTTCACGGCTGCCCATGCGGGCAAGATCGTGGTGGGGGGCGCCTTTGTCGGGGCCGAGGCCCTCGCGCGGGCCAGAGCCGTCGGCGTCAAGGGAATCGTCGTCGGCGGGATGCACGACAAGGACCTGCGGGCGCTCCTGGGTTACGACCTCGGCGTGGCCATCACCGGAACGGAAACCGTCGGCTTTACCCTGGTCCTGACCGAGGGGTTCGGGCGCATCCCGATGGCCCGCCGGACCTTCGAGTTGCTGCGGAAGCTGGACGGACGCAAGGCGTCCATCTCCGGCGCAACGCAGATCCGTGCGGGGGTCATCCGTCCGGAAATCATCGTGCCGCTGGCTCCCGGCGAACAGATCCAGGGCATCGAAGCCGGCCAATGGGGAGAGGCGAGGGGTGGGATCAAGGTCGGCGATCCGGTGCGCGTAATCCGGGCCCCCTTCTTCGGGCGGATCGGCCAGGTCGTGGGCTTGCCGTCTGACTTGCAGATGATTCCCACGGAAAGCCGCGTCCGTGTGATGGAGGTCCAGTTCACCGACGGCTCGCGGGCGGTGATCCCGCGGGCGAACATCGAAGTGATCGAGGGCTGAGGAGGAAGGGGGATAGCATTTTCCTCGTTGCTGTGCTCTCATATGCGCCCACGAAAGCGCGAGAGAGGGCTTTTCGTCAGGCTTGGTTGACATTCGCGTGAGGGGGTGGCGATGAAAAAAACGCTTGTGCTGACGTCTTTATTGCTCGTTCTTGTCGTCATGGGGCTCTACCCTTCGTCGGTAGAGGCCAACCCGGAGCTCGTTGAGACCGGGCGGCTGCTGGCGATCCTGCTCGATTCAGGCCGCGTGACGGTCGGATCGGTCCAGGCCCTCATCAACGATCCCAATAAGGGCGACAAGGGCTTCACAGCGGAGGTCTTCGGGCAGAAGCTCTTAGCAAAATTCAAGGAACGGTCCGGTGTCGATCTGCGGGATCTCCAGAACGAGAATGTACCGCCGATGGCGAAGAAGCTCCTGCCGATGCTCGTCGAGGCAAGCAAGAAGACCGTCGCCACGTATCAGCCTATCATCAACAAACAGGGGATGGGGTTCAAGAATTTTATCCCGGCCACTTTTGGCACTCATGCGGCGGCGATCTTCACCGCCAAGACCGGTTTCTATTTGAAACAGACCACCTTTGACGAGTTGCTGAGGAATCCGAAGAACAAGGCTGATGAGTTTGAAGCGGCGACCTTGAAAAAGTTTGCCGAGCCCGTCTATCCACGCGTAGGCGAGCGGGTCATCAGCGCGACCGTGGATGGCGGGAAGGCTGTCAGAATAATGCTGCCGCTGTTTTACGGCAAGGGATGTCTCGCATGTCATGGAGAGCCGAAGGGCGAGCGAGACATCTCCGGCTATATCAAGGAGGGGAGTAAGGAAGGGGACCTTGGTGGAGCTATCAGCGTCAAGTTGGCGTTGAAATGAACCAAAGGGGGTGGCTATGAGCAGAGCGAGAACGATCGTAATCGCCTTGGTGACGGTTTTCCTGGGGGACGATCTTCTCCAGCCACCGAAAGCTCGTGCTAATTCTGAGGTGGTTGAGACTGGGCGGCTGCTGGCGATCCTGCTGGACGCGGGGCGGGTGACCATCGGGGCGAACCAGTCCTTGATCAACGATCCTGAAAGGGGGGATAAGAACTTTCCCCCCGAGGTGTTCGAAAAACAGTTGATCGCCAAGTTCAAGGAGCGGGCGAACGTGGACCTCGTCAACCTGAAGACCGAAAAGGTGCCGGAGCTGGCCAAGAAGCTCCTGCCCGCGCTCGTGGATGCGGAAAAGCAGGTGGTGACGGATTACCAGATCGTGATCAACAAACAGGGTGTGGGCTTCAAAGGCTTCATTCCCGCCACCTTCGGCACCCAAGCGGCGGCCAAGTTCCGTACCAAGACCGGCTGCCCGACCGCTCCTACCTGCGTCTATCTTAAGCAGACCATGAATCCTCCGCGGAACCCCAAGAATACGCCGGATGAGTTCGAGGCGAGAGTCCTCAAGGCGTTCGCGGATACGTCCTATCCCCGCCAGGGCGAGAAGATCGTCAGCGACACCGTGGATGGCGGCAAGGCCATCCGGGTCATGCTGCCGCTGTTCTACCTCAAGGGTTGTCTTCCGTGTCACGGGGAGCCGAAGGGGGAGAAGGACATCTCCGGCTACATGAAGGAGGGAGCGAAGGAAGGGGATCTCGGTGGGGCCATCAGCGTTAAAATACAGTTAAAGTGATTCTCGCCCCCTTGCTCCTGTTCCTACTGCTGCTCCTGGGAGCACCGGCACTGGCGGCTACCCCTGCGCCGGAAGGCTTTCGGGCCCTGGATACCCCGAACGATGCCGGCAGAAGCCTGAGTCTTGTCTGGAAAGCCTCCCCCGCCGACCGTGCTGACCGGATCGTCCAGGTCTGGATGGCGGAGGGCGCTGCCGCCCCGTTCAAGAAAGTCGCAGAGTTCCCTTCCAACACGCGCTACGTGAAACCGGGGGACTTCCCATGGTGGGCCCAGCCGGCCGCCAAGGGCGACCACTATGTGAAGCTCGTCTCCTCCCAGGCCTTTCCGATCGAAAACGGCAAGCCCTATTTCGTGAAGCTCCGCGTGCGGGAGGGCGTGCAGGAAGTCTGGTCGGAGGTGGCCGAGGCGACGGCCGCTCCCAACATCTTCAACACGGCCCAGGCAAACAACCTCGTGTTCGTCGTGGCGTTCACGGGCGTCCTGCTGGCGAGCATTGCGGCGGCGCGGCGGAACCCCCACGTCCACTTGCGTCGCATCGCCGGCCTGGACGCGGTCGAGGAGGCGATCGGCCGCTCGACGGAAATGGGCCGCCCGATCCTCTACCTCACAGGTTCCGGCGGGATGGACGAAGTCTCCACCATCGCGGCCACCGTCATCCTCGGTGAGGTGGCCAAGAAGGTCGCGCACTACGATACGAGCTTGAAGGTCCCGCACCGCGATCCGATCGTCATGGCGGTCTGCCAGGAGATCGTCAAGGAGGCATATGTCGCAGCCGGCCGGCCTGACGCCTACAAGGACGACTCGAACTTTTTCATCACGAGCGACCAGTTCAGCTACACGGCGGCCGTGGATGGGATCATGCTGCGGGAGAAGCCGGCCGCGAACTTTTTCATGGGCTCCTATTTCGCGGAGTCCCTGCTGTTGACCGAAACCGGCGCCAGCACCGGGGCGATCCAGATCGCCGGCACCGATTCGGATCACCAACTCCCGTTCTTCGTGACCACCTGCGACTACACGTTGATCGGCGAGGAGCTCTACGCGGCCAGCGCCTACCTCTCACGCGAGCCGGTTCTGGTCGGGACACTGCGCGGCCAGGACATCGGCAAGGCCTTGATCATGGGCGCGCTCATCCTCGGCACCTGCCTGGCGACGCTCGGCGTGCTCTTGGACACAGACGGGTTCAGCTACCTGCTGGACCTGTTCAAAGACTTCAAGTGATTTTCCTCAAGCGCCAACTCCCGCTGGCCGTCACCTTCGTGATGGGCGTGGCGTTCGCCATCCAGTACTACATTCCCCATCCTGTCTCCGAGGAGGCCATCACCAACGTCTCCAAATGGATGCAGATCATTTCGGGGTTCGCGCTGGCGCTGGGGCTGGCCAGCATCTTTCACGTCCATGCCGTCAAGATCAAGCGGCAGGTGCCCGGCTGGGGCTACAGCATCGTGCTCTACGCCGCGATGCTCGCCACCATCACCGTCGGGTTCTGGAGCAAGGGGGAGACCAGGGCGGACGGTGCGCAGACCGCCTTGGGCTGGCTCTATGACTACTCGATGGTCCCGTTGCAGGGGACCATGTTCTCGATCCTGGCGTTCTTCATAGCCTCAGCGGCCTACCGCGCCTTCCGGGCGCGCTCCCGGGAGGCGTCTGTGCTGCTCGTGGCCGCCGTGCTGGTCATGATGGGACGCGTCCCCTTAGGCCAGTTCCTCCTGCCCTGGACCTGGGACGTCACCCAGTGGCTCCTGAACGTGGTGAACAGCGCGGTCCGGCGCGCCATTCTCATTGGTGTGAGCATGGGGCAGGTCGCCCTCTCGCTGAAGATCATCCTGGGCATCGAACGGGCGTACCTTGGTGGGGGGAGGGATCAGTGAAAGACTTTGCCCGCCGCATGATCGGGATCGACCGGCGGATCATCTTCCTGCTGATCGCCGCGGCGGTCCTGCTGCCGTTGCTTCGGCCCTTCGGGCTGCCGATCAAGATCTCCCCGGAGGTGCGGGCCGTCTATGACTACATCGAGGCGTTGCCCGAGCGCTCTGTCTTCCTGCTCTCCTTGGATTTTGATCCGTCCTCCAAGCCGGAGCTCGAGCCGCAGGCGGTCGCGCTCCTCCGGCACGCCTTCCTTAAAAATCTCCGCGTGATCGGCATGACGCATTGGCTCACCGGCACGGGTTTGGCTGATGATATCTTTTCGCGGGTGGCGGCGGAAACGGGGAAGGAGCGCGGTAAGGACTATGTCTTTCTGGGCTGGAGCCCCGGCGCCGGCGCGCTGGTCATCGCGATGGGCCAGGACCTCTACAAGGCGTTTCCATCTGATTATCAGAAGACCCCGACACCAGGAATGCCCGTGCTGGAAGGGGTCAAAAGCCTCCGGGACGTGAATTACATGGTCAGCTTAGCGGCGGGCAACCCGGGCATCGAGATGTGGTACGTCTTCGGCAAGGACAAGTACCGCTTCGAGATGGCCGGAGGCTCCACCGGCGTGATCGCACCGGGGATGTATCCCTTCCTGCGCAGCGGCCAGATCAACGGTCTGATCGGTGGGCTGCAGGGCGCGGCCGAGTACGAGACGTTGATCAAGCAGAAGGGCACGGCGACGGCCGGCATGGACGCCCAGTCCGCCACCCACTTCGTGATCATCATCCTGGTGCTCCTGTGCAACGTGTTCTATTTCGTGTTGCGCGGGGAGGAAGGCAAGTCGAACTGATGCCAGGCCCCGTCCTTCCCACTGAGACGCTGTTGGGAGCCTGGGTGGCCGCCGGGCTGACCCTGTTCATCTACAGCTTTCTGTACAAGGATAACCCGCTGTTCAAGCTGGGGGAGCATCTGTACGTCGGCATCTCGGTCGGCTACTCGGTCGTCCTCACCTGGCACACGGTATTCCTCAGGCTACTGTGGGAGCCTATCAAGAAGGACATCACCGAGAATCCCGCGGCGCTTGGCAGCTACGTGCTGCTGATCCCCGCGGTGCTCGGTCTGCTAATGTGGGCGCGGTTCATTCCCAAGATCGCCTGGCTCTCCCGCCTCGCCTTCGCCTTCGTGGTCGGTTTCGGGTCGGGCGTGGCGATTCCGCGGGCAGTCTCCTCCTACATCCTGAAGCAGATCGAGGACACGGTGAATCCGCTGGTGATCAGGGGCGCCGACGGCCTGTCCATGGGATTCAACCTGGCCTCCCCGCAGAGCGGCGTCAACACGATCGTGCTGGTCATCGGCGTGGTGTCGGTGCTGTTCTATTTCTTCTTTTCGGTCGAGCATACCGGCCCAGGCAGAGTGACAGCACGCACGGGCATCTATTTCCTGATGATCGCCTTCGGCGCGGCCTTCGGTTATACGGTGATGTCTCGCATGTCGCTCCTGATCGGCCGGTTCTCGGACCTCATCAAGTATGCGGGCGCCGAGTACGGCTATGCGGCGCTGGTGCTCCTGGCGCTCACGGTGCTGGCCCTGGCCGCCTGGGAGATGGCCAGCCGCGGAAGACACGCAGTATAATCTTGCCTACCATGGAATACCCCAAGCTGCGAAATCTCGAGTTCTTCCCCGTGCGCGAGGGCGAGACGCAATCCGTCGGGCTGCGCGATCCCGAGGGGATTTCGGAGGGGATCCTGTTTCTGCCCCCCAACATCTTCTATCTGGTGCAGTTCCTCGACGGGACGCACACGCGGAACCAGATCGCGGGCGAGTACCTCAAGCGCTTCGGCGAAATCCTCATGCCGCAGTGGGTGGACAAGTTCATCGCAGACCTGGACGAGAAGCTGTTTCTTGAAGGCGAGCGGTTTGAAGCAGCGAAACAGGCGCTGCTGGAAAGCTTCCGGGCGCAACCGACGCGGCCGGCGGCGTTCGGCGGAAAGAGCTACGAGGCCGACCCTGAGAAACTGAAGCAGCAACTCGACGGGTTTTTCCGGTCAAAAGAGGGGCCCGGCAGCGCTCCGTCGGGGAACGCCGGCCAGGCCCTCAAGGCGATTGTCGCCCCACAGGTGGAGATCAACACGGCGGGGCCGATCTACGCGTGGGCCTACAAGGAAGTGCGGGAAGCCAAGACGCCCGACGTGTTCGTGGTCCTCGGGGTGGCACGCGGCGTGATCGAAACCCTCTTCGCCTGCACCGACAAGGACTTCGAGACCCCGCTCGGGCTCGTCAGGACCGACCGGGAGTTCCTGCGGCTCTTCCGCGAGCACGGCGGTGGCGTGTTCTTCCAGGAAGAGCTCGCTCACCGCAAGGACCACGCCATCGAGTTCCAGGCGGTGTTCCTCCAGCATGTCCTCGGCCACACGAAGCCGTTCACGATCGTGCCGGTGCTCTGCTCGTTCTCACATCTGCATTTCAGCCACGCAGACCTGCTCGCCCAGGGGCAGCGCATCGGGCAGTTTATCGAGGCGTTCCGCAAGGCCCTGGCGGGCTTCGGCAAGGAGGTCTGCGTCGTGGTCAGCGGGGACCTGGCCCACATCGGCATGCGCTACGGCGATCTCAAGCCGCCGACGGACTTCTCGTTCCACAAGACGATGCAGGCAGACCTGGCGATGCTTAAGCACGCGGAGAACGGTGATCCGGAGGCCTTCTTGCAGTTCATCCAAAAGGAGGATGACGCGCGCCGCATCGGCCTGCTGCCGCCGCTCTTCACGATGCTGAAGCTCCTGAGCAGTCCAACTGGCTCCGCGCCGAAAGGGAGCGTGCTGCGCTACGACCGTGCCACCGTGGACCAGTACAACTCCACCGTCACCTACGCCGCCATGGCCTTCTACGGATCATAGAATCCCTCTCCCCTTGAGGGAGAGGGGGTGGGTGAGGGGAAAACGACACCAGAAGAGGCTCTGGCTCCGACAGGAGCCATAGCCCTTTTTCATCTCGCTGGCTCCAATGTCATCTGGAAGGAGGTCCGAATTCCCGGCTGGTCGTCAATCACCAGGATCCGTTTCTTCATACGCCGCGCGCTTCAACGTCGTCCCGCGGCCGAACTCGCTTGTGACTTCGATGTGCCCGCCGTGCTCCTCGACGATCTGGTGCACGATCGTCAAGCCCAGACCTGTCCCTTCACGCTCTTGGCTCTCGTGCTTGGTGGTGTAGAACGGGTCAAAGATGTGCTCCAGGTCCGCCGGGGGGATGCCGCAGCCGGTGTCCGTCACCTCCAGCTGCACCCAGGTGTCGCCGGGAGCTTTGGCCAGCCGGTGGGTGCGCACGAGCAACCCGCCGCCGTGCTCGCCCATGGCTTCGATGGCGTTGATGAAGAGATTGAGCAGCACCTGTTTGATCTGTTGGCGATCCAACAACGCGGGGGGCACATCGGGGGCGAAGTCCTTCTTCAGTGAGACCGCCTTCGAGTCCGCCTTGATGCGGATGAAATACAGGCAGGATTCCACGATGACGTTGATGTCTTCCTCCTGGAACTTGGGCTCCATGTAGCGCGCGTAGTCCAGGATCTCCTGGATCAGCCGCTCGATCCGGGCGACATCCTCCGCCACCACGGTGCTGAAGTGGCCGATGAAGTCCGGGTCGTCCTTGCGCTCCGGGGTGAGCTGGATGAAGGTCTTGATGGAGGTCAAGGGGTTGCGGACCTCGTGGGCGAACCCGCCCGCGATCGTCTCCAGGGAGCGCAGGCGGTCCGTGCGCCGGACGAGCGACTGCGAGCGTTTCAGCTCCTCGTAGAGCATGGCGTTGTCCAGGGCGATGGCGGCCGCCTGCGCCAGCATCGTCAGCAGGCTGAGATCCTGGTCGGAGTACATCTGGCGCGTCGTCCGGTGGCCCAGGACGCAGAATCCGATCAAGACATTCTTGTTGACGAAGGGGAGGCACACGTCGGCCTGGACTCGCCGCAGGGCGTCAATGAGGGTGCGCTCCGCTTCCTCGTCCCCCGCGACGTGCTCCATCTCTTCTCGCACCAGGATGGTCTGCCACAGGGCCAGGTAGCGGGGGAGTTCGTCGTCCACGGTCAGGCGGGGCGTGGCCGCGGTCTTGACATGGACGCCGTAGGGGGACACGGGCGCATAGACGCGCCGGTCCTTCTCGAAGAGGTACAGGGTCACAGTCTCCACGCCCAGGACGGTCGCGAGCGTGCGCTCGATCTCCTCGACGAGCGTTTTCAGGTCCAGGATCGTGACCAGGGCCTTCGAGAAGGCTGACAGGGTCTCATACGCGTCGTACCGTTCCCTGAAAAAGATCCGGGCGATCGCGGTCTGCGCTTCGCCTTTGAACTTGGAGGCGCTGAGGAGCATGAGGGCGAACAACAGAAGCACAACTAATGAAAAGGGGTAGCTAATCGTGCCGAAATAGGCTTCCTGGGCCATCAGAAGAACGGCATAGAAGGGCACAAAGACGATGGTCAGGAGAAGCAAGTAGTTGAGCCCCTTCTCCATGGCGACCGTGATGTCCATGAGCCTGTGCTTGATTATTGCATAGGAAATGGTGGCTACGTAGACGATTACAAGCCCGTAGTTTCCATAGGGGAAAACGGGTATCTCAAAAACAGGGAAAAAGGCAGTCGTGCCGCCACCAAAGCCGACGATCATGCCGAGCATCAGATAGCGGATTTGGTTTCGTCTGATGCCAGTTGAGGATCTGGATGCATTCCATAGTTGAAAAAATCCATAGATGACGCAGGAACTAAAGAAAATGAAAAAGAATGGATACGCAGGACCTCCCTTGGGGTAAAAACTAAATAGCGTTATGGGCGACACTTCTCTGATGAGAAGCTGACTCGGGTAAACGGAAAGAATCGAAAACCCCAAGGCTAAGGCATACAGAAATGGGATCAGCCGTCTCTTTGTCCTGTCCAGGTAAGACAATATGAAGTGGAGAAACAAGACAGGAATTAGAGCCGCGCCCGCATGTAGAGCTCTACTCCATAGCAGGCCTGACGCGGCATCTGTCGCCAGCGTCTGCTTGTAAACTCCAAAGGCCCATATACTAATGCTGATTGACCACAGGGCAAAAAGGCGATTTGTAGCTTGGTGCTTCCCATAAAGGAACACGAAAGCTGCGAGCCCGATTAAGATGACTGAACTGATCAGATTGGAGAGCGCGTACAGGTAGATACTTAGCGGGTAAGCTTCTGGCACCGTACTACCTAGGTCAAGCCGATTTCTCTCACGGGGCGAACCGCTGAACTATGAGGACAACGTTCTTGCCGCATCCGAAGAGATTGCTCATCGCGGTATTCACGAAGGATCGCCGGGATCGGTTGGGAACGACGTCGAGGTCGCAGGTCGGATCGGGAACCGCGTAGTTGATCGTCGGCGCGATCACCCCTTCGGTGATCGCCACACAATTGGCGATGACCTGGAAGGCACCGAGCGCTGCCCATGGATAGCCCGTCATGGATTGGATCGCGCTGACCGGAATTTTACTGGCGCGCACATCAAAGACCTGTTTAATCACACTCGCTTCGGCCCAATCACAAGAAGGTGTGGCAATCCCGTAGGCATTGATGTAATCAATGTCCTCCGGTACAAGCCCTGCGTCATTCAGTGCCATATGGATTGCTCTTGAGGCTTGGTGTCCGTTGGGGTCTGTTCGGGTCAGGCTAAATGCATCCGCAGTGGACCCCCAACCCTTGAATTCTGCATAGATGGGCGCTCCACGTTGGAGAGCGTGCTCGAGTTCTTCGAATATGAGAACCCCTGCGCCTTCTCCTAAGACCGGGCCGTCCCGCTCCGCGTCGAAGGGTCTGGGCGTGCGGATCGGTTCCTCATTGAAGGTTGACAACGCACCGGCAGCGCACATTGCTCCAAAGATCCCAGGCTCAATAGGATCTTCTGTTGCCCCGACCACGACGACATCGAGCTCCCCACGCTGTATCATTTCAGCAGCAACGCCAAAAGCAGTTCCTGCCGAAGCGCATCCGCTCGAAATCGTATCGGTTCGCCCTTTCAACCCCAACTCAAGTGAGACTTGTCCCGAGACTGCATTTGGATAAATGGCGATCATCGAATTTGGGTTTATTTTCCTGTACCCTTCCATGTGAAGCACAAGGTTCTGTTCAAATGCCCACCGGAGTCCTCCGATTGCGGTACCAATCAGACCGCCGATCCTTTCACGATCGACCTTCTCAAGTTCTAGCTTTGCGTCCGCAACGGCCAACAGCGCCGCGGACACTGCTAGCTGAGTACACCGATCCATTTGTTTGAGCTTCCTGGGGCTGAGATACAGCAATGGGTCGAAATTAGCTATTTCAGCGGCGATCTGCACTGGGAGGTCCCGAACGTCGAATCTCGTAACTCGTCTCACCCCCGAGCGCCCTTCCTTTAGTCCTTGGGTAAAAGCCTCTCTTCCAATACCAATGGGAGAAATGACTCCCATCCCTGTGATGACGACTCGGCGTCTTGTGAATTGGCTGGCGTTGATCGGACGATCCGTAACGAGGACGCTGATGTTCTTTTCTTCAAGGCTTACATTGGCCTCACTCGGCTGTAAGCGCTGAATTTGGATCACTTCGGCAATACAGGTATCCAGGACTTTTTCTTCGATTTCTCCGACATTGTTGAATTGAAGCCCCATCTCATAGGGCTGGTGAAAGCCGACCCCCACTCTTTCTTTCGTGGCGACGACAAGGCCCGTGAATCCCATGAAACACAAATTTCGATTGAACGAGATCTGCAGGACAAGTCGTGTCCCCACCGGCGCGAGCACGTCGGAATATATTCGGACCCCGCCAAGGCCGATATCCTTGCAAGTCGCTTTGACGTTCCGCCCCTTGAATTGAAAGGTGACCGGTATCTCCGTGCCGATCCTGGGGGTCTTGCGACGCTGGGTCATCCGGCGATCAGGAAAGGTGATGCTGATTTGATGCTGACGTCGCTCTACCGATCCATGCCCCACATTCACGAAAGCTGTCTCCTTCGAGGAGGCCGTAGAAACCCACAGACTTCCTCCTGGGGTAAGCACTCACTTTTGCCAGTGATAATTCCGACACAAGAATACCTGCACACTACTGAAGCTGAAGCCATCATGGGTGTCCCATCCGAAAAAGAGCGCTAGTATAGCCCTTTTTTCATGAAAACAACAGCATATCCATTACACGATCGCAGTTGTAAGCAACGGAAGGAATAGAGATCTTTCGACAGGGTACTACAGGGTGGTTCGCGTGCTGGGTTTTTCGGCGACGGCGGTATGGGCTTGGCTGGCGAGTGCGGAATAAACCTTGGGCTGGTCTGCGCGCTGGCATCATATAGCGGTAGAACAAGCTCCTGGCGGGTGAGTTAGGGGAGAGTTACTTCTGCTTCTTGCGGGGGTGGGTGTAGAAGTAGCTCCAGGTTGCCACAATGATACTCAGGGCTAAGACAAAGAGCATAACCTTGTCGAAGAATGTCCACCCGCTCAGCATTCAGCCTCCTTGGCCTTCCAGCCAATAAGCGCTGAGAAACAGCACCATCATGGCAGTCGCGCCCACTATAACACTCCGCCAACTGACCTGTCCACCGACCATTCCGCCGACCACGGCGATCAGGCCAATTCCCTTGGCCATGTCGTAGAGAAACTTCGCCGAGCTTTCCCGCTGTTTGTCGGTCATACTCTCTGAGACACTCTGATGACGAAAAGGTCAAATGGAGATGCGGAATTTATTTTTCCGTGTCTTGCAGCTTCCTGATCGCCTGCAGAATCCGGTCCGTTGCCGCGCGTGCCTGTTCGCGGCGGTCTCCAGCCACGCGGCTGAAGACCAGCGGCGGACCATACCGCACGGTCGCCCTGGCGGACTGGATCAGGCTTCGTAACAGGCCGATGGGACGCGGCGAGTGCCAGGTGATCGCCGCCGGAATGACCGGCGCCCCGGTCTTCAAGGCAAGATAGCCGACGCCGCGATACCCTTCCTCTTTTCGATACTCCTCAATGCCGCCTTCCGGGAAGACGCCTAGGACCTCTCCGCGGGCCAGAACGTGCAGCATCGCGCGGATGGCGCTAACCTCGATATGGCCGCGGCTCACCGGGATTGAGCCCGCCAGCCTGAATAGCCACCGAAGGGAAGAGCGTGCGTAGTATTCGCGAGCCATGAGAAAGCGGATCGGGCGGTTGGCGGTAGCGAACAGCACCATTGGGTCTGTGAACGACGCATGATTGGAGACCAGGATCACCGGGCCAGAAGACGGCAGCGGAGGAGTGGAAGGTGCTCTGATGCCGAACGTAATCCGGCAGAAGGGCCGATTGGCCGTGATCACGCACGCACGAATGAGGCAAGTGAGGGAACCTTCTGGTGGCGCAAACGGGTCGATCCGGTGGAGCCTGTCAGGTCGGCCGTTCGCCATAGCCCTGCAACCCGTCGCCCGGCCTGATCAGCAGCCACAGCAGCCCGCCGATCGCCGCGATCGTGGCGGCGAAGCCGAGCGACACGTTCCAGCCGAAGTGCTCCGCCAGCCAGGGCGTGAGGGTCGGCGAGAGCGTGCCCCCGAAGTTGGCGCCGGTGTTCATGATGCC
>WNFU01013373.1_pt1 | contig 19260 bp, 19 predicted proteins | sample 5400121 | NCBI WGS metagenome assembly WNFU01 (sample SAMN13153360, study PRJNA577476) | soil metagenome | isolation source: 100 cm soil or saprolite under grassland replicate 1 | place: USA:California | collected 2016-06-15 | reverse complement strand
CTCCGCCACCGCGGCCAGCGCCGGATCGGACATGCGCTCGACCGCCTGGCCCAGCACGATCTCGTCGGCGGGCAATCCCACCCGCCGGCAGATGTGCTGGGTCACCAGCTCGTTGTCGCCGGTGATGATCTTGACGGTCACCCCGTCGGCCTTGAGGGCGGCCAGCATCTCCGTCACGCCCTCGCGCGGTGGGTCGAAGAAGGCGGCGAAGCCCGCGAGCCGAAGCTCCCGCTCGTCGCCGACGGCATACGCGGTCTGAGGCTCGACGGGCCGGTAGGCGACGGCCAGCACGCGATACCCGTCGGCGGACAGCCGCCGAAAGAGCGCCTCGGCACCGGCGGAGGTCGCCGCATCGAGAGGGACGGACCGGCCGCCCAGATCGACGGTCGTGCAGACGGGCAGCACACTCTCGGGCGCGCCCTTGGTGATCAAGAGGTCCCCGTCGCCGTCCTCGACCACCACGGATACCCGGCGGCGCTGGAAATCAAACGGAATCTCGTCCCGGAGGCGATAGCGCGCCAGATCCGCCGGCTGATGGCGCAGGATGGCCTCGTCCATCGGGCTCTTGAGTCCGGTCTGGAGGGCGCTGTTCAAGGCGGACATCCGGATCACGCCTTCGTCCTCCTCGCCCTGCGCATTCACGTGAAGGGCGAGACTGATCTCCCCCACCGTGAGCGTGCCCGTCTTGTCACTGCAGAGGATGTCCATGCTCCCGAAATTCTCGATGGCGGCCAAGCGCTTGACGATCACCTTTTTCCGCGCCATGCGCACGGCTCCGGAAGCGAGCGTCACCGACACGATCATGGGCAGGAGCTCAGGCGTCAGCCCGACGGCGAGGGCGACTGCGAAGAGAAAGGACTCGAGCGGATCACGCCGGAAGAGCGCGTTCACGAGAAAGACGAAGAAGACCAGGAGGAGGACGACTTTGAGGATCAGCATCCCGAACGTGCGGGTCCCCCGCTCGAACTCGGTCTCGGGGGGCGCACCCGAGAGTCGGGACGCCACCTGGCCGAACTCGGTGCGGCGACCGGTGCGGACCATCACCGCCTCACCCAGTCCGCTGACGACGGACGTGCCCTGCATCACCACGGTCGACGCCTCCGCGATCAGAGCCTCCCCCACCACCGAAGCATCCGCATGCTTCTCCCGCGGGAGCGACTCGCCGGTGAGCGCCGCTTCGTTGAGAAACAAGTCCCGGCTCGACAGGAGCCGGCCGTCCCCCGGCACGAGGTCGCCCGCGGAGAGGCGGACGACGTCGCCCGGTACCACCTCTCGCGCGGGAACCTCTCGTGGTCGGCCGTCGCGAATCGCGGTGGCCCGCTGGCCGACCTGCTCCCGGAGTCGTCTCGCCGCCCTCTGCGACTGATAGGTCTGGGTGAAGTTGAGGGCGACGGACAGAACCACCATCACGGCCACGATGACCGAGCTTGTGACCTGGCCGAAGATCGCGGAGACGGCGCTGGCGCAGAGCAGGATGAGCACGAGCGGATTGACGAGATATGCCGCGATCTCCCGGAGGGGCTCGAAGCGCCGTGGGGGCGCCGGTTCGTTGGGGCCGAACCGCTTGAAACGGCTGCGGGCCTCCTCCTCACTGAGCCCGGCCGGCGTGCTCGCGACGTCGGCGAGCACCTCCTGAGCCGTCCGGGTCCAGAAGGGCGGCGCCGCCGCCAACCCGCTCTGGGGGTCTGCGCGCAAGAGGATCCTGCTGCCCCGCTAGCCCGCCGCCCTCATGGGTAGGAGACGACGATCTCGGCGATTTCAGGAGAACGCGACTGGTCGGTACGGCAGATCTCGCGCAGCAGGTCGATTTCGGTGACGATGCCGACCACCCGACCATCGTCGACCACCGGAAGCGAGCCGATCTTCTGTTCGAGCATGAGCCGCGCGGCCTCGGCCAGCTCATCGCCGGCCCGTACGCTCACCACGGGCGAGGACATGACGTCCCCCACCCGGACGGCTTCGAGCAGGGTGTCCACGGCAATGGTCCCGATCTCCTTGAGCACACGTGCGTCGAAGAGATGGTGGCGCAGGTCACGGTCGGTGACGACACCCACGAGCTCCCCCTTCGTGTCCACGACGGGCAGGTGTCTGACGCGAGCCCGATGCATGCGCCCGACTGCGTCACGGCAGGTATCCGAGGGCTGGATCGTCACCACGCTTCGGCTCATCAGCTCGCTGACCTTCATGGCTACCCCCCTTGTATGGCACGCTAGTGCTGCAACCGGGGTGCCACGGGCGAGGCGCAGGAATTTCGCCAGGTTGCGGAGGGAGGTTCGCGAGGAGTGAGGAAGACGCGCCACGCATGAGGCGCGAGCGCCCGTGCTATGGTGCGGCCATGACGGCCGGGGAGCGTGTGCAGGCCCTCAAGACCAGCCCCGTTTTTGGGGGCCTTCCCGCGCTGGAGATCGAGTCACTCGCCGCGCCGTCGCGCGAAGTCGAGTGCCGCGCCCGCGACTACGTCTTCATGGAGGGCGACCCCGCCGAGTGGTTGTGCATGGTCAAGTCGGGGCGCATCCGCATCGTCCGCCATTCCAAGTCGGGCAAGGATGTCGTCCTCGAGCTGCTGGGCCCGGGGGAGATCTTCGGCGGAGTGGCGATCATCGAGAAGCGGCCGTATCCGGCGGCGGCGCAGGCCATGGAGGCGTCGATCGTTCTCAAGATCCCCGCGCAGGCCTTGATCGCCGTCAGTGAGCGCAACCCGTCCGTCATCCGCGAGCTCGCGCTCATGATGGGCCGTCGCCTGCGCTCGGCCCACGACTCCATGAAGTCCCTCGCCGTCGATCCCGTCGAGGCCCGCCTCGCCGCCACGCTCCTCAGACTGGCCGAGCGGGACGGCCGGCGAGACCAACGGGGGCTCGCCCTGCCCTTCCATCTGACCCGGCAGAGCCTGGCCGACATGTGCGGCACGACCGTGGAAACGACCATCCGGGTGATGAGCCGGTGGAGCCGCGACGGCCTGGTCCTGGACGACGCCGGGCGCCTGATCGTGGCGGACGCCGAGCGCCTGAGGGCCTGGATCATCGTGTCGGAGTTCGTGGCCGGGCACTACCCGCCCCGTCTCGTCATCACCGCGCACGTCCACCTCCTCCTCGTCGGCTTCATGCTGATGATGGTGATGGGAGTGGCCACGTGGATGTTCCCCCGCCCCGCAAAAGACGACACCGCCTACCGGCCGGAGCTCGCGGAGGGCGTGTACTGGATCATGAGTCTGGCCACGGCCCTCCGGGCGGCGGGCGAGCTCCTCGCTGGCTTTTCCCCGTCGCCCGCGCTGAGTTTTCTGATCGCGGCGGGTGGGCTCGGCCAAGTCCTTGGCGCGCTTCTCTTCGTCTTCAATATGTGGCGGCGCGTGCGGATGCCGCCGGCCGCCCTTCCCCGCTAGTCGTTCCGCCGCGTCACCGACTATGACGCTCGTCATAACGGCCTCTCCGCCGTCACGCGTAGGCTTCGAGGCGAGGAGGAACACTCCATGGTTCAGACCTGCGCATGCGGCACCGTATGCAAGTCCACTGCTTCACCCATCACGGCCGAGCGGACGGTGGAGGATGTCTCGCGACAGTCCCCGGGCGCTCTGGCGGTACTGAAGGCCAAGGGCATCAATCATTGCTGCGGTGCCCATCTCACGCTGCGCGAGGCGGCGGCGGCAGCGGGCACGCCGCTGCATGAACTGCTCGAGGCCCTCGGCACTCTCGCGGGGAAGCCGGCATGAAGGCCGAGACGAGGCGTCCCCTCGCGCTCGAAGGGCTCGGTTTCGAGCGCCGGCTCGACCTTGATGTACGCGAGGACCTCAGGCGTGGCCAGGAGCCTTTGTCCAGGATCATGGCCGCGGTCACCGAGCTCGGCTCGAGCGGGGTGCTCGTCCTTCGCACGACCTTTGAGCCCCTTCCCCTCTATCGAGCGCTGGGCCGGCGTGGCTTCGCGCACTGGGCTGAACAGCACGGCGCCGATGACTGGAGCGTCTGGTTCTATCCCGAACTGATCGTTCTCGACGTGCGTGGCCTCGAGCCGCCGGAGCCGATGGTCCGCGTGCTGAAGGCGCTCGACCGCCTCGCTCCCGGCCAGAGGCTCGAGGTACGGCACGGCCGGCGCCCGACGCTCCTCTATCCGCAGCTCGAAGAGAGGGGCTTCGTACACGAGACCGACGAGCCCGAGTCTGGGCTCGTGCGTATCGTGATCCGACAACCCAACGAGACGGCGGGATGATGGAGCGGGTGCGCAGCCCGGGCGGGAGGAGCTCCGGGGTGCTGCCCCTGTCCTATCTCGGAGCGGCCACGGCGGCGTTGGTTGCCGCCACGGCCGCGCTGCCGTGGCTCGCGCCGGAGCTGAGCGGGCACTACTATCACCCGCGCGTGCTGGCCCTGACCCACACCGTGACCCTCGGCTGGATCACGATGAGCATCCTCGGCGCTGCCTACCAACTGATCCCTATCGTGCTCGAGCGGCCGCTCTGGAGTGAACGGCTGGCGCGCTGGCAGCTCGGCGTACTGCTGATCGGCGTGACCGGCATGATCGCGCACTTCTGGATCGGAACCTGGCCCGCGCTTGCCGGCGCGGCCGCGCTGGTCGGGCTGGGCGCGGGCATGCATGTGGTCAATGTCGTCCTCTCGCTCCGTGGCTTCGACCGCTGGACCTTCACGGCTCGCCTCGTGGTGCTGGGTCACGTGGGGTTGAGCCTGACCGTCGTCTTCGGCTTTGCCCTGGCCCTGAGTCACCTCTGGCCCTTCCTCCCCGGGGAGCTCTTCCCGACGCTCCACGCTCACATCCATCTGGCGCTCGCCTGGTGGATAGCGCCCATGCTGATGGGTGTCTCGGCGCGCGTATATCCGATGTTTCTCCTGGCTCCTGAACCGCGCGGCTGGCCGGGAAGGATACAGCTCTGGGGATTGGCCGTCGGCGCCCCGGTCCTCGTGACCGGTCTCGTGACGGCGCCCGGACTGATCGCTCCCGGCGCGGCCGGGCTTGCTGCGGCGGCGGCCGGCCACGTGGCATGGGTGATCTCGATGGCGCGCCGCCGGAAGCGCCCCGGGCTCGACTGGGGGCTCCGCTTCGTCCTCACCGCGGCCGGCTTCCTCCCCCTCGGCACGGTGCTCGGGCTGGCCTTGGCCTTCGATCTTCTCTCGGGACCCCGAATGGCGCTGGCCTATGGCGTGCTCGTCCTCGGCGGCTGGGCGTCGCTGTCCATCGTGGGGATGATGCTCAAGATCGTTCCCTTCCTCGTCTGGTACCGCGTCTACAGCCCGCAGGTTGGCCGCGCGCCGGTCCCGACACTGGCCGGGCTCGGCTGGCCGGCCGCCGAGGCCGCGGCGTGGGCGCTCCTCACGGCCGGGATCCTCGCCCTCGCCCTCGCCGCAGCAATGGGACGAGTGGATTTCATTGCCGGGTCGGGGGTCGTGCTCGCCACCGGCGCGCTCGTCTTCGGCGCCTCGCTCGGTCACACGCTGCTCCATCTCGTCGGCCGTCCGTCGGCCCGCGCTACCAAGACCAAGGCCTTGGCTCGATGACGGTGACGCGCGAGCAGGTGTGGTCGGCCCTCGGGGACGTGTTCGACCCCGAAAACGGGATGTCGATCGTGGAGCTCGGCCTCGTCTACGGCATCGTCATCCACGACGATGCCGTGCAGGTCACGATGACTCTCACCACGACGGCCTGTCCCCTCCACCACTCGATCACGGACTGGGCGCGGAAGGCGATCATGCGTGTGCCGGGGGTCGGGGACGTCGACGTCCAGCTCACCTTCGACCCGCCCTGGAGCCCGGAACGGATTCGATCCGTTCCCCACCCCACTCCCCAGCCTCGGTAGCGCCCGAGGTCTGCATGCCCCAGGTGAGGCCGTGGTGCCCCGCCAGAAGAATTCCCCCCGTATGACCCCCGTCATACGCGACCTCGCGCGTCGAGGGCTAAGCTGCCGATCAGTAAGAGATGCGACGCGGGCGCGTGGAGGGGCACATCGGTTGCAATACAAGGCTCACGGGCGAGCCATTCACGTACAGGAGGACTGAGAATGAGAAAATCAGCGTTGATCGGAATCGGAGCCGTGATCGCGGCCATGGTCATCGGCGGAGCGGGGATGAAGCTGTGGGCCAAGTCGGAGAACACCGCGCCGTCGGCAAGCGCGTCGTGGCCCGAGGTGAAGGCGATCCTGATGGCGCCACCGCTCGTCCCGCCGCCTGTCGATCGGACGGGCAATGCGCGCGTGATCGTGAACCTCGAGACGACAGAGGTGACGGGCACGCTCACCGATGGCGTTCGCTATACGTTCTGGACGTTCAACGGCACGGTACCGGGACCCCTGGTCAGGGTGCGCGTGGGAGACATGGTGCAGATCAACCTCAAGAACAGCGAGGGCAGTCACAACCCGCACTCGATCGATCTCCACGCTGTCACCGGCCCCGGCGGCGGCGCTGCGGTCACTCAGCTCGGCCCCGGTCAGGCGGGTGCGTTCGAGTTCAAGGCGCTCAACCCCGGACTCTACGTCTATCACTGCGCCACCCCCAGCGTGCCCATGCACATTGCGAACGGGATGTACGGGTTGATCCTCGTCGAGCCGGAGGCCGGCCTGCCCCGGGTGGATCGCGAATTCTACGTCATGCAGGGCGAGTTCTACACCAAGGGCAAGACGCTCGCGGCGGGGCTCCAGCCCTATGATCACGAGAAGAACAGGAACGAGCGTCCGGAGTACGTGGTCTTCAACGGGCGGATGGGCTCCCTCCTCGCCGACAAGGCCCTCAGCGCCAAGCTCGGCGAGACGGTGCGCCTCTACGTCGGCAACGGCGGGCCAAACCTCGTCTCCTCCTTCCACGTGATCGGCGAGATCTTCGACAAGGTCTATACCGAAGGCGGGATCGGACAGCAGCCGCCGGCCCACAACATCCAGACCACACTGGTGCCGGCCGGCGGAGCGGCCATCGTCGAGATGAGGCTCCAGGTGCCGGGCCGCTTCCTCCTCGTGGACCACAGCATCGTGCGGGCCATGGACAAGGGCGCGCTGGGGATGCTCCACGTCGAGGGTGCCGAACAGCCAGACATCTTCCGGGTGATCACGCGGGGCATGCCGGGCAGCGGCGGGCACTAGCATGATCGCAGGGGCGGGCGGGGCGATCCCGCGCCGCTCGTCCCTGCGGGAGGTCACCTGCTTCCGAGGCGATGTGAGTAGAGGGACGGCGGGCCGAGCGGACCCATCGAGCTAATCGTGTCCCGCGGAACCGTCCTCACGGGCCGCCATCCGCGCGAGCTGACGAATGAGCGCGATCGCCAGTTCCGGATTCGTTCGAACGATACGCTCCAGGCGGTCGGCAGGGATGACCAAGAGATTGACCAGCTCGAGGGCCACCGCAGTGGCTGAATGAGCGCCTTGCCCAAATAAGGCCACCTCGCCCAAGAGGTCGCCATTCCGGAGGATCCGGAGGAATCGCTCCTCCCCATCGATTCGGCTCTTCACCTCGACCGTGCCCTCGTGCACCAGATATGCCTCTCCGATTGCGGGATCACCCTGGCGGAAGATCACCTCTCCAGGTCTGAACGTCCTGACTCGTAAATCCTCGACTTGGCGATCCATGTGTGTCTTCTACGGCGTGATGATACCTCGGTGGCGGCCCGTCGACCTAAGGCGAGAGTCTCCGAGGCGCACCCGCCCCATTCACACGAAGGGCCGATAGACTGGCTTCCACTGCGCCTCAGCGACCGCACGCGGAATGGCATCGTCGGCCAACGGCGTGCCCACACCTGCATCGCGCGCTTCGCGGGCCACCGCCTCGGCGATGCGCGTGGACACGCGCCTGAGATCGCGCACGCGCGGGTAGAGCGCGCCCGCGGCCAGATCCTCTTCGGGCACTTGCTCGGCCAGACACTCGGCGGCGCAGCGGAACATGCGATCGGTCACTTCCCGCGCCTCGGTCACCAGCGCGCCCAGCCCCATGCCCGGAAAGATGAAGGCGTTGTTGCACTGGCCGATCCGGATCTCGCGACCCCGGTGGCTGACCGGCTCGAATGGACTCCCGGCTGCGACCAGGGATTGCCCCCGGGTCCAGGCGATGACGTCGGCCGGCACCGCCTCGCTCTGGCTTGTCGGATTCGACAGAGGAAAGATCACCGGGCGCTCGACATGCCGGGTCATGGCCTCCACAACTTCCTTGCCGAAGGCGCCACCCTGGCCGCAGGCGCCGATGAGCACCGTGGGCTTCACCGCCCGCACGACTGCTTCGAGACCATGGGGCCCCGCGAGCCCGCAGGCCCGGGCCAGCTCCGCGGGCCAGGCGAAGGGCAGCTGGAAATGGTCGAGCGGCTGGCCGTCGCGCGCCAGCACCCCACCCACGTCCACGAGCGCCAGCGAGCGCGTGAGTTGCTCTCCCGCGAGTCCGGCGCGCTCGAGGGCATCGCGGATCTGGCGGGCGATGCCGATGCCGGCCGCGCCGGCGCCCAAGATGACGACGCGCTGGCGCTGGAGCGGCACGCCGGTGATCCGGGCCGCGGCGAGGATGCCCGCCAGCACGACGGCGCCGGTTCCCTGGATGTCGTCGTTGAACGAGGGCAGCACCGTGCGGTAGCGATCCAGCAGGTCGAAGGCGTTCTGCTTCTTGAAGTCCTCCCACTGGAGCAGCGCGCGAGGAAAGCGCCGGCGCACCGCGGTGACGAACTCGTCCACGACCGAGTCGTATTCAGGCCCCCTCAGGCGCCGGTGGGGCCATCCCAGGTACAGATCGTCGTCGAGCAGCGCCTGATTGTCCGTGCCCACGTCGAGGCTGATGGGCAGCGTATGGCCTGGATCGATGCCGGCCGCGGCGGTGTAGACGGCGACCTTGCCGATGGGGATGCCCATGCCGCCCGCGCCCTGGTCGCCGAGACCCAGGATGCGCTCATTGTCCGTGACGACGATGAGCCGCACGTCTTCGCCCGGCCAGTTGCCCAGCACCTGGTCGATGCGGCCGCGATGCTCCGGCGTGATCCAGAGCCCCCGTGCCCGCCGGAAGATATGGCTGAACTGCTGGCAGGCGCGGCCCACCGTCGGCGTGTAGACGATGGGGAGGAACTCTTCCAGGTGTTCGCCCAGCACGTGATGAAACAGGTGCTCGTTGCGGTCCTCGAGCGAGGCGAGCCCGATGTACCGCTCGAGGGGATCGGTCTTGCGCGCGAGGTTCTCGTAGACGCGCCGCGCCTGCTGCTCGATCGTGTTGATTGCCGAGGGGAGGAGGCCCTCGAGGCCAAAGGCGCGGCGCTCCTCCCGGGAGAAGGCCGAGCCCTTGTTGTACAGGGGTTGACCCAGGATCTGAGAGCCGCCGCAGGCGTTTCCGGTTGGCTCGTCAGTCACGATCAGAATCCTGCGTCCGGGCTCCCCGGTGCGGGCAGCGCGTACGAGCTCAGCACCTTCATGTAGTTGGCGCGCTCGAAGGCGGCGGGCTCCCGGACGGAGCGGTAGCTCATGCTGCCCTGCATCTGCTCGATGGACTCGTACTCGTGCGCCTCCATCCAGGCCAGCATCCCGGCGCGCACGACGCCCACGTGCTCGATCCCGCGCTGGAGGAGCGCCGACGTCATCATGGCCACCCGGGCGCCCGCCATCATGGCCTTGAGCGCATCCTCGCCTTCGTGCACGCCCCCCGTCACCGCCAGCCCGGCCCGGATGTGGCCGTACAGGATGGCGACCCAGTGGAGGCGCACGAGCAGCTCGTGGGAGCTCGACAGCGTGAGGCGGGGCACGACCTCGAGACGCTCGAGATCGAAGTCCGGCAGGTAGAAGCGGTTGAAGAGCACCAGCGCGTCCGCGCCGGCGCCATCCAGCCGCCGGGCCAGGTGGGCGAGCGCGCTGAAGGCGTGCCCGATCTTGACGGCGACGGGGATCTTCACGCTCGCCTTCACGTCGCGGACCAGCTCCACGTACATGTCCTCGACCTGGGCCGCCGTCATCTCGGGATCGGTGGGGACGTAGTAGATATTGAGCTCCACCGCGTCGGCGCCCGCCTGCTCGATCTTCCTGGCATAATCGATCCAGCCTCCCGTCGACACGCCGTTGAGGCTGCCCATGACGGGGATCCGCACGGCGGCCTTGACCCGGCGCAGGTGCTCCAGATACGCGTCGGGGCCGAGATTATAGCTGGCCATGTCGGGAAAGTACGTGAGGGACTCCGAGTGGCTCTCGGTGCCGTGCGAGAGATGATGGTCGAGATAGTCGCTCTCGAGCGTGATCTGCTCCTCGAAGAGCGACGGGAGCACCACCGCCGCCGCTCCCGCATCTTCCATGCGGCGGATATTGCCCACGTCCTCGCAGAGGGGACCCGCCGAGGCCACGAGCGGGCTCGAGAGGCGGAGTCCCAGATACCGGGTGGTGAGATCAATCATGCCTGGCCTCCGGCGTCGTGCCGTCTCCCGGCAGACCCGCCAGATGCTCGTACATCCGCCAGCGCGCCCGCACATCGCTCTGGGCTTCTTCCAACAGCTTCCGGGCCGTTTCCGGATCACCGTGGGCGAGCATGGTGTACCGGGTCTCGTTGTAGGCGTATGACTTGAGGGGCAGGCTCGGCGCCTTGGAATCGAGCTGCAGCGGGAGCTGGCCCTGCCCGTTAAGTTCCGGATTGTAGCGGAAGAGCGGCCAGTGGCCGGACAGGACGGCGGCCTTCTGCTGATCCATGCCGTGGCGCAGATCGTAGCCGTGGGCGATGCAGTGGCTGTAGGCGATGATGAGCGACGGCCCGGGATACGCTTCCGCCTCGCGGAAGGCCTTGAGGGTCTGCGTGTCGCTGCCGCCCATGGCGATGCGCGCCACGTAGACCGTGCCGTAGGTCATGGCCATGAGCGCCAGATCTTTCTTGGCGCCCGGCTTGCCGCCCGCGGCGAACTTGGCCACCGCGCCGCGCGGCGTGGCTTTCGACATCTGGCCGCCCGTATTGGAATAGACCTCCGTGTCGAGGACCAGCACGTTCACCTTGTGGCCCGAAGCCAGCACGTGATCGAGGCCACCGTAGCCGATGTCGTAGGCCCAGCCGTCGCCGCCGACGATCCAGACGCTCTTGTCCACCAGCGCGTCGGCCAGGGACGAGAGCTCACGCGCTTCGGCCCCGGCGAGCCCACGGAGGCTTTCCTTGAGACGCGCCACGCGCGCCCGCTGAGCTTCGATCCCCGCCTCGGTGGTCTGCTCGGCGGCGAGCAGCGCCGGCCCAAGCTCGCCCAGCGCCGGGCCGAGGCGGGTGACCAGCTCTCTCGCGTACGCCGCCTGCTTGTCGAGGGCCAGGCGCATGCCGAGACCGAACTCGGCATTGTCCTCGAAGAGCGAGTTGGCCCAGGCCGGTCCCCGTCCGTCCCGGTTGATCGTCCAGGGCGTGGTCGGCTGGTTGCCCCCGTAGATCGAAGAGCATCCCGTGGCATTGGCGATGACGGCGCGGTCGCCGAAGAGCTGGCTCAAGAGCTTGAGGTATGGGGTCTCGCCGCAGCCCGCGCAGGCACCGGAGAACTCGAACAAGGGCTCGAGGAGCTGGACGTCCTTGATCTGGCCCGCGTTGGGGCGCCATGTCGATGGCCTTGTGGCGCACCTCGCTCTTGCTCTTGGCCGGGCACACCTCGACGCAGAGCGCGCAGCCGGTGCAGTCCTCCGCCGCGACCTGAAGCGTGAAGCGTGCGTCGCCGAACTCGCGCCAGCGCGCCGGCGCCGACTTGAATGCGGAGGGCGCGCCCTCCAGCAGCCCGGGCGCGTAGACTTTCGCGCGGATCACCGCGTGCGGGCAGACGAGCACGCATTTCCCGCACTGGATGCACAGCGCCTCGTCCCACGCGGGGATCTCCAGCGCGATGTTGCGCTTCTCCCACTGCGCCGTGCCGGTCGGATACGTGCCGTCCGAGGGCACCGCGCTCACGGGGAGCGCATCCCCCTCCCCCGCGATCATCCGGGCGGTGACCCGCTGGACGAAGCCGGGCGCCTCGACGGGCACGGCCGGGCGGATGTCCGCGACGCTCGTCGCCCGGTCCGGCACCGCCACTTCGGAGAGGCGCTCGAGGGCCCTGTCCACCGCGGCCCAGTTCTTCCGCACCACGGCCTCGCCGCGCTTGCCGTAGGTCTTCTCGATGGAACGCTTGATAGCGGCGATGGCCTCCTCGCGCGGCAGCACGCCGCTGATGGCGAAAAAGCAGGTCTGCATCACGGTGTTCACGCGCCCACCCATGCCCGCCTCGCGCGCCACCCGGTTGCCGTCGATGACGAAGACGCGCAGGCGCTTGGCGATGATCTGCTCCTGGACGGGACGGGGCAGGTGATCCCAGACCTCCCCGGGAGCGAAGGAGGTGTTGAGCAGGAACACGGCGCCCGGGTCGGCCAGGCGCAGCACGTCGAGCCGCTCGAGGAATGAGAACTGGTGGCAGGCGACGAACGTCGCGTGGCTGATGAGGTAGGTGGAGCGGATGGGTCGCGGCCCGAAACGGAGATGGGAGACAGTCACCGATCCGGATTTCTTCGAGTCGTACACGAAATAGCCCTGGGCGTGGTTGTCCGTCTCCTCGCCGATGATCTTGATGGAGTTCTTGTTGGCCCCGACCGTTCCGTCGGCGCCCAGGCCGTAGAAGACCGCGCGCACCGTGGCCGGATCCTCGGTCGAAAACGAGGGATCGTAGGCGAGGCTGGTGTGGGTCACGTCGTCGTGAATGCCAATGGTGAAGCGCGCCCGCGGCCGTGCCCTGGCCATCTCGTCGAAGATCCCCTTCACCATGGCCGGCGTGAATTCCTTGGATCCCAGGCCGTACCGCCCACCGAGGACGCGCGGCGCCGTGCCAAACGGCGCGCGGCCGAGCGCCGCCGCCTCGCTCACCGTCGCCATGACATCGAGGTAGAGCGGCTCGCCCACGCTGCCGGGCTCCTTGGTCCGGTCGAGCACGGCGAGCGTCCGCACGGTGGCCGGGAGGGCCGCGAGAAAGTGCTCCGCCGAGAACGGCCGATAGAGCCGGACCTTGAGCACGCCGACTTTCTCGCCACGGGCCGCCAGGTGCTCTACCGTCTCCTGGACCGTCTCGGCTCCGGAGCCCATCAGCACGATCACGCGCTCGGCGTCCGGCGCCCCGGCATAGTCGAAGAGCCGGTACCGTCGGCCGGTGAGCCTGCCGAGCTTGTCCATCGCGCTCTGCACGATGGTGGGACAGGCGAGGTAATACGGGTTGCCTGTCTCCCTGGCCTGGAAGTACACATCCGGGTTCTGGGCGGTGCCGCGGATCACGGGGTGATCCGGCGACAGCGCCCGGCCACGATGGGCCCGGACCAGATCGTCGTCGATCATGGCGCGCACGTCCTCCTCGGCGAGCGGCTCCACTTTCGTCACCTCGTGGGATGTGCGGAAGCCGTCGAAGAAATGCAGGAACGGCAGCCGCGCCTCCAGGGTGGACGCGTGGGCGACCAGGGCCAGGTCCATGGCCTCCTGCACCGAGCTCGACGCGAGCATGGCGAACCCGGTGGCGCGCGCGGCCATGACGTCGCTGTGGTCGCCGAATATGGACAGCGCCTGGGTCGCCAGGGAGCGCGCCGCCACATGGAAGACCGTGGGGATCAGCTCACCCGCGATCTTGTACATGTTGGGGATCATGAGCAGGAGTCCCTGGGACGCCGTGAAGGTCGTGGCCAGCGCTCCCGCCTGCAGCGCCCCGTGCAGAGCGCCGGCCGCTCCCCCCTCACTCTGCATCTCGATCACCGTGGGCACCGTGCCCCAGAGATTGGGCCGGTGCGCGGACGCCCACTGATCGGCCCACTCGCCCATCGTCGAGGACGGCGTGATCGGATAGATGGCGATGACGTCGCTCAGACCGTACGCGACGGTGGCCGCGGCCTCGTTGCCGTCGAGGGTGACCCGGGATCGCCTCGTCGTGGATCTCCGAAGCGCGTCCATCGCCGTGACCCCAGCCATTCGCTCTCCTTTAAGCAACACCGTCTCGGCGCTACCGCGCCCCCGCGGCCGGCTCGTAGAGGCAGAGGGGGTCCTCCGCCATGGGGTCTCCCGTCGCAGCGAAGGCACGGGCGCGGGAGCCGCCGCACGACTCGGCGTACTCGCAGCGCCCACAGCGACCGGTGAAAAGCTCCGGGCAACGCAGCGTTCGGAAGAGGTCCGAGTCGCGGTAGAGGGCCACCGGATCCGCCGTCCGGACATCACCGGCCGCGAGCGGGAAGAATCCGGAGGGATGCACCTCGCCCGTATGGGAGATGAACATGATGCCGTTGCCGTCGCGAATGCCCGCGCCGTGGCCCACATTGCCCCGCGGCAAGGCTGCCTCGCCGCGCCCGGCGCGCCGTGCCCGTTCGAGGACGACACGCCGGAAGTGGGGCGCCTCGGTGGTCGTGATGATGGGGCCGCGCTCGGCGCCTCCACCGTCACCCAGGTCGAGGAGCCGCTCGAAGAGCCGCTCGCAGGCCTCGGCGGTGATGGGTTTGAGCACCGCGCCACGACCGACCGCGACGAGAAAGAAGAGGCTCCATCGGGCGGCGCGCAGATCGGTCGCCAAGCGGTGGATCGCCGGCAGATCGTCGAGCGTCTCCTCGCTCACCAGCGTATTGACCTGGAAGGGCAGCCCCACGGCGGCGCAGGCCCGCGCGGCGACGAGCGTCCGATCGAAACAGCCGTCTATCCGGCGCAGGGCATCGTGGCGGGCGGCCTCCGAGCCGTCCAAGCTGAGTGAGATGGCTTCCACCCCCGCCGCCTTGAGCCGAGCGATGATTCCGGCTGTCAGCAACGGCGTGGCGCTCGGCGCCACGGAGACGCCGAAGCCGCGGTGGCGCGCCGCGGCGATCAGGGTGAACAAGTCGGAACGCTTGAGGGGATCGCCTCCCGTCAAGACCAGATGGGGCAGCGGCGATCCGAACTCCGCAAGCTCCGAGATGAGCCGCGATCCTTCCTCCGGACTGAGCTCGGTCGGGTCGGGCTCGGGCGCGGCCTCGGCGCGGCAGTGACGGCACGCGAGGTCACAGGCCCGCGTCACCTCCCAATACACGCGCCGGGGCGCCCTGTCGAAGCGCAGGCTCACGCTCATGCCCGCCGCCCGCGCGCCTCCTCCCTCTTGCCCATCTCGACGTACGCGCGCTTGCCGGATCCGAGGTAGAGCTGGCGCGGCCGGGCGATCTTCTGCTCGGGGTCCGCGCGCATCTCCTGCCACTGCGCGAGCCAGCCGCTGGTCCGGGCGATGGCGAAGAGCACGGGGAACATCTCGACCGGGAAACCCATGGCCTGGTAGATCAGGCCGGAATAGAAGTCCACGTTGGGATAGAGCTTGCGCGAGACGAAATACTCGTCGTCCAGCGCGATCCGCTCGAGCTCGAGGGCCACGGGCAGGAGCGGGCTGGGACGCGTCACCTCGAACACCTCGTCGGCCATGCGCTTGATGATCTTGGCCCGCGGGTCGTAGTTCTTGTACACACGATGGCCGAAGCCCATGAGCTTGGCCTTGCCCTCCTTGACCCCCTTGATGAAGGCGGGGATGTGCTCCTTCGAGCCGATCTCCCCTAGCATTCTCAGCACTTCTTCGTTGGCGCCCCCGTGCAGCGGCCCGTACAGCGCGGCGACGCCGGCCGCCACCGCGCAATACGGATCGACCTGGGACGAGCCGACGGCGCGGACCGCATTGGTCGAGCAGTTCTGCTCGTGGTCGGCGTGCAGGATGAAGAGCACCTCGAGCGCGCGCTCGAGCGTCGCGTTGGGATGGTATTTCGGCTCCGTCGCCCGGAAGAGCATGTTCAGGAAGTTCCCGGTGTAGGACAGCTCGTTGTCCGGATAGTTGTACGGCAGTCCCAGGCTGTGGCGATAGGCGAAGGCGGCCAGGGTCGGCATCTTGGCGAGGAGGCGGACGACCTGCAGCCGCCGCGTCTCCGGATCCGCGCCGTTCTTTGCTTCCGGGTAGAAGGTGGAGAGGGCCGCCACCCCGGAGACCAGCATTCCCATGGCGTGGGCATCGTAGTGAAAGCCCTCCATGAGCTTCTTGAGGTTCTCGTGCACCCAGGTGTGGTGGGTGATGTCGTAGATCCATCGGTCCATCTCGGCGAGGGTCGGGAGCTCGCCATGCAGCACCAGGTAGGCGACCTCGAGATAGTTGGAGCGCTCCGCCAGCTCCTCGATGGGATAGCCGCGGTAGCGGAGAATGCCCCGGTCGCCGTCGATCTCGGTGATGCGGCTGATCGTCGACGCGGTGTTGGTGAAGGCCGGGTCATAAGAGAGGAGCCCGAAGTCCTCGGGCCCCGTCCGGATCTGGCGGAGATCCATGGCGCGGATGGCGCCGTTGGCGATCGGCAGCTCGTAGGCCTTGCCCGTGCGGTTGTCCGTGATCGTCAGCGAGTTGGCTGGCATGGTCGTGGTCTCCTTCCGCATTCAGCGGGTGAGCGCTCGGGCCCTTCGAGTAGCCCCGTCACGTTCATCCAAGCACCCGATCATCATCACGGTCCGGACCTTCGCGGCGCCCGATCAGATCCTCGACGAGGCTCGAGAACTCGGCGATGCCGAACGGTTTGGCGAGAAAGGCACTGGCGCCCGCATCGAGGGCCGACTGACGCACTTCGCGCGACGAAAACGCGGTGATGGCGATCACGTCCGGGGGCAGGTCGAGCTTATGAGCCGCTCGGATGATGTCGAGCCCGTCGCCGTCCGGTAGCCGGAGGTCCGAGATGACGAGCCGCGGCCGCAGGCTCTCCAGCAGCCGCATCCCCTCGGCGCGCGAGGCAGCCCTCACCACCCGGTGCCCCGCGCGGCGGAGTAGTCGCTCGTAGGTCGCCCCCATGTCCGGCTCATCCTCGACGACCAGGATCTGGCTCACGTCGTCTCAGGTCCGCCCGGCGGGCTCCGGAGCCCGCGCGAACGCGCGCAGGATGTCCGTCTCGGTGAGGATGCCGATCAGGTGCTCGCCGTCGAGCACGGGCAGGGCGCCGATCTTGTGCTCGAGCATGAGCCGCGCGGCTGCCCGCGCTTCCTGGTCGGGGCCGGTGATGATCACGCTCTTGGTCATGACCTCGCCCACGGTGAGTCGCGCGAGCAGATGGTTGACCTCCCACACCGAGAGGCTCGTGGCCTGCGAGGGCAGGTTCAGGCGAATGTCGCGGTCCGTGACGATGCCGACCATGCGGCCGCCCTCCGTCACGAGCAGGTGCCGGATGCGCTCCTTCAGCATGGTTTGCCGTGCCTCGAACACGCCGGTCCCGCGGCTCACGGTGATGGGGGCGCCTGTCATGAGTTCACGCACTTTCATGTGATGCTCCTTTCCTGGTCGGTTACTCGACCGGTGGCCGTCCGCTCCAGTCGCCTGGCCAGCCGGAGTACTTCCTCTGCCGCGATCGTGAGATCGGGAGCGTGGGTATGGAGACGAAGCTCCGGGCGCAAGGATTCCTCGTATGCGAGAGCGATGTCGGGGGTGGCTGTCCCTTCCCCGGTGGGGTCCAATCGAGCGCCCGCCAGATGCCAGCGCGCGGCCCGCTCGCGCGCTGAGCAGACCTCCGCGGGGCAGATGAGCTGGACCTCCGCGAAGTGGGTGATCCACTCGCGCCCCAGCTCCCGCCAGGCGCGCCGCGGCGCGGTGGCGTCGAGGATCACCGCCACCCCGGCTTCGGTCAGGAGCCTGGCGGTGAGCGCCAGCGTCCGATGGACGACCTCCTCCTGGCTCTCCGTGGCCCACTCGCGTCCCGCGATGAAGCGGCGGGCGAAAGCGAGGTCCAGCACGGTCGTGGGCACGGGCTCGGTCGCGAGCAGCTCTGCGAGCCGGCGGGCCAGCGTCGTCTTCCCACTGCCGGGCCGGCCGGTGATCCAGATCGCCCACCGCGTCACACCTTCTCGGACGGCCGGCATATCGTAGGCGAGATGCTCGGCCAGGAACGCGACGGCGGCCGCACTCGCCGCCACGTCGTGGCGCGCCGTGTCGATGGCAAGCTCCGCGGCGAGCGGCGGCTCATAGGGCTCGTCCACGGGCACGGACGGTGAGTGGTCTTCCGCCCGGGTCCGTGCACGCTCCCGGCAAACTTCAACCGGGCACAGAAGCTCAACCTCCGCGAAGCACCGGATGGATGCCCGCGCAAGCTCTCGCCACCGCCGGCGCTGCGCGGTCGCGTCCACGATGACGGGAACGCCCACCTCCGTGAGCTTCGCCGCCATGTACCCGAGGGCGCGATAGATGAGTTCGCGTTCGGTCTCCGTGTACTTCGGTTCCGGTATGAGCCGAGACAGGATGGCGTCGAGTTCGAGGACACGCACGGGCTCGCCACGCGCGTGGAGCAGCTCGGCGGCGGCGCGCGCCACCGCCGTCTTCCCGCTTCCGGATGGACCGCAGATCCAGACCGCCCAGGCCACGCCTCTCTCCGCGGTTCCGCCCGTATGCGATCCGGATCGAGCGAGGCGTCGAATCGGTGCGGTCTCGGTCATGATGCCTATTTCGCCGGCGGCTGCGGAGCGCCCATCGGACACTGCATGCCCATCTGTTCTCGGTGCTGCTGCATCATGCCCTGCATCTGCGCCATCATGGCCTTCATCTGGAGCATGTCACCATGCATGGAGCCCATGCCCTGCATCTGACCCTGCATACCTCTCATCTGCTCCTGCATGTCCTGCATTCGCTTCATCATCTGCTGCATTTGCCCGTCGTCCGCCATTGGCTTGGGGCCACCGGAACTTCCTGACTGCGCCCCCGCGGGGCCGAAGGCAAGCCCGATGCACACCAGTGCCGTGGTCGCCATAGACGCCATACGCTTCATGGGCCACTCCTCCCTTTCAGAATCAGTTAGTGTCCGCGCACCGTCAGGACAGGGCAGCGCGCGCCGGCCAGCACGCGCGAGGCTACGCTGCCCAGAAACAGCCTCGCCAGTCCCGTACGCCCGTGAGTGCCGATGACGATGAGATCCGCCTTCGTCGATCGGGCGGCGCGAATGATCTGCTGGTCGGCTAAACCATGGAGGAGCAGCATCTTGCTTCGCACGCCGCCCTTGCGCGCCTTGGCGTCGAGGGCACTCAGATGCCTCTGCCCGTACTTCTCTGCCGCCGCCTCCAGGTCGTCATAGATCTGAGGGGACATGTACCCGTTGCCCGCCAGGGCAGCCTGAGGCGTCAGCACGTGGACGAGGAGCAGCTCCGCACGGTCGGCCTTGGCCATGGAAATGGCGCGGGCGAAGCCGGCCCGCGAGGCCGGAGAAAAATCGGTCGCGTGAAGGATGCGACGGAGCCGGCTCATCGACGGCCCCCGGCTTGCGTGATCGCTGCGGAAGCCCGGGTCGCGCTCGCCAGACGCGCCACGTCGGCCTCTGTCGACCGCATGAGGAGGACGGGCAGTTCGCTCTCCCGCAGC
>WNFU01003926.1_pt1 | contig 19274 bp, 20 predicted proteins | sample 5400121 | NCBI WGS metagenome assembly WNFU01 (sample SAMN13153360, study PRJNA577476) | soil metagenome | isolation source: 100 cm soil or saprolite under grassland replicate 1 | place: USA:California | collected 2016-06-15 | reverse complement strand
TCTTCGTCGACCTTGAAGCTATGGGCCCACCGCCGTGCGCACCTCACATCCCACCCGGCGTGTCGCTGATCTCCTTACCCGGCAACCGCCCCGACCGCTCTCTATCCCTCAACCCACCCACACCGATGCCGGGAGAGCCCAAAATCGGGCCCTGCGCGTGGTCAATCCGCAAGGCGTGGTGCGCTACGTGTTGCAGATCCTTGGCCTGCTCACCTACCTGGGCGGACCGGCCGAGGGGCAGGACGCCTGAGACCGCGGTGATCCTCGCGGGTGCTGATGGGCAGGGTGGCGGCTGCGCCCAGACTCGTGTGCCGCCCTCGTGGTTGTGCCCACCCCAGCGGGTGACCGGGCTTGGATGACGGCCAACTCGCGGGCCGCTGTCCCGGTCGGTTTCGCGGCATGGGGATCACCGCATGGTAGGCGGTAGCGTGTCGCGGTAATGGCGTCCCGGGATTCCCGAGCCGCCTGCTACTGCCTGGCGATGTCGACCGCGAGTATGGCGGCGTTGCGGTGTCAGACGACACCAGCACGACGGGCGATGGTCAGCGTCCGACGTGGACGGTGTCGACCACGGTCACGGCGCTGAGCGGCGGCTGGCCGGTGAAGCAGTTGCCTTGGGCGGCGATTACCTGGCCGGTGCCGGAGAGGTCGCCGCTGACGACGTTGCCGACGCTGGTGAATTTCCCGGGCCAGCGTCGCGGTCCCGCCGGTGGTGGGGATCCGCAGGACGAACGTGCCGTGCCCGGTGGCTAGTACGCAGTCGGCGATGTCTGCTTCGTTGAGGCCGAACTGGCCGGGTCCGGTGACGGTTTGCCCGTCGACGGTGCGGTGACCTACGTCGGGCGCGGATGGGTTCGAGTCAGCGTCTGGGCCACCGTCGGGCTCATCCTGAGCCTGGTCGGGTTGTGCGCCACGTTCACCGGATCGTTGGCGCCGGAGGGGTTCGTGTTGGGTGCGGTCGGGTTTCTGATCTCGATCGGTGGCCTGGTCGCCGCCGGTCGGCCCGGCGCGACGGGACGGGGCCTGGCCGTGCTCGGCCTGATCCTCGGTCTGGCCGCCGCCGCGCTGGCCCTCGCGGCGATGAGCGGGCGGTTCTCGTGGCCCAACAGCAAGACCGACGAGGTCGCCCACTGGCATGCCTGGCTGGTGGCGCACTGGTCCTGGCTGGGCCGCTGGTAGGCATGCCAGCCAGGGTTGAAAGGTCAGCCAGCGTCTGGTTTCGCCTTACCCGGGGTGGGCGCCTACCGTGTCACGGATCTCGGTGGCCGCCGGCACGCCGCTGGAGCGGGCGCAGTGGGCGCAGCAGAAGAACCGCCCGTTCACCTCCACCCCGTGGCCGATGATCCGGCACTGGCAGTGTTCGCAGACCGGCGCCAGCCGCTGGATGGCGCATTCGAACGAGTCGAACGTGTGGACCCGCCCGGCCGCGTGGATCTCAAACGACATCCAGTAGTCGTTGCCGCAAACCTCGCACGTCGCCATACCCGCAGCCTGCCCCGCGCCGGCAGGCGCAGCAACCGCTACGGCGAAACCGATCGGCGGTCCCCGGACCGATGGTGTCGGCGGCTCCGGGGCGGGCACGCGCGCGCATCACCCTGGGTCAGCCGCACGCACACCCACCCTGGCTCCCGGCCTGCCAGGCGCCCGGCCGGCCCTGCCGCAGCACCGCTCGGCAAGCCTCTTGCCAGCGCGGCCGGTGGGCGCCGATGCTTGGTGGCAGGCCCGTCGCCGGGAGATGATCGACATGGCGCCTGTGGTGTTCCTCCTCGCCGCGGTGCTGGCGGCCGGCGTGTTCGCCGCGCTGGCGCGGCGGCGGCTGACCCGACTCGCCCGGCGAGTCCTGCACCGGCGCAACCTCACCCCCGCAGCGCCTACCCGCACCGCGGCGCAGACGAGGCGCCGCGGGGTCGGTCGTCGTGGGGAGGCGCGTTTGACCGCCCGGCTGCTGGCTGGCGCGCTGAGCGCCCGCGACTACCAGGACGCGATGGCGGAACTGGCAGCCGACGAGGCGCAGCGCCACCCGATGGTGGTGCCCGGCGACGAGTAGTACCGCGGCAGCGCTCGGCTCGACGGGCCCCCACGGCAACGCGGTGTCGGTGTTCGAGCAACGGTGGTGGTCCGTACCCGAGCACCGCCCGATGGCGGCAGACGGCCTGCGAGCCTCGTTGTGGTCGCTGGCCGATGAGGTCAGTGGGCTGGTCCAGGGCTGGCGTTGGCGGTGGTGATGTTCCAGGCGGGGTGGATCTCGGCCCAGTCGCGGACGTCCCGTCCGGGGTAGACCAGGTCGTGTAGGAGGTTGGTGTCCCACACCAGCGGGCCGGTGACCGTGATGTGCGCGCCGGCTGCGGGCGCGTCGGGAGTCACGAAGCCACCCTTGGTCGCGCTGTTGTCTGTGAACGGACGGTGCCCGACCTGGGGGATGATCTCCACGACGAAGTGCGGGTCTTTCTCATTGGTGCATTGCTGGAACGCGTTGGCCGGGGTGAGCAGCCGCCGGTAGGCGGGGTCGGGGCGTAGCCGGATGTGCTCGTCGCCGTCGGGTTCGTGCTTCACGCAGTCGACGGTGCCGCTGACGGTGGTGCAGGCGTTCTTGACCGTGAGCCGGGACGGGAGGTAGACCCCGGCCAGCGGGTCACCGGGTTTGCACTGGCCGGACTTCAACACCTGCGGGGCCCGGCCGCAGCCGGCCAGTCCGCACAGGACCAGCAGCGCCACGATCGTCACGGCGCCCACCGGGTGCGAACCGGATCGCGTGCCCTTCCCGGTCATGCGCTCAGGGTAGGCGCCCGGCACCGACCCGCAAGCCCGTAGACAACCACCACTGGTGGCGCTGCGGCGCACGGGGTTGTGCCCGATCATCTTCTGCCGGGAGATGGCGTGGTGTAACACCGGGATCCGGCCCCAGGTGGCAGTGTGGGACCTGCCGCATGTGGTCCGGTTCCTGGATGTGGTGCAGGACGATCCGCTGCTCGCGTTGTGGTGGCTGGTCGCGCTGCGCGGCCCTCGGCGTGGGGGAGATCACCTGTTTGCGTGGGAGGACCTGGATCTGGTCGCCGGGAGGTGACGATCCGGGACTCGGTCGTGGTGATCGACGGGGTCGAGCATCTGGGCCCGCCGAAGTCGCCGGCAGGGTACGGGTTTCCCGCCTTGGGCGAGGTCTCGGTGCGGATCCTGTGGGCGTTGTGGCACGCGCAGCGGTGCCGTCGTGGGCCGGGTGGATCCGAAGGCCCGGGTGGGTGTTCCGCCACGAGTATGGGCGGCCGGTGCGGCCGGACGGCTGACCCGCCGGTTCGCGAAACTCGTCGCGGAGTTCGGGGTTACCGCGGGTACGGCCGCACGGGCTGCGGCACGCCGCGGCGGGCATCGCGGCAGCGGCCGGAGTGGATTTGAAGGTGGTCTAGCACGATGTGGGCCACTCCAGTGCGGTTCACCGGTGTTCGGGCGGGCGGGCGCGCCGCTGAGCGGGCGACAGCACGGTTGTCTTGCATGCCTGGATCTGGATGTCGTTGGACAGCGCCTCTGAGCTTTCCAGGCGTGAGCGGATCCTATGCTTCGGGCGCGGCCCTGCGAGGAGAGGGCAGCGTCGAGATCAGCCCGCCGTCGGGTACCGGCGGCGCAGCCGCCGGCGGTTCGGCGTCGATGCGTTGGAAACGGGGGCGTTGGGCGCTGCTTATCCCGTTGGCGGTTGCGGCGTCGTGGGGCGCGCCGACGCGGCGGGCATGACTCGTTGTCTTTCCTACCCGGAGCGTGCGGCTGGCTTGCGGGCGGCGGCCGTAGCGGACTGTATGTCTCGGACTGGGGTGGCGGGTCGGTATCGGCGCAGTGCCAGGGCGGTCAGCACGGCGAGCCAGGCCGCGGTGATGGCGTAGGCGGCGAGGACGTCGGTGAGCCAGTGCGCGCCGAGGTAGATACGGGATGCGCCGACCAGCAGCACCACGACGGTGGCGGTGGTCAACGCGACGGTGCGTGCCGTGCGGGACCGGCCGGCGAGCAGCACGACGGCGAGCACGCCCCAGGCGGCGAGGGCCTGGGTGGCGTGGCCGGAGGGGAACGATGGACCGCTGGCGTGTCCGATCAGGTCGGTTGCGGGTGGGCGGGGGCGGTGCACCAGCGGTTTGGCCAGGGCGTAGAGGACGATCGCGCCGAGGTAGGCCACCCACACGGCCAGGACGGCGGGCCGGTTGCGGCGCCGCAGGCGAAGGATCGTGGCGGCGGCCAGGATCGGCAGGAGAAGCCAGTTGGAGCCCAGCCACGTCACGTTCGTCATGATCACGGTGAGCCAGGGCGTGCGGTGGGCGACGGCGTAGGCATGCAGCCGCGGGTCGAGGCGGGCGATGCCGTCGGCGGCGAGCACGTCCTGGATGAGCCCGCCGAATGTCCACGCCAGTACCGCGGCCAGGACGACGCTGCCGGTCAGGGCGAGCCCGGCCGGTGTGCTCGGGTCGAGGCGACGGCCAAGCCAGGCCAGCTGCGCCGGGAAACGCCGCCGCACCCGCCTCGCCGCGGGGGTGGCGGCCAGCCGGTCGCCGAGGGCGTGGAGCCGTTCGGTGCGGCGCCGGCCGGCCCGCACGGCGAACCGGACGGCGACACCGGCCACGATCAACGCCAGCAGGGCAAGGCCGATCCGGCTGGCCCAGCCCGCGGCCCGTTGCCAGCTGGCGCCGGCGAGGTAGCCGGCCAGGACCATGCCGGCTGCCCAGGTGGTGCCGCCGGCGACGTTGCATACCACGAAGGTGCGGTAGGGCATGCGGGCCATCCCGGAAAGGCCCGGGATCATCACCCGTAGCGCGGCGGTGAACCGGCCCAGGAACACGGCCTTGCCGCCCCGTTGCGCCAGGTACCGCTCGGCACGTTCCCGGTGCTCGGCCCGGACGAGACGGCCCAGCCGCCCGGACAGCAGCCGCCGGCCGTAGCGGTGCCCGATCCAGTACCCGATCGTGTCGCCGAGGATCGCCCCGCCGATCGCCGCGGCCAGCACCGCGGGCAGCGGGACCCGGTGCTGGACGGCGAGCACACCGCCGAGCAGCACGGCGATCTCGCCGGGGAACACGAACCCGACGAACGCCGAGGACTCCAGCAGCGGCACGGCGAACACGATCGCCAGGGCGGCGACGCCGTGCAGGCCGAGGATGTGCCGCGCAACGCTATCGATCATCCGCCTCGCCTCGCCGCACGTTCGGGCTGCCCACCGCTTCCCACCGCCCCACTTGTTACTACTCTTGCACGTAGTAGATACTCTTGCTCGGTCAGCGCGTGGGGAAGGGGTGGCGGGTGGGGTCGGAACGTCGGGGGCGGGGCGACCTCAAGCAGGAGGTCCTCTCGGTGCTGCTCGCGTCGGACGCGCCGCTGACGCCGGCGCAGGTCCGCGACGCGATCGACGCCGACGTGGCGTACACCACGGTGATGACGGTGCTGAACCGGCTGTGCGAGCAGGGCCTGGCCGCCCGCCGCCGGGCCGGCCGCGCCTACGCCTACACCCCGGTGGTGGACGAGGCGGAGGTGACCGCCCGCCAGATGCAACGCCTGCTGGAAGGCGGCGGCGACCGGGTCGCGGTGCTGAGCCGGTTCCTGGGGGTGCTGTCCGACGACGACGAACGAGCCCTCATCGACCTGGTCGCCCGCATCGACGGGGACGGCCCGCGGTGAGGGCCGCGGTCGGGGTGGTGGTGGCGGTGTCGCTGGTCTTCGCCGCGTTTGGTCCGCTGCTGGGCCGGCGACTACCCCCGGCCGCCGCGACCCGGCTGCTGGCCGCCGGCAGTGTGCTGGTGGCCGGGTGCAGCGTCTTCGTCGCCGGCGTGCTGGCGTTCACCTGGGTCGGCCAACTGCCGGTGCTGGCCACGGTGGGCCGGTGGTCGGTGACGGACCTGCGCTCCGCGGACCCGATCCCCACCGACGTCGCCGCCGGCTGCATGGCGCTGCTGCTACCGGCGGCCACCTGGTGGCTGCGGGTGGCCGTCCGGCGGAGCCGGGACCTGATCAGCCTGCACCGCACCTGCCGGCACCTGCCCGCCGCGGGGGCGCTGGTGGTGCTCGACGACGAGCGGCCGGACGCGTTCACCACCCCGCAGCCGGCCGGACGGATCGTGGTCACCACCGGGCTGCTGCACGCGCTGACCGCGCAGGAGCGGCGGGTGGTGCTGGCCCACGAAGCCTCGCACCTGCTGCACCGCCACGCATGGTGGCTATCGGCCGCCGACCTCGCTGCGGCAGCCAACCCGCTGCTGCGACCCACCGCCACCGCGATCGGCCGGGCAACGGAGCGGTGGGCCGACGAGGATGCCGCCGCTACCGTCGGGGACCGGCGGGTGGCGGCTCGGGCTCTGGCCCGGGCCGCGCTGCTGACCCGCAACCCGGACCAGGCGCGAAGGCTCGCCCTGGCCGCCACCGCGGGCGACGTGCCCGGCCGGGTCCGGGCGCTGATGGCCCCGCCACCGCGGCGCCGGCCGGCCAGCGTCACTGTCCTCGGGGTGTTGCTGGCGGTGCTGGCCGCCGCGACCGTTGTGGTGCAGCACCGCGGGGAGCAGTTGTTCGAGTACGCCAAGCACCACGCCGCCGCGACCAGCCGGCGCTAGCCGCCCGGCCCGGTACCGCCACACCGCCACCCGATTCGATAGGAGAGACGCGCCTGATGGGCGATCCGCACCTGACCTACCCCGAGGCGATCGTGGTGGGGCTGCTGCAAGGCGTCACCGAGCTGTTCCCGGTCTCCAGCCTGGGCCACAGCGTCCTGATCCCGGCCCTGATCGGTGGCCGGTGGGCGCGCGACCTGAGCCTGACCGCGGACAAGTCGCCGTACCTGACGTTCCTGGTCGCGGTGCACGTGGCCACCGCGGTCGCGCTGGTGGTGTTCTTCCGCCGCGACTGGGCCCGCATCGTCGTCGGCCTGTACACCTCGGTCCGGGAGCGGCGGATCAGCAACCCCGACCAGCGGCTGGCCTGGCTGCTGCTCATCGCCACCGTCCCGGTCGGGATCGCCGGCATCGCCTTGGATCATGCGGTGCGGACCAGCCTCGGCAAACCGGTACCCGCCTCGGTGTTCCTCATCCTCAACGGCGCCGTACTGGCCACCGTGGAACGGCTACGCCGCCGCACCAGCCCCGCCCCCGCTCGGCGTGGGCCGGTCCCGGTCGGCCCGCCACCCGGCCGCCACGACCGCGGGCAGGTGTACGCCGCCACTGGCACCGGCTACGGCCGCGGGACCGCCGAACGGGGGGTGTCCGCCGGCCACGGCGGCGACACCGACGCGGCGATCGCCTCCGACCACCGGCTGGCAGGCCAGTCCTGGGCGCAGGGACTGCTCATCGGCGCCGCGCAAATCCTCGCCCTTTTCCCCGGCATCAGCCGCTCCGGCGCCACCATGGCCGCCGGACTGTGGCGCGGCCTGTCCCACGAGGACGCCGCCCGGTTCGCGTTCCTGCTCGCCACCCCCGTCATCGCCGGCGCCGGCCTGCTCAAACTCCCGCAACTGGCCGGGCCCACCGGTCACGGCATCCTCGGTCAGGTCCTGGCCGGCAGCCTCGTCGCCGGCATCGCCGCCTACCTGTCCCTGAAGTTCCTGACCCGCTACTTCGAAACCCGCACCCTCACCCCGTTCGCCATCTACTGCCTGATCGCCGGCACCATCGCGTTGGCGTGGACCGGACTCGCCTGACTGAACCGCTGCACTGCCTGTACAACCACGCCGCCGCCGCCGGCCAGCTCGCCGAGGCCGACCACCCTGCCCGCAAGGTAGGCAAACCGCGACGGCTGCCGAGGATCGCGGCAACCGGCCTTCCGCGCTGGGAGGTCAGCCGATCCGTTGGCGTGCCACTGGGTGGGGACACCCGCCAGCAGGCGCAAACTCCAATGTGGCCTACGAGACGAGCGGGAGAGCTCAATCGGATGACGGTTGAGCTGAGAGGCCGAAAGACCGAAAGGCCGGACGGCGATCCCCAGATACCTGATCCGGACAATGCCGGCGGAGGGAAATCGCCTCGTAGGTCATCGTCGGGTCTGCGGCTGACCGCGCTCGGTATCGGCGCGATGGACTTGCGCCTGGCCTGCCGGTACGTCGTCAACTAGGCCAAGGCCACCGGCGCAGCCCGGCCGCAGCGGTCCGCGGATGCGAACTGCGCAGGTGTGCGGCTCCAGACGCGCGCTCGTGGGGGCGACAGGAAGTAGTGACCTACGGCGTGCTCCGCTCGATGTAGCGGTCCACGCGGCCGGCGCCCAGGCACTTGACGCACCCGACGCCCGCAGCTATCACTGCGGCGTCACGGCTTGCGCGCCACTGCACAGAACACAGCCAGTTCGGCTGGAAGACCTGATGGAGCAGGCTCGGGCCGCCACCGCGGGGTGGAGACCACGCCGGGCTCGATCAGTTCCAGACCGTCGAAGAAGCCAACGAACTGCTCCTTGCTGCGCAGGTGGTACTGCAGGCCGGCTTGCTGCGCCGTGCGGTTGGCCGCGATGTCGGCCTCGCTGGCCGTGGTGCCGTCGTTGATCACCAGGTAGCTGCCGGAGGGCAGCGCGTCCAGCAGCCGACGCACGACGAAGCACGCCTCGTCGTAGTCGGCGATGTAGCCGAGGATTCCCAGCATCATCAGGGCGATCGGCTGGGTGAAGTCCAAGGTGTCGGCCGCGCCTCGCAGGATCTTGTCGGGGTCACGCAGGTCGGCGTCGAGGTAGTCGGTGGCGCCTTCCGGGCTGCTGGTCAGCAGGGCGCGGGCGTGCACGAGCACCAGGGGGTCGTTGTCGACGTACACGATGCGGGCCGAGGGGGCGACCCGTTGGGCGACCTCGTGGGTGTTGTTGGCGGTGGGCAGGCCGGTGCCGACATCGAGGAACTGGCGGATGCCCATCTCACCGGCCAGGTACCCGACAGCGCGGGCGAGGAAGGCCCGGGACACGCGGGCAACCTCGACGATCTCCGGATACGCTCGCAGAACCTGATCGCCCGTGGCACGGTCGGCGGCGAAGTTGTCCTTGCCGCCCAGCCAGTAGTTCCAGACCCGGGCGCTGTGCGGGACGTTCGTGTCGAGCCGGGACACGTACTCCTGGCCGGAATACGCCGAACTTCCGGTCATCTGTGCACCCTTCGGCTCCACGCTGGGTCGGAGGTCGGTGACGCTAGGCGGAGCATAGTCCTCTGGCATCGCGACCCAGGGGCGCCTGAGAGCATGACCTACCACGACGCCGGTCAGGGGCGCCGCCGGGCGACAGCCGCCGCGCCGTCGCTGTTGTGCATCTGGGGTGACAGTTCGGGTCAGCGAACGTCGCTGTCATTAGATCGCCGCGACCCGGCCATCACGCGCCCGCCGCGACAACGGCGACACCCGCTGCGGTCAGCGTGGGCAGGCAACCGCCGAACCAGAACGGCCCACCCCGCAGCGACGGCAACAGGGAGTAACCGGAATGCGGGCTGGGTCGTCGATTGCTACCGCACCGTTCGGGAACCGGATCCGTACGCTGCTCGGCAGGCCAGGTCGTACCCCGGCACCAGGCTGTTCCCCGGGCGCTGGCTCATCGGCGTCCCAGCGCGGCCAACTCGCCGGCGTAGATGCTCGCCAGGGCGAACGCCTCGCACAGGTGCGGGTGTGGGCACTGCGGATCGGTGCCCTTGAGCACCGTCGCCGCCGCCAACGCCCGGGTCATGACCAGCAGCGAGGTCGCCGCGGACGTCGCCTCGCCGGCCAGCCTCCCCCGCCCGGCACCGGTCGCCGACCCGGCACGGTGCAGCAGTTCCGCCGCCGCCTCGTGCATCTCCCGCATGGTCTGCACGTGCATGGTCAGCCACACCAGCCAGTCCCGGCGGTCCATCAGCTCAGCCAACGCGACCGGCGCGAGAACCTGATACGTCTCGTGCTCGTCCGGGTCGTCGCGGTCGGGCTGCTCGGCGAAGACCGCCGCCACCCACTGGCCGCCAGCCAGCACATGCTGCGGATCGGCCGGTTCCCACAGGGGCGTGACGAATGCTGGCTGGCTGCGCCCGGCCAGCAGCGGCGCCCGCCCGGCACGCGCCATCCGCGTCATCACCGACGTCGGATCGTCGCCGCCGTCGGCGATCTGGGCTCGCTCGAACGCGTCGCACGCGCCGCGGCCGGCCCGCACGTCCAGGTAGTCACAGACCGCCCCGTACCCGAACACCGGGCCCCCGGACAGTTCGCCGACCGGCTGGGGAAACCGCTCGTCGTCGGCCAACCACCGAGCAACCCTGCGCGCCGGCGCACCGGCCATCGCCGCGACACCGCCCAGGTCCACCAACGGATCGACGCAGGTCAGCACCGCATGGTCCAGTCCCGCCGGCAGGCTGGGCTGCGGGTCTGTCACGGCCCCTATCCTCGCCCACCCGCACCCGTGGCGGCACCCCGGGCCCGACGACCCACCCCCGGGGCCGCGAGCAGCACCTCCGGCGTCCCTGCACACCCCGGGCCCCGCCGCACCCCGGGGTGACACCAGCGTCCCGGCCCCGCACGCCCGCCACCAGTGCTCGCCGCCACGGGTTCGTCCGCACCCGCACACACCCACCGCAGCATCCGGCCCGCCGGCCTCGGGCGCGGCGGCTACGATGCGTCGCGATGTCCGGCATTCCCCACGCCCACGCCCGCCACCGCCAGCCCACCCGGCCGGGCTGGGCATGCCCCTGCCGGCGGCCACGCCGGTGACCACCAACGACGCCAAGCTGAACCGGCGGGTTGTCGCAGCCGCCCAGGCCGCGCTGACCGCACGAGGGTTCGTCACCCCGATCGACGTGCTGGTAGGCGTCGGGTGGCTGCAGGCGGCGCACGTCGAGCAGTGGCGCCGCGCCCGCATCGCCTACCTGGAGCGGGTCGCCACCGCCAACCTGCACAAGCTGAGCACCGCGCTGCGGCTGCTCCGCCGCTGGGCGACCGAGCACGGGTTGACCCCGAGCGAGACCGTCTACATCGCCTGGACCCGTGACCGCCACCGGCTACGGTTCAGCGCCAGCGGCGACGAGACCATCGAACGCGCCTACCGCACGCATTGGGTCTCACCACACCTGTCGGCCGCCACACGGGCCCGGCGCTGCGGTGACCGGGACGGCCGACCCGTACCCGGCCGCCCGGCGACACCGTGACGCACACCGCCGCGGCGTGCCCGCACAACCGGGCCTCGCAACGGTCAGGCAGCCCACCGTGCTGCCAAACCCGTCCCGGCCGGTTGCGGACAACGCCAGCGCGGGTCCTGGCCCGCGCGGGGGTCAGGGTCCGCGTCACCGGCGGCGGACCACGCCCCAACCGCACCCCCGCCGGAGCGGGATCGGGGCCCGGCGCGGGCACCGCCCGATGCCGACCCTCTCGACCGGGCCTGGCCGGCGATCACCCGTCGGGTCTTCCCCGCCGCGCCCGGCCGGAGCGTCGCCCAGCAGGCCGTGCGGGCGTGGGTGGCTGTCTTCCTGAGGGTGGCCGGGCGGGGGTTGAGGCGGGTCGACCGCACCGAGGCACCCGTGCGGGCGGCGGCCGTCCGGCCAGCCGGGATCGACCCGAGCCACGCCCGGTCGGGGGCGTAGCCCGGACCGGGCGTGCGCGGTTGGCAGGGGGCGGACGGGTGACGCGAGTGCGGGGCCACTTCGGCAGGCGCCCATCTGGGCGGTGACGGGCCGTTGTGCGACCGGTGTTTCGACGATCGGATCGTGACGGGGACAGGGCTGCCCCGACTGCCGGACGCACCGGCCCCGGTGGTGGTGGCCGGGGCGGACGGGCGCCGGAACGTGATGCGCGGTACCGGATCTGGCGGGCACCGACCGGGATCATGGTGGAGTTGCGGGAGGACGGTGTGCCGCGCGGCGAGGGGTTCGAGTCCGGGGTACTCGGCGGCCACCAGGCTGAGGTGGGGCCACTGGTGGCCGCGGTGCGGGGGCACGGGCGCAGGCCGAGGTCGGCCGGTGTTACCTGCAGCCGCGGCCTGGTGGTGTGGGCTGGCGGCTGGCCGGTGATGAGGTCGCCGGCAGGTTGGAGTGGCACCCGGACGGCGGCGGGCACCGGGTCGTCGTCGGTGGCAGGCCGCTGTCGTGGCAGGAGTTGGGCGCCGCTCTCGAGTCGTTCGAGGGCTGGCGGTTCCGGCTGCTGATCGAGGACCCAGCGGTGGACGTGCGGCCCGACGCCGATGTGGTCGAGTTGCACCGGCCGGGCGGTTACGCCGCCGGGTGAGACGACGGCGAACGGGTGCGCGGGTCGGGTGGCACCGCCGTGACACCCCCGGCAGGGCCGGTGGAGGGTTCGGGCTCTGGCGCTGTCACCGACGCCGGGCTCTCCCGCCGGACGCCCAGTGTCGCCGCGCCACCGACGGGCAAGGAAGCGGATGCGGTGCCACCGTGCCGGTGACCGGCCCGGTAGCGGCTGGTCCGGCTGGCTGCGCACGAGCCGCTCACCCCGTGCCCGGAGGGTCCTCGACCTGCGGCACCGCCAGCCTGGGTGGGCGCAGATTCCGGTCCGGGGTCGGGTCCACGGCACCCGCCGGCCCGGGTCACGGCGGCCGGTCAGGGCGGGTCGGACCTGCCCGGCATGGCGTTCAGGTCGCGAATCCGTGCGTCTTCGCAGTCCTCGACACCCTCGGCGCGCCGGCCGTGGAAGAAGCGGCGCTGGGCTCTCACCCGCCGTGGTCGCCGGGACCGGGTGCCGGCAGGTACAGCAGGTCCTTGCCGACCGCGGCGAGCACGCCGGCGTCGGTGGTGTCCTGGCCGTGGTGTTCCCCGCACGGGCAGCATGACCACGCGCCGGAGCGGAGCTGGTCGCAGAACACCTCGAGGGTGGTGCGGGTCCAGGCGACGATGTCGGCGCCGACGGTGACGAGCTGGTCGCCGGGCGGGGTTTCGTGGATGGCCAGGCCCAGCCCGGTCACCGCCTCGGCGGCCTGCCGCAGGTCCATCGCCGGTACCGGCTGCTGCGGGTCGCCGTTGGTGGTGGCGTACAGCATCGCCTGCCCGAGCGCGGCCAGCAGCCGGCCGGCGACCCGCACGGCGAAATGCTCCGGCGGGCCGGCCGGCTTGGCGGCGCGGCCTTTCACGTCGGCCATCATGTTGGTGGCCATCTCCCGACCCCAGTCGTCATCGATGTAGGTCCGCAGCACGGTCTGGGTGGTGACGTGCAGCTGGGTGGCGATGGCGTCGATGCGGGCTTGCAGTTCTGCCGCGACCACCGCCGGGTCGATGCTGCCGCCGAGCGCGGCGACCGTGGCCACGAAGTCGTCGACCAGGCGGGCGAACTTGCCGCGTCGGGCCACCCCGCCCCCTCTCCCTCGCGCGGTCGGCCAAGCTGGCGGTGACCATTGTGGCACTGGCCCAACCGGTCGACCGGCCACGGGGTTACGCGCCCGACGCGGACGCCGGCGCTCCCGCAGGTCCCCGGCGTCCCGGCCAGCGTGGTGCCGCATCGGCTGGCGCACGGGGGCCGCGGACGGCGCGGCTTTCCCGGTCGGTGCTGTCCGGGTCGGCTCGGGCGGGACCCCGGGTCGGCTGGTTGCCAGTCGCGCGTCGGGGCGAAGTAGTCGCGCAGCATCTCGTGCGACCAGGCCGCCTGGCGGATCTCGCCGCGGGGCCCATCTCGGTGAACCAGGGCTTTGATGTCGAGCACGGGGGTGCCGTCGATGGCGTCGAGGTCCTTGGACGTGCAGGTCGAGACCATCGACTTTCAACAGTCGGCAGCGGGGGACGCCGAGCCAGTTGCCCGCCGACCGGTATCGTTGGAACACGTGTTCGACTATCGTGTCACCAGTGGCAGGTCTCCCTCAGCTACGCGAGGCGGGCTGGTTCATCACCGGCGACGACCGGGATCCGGTGCGGCACCTGTTCGTGCGCATGCAGGAGCACATGGACGGCACGTGGACGGTCGAGCTGAACGAATGCCGGGGACGGCCCGGGGACGGCGCGGCGAGGCGGGCAAGGCCATACACCGCTATGCCAGCGAAGGCGACGCCCGTGACGCCCTCGCTGTGATCTACCGGCTCAGCCGGCAGCTTGCACCGCTGCCCACGTGGGATCCGCAGCGGCTGGAACCGGGGCGGTGGCGGGTACGCGTCTACGAGCCCACGGCATGGGACCTGCGCCAGCGCCGTCGCAATCGGGTTGTGTCGGCGCTGCCCGCTCGCGCGGGCGGATAGCGTCGGCTGGGTTGCGGCGACGCTGACCTGATCTCAGCGGCGGCGCGGCGAGCTTCGGGCACGGGGCGGCGAAACGTGGTCAACCTCGACGCGCGGCGGCGACACGTCGTTGCAACGTGGCGTTGTTGGCGGTCCACGACACCGACGAAGACGACGCGGACGGTACCCACTGGCCCCGCAGCAAACGCCACGACGACAAGGCGATCGTTGTCGTCGAGTTCGCCGCCTGGCCGAACCATTAGGGACCAGCGGTGGTCGGCTCTCCCCTCGCGCGGACCAACCCGATGTCGGCGGCCTGCCGCCCGTGATCGGGCACGGCGTCAACCCCTCGATTTCGGCTTGCGCTGTGTCGGGCACGGCGCGCACGCTGGCATTCGGTGACGACTGTCGCGGGGGAGGAACGCCCATGGTCGCGCCTGCGGGACGTGTGCAGCGGTGGTCGGTGACGGCTGCGGCCCGTTTCGCCCGGGAAGCCCGGGCGAGCGCGGCCGAGTACCTGCGGGTGTCGTCGCTGGCGGTCGAACAGGTCGAGTTCCTGGTTCGCAGCGGGATGCATGTTCATGCTCGGATAGATGGCGATGCCCGCCGGGCGCTGGCCCTGGTTCTGGCTGGCTGCGGGTACGAGGCGCCGTTTCCCGGCGACACGATGGCCGCCGCCCGGATGATCGCCCGCGACGAGGCGCGGCGTCTGTGCCGTGCCCAGTTGTACGTGGTGTCCCCCGACATGGCCGATGTGGTCGCCGCGGCGGCGCGGACCCTCACCGCCGACGACCTTGAGCTGCTGGAGGCCGACGACCTTCCCTCGCCGACCGGCTGCCTGGTGCTGCCGGAGGTGATGTGGCTGCGCCGGGTCGGCGACGACCTGCTCGCCAGCCGGGCGCTGGTATGGGGTGTCGGCACCGTCGGCCAGTTGGACCCCGCCGACGGCGACATCCGGCCGGGGACAGGGGTACGGGTGAGCGGCTTCTACGACGGGCCCGCCTCGACACACAGCCGGCTGGACCTGGCCGCCGCCGAGCGGGCGCGGCGGGAAGGCGCGCCGTTGCCGCCGCTGCTGCTGGAGGGCATCCTCAGTCAGGTGTTCCGGTCCGCGGCGCTGGGTGACACCAGCGAGACGCGCGAACGCCACCGCCGGCGACTGCGGGCCGGCATGCGGGAGGTCGGGGAGCTGGTCAACGCCGCCGAGATCCGCCAACTGGCCGCAGCGCCGGTGGTGGGCGAGCACGTACCGGGCAGCGTGATCGACGACCCGGACTTCGACTTCACCCTGCGCTACCTGTATGCGTTCTGGCGGTTGTGTGAGCAGAAGATCGCCACCAGCGAGCCGGCGGCGGTCAACCACGCGGCCCGAACGCTGGCGCAGCGGACCGGCACCGACCCTGACGTACGGATCATCCGGATGCGCAGCCCGACCGGCGAACCTACCGGTGGGCATCGCAGGGTCAGCTGGCGCCACCGCTGGGTGGTGCAGATGCACCGGGTGCGCCAATGGTATCCCAGGGAGGACCGCCACAAGATCATCTGGCGTGGGCCGTACGTCAAGGGACCAGCCGACAAGCCCCTGCTTGACGGCACGGTGGTCAGGGCGCTCGTACGCTGACGGCGTGCCGGCAATCGACCCGGCCAGGATAGACGCGGGCCTGATCGGTATCCGAACCGGCACCCGACGCTCGCCGCCACCCACTGCGGGCACGACCGTGACTGCTGTCGGCGTGCTGGCGTCGGTTCGCACCGGTTGGTCCTACGATCGACCTGTCGCCTGCCGCCGCCGTGAGGAGTTGGTCATGGGCAAAGCCGCCCGCCGCCGCACCGCCCGCTCGCCGTCGCCGCGGCGCAGCGCCCCGGCCGACGACCGCGCGGGCGACCCACGGGAGGATGCCTCGGCCGCGCTGACCCGGCTGGTGCGGGGCAACCCGCCGGGGCGGGTCAGCCTCGCTGGGGCGTATGCGCTGGGCTACGGCGCGCTGGGCATGGCCCAGCACGACGGCGACGGCCCCGACTGGTTCGACCAACTGGACCCGCTCGACACCCTGTTCCTGGGCACCGCCTGGCCGTTGCAGCTACGCGACGGGTACGAGTTCGGCAACGCCCGCACCGCCTGGCTGCGCCTGATGCGCACCACAGCGCACTGGGCCGGCATCCAACGCTTCGTCACCGAGGTCGTGCGGGCCAGCGAAACCCACGACCTGCCGGTCGACGCGGGTGAGCTGATGCTGCTCGTGGCCGGCCGGCTGGAGGCCGCCGGCCTGGACCAGCGCAAGCTGCCCGCCGGGCTGCTGCCCGGCACCGCCCTGGCCGCCGCCCGGTTCGTCACCGGCCCCGGCCCCGACCAGCCGCTGCCGGACCCGCCGCCCGATGCCGCCGACCGCGTCGCCCGGCTGTGGGCGGCCACCCAGGTCGACGTCGACCTGCCCCACGACGGCACCCCGGCCGACGCGCTGCGGGGGGGCTGCACCTGCTCGGCCGGGCCGGCCTGCCGGTGCGGGCGGAGCCGGCGGTGCTGCTGCCCGCCCTGTACCTGGCCCTGGTCGCCGCCGAGGACGAGCCGGTTCAGGAGGCGGCCGAACGAGCCGAGGCGTGGGCCCTCGGTGTGGCCGACGACTCGCCCCTCGTCCCCGTGGCCGACGTGCTGCTGCTCGCCCCGCACCGCGGCCTAGACGTGGACACCACCCTCGCCCACCTGTACGGCGTGCCGGCCTTCACCCTGCCGGTGCCCGCCGCCGACCGGCGGTTCACCTCCACCCCGGGCCGGGCGCTGGTCGACCTGGCCTTCGAGCTCGGGTTCCGGCAGGTCGACACCCGCGACGCGAAAGTCGTCCGGCTCGGCCCCGACGCCGGCGCCATGATTCAACAGCAGTCCCGGGCGTTCGAGGCCAGGTTCGGCCGGCCACCCGGCCCGCACGACCCGCTGTTCTTCGACCCCGACGCCGACACGCCCCAACCGATGCCACTGGCCGGGATCGAGTCGGCCACCACCGCGATGCTGCACGCCGCCGGGGTGTGCCGGGCGTGGATCTACGCCTACCAGCACACCGACGGGCTGCTGCCCCGCCCCGACGGCGCCTTCAACACCGACGCCGACGCCCGCGACTGGCAGGCGGCCCTCGACCGGTACCTGCGCACCCACCCCGCCGAGACCATCGACGACCAGGCGGAACTGGGCAAGCTGCGGGCGATGCTGGCGATGGTGAGTCTGGACATGGCCGCCCGCCACCCGGAGTTCGGCGCGTCCCTCGCCGCCAGCCTCCGCGCCGGGAACACGCCCCAGGACAGCAACGCCGCGGTGGTGGCGGAGTTCCTGACCGCCAGCGCCGCACCGATCATGGCCTCGCTGCGCGAGCCGGCCGTCACCGACGCCGCGACCGAACTGGCCCGCGGCTGGTCCGGCCCGGCCATGGCCCGCCGCGTCCGCGACGCCGCCTCAGCCGACACCCCGGACCATACGGACGCTGATGTCCTGCTCGCGGTGGCGGTCGCCCGGCTCACCGCCGTCGGGTGAGCGCCCACAGCCGTGGAGAGTTCGCAGGTGGCGGGTGGGTGCCGCGCGTGTGGGGCGGGTCCGGCGGATTCGCATCTGGGCGGTGACGGGCCGTTGTGTGAGCGGTGCTTCGATGATCGGATCGCGGCCGGGGCCGGGATGCCGAGGCTGCCCGACGCCCCCGCCCCGGTGGTGCTCACCGGCGCGGACGGGCGCCGGCATGTGCTGCGGTATCGGGTCTGGCGGGCGCCGACCGGGATCGCGGTGCAGTTGCGGGAGGACGAGGTGGCGCAGGGTGAGGGCTACGAGTTCGGGGTGCTCGGTGACCACGATGCCGAGGTGGGGCCGTTGATCGATGCGGTACGGGAGCAGGCCGCAACCGGGATCGGCCGGCGCTATCTGGAGCCGGGGCCTGGTGGTGTGGGCAGGCGGCTGGCCGGCGATGAGGTCGCCGGCCGGTTGGAGTGCAACCCGCAGGGCGGGCCGCACCGGGTCGTCGTCGATGGCAGGCCCCTGTCGTGGGAGGACCTGGGACAGGCGCTGGAGTCGTTCGAGGGATGGCGGTTCCGGCTGGTCATCGAGGATCCATCGCTCGACATGCGCTCCGATGCTGTCGTGGTCGAGTTTCCCTCCCGGGGGTTGGCGGCGACGTCGGCGGGTGAGCGTCGTATCGACGCGGCGAACCGGGGGCGGGCTGGGTCAGGTGGCTGTGCTCCTGGCGCTGATCCGGTGAGGTTGCCGGCAGCCTCGCACGCTTGGCGCAATTGATGATTGTCCAGGGTCAATCGCTGGATGTCGGTGATGGCCAGTTCCCGGGTGCGACCGCCGGCTCGGCCACGGTCACCCGGATCTCCGACGGTGGCATGTACGGCAAACCCGGCTACCGTCGGCCCGAAGGACGTCAGACCCTGCCGGCGGAGGCCCACCACGCGGCGTGGGCGGGCCGAGGCCGCCCACGACCGGCTACGCGAGGCCGTGGCACGTGGATCGACAGGCTCCACGGCTGGCGTACCGCCACAACCCATGCAGGGCCGGGCCGCCGGCGCGCAAGACGACCAGTACGCCATCACCGCGCAGCTCACCCCGCCCAAGCCGACCGGCTCACCGAATGGCCCGCCACCTGCGACCGCCGCGCCGCGCCGGCTCACCGGCATCGGCGAACACGATCATCCTTGACGGTAGTTTCCGTTCGTGCCTTCCTGAACCCCGACTCGTGCCGACGTCACAATGGTGCGATGGGTGATGACAGGCTCGACGGGCTGGACTGGGTGGTGTGGAACCTGCAGGTCTGGGATCCCAGTGAACTCGCCGAGCCGGACGTTGGTGATCGCACGGCGCAGGCGATGACGGAGATGGCGGGCTCGCTCGGCTGCGTTTTCGACCAGTGCTGCGACGATGACGCCGTCGACGGGGTGCCCTACTACTCGTGGCTGGTACGGGTGGCGCGCGATGAGCACCTGCGCTGCAACGACCAGGGAATTCCGGTCGCGGTCGCAGCACTCCACAAATACCTGCGCACGCAGATCCCGGCTCAGGTCGACGACTGGCAAATCCACCCCGACTGTCGGCGCTCACGGAATTCCCCAGTTGTAGGGGTTTGACGCTCACGTAATTCCCCACCCGCTCACGTAATTCCCCATGGGGACGGTGAGCGGGCCGTGGGGTGTGGTCCTCGCGATCAGGAAGAGTCCTCCCTCGT
>WNFU01003918.1_pt1 | contig 19287 bp, 18 predicted proteins | sample 5400121 | NCBI WGS metagenome assembly WNFU01 (sample SAMN13153360, study PRJNA577476) | soil metagenome | isolation source: 100 cm soil or saprolite under grassland replicate 1 | place: USA:California | collected 2016-06-15 | reverse complement strand
ATCGGCGTCGGCATGCAGGGGTCCGGGCTCTTGTCCCAATCCATCAAGCTGCCGGGCGTCGAATGCGCCGCTGCCTGCGACCTGTACGACGGCCGGCACGCGTTGGCGAGGGAGATCGTGCGGCCGGATCTGCCCGTGACGCGCCGTTATCAAACGCTGCTCGAGAACAAAGACATCGCCTGCATCGTGGCCGCGGTCCCCGATCACTGGCACAAGCAGGTCGTCGTGGACGCCGTGACCGCGGGCAAGGACATCTACTGTGAGAAGCCGATGTCGCACAGCCCGGCCGACGGGGTGGCCATGGTGGAAGCGGCGAAGCGGACCGGACGCATCGTGCAGATCGGCTCGCAGCGCGTCAGCTCGCAGATCTGCGCCAAGGCGAAAGACCTGATCTCCCAGGGGATGCTCGGCGACCTGATGCTCGTCGAAGGTTGGCTCGGACGAAACGATCCCACGGGCGCGTGGCAGTATCCGCCGCCGCCCGACCTCTCTCCGCGCAATCTGGACTGGGATACCTGGCAGGGGACGGTCCCCAAACGACCGCTCGACCCCAACATCTTTGCGCGCTGGCGCTGCTGGAAAGAGTACGGCACCGGCGTGGCCGGCGACCTGCTGGTGCACTTGATCAGCGGCATGATGTTCATGCTGGGCATCAACGAGCCGCCGAAGCAGGCCTCGGCGGTCGGCGGCATCCGGCGCTGGAAAGACGGTCGCAACATGCCCGACGTGCACGCCGTCCTCTATTACTATGGCGAGCTGCCGGTGTACATGCGGCTGAACCTGGGAACGGAGCTGCCGGAGGCCTACCGCATCCAAGGCTCGAAGGGAATTCTGGAGGTGACCGGCGACGCGCTGACCTACACGCCGCAGAGCGGCAAGGATTCGGCGCCCAGCTATTACGCGCACAGCTTCCCCCGCACGCTGCGGGAGGCGTACGTCGACCAGTGGCACCGGGACAACGATCCGAAGCTGGGCCAGGAGGCGATGCTCGAGACGGTCGCCTTCCACGGGCCCGACTTCGACGACGTCAGGCCGCATCTGTGGAATTTCTTCGAGGCGGTGCGCTCCCGGAAACCCGTGGTTGAGGATACGGTGTTCGGTCACCACGCGGCGCTGGCCTGCCACATGGCGAATGAGTCCTACTTTCGCAGGGCGGCCGTGTCCTGGGACGAGGCGTCGAAAACGATCAAGACCTGACCGTCCAGCTGCTTCATTCCTCCCGACTTCCCGCCGTCGCGCTGCGCGCGATCACGTAGTAGTTCGGATCCACCTTGAAGTCGGCCGGACTCTCGAGCCGCAGCGTCACCGTCTGCCAGGCCTCGGTCGGGTGCACCACGCTCAAGCTGTCCGGGGACAGGGTGACCTTGAGCGGCATGTCGAAGCCGGGCACCACGTCGGTCCAGCGATAGGACAGCGTCGCTCCCGCGATCGTGTATTCCAGCACCGGCACCTGCGTGGTGCGCAGGTACTGGTCGAAGACCCGGGTCAAATCGGTCCCGGCTTGCGCGCTGATGTACTCCTCGACCTGCTTGCCCATCACCGTCTGGTGCCAGAAGGTCTGATTGAGCCCGCGCAGGATGCCCCGCCACTTCTCGTCATCGCCGACGATCTGCCGGATCGTGTGCAGCATGTTCCCGCCCTTGGGGTACATGTCCCCGGGGCCCTGATCGTTGACGCCGTAGAGGGGGACGATCGGCCGGTCGTTGCGGATGCCGCGGCGCGTCCCGACGGTGTAGTCGGCGCCGGCCTGCCTTCCGAAGAGGCACTCGGTGTAGAGCCCCTCGGCGTAGTTGGCGAAGCTCTCGTGCACCCACATGTCGGCGTTGTCCTTCGCGGTGATGTTGTTGCCGAACCACTCGTGGGCGCTCTCGTGCACGATGATGAAGTCCCACTTCATGCCGAGCCCGGTGCCGGAGGCGTCACGCCCGCGGTAGCCGTTGGCGTACCGGTTGCCGTACGCGATGGCGCTCTGGTGCTCCATGCCGCTGTTCGGCACCTCGAGCAGCTTGTACCCGTCCTCGTACCACGGATACGGCCCGAACCAGTGCTCGAAGCACTGCAGCATGGTCCTTGCCTGGGTGAACTGCCGCTGCGCGGCCTCGAGGTGATAGCTCAGGGGCCAGAAGTCGAGCGTCAGCGGCCCCAGCTCCCCCATAAGCACGTCCGAGAAGTGCTCGTAGCTGCCGGCCCCCACCGCGATGGCGTAGTTGTTGATCGGATTCACCACGAACCACTCGTACGTCGTCGTGCCGTTCGGGTGGTGGGTCACGCGGCGTAGCCGCCCGTTGGAGACGTCCATCATCGGATCGGGCACGGTGAGCGCCACCCGCTGGCTGTCGGGCTCGTCGGCCTGCGTGTCCTTGTTGGGCCACCAGACGCTCGCGCCCATCCCCTGGTCGGTGGTGACGATCCAGGGCCGGCCGATGCTGTCCGTGGTCCAGGTGAAGCCGCCCTGCCACGGAGGCCGCTTGGCCGGCTGTGGCTTGCCATGGTAGTAAACCGTGATCGTGTTGCGGTCGCCGGCGCGCTGGGAGGGGGAAGCCGCCGGCGTCGCGAAAAAAGCGTTCCCCTCCCGCCGGAACCTCACCGCTCGCCCGTCCTGTACGATGCTGTCGACCTCCAGCGGCACCATGAGGTCGATCTGCATCTCCCCGGCGGGGGCCGGCGTGAGGACGCGGTAGGTGATGCCGTTGTAGCCGCTGATGCTCGAGTCCGCGGGATGGATCGCGACGTGGAGGTCGTAGAAGGTCACGTCCCACCAAGACCGCCCGGGCGTGGTGAAGGAGCCCCGCAGGGTATCGGCCCGGGTGAAGGTCCGGCTGGCCTGGGCCGCGACATCCGTGAAGGACCCGACCAGGAGGGCGGAGCCCAGCAGCAGGCGTCGCACAGCCTACCGAAACGCGATCATCGGGCTTACACGAGCGCCTTGGGGTCCGTGTACGGCAGCCCGAATGCCTCGGCCACCGCGGCATAGACGACCTTGCCCTCGATCACGTTCGCCCCCCGGAACAGCGCCGGATCGTCGCGGCAGGCTTGTCTCCAGCCGCTCCGCGCCAGGCGCTTGGCGTACGGGAAAGTCGCGTTCGTGAGCGCGAGCGTGGACGTGCGCGGCACGCCGCCCGGCATGTTGGCGACCGCGTAGTGGATGATCCCGTCCACGACGTAGGTCGGGTTCTCGTGCGTCGTTGGATGGATGGTCTCGATGCATCCGCCCTGGTCCACCGCCACGTCGACGATGACCGACCCCGGCTTCATCAGCTTCAGGTCCTCGCGCCGCACGAGCTTCGGAGCCTTGGCCCCGGGCAAGAGCACCGCGCCGATGACGAGATCCGCCTTGCGCAGCTGCTCGAGGAGAGTGTGACGGTTGGAGTAGACCAGGTCCACGTTGGGCGAGAGCACGTCCGAGAGGTAGCGCAGCCGGTCGAGCGACAGATCGAGCAGCGTCACGTGCGCGCCCAGACCGGCCGCCATCTTGGCCGCGTTGGCGCCGACCACCCCGCCGCCCAGGATCAGCACTTCCGCCGGGAGCACGCCGGGCACGCCCCCCAGCAGGATGCCGCTGCCGCCGAACACCTTTTCGAGGTACCTGGCTCCCTCCTGCACCGCCATCCGCCCGGCGACCTCGCTCATCGGGATCAGCAGCGGCAAGTCGCCCGAGGGAAGCTGCACGGTCTCGTAGGCGATCGCGACGATGCCCGACTTGAGGACGGCCTGGGTGAGCTCCTCGGACGCGGCGAAGTGGAAGTAGGTGAACACGATCTGCCCCGCGCGCATGCACGGCCACTCGGGCTCGATCGGCTCCTTCACCTTGACCACCATCTCGGCCCTGGCCCAGACGTCGGCGGCCCGGGGAACGATCGTCCCTCCCGCCGTCCGGTAGGCGTCGTTGGAGAAGCCCGACCCGATCCCGGCGTCCTGCTCGACCAGCACGGTGTGCCCGTCGCCCGCCAGCGACTCCACACCCGCCGGCACCAGCGCGACGCGGTGCTCGGCCGTCTTGATCTCCTTCGGGACACCGACGATCACTCAGTCTCCGTTCCACATCCCACGTTGCACGTCGCACGACGCACGACGCACGACACACGTGAGACGCCACAAGTGCTACCCCGTCCGTGTTACGCCGTCAGCCTTTGTGGTCCTGCGGCCCCAGCGACACGACCGTCTGCCGCTCGGGAGCGAAGAACTCGGCCGCCACGCCTCGGACGTCGTCTTCCGTCAGCCCGGTGATCGCCGCCAGCACCTGATCGAGACTCTGGTACGGCTCCCCGTGGACCGGAAATCCCGCCAGCCGATACATCCGGGCGGAGGGACTCTCCAGCGAGAGCATCAGCTGGCCCTGGGTCTGTTGCTTCGCCTCGGCCAGGGCGTCGCCGCGCAGTCCCTCGCGGGCGAGCGTGCCGTACTCCTCGCGGATCGCCGCGGCCGCCTGGGCCGCGGTTTTCGGCTGGGTGCCGACGTACACGCCCGCCACGCCCACGTCGCGGTAGAAGCTCGAGAATGCGTAGATCGCGTACGCCAGCCCGAGCTCTTCGCGGATCCGCTGGAACAGCCGGCTCGACATCCCGCCCCCGAACACGTTGGCCAAGACCAGCAGGCCGTACTTGCGCCGGTCGGCGTATCGCACGGTGTCGGTCGCGAACACGATGTGCGTCTGCGCCGTGTCCTTGTGATGGCGCGCCTCGCGGCCGCGCACGGCCGGTCGCAGCTGCGCCGCGGCCGGCGCTTCCCGCTTCCCGTCTCCCCCTCCCGCATCGAGCCACCCCTGTCCGCCCAGCTCCTCGAGCAGCCGCTCGTGAGTGAGGTTCCCCGCCGCCGCGATGACGCAGTTTCCCGGGAAATAGGCCCGCCCGTGCAGCTGCTTCAGGTCGTCGGCGGAGAGCGCGCTCACCGTGTCGCGGGTGCCGAGGATCGAGTACCCGTAGGGGTGCTCGGGCCAGAGGGTCTGGTAGCACAGATCGAAGACCAGGTCGTCGGGGGTGTCCTCGACCGTGCTGATCTCCTCGAGCACGACGTTGCGCTCGAGCTCGAGGTCGCTCGTGCGCAGGACGGGGTTCCGGACGAGGTCGGTGAGCACGTCCACCGCGCGCCCCAGGTCGGCGTCGAGCACGCGCGCGTGGAACGCGGTGCTGTCGCGCGACGTGTACGCGTCGAGCGAGCCCCCGTGCGCCTCGAGCGCCAGCGCGATCTGCTGGGCCGTGCGCCGCTCGGTCCCCTTGAACACCATGTGCTCGAGCAGGTGGGAGACCCCCATCTTGGGGCGCGGCTCGTGGGCGCTCGCGGTGCGCACCCAGATGCCGACCGCCGCCGAGCGGACGCTCGGCACGCGCTCGGACAAGACGATCACCCCGTTGGGCGCGGTGGTCTGGGAGATCTCCCGGTCGAGCCGGACCGTCTCCATCACCGCGAGCGGGCCGGCTCCGGTTTCTCGAGCAGCGCCTTGCGGGACAGCCGCATGCGGCCGCGCTCGTCGATCTCGAGCAGCTTCACGCGCACCGTGTCGCCCTTCTTGACGACGTCCTCGGTGCGGTCGGTGCGCCCGTGCTGCAGCTCGGAGATGTGGAGCAGCCCTTCGACGCCGGGGAGGATCTCGACGAAGGCGCCGAAGGCCGTCGTGCTCTTGACCACGCCCTCGTAGACCGTGCCGACCTCGGGCACCTGCACCATCGACGCGATGATGTCACGCGCCCGCTCGCCGCCCTCGCCCACGGCGGAGATCGTCACGAGCCCGTTGTCGTCCACGTTGATCTCGGCGCCCGTCTGCTCCTGGATCGAGCGGATGGTCTTGCCCTTGGGGCCGATGATGTCGCCGATCTTTTCCGTGGGGATCTGGATCGTGATGATGCGTGGCGCGTACTTGGACAGCTGCGAGCGCGGCTGCGGGATCGCGCGATCCATGATGTCGAGGATGTGCAGCCGCGCCTTCTTCGCCTTCTCGAGGGCTTCGGCGATGAGCCGGAAGTCGAGCCCCTCGATCTTGATGTCCATCTGGATCGAGGTCACGCCCTCGCGCGTCCCGGCCACCTTGAAGTCCATGTCGCCCAGGTGGTCTTCGGTGCCGAGGATGTCCGTCAGCACGGCGACGCGCTCGCCCTCCTTGATGAGGCCCATCGCGACGCCGGCGCACGCCCCCTTCACCGGCACGCCGGCGTCGTACAGCGCCAGCGAGCCGCCGCACACGGTGGCCATCGAGGACGAGCCGTTCGACTCGAGGATGTCGGACACGACGCGGATCGTGTAGGGGAACTGCTCGTACGGCGGCAGCACCGCCTGGAGCGCCCGCTCGGCCAGCGCGCCGTGGCCCACTTCGCGGCGCGACACCCCGCGTATTGGCCGCACCTCGCCGGTCGAGAACGACGGGAAGTTGTAGTGCAGCATGAACGACTTCGACGTCTCGTCCGCCACGTCGATCGAGTCGATCCGCTGCTCGTCGCTCACGGTGCCGAGCGTGACCGACACGAGGGCCTGCGTCTGCCCGCGCGTGAACAACGCCGACCCGTGCGTCCGCGGCAGCACGCCGACCTCGCAGCTGATCGGCCGCACGGTATCGAGGTCACGCCCGTCCACGCGCTCGCCGCGCGCCAGCACCTGCTCGCGCATCGTGCGGTATTCGATCTCCTCGATCACCGCCGCGACGTCCTTCAGGTTCTCCGGAAACTCGGCGGCGAGCTGCTCCTGGATCGTCGCCTTGAGCGCCGCGAGCGCCTGGGCCCGCTCGGTCTTCTCGGGCAGGTTGAGCGCCTCGGCGACGCGCGGCTCGGCGAGCTCCTTCACCCGCGCCCCGAGCCCGGCCGGCGACTCGATCCTGGTCCACTCCATCTTCGGCTGGCGCATGTCGGCGACCAGCTCGCCGCCGGCGTCCAGCAGCTCGCGGATGCCCTTGTGCGCCACCTCGAGCCCCTTCACGATCTCCGCCTCGGTCAGCTCGAGCGCCCCGCCCTCCACCATCACGATCCCATCGCGCGACCCGGACACGACCAGGTCCACGTCCGAGAACTCGAGCTGCTGGAAGGTGGGGTTGAGGATCCATGCGCCCTCCACCCGGCCCACCCGCGCCGCCGCGATGGGGCCGTTCCAGGGCACCTTCGACATCTCGAGCGCCGTCGAAGCGGCCGTCAGGCCCAACACGTCGGCGTCGTTTTCCTGATCCGCCGAGAGGACGTAGACGAATACCTGCACCTCGTTCTTGAACCCTTCGGGGAACAGCGGCCGGATCGAGCGGTCGATCAGCCGGGCGGAGAGGATCTCCTCGTCGGACGGCCGGCCCTCCCGCTTGAGAAACCCGCCCGGGATCTTGCCGGCGGCGTAGCTCTTCTCGCGGTATTCGACCGTGAGGGGAAAGAATGGGAGGGTCGACACGTTGTCCGACACCGTCACGGCGGCGAGAACCACCGTTTCCCCGAACTGCAGGAGGCAGGCCCCCGCCGCCTGCTTGGCGAGCCGGCCCGCTTCGAGCCGCAACGGCCGGCCCGCGAAATTGCGCTGGACGTGCTTCACCGTGTCGCCTGTCTAGAGCAGATGTAGAGACGCCAGGCGCCCCGGTGCTCTTCCCGGGGCGCCCCGCGCGACGCCTTCCCCATTAGTGGCGGAGACCCAGCTCGTCGATGAGCCGCCGATAGCGTTCCAGGTCGGTGCGCTTCAGGTACTCCAGCAGGCGGCGGCGCTTGCTGACCATCCGCAAGAGCCCGCGCTGGCCGTGGAAGTCCTTCAGGTGGACCCGGAAGTGATCGGTGAGGCTGTTGATCCGCTCGGTGAGCAGCGCGACCTGCACCGGGGCCGACCCCGTGTCGCGATCGTGCTGCCCGTACTGCTTCACCGGCGTCGCCTTGTCGTACACTGATCCTGTTCCCTAATTATTGAGAGCGCACTAACTTAGACGACCGACGCCGGTTTGTAAAGCCCCGCATGCACCCTGAGCCCAGCGACTTGGTCGGCCGCCTCGTCGGCCCGTACCACCTCGAGCGCCTGCTCGGAGAGGGCGGGTTTGCCTGGGTGTTCGCCGGCCGTGATCCGGACGGGAGCCCGGTGGCCGTGAAGGTCCTGAAGCCCCGCTACGCCGGCGACCCGCAGTTCGATAGCCGGTTCCGCAACGAGGCGGAGACCGCGGCCAAGCTCCGCCACCCGAGCATCATCCGCATTCGGTCGGTGGCGCGCGCGGGCGGGCACGTGTACTTCGCGATGGATCTCTGCCCCGACAGCCTCGGCGCCCGCCTCGCGCGCGACGGGCCCCTCCCCGAGGGCGCCATCATCCGCATCGCCACCGACGTCGCGCACGGGCTCGCCTTCGCCCACGAACAGGGCGTCATCCACCGCGACCTGAAGCCCGACAACATCCTCATCCACGCAGACGGCACCGCGGTGATCTCGGATTTCGGCGTCGCGCGCGCGGTCTCGGGGTACGTCGCCTTGACCGGCGTGGACGTGGCGATCGGGACGCCGCAATACCTGTCGCCGGAGCAGGCGCAGGGGCGCCCGCTCGACCCGCGCGTCGACTTCTACGCCCTCGGCGTCACGCTCTACAAGGCGGCCACCGGCGAGGTGCCGTTCAGCTCCGCCGACTGGTTCGAGCTGGCGCGCATGCACGTGGAGGATCCCCCGCCGTCGCTCCGCAAGAAACGACCGGAGCTCTCGAAGCGGTTCGAGCGCGTGGTCCTGAAGTGCCTCGCGAAGCACGCCGACGACCGCTACCGCGACGCCGCGGGGCTGCTGGCGGACCTGGCCGACCTCGCCGCGCGGCGCAGTCCGGGGGCGCAGCCGGCCGCGGCCCTGGATCCCGTGGCGCGGGGCAAGACGCCCTGGGGCGTCATCGCCGCGGTCGGCCTGGGGGTGGCCCTGCTCGGGGCGCTCCTGGGCAGGCTGATCCGCTAGCCGCCGGACGGCTCGCACGAGGCGCCGCGCCGTAGCGCGGAAGGCCGTGCTCCCTGACCACCGGCATCACAGCGCCGGCAGGTAGCCGAACATTGTGTGTGTCGGCCCAGGCGCGCGACGATTGGAGGGGCGGCCTTGCAGCGAAATCGAGACAACCTTGATGGTACGGCGTGACAAGCGTGCTGCGATGCTCGGGCGCTCCTGGTCAGGCTGATCCCCTGAACAGCCGCCGGACGGCTCGCACGATGCGCGAGATCCATCCGGGATGATCCGGAGGCGCGGCGTGATGCAGGGGCGCGGTGGCCGCCAGCACTGCCGCCGCCGCGCGCCGTAGCTCCACCTCGTACTGGGACGGGAACCGTCGCTCCACGAGCGTGATCTCGAACCCGGGGCGGTCCCGCGCGCTCGAGAGCTCGATGACGCCCGGCGCGGCGCGCTCGATCACATCGACGAGCGGCCGCAGCCCTTCCCTCTTCCCTTTGACCCCGGCGCCATAGTACGCGGCCGCGACGGCGGCGACGACACGCTCGGCCTGCACTCGCCCGGCGACGTATCCCTCGAGGGTCTCCCTAACGGCCGAAGACATTCCCCAGCCAGCGAAGGATGTCATTCGACGTCGCGAGGATCATGATGCCGAGCAGGACGACAAACCCGATCTGGGTGAGCCGCAGCCGCAACTCGAGCGGCAGCGGTCTGCGGCGCACCGCCTCGGCGAGGAGGAACGCCACCTGACCGCCGTCGAGGATCGGGATCGGCAGCAGGTTCAAGACCGCGAGATTCACGGAGAAGAACGCCATGAAGCGGAGCAGCCAGTCGAGCCCGAGCCGCGCCGCCTGCCCGGACGCCTGCGCCACGAAGATCGGCCCGCCGACATCCTTCATCGACACCTCACGCAGCACCAGCCCCTTCAGGAACCCCAGCACCAGCGCGGCGGTCCGCCGGGTCTCGTCCCACCCGGTCACGATCGCCCCGCCGAGCGGTTGCCGGATGCGCACGACCCAGGCCCCGACGTCGGCCCCGATGAAGCCGTACGCCGGCGGCCGCTTGGGATAGCGCTGATCCGTCCCCGTTGCCCGGTCCGGCACGACGGTCAGCCCGAGCGTGTCCCGCCCGCGGAGCACGTCCAGGCGCAGCGGCTGCCCGGGGCTCGCCCAGATGCGCGTGAGGAAATGCTCCACCGAGCGCAGCGGCACGCCGTCCACCCGAAGCACGACGTCACCCGGCTCGAGCCCCGCCCGCCCGCCCGGCCGCCCGGGCTCGAGGCGGCGGATCAGGACCGGCGCGCGCGGGATGAGTGCCTCCGCCACCGCCTGCCGCGCGGGCAGCCCGCCCTTGTCGAACCGGGCCACGACCGGCTCGGTCCGCCCCGCGATCTCGAGCCGCAGCTCGGCCGGCCCGCTGACGATTTCCCGGAACACGTCGTCCCAGGTGCGGGCCGAATCGCCGTTGACTCGGACGACGCGGTCGCCCGGCGCGAGCGTCGCCAGCGCCCGGGCCCCCTCGGGGAGCCGGCCGGCCGCGACGGAATCGATCTGCGTCGTGTTCAGCTCCGGGCTGCCCACGGTGGCGGCGAGCCCCGAGAAGATCACGAACGCGAGCACCGCATTCATCGTGACGCCGGCGCAAATGACGATGAGCCGCGCCCACACGGGCTTGCGGTCGAACGTCCGGGTGGGATCCACGGGGAGGGCGCTCCGCCCCCCCTCGAGCTCGCCGGCGAGTCCCTCGTCCTCGAGGCCGGCCATCTTGACGTACCCGCCGAACGGGATCCAGGAGAGCCAGTATTCGGTCTCGCCGCGGCGCCAGCTCAGGATCGGCCGGCCGAAGCCGAGCGAGAACCGCAGCACCTGGATCCCCACGGCCTTGGCGGCGACGAAGTGGCCGGCCTCGTGCACGAAGATGAGCACGCCCAGCACGACGATGAACGCCGCGATCGTCAGGAGCACGCGGCCTCCCGCGCGAGGCGGCGCGCCTCGCCGTCCGCCGCCAGGATCGCCGCCAGCCCGTCGGCGTCGGTCGGCCGCCACGCGTCGAGCACGCGGGCGACGGTCTCGGCGATGCGGCCGAAGCGGATCTTCCCCTCGAGGAACAGCCGCACCGCGACTTCGTTGGCGGCGGTGAACGCGGTGGGCGCCGTGCCCCCTGCCGCAGCCGCCCCGCGGCCCAGCCCGTAGGCCGGGTACAGCTCGGGACGGATCGGCTCGAAGGTGAGAGGGCCCGCCGCCACCGGGTCGAAGCGCCGCGTCCCCGCGTCGGGCACCCGCTCGGGGTGGGTGAGGGCGTAGAGGATCGGCAGCTCCATGTTCGGGAATCCCATCTGCGCCAGAACCGAGCCGTCCACGAGCTCGACGAAGGCGTGCACCACCGACTGCGGGTGCACGACCACCTCCACCGCATCGTACCCGACGTTGAACAGGAAGTGCGCCTCGATCACCTCGAGGGCCTTGTTCGCCAGCGTGGCCGAGTCCACGGTGATCTTCTTCCCCATCCGCCACGTGGGGTGCCGGAGCGCCTCCGTCACGGTGGCCTGGGCGACGCGCTCGGGCGTCCAGGTCCTGAACGGCCCGCCCGACGCCGTGAGGATGAGACGCGCGAGCTCGGCCGGCCGCCGTCCGCTGAGGCACTGCAGCACGGCGCTGTGCTCGGAGTCGATCGGGACGATCTCCCCGCCGCCCTCGCGCGCCGCGCGCGTCACGAGCTCGCCCGCCATCACCAGCGTCTCCTTGTTCGCGAGCGCGACGCGCTTCCCGGCGCGCAGCGCGGCCAGCGTGGCCTCGAGACCCGCCGCACCCACGATCGCGTTGACGACGATCTGGACGTCGGGGCGCAGAGCCGCTTCCACCAGGCATTCGCGTCCGTTGCCTCGTCCTCCGGTCCCCTGCCCCGAATCGACCAGCCCGACGTAGCCGGGCCGCCAGTCCGCCGTCTGCCGCTCGAGCAGCTCGGCGTTGGAGTGGGCGGTGAGGGCTGCGACGCGAAACCGCTCCCGCTGCCGGGCGAGCACCCGCAGCGCGGAGCAGCCGATCGAGCCGGTCGAGCCGAGGATCGCGACTCCGATGGTCATGCGACCCCGAACAGCCGGAACAGGCCCGCGGTCACGGGCAGCACGAAATACAGCGAATCGAGCCGGTCGAGCACGCCTCCGTGGCCGGGTATCAGCGAGGACGAGTCCTTGACCGCCGCTTCGCGCTTGAAGAGGGACTCCGCCACGTCGCCGACCTGGGCCGCCAGCGCCACCACGACTCCCACCGTTGCCAGTTGCACCACGTCAAGCCGCACGGCGAACCGCTCGAGCAGCAAGGGCCCGTAGACGAGCGCCGTCACGACCCCGCCCACGACTCCGCCGACGGCTCCGGCCCACGTCTTCCGGGGCGACAGCACCGGCGCGAGCTTCGGCCCGCCGAGCAGGCTCCCCGCCGCCATGGCGCAGGTGTCGCACACCCACGTGACGGCGAGGGGCAGCAGGACGAGGGCGGTCGAGCCGCGCGGGTGCGCGTCGCTGTGCGGGCCGTGGCGGATGGCCACGATGAACGCGAGCAGCGCCGAGGCGTACAGGCTGCCGAACAGCGTAACCGAGACGGCCGCGAGCGGCCGCTGCTCGGGGCCCCGCGCCGCCAGCGCTGCGACCAGCACGGCGAGCAGCCACAGGGCCGCGGCGTAGAGTACGGGCTCCCAGTCGGCGTAGCCCTTCACCCAGAACGTGACGAAGGGAAATGCCGCGGCTCCGGCGAGCCCGACGCGCTCGAGCGGCTCGATCCCCGCCTTGCGGGCGAAGTCGTAGACCTCCCGGGTCCCGAGCACACCGAGCACGGCGACCAGCGTCGCGAGCGCCCAGCCGCCCAGCCACAGCATCAGCACGGTCACGGCGATGGCCGGGACCGCGACCGCGATGCGCAGCACCAGATTGCGCGACATCTAGGCCGTCACGTTGCCGAACCGCCGCTCGCGCCGCTGATAGTCGAGAATGGCCTGGAACAGATCTCGCCGGGTGACATCGGGCCAGAGCACCGGCGTGATGTACAGCTCGGTATAGGCGAGCTGCCACAGCAGGAAGTTGGAGAGGCGCCGCTCGCCGGACGTGCGGATCAGGAGGTCGGGGTCGCCCCACGGCGCCGTATAGAGCTTCTCGCGCACGGCGTCCTCGTCCAAGTCCTCGAGCCGCTTCGTGCCCTTGAGCACGTCCTCGGCGAGGAGACGCGCCGCCCGCGCGAGCTCCGCGCGCGACGAGTACGAGATGCACAGGTTGAGGGTGAGCCGCCCGGCCCCGCGCGTCTCGCGCTCCGCGCGCTCCACCGCCGCGCGCGCCCCCGGCGCGAGCCGCGCGCGGTCCCCCAGCACGTGCACGGCGACGCCCTGGTCGCGCAGCTCCGCGACCTCGTGCGCGATGTACTCCTCCAGCAGGTCCATGAGGGCGGAGATTTCCGTGGGGGGCCGCTGCCAGTTCTCGTCGGAGAACGCGAACAGGGTCAGCACCTCGACCCCCGCCGCGATCGCGCCCTCCACCACCTCGCGGACCGCCTTCATCCCGGCGCGGTGGCCGAAGGGGCGTGGCAGGTTGCGCTCGCGCGCCCAGCGCCCATTGCCGTCCATGATGACGGCGATGTGGCGCGGGACGGCCCCGTTCAGCCGGATCTGCGCGAGGAGGTCGTCGGCCACCTCAGACCTCCATGATCTCGGCTTCCTTGGCCTTCACGGCCGCGTCCACGAGCTTCAAGTGGTCGTCGTGCAGCTTCTGCACTTCCTTCTCGGTGTGCTTCTTCTCGTCCTCGGAAACATGCTCGGTCTTCTTGATCTTGGTGATCGCCTCGGCACGGGCGCGGCGGATCGCCACGCGGCCCTCCTCGGCGAACTTGTGCACGACCTTCGCCAGCTCCCGGCGGCGCTCTTCGGTCAGCGGCGGGATCGGAATGCGGACCACCGCGCCGTCGCTGGACGGCGTGAGGCCGAGGTCGGACGTGAGAATCGCTTTTTCGATCGCCTTGAGCAGCCCCTTGTCCCAGGGTTGGATGGTCAGCAGCTTGGGCTCCGGCGCGGCCACGCTCGCGACCTGGTTGAGCGGCATCTCGCTGCCGTAGGCGTCCACCCGCACGAGATCCAGCAGCGACGTCGTGGCTTTTCCCGTCCGGACGGTGGCAAACTCGCGCTTGACCGCCTCCACGGCCTTGTCCATGAGCTGCCGGGCGTGCTTGAGGTGGTCCTGCAGCGTGGTCACGGTGGTCATTGCACGATCGTGCCGACGCGCTGTCCGGCCAGCACCCTGGCCGTCGCGCCGGGCTGGTTGATGTTGAACACCACGATGGGAAGCCGGTTCTCCTTGCACAGGCCGAACGCGTTCGCGTCCATCACGGCGTACCCGTTCACGAGGGCGTCGCGGAACGAGAGCTCGGCGAGGAATTCCGCCGTTGGGTCCTTCTTCGGGTCCGCCGTGTATACCCCGTCCACGTTGGTCGCCTTGAGCAGGACCTTCGCCTCGATTTCGAGCGCCCGCAGCACCGCCGCCGTGTCCGTCGAAAAGTAGGGGTTTCCGGTCCCGCCCGCGAAGATCACCATCCGGCCCTTCTCCAGGTGCCGCACCGCGCGGCGCCGGATGTAAGGCTCGGCGAGCTCTTCCATGCGGATCGCCGTCATGACCCGGGTGTCGACGCCCTTCTTCTCGAGGATGTCCTGAAGGGCGAGGGCGTTGATGACCGTGGCCAGCATGCCCATGTAGTCGGCCGAGACGCGATCCACGCCCTGCTCGCTCGCGGCGGTGCCGCGCAGGATGTTGCCGCCCCCGACCACGAGGCCGAGCTGTACGCCCAGCGCCGCCACCGTCTTCAGCTCGTCGGCGAGCCGGTCGATGAGCCCGAAGTCGAGCCCCCCGCCCGCGCCCCGCTCGCCCGCGAGCGCCTCGCCCGAGATCTTGAGCAGGGCGCGCGCGTACGCGAGCTGCGGGCGCGGGGCCGGGGCCATTCAATTCCCTGCGAGGTCGAAGCGCGCGAACCGGCGGATCTCCACCTTCTCACCGGTTTTCCCCGACAGCTCCTTGACCAGCTCGCCCACGGTCCGCTTGTCGTCCTTCGCGAACTTCTGCTCGAGCAGCACCTTCTCCTCGTAAAACTTCCTGAGGCGCCCTTCCACGATCTTTGCCTTCACGGCGTCCGGCTTCTTCTCCTCGGCGACCTGGGCTTCGTACACGCGCCGCTCCGCCGCGACCACCTCGGGCGGCAGGTCCTCGATCCGGACCGCGATCGGGTTCGCGAACGCGATGTGCAGCGCGACGTCCTTCGCCAGCTGCTTGAACGCCTCGGTGCGCGCCACGAAGTCCGACTCACAGTTGAGCTCGACGAGCACGCCCACCTTGCTGTTGAAATGGACGTACGCGTCAACGACGCCCTGCGCCGCCTGGCGGTCCGCCCGCTTGTCCGCCTTGGCCGAGAAGCGGACGCGCAGCAGCTCCTCCGCCTTGGCCATGTCGCCGTCGGCCTCGGCGAGCGCCTGCTTGCAGTCCATCATGCCCGCGCCCGTGCGGGCCCGGAGCTCGGCCACCAGCTTCGCCGGGATGGGTTTCACGGTCGTCACGCTCCTCACTCCTCATGAAAACGCCGCCCTCGCGCCGTGGGGCCGGAGAGGGCGGCGTGGTGGTTCCGAGGGACGGGATGCCCGGGGGTGTCAGCCCTCGCCCCCGCCGCTCGATTCCGCCGGCGCCGGCGCTTCCTCCGTCTCCGTCTTCAACCGCGCGGCGATCGCCTCGGGCTTCGGCCGCCGCTTGCGACGCGCCGGCCGCTTCTTCTTGTCCCCTTCCGCCTCCGCCTCGACGCCGGTCTCCGTGGAGTACGTCACCCCCTCGCCCTCCTCGGCCGGCTCGTGCAGCGGCATCTGCCGCCGCGCCTCGGCGACCACATCGGCGATCGCCCCCGTGATCAGGGAGACCGCGCGGATCGCGTCGTCGTTGCCGGGAATAGGCACCGTGATGGGGTCGGGGTCGGCGTTCGTGTCCACGATCGCGACCACCGGGATCCCCAGCTTGTTCGCTTCCGCCACCCCGATCCGCTCCTTCTTCGAGTCCACCACGAACAGCGCGCCGGGCAGCCGGGCCATGTTCTTGATGCCCGAGAGGTACTTGTCCAGCTTCACGCGCTCGCGGTCGAACAGGAGCTGCTCCTTCTTCGTGTAGTTCTCGAACTCGCCTTCGACGCTGCCCTGCTCCAGCTCCTTCAGCCGCTTGATCTGCCGCTTCATGGTCTGGAAATTGGTGAGCGTGCCCCCCAGCCAGCGCTCGGTCACCCAGAACGCCCCGCAGCGCTGCGCCTCCGGCTGGAGGATGTTCTTGAGCTGTTTCTTAGTGCAGACGAACAGGATGCCTTCGCCTTTGAGCACCACGCCGCGCAGCAGCTCCTGCGCCGCCTCGATCTGCCGAAGCGTCTTCTGGAGGTCGATGATGTAGATGCCGGAGCGCTCGGCGAAGATGAACCGCCGCATCTTGGGGTTCCAGCGGCGTGTCTGGTGGCCGAAATGGACCCCCGCTTCCAGCAGATCCTGCAACTGAGGCTGCGTCATGCCCTCCCTGTCCCCCTCCGTTACCGCTTCGAGAACTGGAACCGCTTGCGCGCGCCCGCGCGGCCCGGTTTCTTGCGCTCCACCACCCGCGGATCGCGCGTCAGCAGACCCTGTTCCCGCAGCTTCTTGCGGTGCCGCTCGTCGGCGAGGCACAGCGCCCGCGCGATGCCGAGCCGCAGCGCCCCCGCCTGGCCCGTCTGCCCGCCGCCGGCGACCAGGGCGCGCACGTCGAACGCCCCGAGCGTGTCCGTCGCGGTAAACGGCTGCTGGATGTGGGACACGAGCGACGGCCGCGGGAAGTAGTCCCCCAGCGTCCGCCCGTTGATGTGCCACTTCCCCGAGCCCGGCGTGAGATACACCCGCGCCGCGGCTACCTTGCGGCGGCCGATCGCGTGCCAGCGCAGCTCCGGCGTGACCGAGGAGCTCATCCGGCTTCCAACGGCAGCGGCTCGGGCTGCTGCGCGGCATGCGGGTGCGTCGGACCCGCGTACACTTTCAGCATCTGCTTCACCTTTTGCCGGGACAGCGTGGTCTTCGGCAGCATCCCCCACACCGCCTTCTCGATGACCCGCTCGGGATGCTTCTGGAGCAGGACTTTGGCGGGCGTGAAGCGCTCGTGCCCCATGTACCCGGTGTGCCGGAAGTACCGTTTCTGCTCCAGCTTCCGCCCCGTGAACCTCACCTTGTCGGCATTGACCACGACGACGCAGTCACCGCAGTTCAGGTGCGGCGTGAACGTGGGCTTGTGCTTGCCGCGGAGGATCTGCGCGACGCGGCTCGCCAGCCTGCCGAGCGGCTGCCCGGCGGCGTCCACGACCCACCAGTGATGCGTCACGTCCTCTTTTCTCAGCGAAAAAGTCTTCATGCCCCGCAGTCGTAGTCCGTGAGTGACGGGCCCGAGACCCAGCCGCCAAGGGCCAGACCTAGCCGCCAAGGATACAAGAGGCGTAAAGGGGCTGTCAACCCGAAGGTTCCGGGCTCGCCAGCGTCACCAGCGGGGTCCCCTTTTCGACCGCCTGACCCACCGTGACGTGCACGGCCGACACGACGGCGGTCCGCGGCGCCCGCAGCTCGTTCTCCATCTTCATCGCCTCGATCACGACCAGCCGCGCGCCCGCTTCCACCCGCTGGCCCGAGCTGACTTCGACCCGGACGACGAGCCCCGGCATCGGTGCCATCACCGTCCCGCCCCGGTCGGGCGCCGGGCGCCGGCCGGTGAGCGCCTGGATCTGCCGGGTGCGCTCGTCCACGACCTCCACCTCCGCCCGCTCTCCGACCACGCCCAGCGCCCAGCGCCCCATGCCCTCCAGCGGCTGGGCCGCCACCGTCCAGGATTCCCCGGCGAGGAGCAGGTGGTACAGCGGCGTCCCGGGGACGGCGGCGAGGTGGGCTTCGAGCTCCGCCCCACCGACGACGACGCGGCCACCTTCCACCGCGACCTCGTGAGTCGTGCCGCCGATGCGCACGTAGTACTTCACCGCGCCCCCCCCTACGCCGATTGCGGATTGGGGATTGCGGATTGCGGATTGGCAGATCGAAGCTCAATGCGCCGAATCCGCAATCCACAATCCGCAATCCGCAATTTCACGCTCATGCTGCCTCCAGCACGGCCACGGTCTCCACGTGCGCCGTCTGCGGGAACAGGTCGAACGCCCTCACGGCCGTGAGCCGGTAGTTTGCGCTCAGCCGATGCAGGTCCCGCGCGAGCGTCGCGGGGTCGCACGAGACGTACACGAGGCGCGCGACCGGCTGGCCGGTGAGGCGGATCGTCACGTTCCAGTGGAGCCCCGTGCGGGGTGGGTTCACGACCACCAAGTTCGGCTCGGGAAGCGTGGGCAGCGCGTCCTCCGCCCTCCCCGCGATGAAACGGATCGGGCGCTCGGATGCGCGCCGCCGGGCCCACTCGATCGCCTGCTCGTCCGCGTCCACGCTCACCACCTGCGCCCCCCGCTCCGCGAGCTGGACGGCAGTGTCGCCGACGCCGCCGTACAGGTCCCACACCACGCTTCCCCGCACGTCCCCCAGCTGCTCGAGCGCCCAGCGCCGGGCGACCGTCCCCATCTCCGGGTTCACCTGCTCCAGGGCAGTCGCCGGGAAACCGGTCTCCGGCCCCGCCACGACCCGGGCCGCTCCGCCCGCAGGCCGCCACCAGCAGATCACGCCGGCGCCGTCGGGGAGCGCGGCGGAGAGCCGCGCGGCCTCGAGCCACGGCTCGCCCGGCGATTCGGCGATGACGTGGCGCCGGCCCTCCCGATCGAGCCGCAGCGTCAACCGCGACAGCCGCGGCGGCAGGAGGTCGAGCCGCTGCCGCAGCTCCCGCCACAACGCCATGAGCCGGAAGTCGGTGATGGGACAGTCGGCGAGTGGGAACACGTGGGCAGGCCGATCGTACGGATGCAGGCCCGCGACCTTGCCGTCCGCCCGTGCGCCGGCCCGCCTGACCGCCATGCTGATCTTCGCGCGGTAGCGCCACTCGTCCGCCGCCTCGGTCACCTCCGGGTCGGGGACGTCCAGCTTTCCGATCCGCCGCAACGCGTCGCCCACGATGGCCCGCTTCGCTGCAAGCTGTGCGTCATAGGCCAGGTGCTGGAGCTGGCAGCCGCCGCAGCGGTCCTGGATGTAGTGCGGGCACGGCGGCGTGACGCGGGCCGGGCCGCGTGTCATGATCTCGCCGACCTCCGCCTTCGCGAAGCTTTTGTGGAGCTCGACCGCCTCGCGCAGCCGCACCCGCTCCCCTGGGGCCGCGCGCGGCACGAACACCGCGCGGCCGTCCGCCAGCCGCCCGACGCCGTCGCCGCCGGCGGCGATGCCGGTGATCGCGACGCCCTCGCTCACTCGCGCAGCCCCCCCCGCCCCCCCCGCCCCTCCCGCCCACCCCACCCC
>WNFU01003917.1_pt1 | contig 19289 bp, 18 predicted proteins | sample 5400121 | NCBI WGS metagenome assembly WNFU01 (sample SAMN13153360, study PRJNA577476) | soil metagenome | isolation source: 100 cm soil or saprolite under grassland replicate 1 | place: USA:California | collected 2016-06-15 | reverse complement strand
CTCGCCTACGGGAGCCTCCTCGCGGCGGAGCGCCACGCGCTCCACGCCGCCGCCGGGCGCGCCCTCGAGGCCATCCGTACCTGGGGGAGCGGCAGGGTCCGATCACGCGGGGCGGGACTGCCGAGAAGGGAGGGCCTTTGTCCCGTCTAGGCTCTGGTCCGGTGACGCGGGAGACGCTGCTCACGCCTGAGGCGAGCAAGGACTTCAATTTGGGCATCGTCAACTTCAGCCCTGGTGCGCGTAACAAAATGCACACTCATAGTAGTGATCAGGTACTGTTCGTGACGGGCGGGGCATCATTGCCACGGAAACGGAACAGCAGATCATCATCCCAGGCGATGTCGTGCATATTCCCTCGGAAAGAGAAACATTGGCATGGAGCCACGCACGACTCGGCGTTCTCCCACATCTGCCTTGACGGCGAAAGGTAGTACGACGACGCACGTAGAACAGTAAGTCTGCGCGGGCTACGGGCTCGGCAACACCGCCAGGGCATCGACGGCCTTCACCCCGCGCCCCGCGGGCAGGACCATCAGCGGGTTGATGTCCAGCTCCGCCAGATGGCCGGTGAGGTGCACGGCCAGCCACGAGACGCGGACCAGTGTGTCGGCGAGCGCCGCCACGTCTGCCGGTGGCCGGCCACGGAAGCCCCGGAGGAGCCGGGCTCCCCTGACTTCCGAGAGCATGGCCAGGCTCTCGGACAGGGCCAGGGGACAGCGCCGCACGGCAACGTCGTCGTATACCTCCACCATCACCCCGCCCGTCCCGAACAGCAGCACCGGTCCGAGCTGCGCGTCGTAGGAGACGCCGATGATGACCTCTACCCCCTCGGCCACCATCTCTTGCACCAGCACTCCGGAGACGGTCGCGTCCGGGGCATGGGCGAGAGCACTGGCCATGATCTCGGTGTAGGCGCGCCGCACCTCTTCGGCGCTCTGCACGCCCAGGCGGACGGCGCCGGCCTCGGTCTTGTGCGGAATGTCGGGCGAGTCGACCTTCAACGCCACCGGGTACCCGAGGCGCTCGGCGGCCTCGACCGCCGCCTTGGCGGAGGATGCAAGGACTTCGCGCGTCACCGGTATTCCCCAGGCCGCGATGAGCTGTTTGCTCTCGGATTCGGACAGCGTCGTACGACCGGCCGCCCGCAACCGTGCGATGGCCCGGTGCTGTTCGGCCGAGAGCGCGGGAGCTTCCGCGAACCCGTCGGACAGGCGACGGTCACGCCAGGCGTGATAATCCAGCTGACGTCTGAGACCCCGGGCCAGGGTATCCGGCGTATAGAACACCGGAATATTCGCGAGCTTCAGCATGGCGAGTCCCGCTGTCTCGCTGCGGCTCCCCGTCCACAGGAAGGCGATGCCCTTGCGAGTGCGCTGGCGGAGAGTGATCACCTGCTCGGCCTGGGTATCGGCCCCGGCGCTCGCGATGACCAGCGTGCCGACCTGGGGCTCATCGAGCAGGTACTCCATGATCGACGGGAAGGACGCGCTGTTGGCAAAGCCCGTGACGTCCGCCGGATTTGCCGCCCAGCCAAACCCCTTGAGGATCCCGTCAATGCCATCGCGGGCGTGGTCGCTGAGGGGCGGCAGGTCCAGCCCGGCGAGGCCGCACATGTCGGCCGTGAGCGAGCTGACCCCGCCCGAGTGCGACACGACGGCCACGCCGGGACGCTCGGGCTTTGGGGTATGGGCGAGTAGCTGGGAGACTTCCAGCAGCTCGTCGTAATCTTGCACGCGGATGACCCCGTACTGCGCGAACACCGCGTCGTACAGCTTGTCGGCGCCGGTCAGCGCGGCCGTATGCGACCGGGCCGCCCGCGCGCCCGCCTCGGAGCGGCCGATCTTGATCATCACCAGCGGCTTGCCGCGCTCCGCCGCGAGCTTGGCCACCTCGAGAAACTTGCTCGCGTCCTTGAACCCCTCGACGAAGCCGGCGATCACGCGGGTGGCGCCGTCATCGAGCAAGTACCGCGCGAAGTCGGAACAATCGAGATCCGCCTCATTGCCCGTGGAGATGATGTAGCTGAATCCTACGCCCGCGTCCGCGGCCCGCGCCAGGAACGGCCCGAACGCCGTGGCCCCACTCTGGCAGACGAGACCCACCGGCCCCGTCACGCCCTTCGCCCCGCGCGACGACGAGGTGGCCCAGATGTCGTCCTTGACATTGGCGAGGCCGAGGCAATTCGGCCCACTCAGGCGCAGTCCGGTGTCACGGGCGAAGACCCCCAGTTGCGTCTGTAGATCACGTCGCGCCGGCACCCCGCGCTCGGCGAACCCCGCCGAAATGACGATGGCCGACCCCGCTCCCTTGGCGTGACAGGCTTTCAAGATCTCGAGCACCTGGTGGTGCGGGACGACGATACCCACCAGATCGGGACCTTCCGGCAGATCGGCGACGCTCGGGTAGGACTTCACTCCCTGGATCTCGTCGTAGTTGGGGTTCACCGGATAGACGCGGACGCGGTCCTGCGATTTGAGCGCGGCGGCGAGGAACCGCCCCCCGTACTGCAGCCGCGGCGTCGCCCCGACAATGGCGATGGAGCGCGGGTTGAGCATCTTGTGGATCGCCTGCATCTGCGGCTCGGTCCAGATCTCCATGCGAGTCCCCTGGGCGGTCATCGTTCCTCGGCGGCCCCGGTGAAGGCGCCGCGCTGGCCCTCCGCGAGCGCGATCAGCGCGTCGTGGATGCGCCGGTCGATCTCGAGGCCCTCGCGCGCCAGACGCGCGCGCTCGCGATACGCGCGCTCGCCGGGAATGCGGATCTCGTCGACGCCTTCCTGCCGCGGCGTCGCCTTGATCACGGCGATCTCTGCGGCCAGCGCGCGACGATAATCTTCCAGGGGAACGAACAGATCGGGCTTGAACGCGATGAAGAGGTACCCGGTGCTCTCCTTGTCGGCCACCCCGCTACAGAGCACACCGAGCGCGTGCATCGCGAGCGCCAGCGCGTAGCCCTTGTGCCCGCCGAACGGCAGGATCGCGCCGCGTCGCGCAGCCCCCGCGTCTGTAGTAGGACGGCCATCCTCGTCGATCGCTACCCCCTCCGGCAGCGGGATGCCGAGCCGCTGCCGGAACTGGAGATCGGTGCCCATGAACGCGGAGGTTCCGAGGTCGATCACCAGCGGGTCGCCGTCCATCGGGAAGCCGAAGGCGATCGGATTGGTGCCGAGCGCCGCCTTGGCCCCGCCCAGCGGCGCGACCATCGGGTGCGCCGCCACCGTGTGGATGCCGATCAGGCCGGCCCTGGCGACCATCTCGACGTAATAGGCGCTGCGGCCGCTCATCCAGATGTTGTTGACGCCGACGAGGGCGAAGCCGTGCGCGTGCGCCCGCTCGATGACGGCGCGCGTCGCGTAGTACATCCCGAGCATGCCGCTCTGATTGCCACCGTCGAACAGCACCGACACGCTCGTCTCCCTGAGCGCGCGCATCGGGCTGCGCGGCGCCTTGAAGCTGGGGTGCTCGGCGACGTTGAGCAACTTCGGCAGACCGGAGTACTCGTAGCCGCAGAGGGCCGCGTCGATCACGTGGTCGGCGAGAATACGAGCCTCCTCGGGCTCGTACCCGACCCCGCACATGGCCCGCTCGGACAGCGCGCGGGCCTCGGCCACGCTCAGGTGGACTCGCTGGGACATGGGGGGCCCGTGGCTCGGCCCCCCATGTTGGTCAATAGACGGTGAACTCGACGAGGTTGTCATCGGGATCACGGAAGTACACGCTGGTCGACACACCGCGCGCGCACGTGCGTGGTCCGGGTCCCGCCTCCGACTTCACGCCGTTGCGCTTCAGCAAGGCGAGAATCTCGTCGACGGTCCCATCCCATTCGAGACAGAAGTCGGCACCCCCCACCGTCGGCTGTCGCGCTCCGAGATAGCCCGCCCGCGCCGGCGCCTCCGGTCCGTGGACGTTGATCTTCTGCGCGTCGTTGATCCGGATCGTCGCCATGTCCGGGCGGCCCGGCCGCTTTTCCCAGGCGATCGTGAAGCCGAGCCCCTGGTAGAAGTGCAGCGTGCGCTCGAGATCGCCCGCGACGATGACCCAGTGGTCGATGCCCTTGATGCCCATGGCTTGCTCCTTCCTCCACTTTCGCCTGCGATTTTCTCCCCGACCTTATCATGACGATCGCGACGCGGTCATGCCGCCATCGGCGCGAGCCGTTGCTTCGGGGTATTCTCCCGCCTGAGATCTCGCATTGCGCGTGAGCAGGAAGCCTCACGAAGCTAGTCTCGAACCCGGGCGGAGGCTCTGCTGGTGCGCATCGTAAGGTTCAGCTAGACTTCCCAGCAGCCATCATCACCGAGGATGCCCATGTAGCAGATCGGCGCGCCGACGATCAAGCATCTTGTGCCCACCATGGTGCGGAGGGCGTGACAGATGAAAGCTGGCCAAGCCGTCCTGGAAGCGTTGCGCGCGGAAGGGGTCGAGTACACCTTCGGCGTGGTGGGCTCGACCACCAACAGTATCGTCACCGAGATGTACGGGCGGAGCGACATCCGCTTCGTCGACACCCGGCACGAAGAGGGCGCGGCCTTCATGGCGTACGGCTACTCCCGCGCCTCCGGCAAGCCCACCGCCTGCATCACCACCTCCGGGCCCGGGACCATCAATCTTGTCACGGGTATCTCCCTCGCCTACAAGGGACGGGCGCCCGTAATCGTGATCGCCGGCGACGTCGCGCGCGACTTCATCTATCGTGACGGCAGCCAGGCGTTCGACCTGGTCGGGCTGTTCAAGCCCATCACCAAGCTGGCGCTCGAGGTGAACAAGACCGAGCGCATCCCCGAGATGCTGCACTACGCCTTCCGCGCTGCGCTCGCCGACAAGTGCGGGCCGGTCTTCCTGGACATCCCGCGAGATCTCCTGGACGACCAGACCATCGCGGGGGAGCCGCTCCGTCCGGGGGCGTACCGCGCGGTGGAGGCGCGCATCGCGGGTGATCCGCAGGCCATCCAGCGCGCAGCGGCGTTGCTGGCGCAGGCGCAGCGGCCGCTCCTGCTGGCGGGCGGAGGCATCATCGACGCCGAGGCGAGCAAGGAAGCGGTCGCGCTGGCGGAGCTCCTGGACATGGCGCTCGTGCCCTCCTACGGTCACACCGACGCGGTACCGAACAGCCATCACCTGTACGTCGGACCGCCGGGAGGACGCGGGTCCGCCGAGGCGGCGGAAGCCCTGCACCGCGCCGACGTCATCCTGGCGCTGGGGACGCGCCTCAATCAGGCGACGACGTTCTGGGACTACCGCGTGATCAACCGCGAGACGCAGATCGTCCAGGTCGACATCGACGCTCAGGAGATCGGCCGCAACTACCCGGTGGCGGTCGGGATCGTGGGAGACGCCAGAGCCGTGGCCGAGCAGCTACTCCGCGCCGTGCGCGACACCTATCCGCAGGGGCGTCCCAAGGGAGCGTGGCGGAGCGAGGTGGCGGCGCTGGCGGCGCGCCGTCAGGCGCGGCTCCAGGGCGAGCTGTCCCTGACGGGAACTCCGATGATGCCGCAGCGGGTGTACCCGGAGCTGCGCCGTGTCCTACCGCGCGACTGCATGGTGACGATCGACGCCGGCGTCGCGCCGGGACTGGCCTACGACCGGTTGCACTTCGAAGTTCCGCGCACGCTCTTCAACTACGCCGGGCACGGCGGGCTCGGCATGGGCTACTGCGTCGGTCTCGGGACCAAGCTCGGCCGGCCCGATCGCCCCGCCGTGAGTCTGCAGGGCGACGGCGGATTCCTCTACACCTCGCAGGAGATCAACACGGCGGTGCGCTGGCGCATCCCGCTGGTCAGCATCGTGCTGAACAACAGTTGCCACGGCGCCGAGAAGGCACAGCAGCAGCGCCATTTCGGCGGGCGGTACATCGGGGTCGACCTCGTCAATCCGCGCTTCGACAAGTTGGCCGAGGTGTACGGCGCGCGCGGGATGTACGTGCAGCGCCCCGAGGAGATCGCGGGCGCCATGAAGGAAGCGCTGGCATCGAACGGTCCGAGTGTGATCGAAATTCCGGTCGCCGAGTACTTCCCGACACCGGCGCCCACGCCAGGCGGCACGGGTCGGCACTGAGGCGCAGCCGGACGGCCGCTACGGCCGTGAACAAGAATTGTGAACCATGAAACGAACGCTGATGCTGACCGGCGACGTCAACCTGATGAACGTCACCGATCCCCAGGTGCCGTTCACTCGCATCAAGGACACGTTACGGCAGGCCGATGTGCTGTTCGGCAACCTGGAGTGCTGCTTCTACGAGCCGGCCGCAGGGCACCCGGTGGAACGCGAGGGTTTCTATGCTCCGCTCGCCTCCGCCCAAGCCCTCGTCATCGGCGGGTTTTGCGCGGTCGGCAACGCCAACAACGTGAACTACGGCGAGGAGGCGATCCGGTCGTCGCTCAGGCAGCTCGACGGCATCCGCATTCCGTGCACCGGAGCGGGACTGAATCGTAAGGCCGCGCGCGCCCCGGCCATCGTCATCCACGAGGGTCTGCGCTTCGGCTTCGTCCAACGGACCTCCGTCTACTGGGCCATTGGCCACGAGGCCACCGACAACGGCCCCGGTGTCGCCGTCCTCACGGGACGCACCGCGTACGAGCCGATGCTCCAGACGCGGCGCGCCGGCGTCCCGCCCGCGAACCGTCCCGGCCTTCCGCCCGCGATCATCACGTGGGCGGACGCCAAGTCGCTCGCCGAGTTCACGGGCGATCTGCGCGCGCTGTGCACCGGGGCTGACATCGTGGTCGCCTCCCATCACTGGGGACTGTCCGCGGATGTCCTCGACTACCAAGTCGAGATCGCCCACGCGGCGATCGACGACGGCGCCGACGTGGTCATGGGGCACGGACCGCACTACGCATGCGCGGTCGAGATGTATCAGGGCAAGCCGATTTTCTACGGCCTCGGCAGCTTCTCCTTCCACACCGGACATGACGGCCGGGCCCACGGCGACTGGGTCGGCATGCTGGCCCGCCTGACCTTCGACGACAGAGCGCTCGTGGAGGTCGCGTTCTCGATGGTGCGCCATAACGACCGCAATGAAACCTATGTCTGCGACCCGGGCCAGGACAAGGAGGCGGTCGAGCAGATCATGCGCCGATGCGACAAGCTCGGCACGACGCTCACGATCAGCGGCAGTGAGATGATCGTGTGGAAGAAGCCGTGAGCGTCGCCGCGATGGGGAGGGGCTCGTGGGCCTGCTCGCGCTGGCCCGCGCGTCGGTAGAGCTAGCTACACCAACTGTACCAACGGACCGTAGCCCACCAGGACCGCGTCATTCGTGAGCAGCGTCATCGGCTCGGCAAACGACTGCGCCACCAGCAGCCGATCGAACGGATCGCCGTGAACTGCCGGCAATCCGGCGACGCGCGCCGCATGCGCCGCCGTCACGGGTAACTCGGAGAACCCGCTTTGCGCCAGAGCGCGCACGAGCACTGTCGGGTCGGCCTTGAAGGCTCTGCCTCGCAGCGCGCTCTTGATGGCAATCGTGTGGCGCACGACCGCGCGACAGCCGCGGCGCCGGGCCTCCGCACTCGTATTCGAAACGGGTCCATCGCCGGGTGGTGAGTTCTAGACGTCGATCACGATCCACGCGCGGCGGCGGATGCGGCCGGTCAGCCGTGAGCCGAGGTCGAGCAGCCACTTCTGCCAGCCGTACTTCTTACCGAGCGCGGCCTGCGCGCGCCGGATCACCGCCGTGTCGGTGACGAGGCGTGCGGTGGCGTCTCGGTAGGCGCCGTGCAGCTTTCCCCGCGCATCGCACGGCGCTATGCGCACCCGCGGCGACCGCCGCAGCCGCTTCACCTTCCCGGAGTCGCCCCCCGTGAAGACGTATAACGCGCCGTCGCCCGACGCGAACCAGACCGGTGTTGCCACCTCGGCGCCGTTGGTGCGATACGTAGCGAGGCTCAGGTAGCGATATCGGTCGTCCAGCGGCACTCCGCCCGACATCGGGCTCATCATCCCCCCGAGCGTCCGTACCGGGTTACTCCGACAGGCTCGTAGCCGCTACAGCACACCCTCACTCTTCAAGGCGGCGGCTTCACCGGCGCCGATGCCGAGCCAATCGTTCAGCACTTCGGCGCTGTGCTGGCCCAAGAGCGGCGAGGGTTTGAGCCGCGCCGGCTTGCCGTCGACCCGCACCGGCCAGGTCGGCATCTTGAACTTCCCGTTCGGGTGCTCCATCTCCTGCATGATGCCGCGCTCTTCGAAGCTCGGATCCTTCTGCAGCTCCATCGTGTCGAAGACCGCGCCAGCCGGCACTCCGACACCGCTGACCAGCGCCATCGCCTCTTCCTTGGTGTGCTGGCGCGTCCACTCGGTGATGATCCCGTCGACCTCGGCCTCACGCTCGATCCGGGCGGCGCCGGTGGCAAAACGCGGGTCGTCGATCAGCTCCTCGCGCCCGATCAGCCGCATCAGCCGCCCCCAGTGGTCGGGATTGCCGCGGCTCGTGGTGATGTAGACCCAGTCGTTGGAGCCGAGGGGCTTGCATTGATAAAGGCCGGAGGGTGAATTGTTGCCGCCGCCAGATTTCCCGCCGCGGCGCGGTGCCGCTTTGCCGGTGCGCGCCTGGGTCGCAAAGCAGGTGCGCATGTAGTGGATCATCGCGTCCTGCATCGCCACCTGCAGCCGCCTTCCTTTGCCGGTCCGTTGCCGCTCGTACAGCGCGCCGAGGATGGTCGCCGTCATCAGCATGCCGGTACCGGTATCGCCAAAGCTCGGGCCGGGCTTGACCGGCGGCCGGTCGGGCTCGCCGGTCACGCTGATCGTGCCGCCGGCGGCCTGGGCGATCATGTCGAAGGCGAGACCGTTCTCATACTTGCTCCCGGTGCCGAACCCCTGGATCTGGCAAAAGATGATGCGGGGGTTGATCTTCTTCACTTCGTCATAGCCGAGCCCGAGGCGCTCGATCGTCCCCGGCGCCATGTTCTCGACCGTGACATCGGCCTTCTTCAGCATCTCCTTGACGAGCTCGAGCCCACGCGGCGATTTGAGGTTGATCGCCAGCGATTTCTTGTTGGCGTTGAACATGTGGAAATACCACGGGTCGTCATCGGGCTTACCAGGCCGCAGCCGGCGGCCGGGATCGCCAGTCTTCGGGTTCTCGATCTTGACCACGTCGGCGCCGAGCCAGGCGAGCGCCTCGGTGCAGGACGTACCCGCCTCGAACTGGGTGAAATCGACCACCCGGATGCCGGCGAGACAATTGAGGTCTTGGCAGTTTTCACTCATCGCTGATCCCCTCCTGCGAGTTGGCCTGTCGATCAATCCCACGACAACGTATACCTCTTGGTCAACCGCAAGTCGACGGAGGACTTCGCGTCCTCTGCACCTGCCCGCCGCTTGTGCGCTGGGGTAGGATCGGCATGAGAGGGGCCCATGGGACGTATGGCATCGAGCGAGTCCTGTAGCGCCCGGGAGGCGGCGATGGCGACCGCGACACCCGGCGACTCCCGGTATATCGCGCTCACCACGTACCGACGCGACGGACGCCCGGTGACCACGCCTGTATGGGCGGGGCCCCTGGAGGGCAAGCTCTACATTGTTACTTCGAAAAGCACCGGCAAGACGCGGCGCGTGCGCGTCACGGGTCGGGTACGCTTCGCCCCGTGTAATGCAATGGTCGCGACATCTTGGGTGAGTGGCAGGAGGGCACCGGGCGCATCGTTCATGACGAGGCGCGCCAGGGCGAGGCCCTGGCGGCCTTGCGGCGCAAGTATGGCTGGCAACTATCTCTGGCGTTGGTCTACCGGTTGCGTGGGTTCTATCGCGAACGTGTGGTGCTGGAACTGACGTCGTCGCCCAAGCCTGAGCAGATAACGCGTTTCACCAACTGACGAGGAGGACAGCTCATGCAAGTCCAACCCTACCTGTTCTTCGACGGCCGCTGTGAGGAGGCCGTGGAGTTCTACCGCAAGGCGCTCGGCGCCGAGGTGACGATGCTCATGCGCTTCAAGGACAGCCCCGAGCCTCATCAGCCCGGCATGGTACCGCCCGGATCGGAAAACAAGGTGATGCACGCGACCTTCCGCATCGGCGATGCGACGGTGATGGCTTCCGACGGCCGCTGCCAAGGGCGGCCGACCTTCCAGGGCTTTTCACTGTCCATCGCGGCGCCCGACGCAGCGAAGGCCGATACGCTGTTCGCGTCCCTTGCCGAAGGCGGGCAGGTGCAAATGCCGCTGACCAAGACCTTTTGGTCGCCACGCTTCGGCATGGTGGCCGACCGCTTCGGCGTGTCGTGGATGATCAGCGTCGCGCATTGAAATGACCGGTTCTAAACCGTCGGCGAACCTCGGGCGTGTTCGATCGGAACAACGCCTCGTTGAACGCATAGACGATGACGAGATAGGACCAGAAGATCGCCCACGGGGCGGCCGGTCCAGAAGCCAGCGCGCCGCGGTCGCGATCACCGAGATCGCCCACGCCTCCAGATACGCGTGCAGGTTCCGACCAACGAACATCACCACGCGATCGACCCGGAGCGCGGCGGCGAAACGATCGCGCAACGAGACCTGCAGGAACGCGGCGGGCATGACAAATGTCGTCCCCCAGAAGAGCAGCCCGATCACGACCATCTCGACGCCGGAGAGCTCGATCCAGTCGAAGAGGTACCAGTAGAGCGGTGGGATCAACGGCAGGCAGATCCTGTCGGAGCAGCACGTCGTCGGGGGAGGCGAATCGATAGGCAAGACGGCGGCCGACGGGGAGGTCGACGGGCAGCGGATCGCCGAAGCCCGACATCCGCGCGCTTTCGATCGCCGCCGGGCCCTTGGCGTTGCGGTTCCCGATATAAAGGACGACGCGGGCTCGGCGTGGCTTCACGAGACGATTTCTCGCCCACCGGACCAGAGCGCCGGACAGGGCCGGAATGCTGGATAGCCCCGGGATGACGGCCGTCCCGTTTTCCAGGGCCTTCTCGTGGAGTGCCCTGTGGGCCAGGATGGCCAGCACCCATTCCGTGACGTCACTGATGTCCAGCCAATGGGCGCCGGCTTCGGTCACGACGCGCGGAAGCTCCCGGTCGAGCGTCTGGAATGGACCAGCGGCGCACGCGACGGCAAAGCAATCTCCGCTGGCATGCGCGACGGCACGTCGGTCGTGGAGGTCCAGAACCGGCGGCTCGACCCGATCACCGGCCCTCAGTGCGCGACAAGCCTTCGCCAGGCGCCCCGCATCGCGGCCGGCAATCGCAAGGCGGAGGGGAAGCGAAGCGAGGACCTCGCGGGCGAGAACGCGGCCGAAGACTCCATAGCCACCCGCGATCAGGACACGCGGCTGACCCACTCCCGGCTTTCTGATCCTCCCTGTCGGCGCCTCCTCAGTGACCGGCGCTCTCCAGGATGGCGAGGGCGGCCTGGCCGCAGAGGATATCCTGCTCGGCGCGGTGAGCGCCGGCCACCCCGATGGCGCCGATGATCGCGATGCCCTCGGCGATCGCGATACCGCCGGCCACGGGCATGATGCGCCCGTGCTGGGAGATCACGAGGCTCCGCAACCAGGGTTGTCGCGCCTGGGGCACCAGCTCCGCGGTGGCCACCTGGAAGGCGGCGGCCGTGTAGGCTTTGTTGAACGCCAGCTCGGCCGCGTTGGGGTCCGCGCCGTCCATTCGCCCGACGGCGATGGGACAGCCGGCTTCATCCACGACGACCGCCGCAACCTTGAGCCCGTTGGCCTCGGCGTAGGCGTGCGCTCGATGCACCATCTCCCACGCGGACTGCACGGGCACGGGTCCGCGCACGGCCTTGTGCCGGCGAAAGAAGCCGGCGTTCAGGTCGATGGAGGCCGCGTGTTCGGCAGGGATGTCGACGTCTTTGAAAATCGCGTCCACCGGGCACACGATCTCGCACTGCTCGCAATCGATACACACGTCGGGGTCGATGTAGAACTGCGGAGCTCCCGGCGTCGTATGGATGCAGGCCACTGGACAGACCTCGACGCACGCTCCATCGTTGGTGCAGAGACTCGTGATGACGTACGGCATGCGTCCTCGCTGTCAGCTCGGAAGAGGGCCGAGGGCTGAAATCCCGGAGGGCTAGCCGTCGGGCGCGAGCGGCAAATCGGTCAGGATCACGTCGGCCACATGCACGCGGATGCCGAATTCGCGCGTCACGAGCCGCCCGCCGGCGTCGAGCGTTCCCAGGCCCGCCGCCGCGGCCAACTGCTCCGCGCGCGCATTGGCCGTCGCCGTGGCGCGAAATCCGAGCTCTCGGATCCACGCGCTGAGGACGAACGTGGTAAAGAGGCCATTCTGCACCGGCACCTGGCCACCGACACCGGGCGAGGTTCGCGGATCGTAGTCGGCGCGCTGCGCACAGACGACGGCGAAGGGAAATTGCTCGTCGTTCGCGTCCAGCCGGGCGACGCCCACGAGGTCGGCGCCGAGGTAGCGTGCCATCTCTTTGACGTGGCCGGAGGTGATCTCGGGCGTGTGCAGCTCGGCCTTGGTCGGGAAGATGTTGCCTTCGGGCGCGCTCCGGATCAGTTCCGTCACCGAGTTCGCGAGGTCCGCCGGCGGGGTGTCGATGAAAAACCTCCAGTAGGGATCATCGTCCCGGGAGTTCTTCCTCCGCCACGGGATGCTGAGCGGGCCCAGTCTAAACGCCACTAACCATCCCGCTTGACGAATCGGTTAGTGTTCTCCTTCAGCGGGACATAGTAGCCGAAATCTCCGACCACCTTTGCCGACTGACCGTCCGCCTCGTGCGCGGCGGTGCACCCCGCAACCGTACAGGCCCGCTCCCCGGGCTTGATGCCGGTGTCATAGTCGAGCCAGCGCACCCGCTTCTGACTCACGACCCCCCAGAAACGATCGTCGATCGCCTTCAGCGCGCGCACGAGCAGCGGCCGGGCGGGGATGGGGCACGTGTGAAGCGCCCAGACCGCGAGGCTCCGCCACCACGTGTTGGGTTTGGTGAACGGGCACACGGTCGCGCAGGTGAGGCAGCTCGTCCACTCGTCGTGGACGTACGGCCTGAGCTTGTAGCAGGTCAGCCAGTTGATCTTGTACTTCTCGACGCCGTTGAAGGCCACCTTGTCGCCGAAGGTGATGCTGTTCGTGGGGCAGTTGACGGCGCATTTGCGGCAGATCTTGCAGAAATCCTCGACGCCGATGTCGACGGGTTCATCCGACACCAGCGGCAGGTCGGTCAAGATCGGGTCCGGCATATGGATGCGGGCACCGTAGGTCTTGTTGATGATGAGCCCGTTTCGCCCCAGCTCGCCGACCCCCGAGGCGACCGCCGCGGCTTGCGGAGTGACCACACCCCGGAGCGCCGTGTAGCCCAGCTCCTTGATGTAGCCCTCCAGGGCCTTGAGGATCATGTGGCCCTTGATTTGAGAGACGTGGTAGGCGGCATCGCCGATGAAATGCCGGTGAGCCTGCAGCTTGTCGTAATCCCAGGCGGTCGTCGCGACGATGATGTAGGGAAACTTTCGGACCAAGCCCTCCGGCGTGCTCTGCTCGTAGGCGTCCTCCGCCGTGCCGTCTTGGACGTAGCGGGTGCCCGCGTACATGAAGGTCGGATGCGCGCGCGCAATAGCGACGACGTCGGCGCCCATGTACCGGGCGACGGCCTTGATGTGACGCGTCATCGCCGCGGCATCCGTGACCGGCACCTGCTTCGCGTTGACCTTGCCCGTGGTGGTCTGGTTGATCACCGTCGCGATGAAATTTCGACGGTCGGCGAAATGATTCGGCGCCGAGACCCGAGTGAGCGGATCCTTGGAGACCGAGTTGTGGTACCAGTTGAAGAGGGCTTTTCCCAGCTCGCCGCGCTGGTTTTTCGGATGCGGCGACTGGTTCATATCGACGTTGACGACTGGCCCCACGATGCGAACCGACCGCCCGAGGTAGGGTAGCTTGGCTGCCTTGGCCGTTTCGACCGTGTCGGCCATGAGGAGTCCTCCTTTACCTGCCCTGCTACGCGTACGAGGCCAGCGCTACTTCAGCGCAGCGCTGGTCCTGCTCTTCGGTGCCACCTGCCACGGCGACGGCACCGACGACGTTGCCACCTTCGACGATCGGCACCGCGCCGCCCCCGGGCATGATACGGCCGTTACTCGACACGACCAGACTCTGAAACCACGTCTGCCCGGCAATCCCCGCTAGCTCCTTCGTGGGCTGCTGGAAACTGGCCGCAGTGTAAGCTTTGTTCAGCGCGATTTCCACCGTGATGGGGCGGGCCCGGTCCATTCGGCCCAGCGCGATCATGCGACCACTCTGGTCGACCACCACCGCAGTCACGGCAATGTCCAGCTGCGCGGCCTGCGCGTGGGCGCTCCGCACCATCTGAATCGCTTTTTCGCCAGGGATCGGCATCGTCGCCCGTGATCCTCCTCGTTCTCGATGTGCGGCCCCTAATATAGCAAGGTCGACGCGCGCGGGACCTCGTTGTCCTCGACGACTGAGGATCAGGTAGAGCACCCTCATGGAGATGGGCGGCATTCAAGAAGTCTGTCGGAGAAACCCTCGGCAAGGCGTCAGCAAGCCAAAGTTGCGGCGCGGTGGGATCATTGACGGAGGAGCTCAACAACGAGCGGAGGAAGTCCACATGAAAACCCCCGAGGCTGCTCACAGGACCAAGGCACGGTGTGAGCGGTACGCGCCCATGATGCTCCTCGTAGCGACGGCGCTCGCGGGGTGTTCGGCGATGCAAGGCACGGCCGCCATCAAAGGACCGATTGCCCAGCCGGTGTGGAAGGTTGGAAACGAGTGGGCGTACCGATACGACACGCCGTCGGGAACCGGGACCTTTGTCTGGCGCCTGGATCGCATGGAAACCCTGGCGAACGAGCCGCATTACGTCATCACAGCCGGCACCCGTGAGATCTTCTACCGCGTAGCAGACTTCGGGTTCACGAAGGAAGTCCTTGAAGGGAAGATTGTCCGCCAGATCTCTCCATCAACTTGGCGACCTGTCGTATTTCCGTTGAGCGTCGGCCTATCATGGAACATGAAGTATCTGGAGACCAGGCCGACCGACCAGCAGACGGAGAACGTCGAACGCCGGTGCGTGGCCGAGGGAGAAGAAGCCATCAGTGTGCCCGCCGGCACCTTCGCGACGATCCGGATCGTCTGCAAGAATATGCGGAACAATTCCTGGGTGACCACGCTGTGGTACTCACCGGAGGTCAATCACATGGTGAAGGATGAGTATCCGGTGAGGACCGGTGGGCGCGCGTCGCGTGAGCTGCTGATGTTCAGGCTCAAGTAACTCGCCATTGGCGATCATCTGATCGACCACCGCGGCCGGTTTCTCCTCGCGGTGCCCGCGCGACAGTGCACGCCCCGGTGTTTGCGGAGGTAGTCGGCTGGCGATACGCGAACAGGACGATGTTCCGCGACACGCCAAGGTCGTCGGCCAGCGCACGCGTGGCGGGAAGCCGCGCGCCGCTCGCGCACGTGCCGTCGAGGATCATCCCTCGCATCCCGCGATAGATCTGGTGGCTCCATTGAGAATGCAACTCAACCGCGATATGGTGGTGCCACTCTACCGCAACGAGGAGAATCGTGGATACCGCGATTCCGCCGCGTGAAGAGACCGGCTCGCAGATCTCGGCCCGACTGCTCGAGGTCATCGCTCACGCCAAGTTCGAGGTGCTGCCCGAGCTGTACGCGTTCGGGCCGCTCACCGAAGGCGTGACGCCGCGGAAGGACGCGCTCGCGTGCGTGCGCGACGGCGGCGCCTGGAGCAAGCTCGTCCCCGTCGACGATGGAGCCACGCCGACGGCCTTTCGGATCTTCAGCTTCCACTTCACCCGCACGCGTTCCGTCACGCGTGCGCCGTCGAGTTGCTCAAGCGCTCGGGTGGGAACCTCCGGGCAGTGCAAGAGCATCTCGCGTCGACATCCAGACGACGACGGTCTACACGCGGCTCGCGCCGAAGGATCTCTAGCGCGTCGTGTCGCGCAGTATCTTTATCTCGGAGGCCGGCCGCGCTCGCCCGAAGAGTCGGCCGCGTGGTTGCAGGCCAGTCTGGCGAGCTATGAGCAGCTCGCGCCGGCCACCTCGCGGTCCTGCGCAAGGAAGACGGAGCGCTGATCGGGCGCTGCGGCTTGACCGATCTCGCTGTCGAATCCGCGGCAGCCGAGCACGGATTCGCAGAGGATGGTTCGGGCGCGCACAGGCGCCCGCTGGCGTCGCGCTTACATTCGAGTGTGAGCTCGGCTACACGTTCGACCCCACCTTCTGGGGCCAAGGTTTCGCGACCGAAGCGGTGCGTTGTGTCCGCAACTACGCGCTCGACGTTGTGCGGCTGACGTACGCGATCTCGGTCATTCTTCCAAAAACCGCCCGCTCGCGGCGCGTCGCCGAACGCTTCGGCGTGCGCGCCTTAGGCATCCCGGAGACCCCTCGCGCTTTTGGGCATCCAGTACGCTTCCTCGTATCCTGATCTGAGCTTCTATGAGACTCTCGGGATTCGCGGCGCCGAAGAGGGCGTAATCTGACGGGCGTGTGCTTCGACAGGAACTCCTTGATACGGCCGCGTCGCTGCCGCCAGGCGCCACGCCGGGCTTCTGATCTGCGGGAATAGCGCAATGCTCCCGGCATCACGACGGCGCCGCCGCACCGCAGTCGTCGTGGTGCTGCTTGCCCTGGCCGCACCAGTTCCGTCGCTGGCGGCCGGTCCCTGGCAAGCGCTGGTCGTCGACGCCGGGACGCAGGCCCCGCTCGAAGGCGTGGCGGTGCTGGCGCGGTGGCATCGCCGGGCGCAGGGCCATCCGGCCATCGGGCTCGGACGAACGGGATTTCACTCGGCAGTGGAGACGACGTCCGGTGGTGACGGTCGCTTCCGCATCCCGGTGAGGACGCTCTTCAACCTGCCGCTCTTCTTTCCGATCGAAGGGCCGGAGATCGCGCTCTTCAAGGCGGGGTACGGCGGCTGGAAATTCCGCGGCTCGGCGCGCGACCTCACCGGCCCGGACGTGGTGGTCGAGATGCGCCAGCTGGCGACGGACGCCGAGCGCCTGAGCTATCTGGAAGGGCGGTGGCAGCGCGCCGACCGGCAGGCACTCATCGCGTGGCAGTCCGGCGAGAGCCCGGCGAATCCGATCGACGTTCCGTACGAGGAGGCCGTTCGCTACGAGGCCGCTATCAACGCGGCCCGCGCGGCGCTGGGGCTGGGCCCGATCGGCATCGGCTTTCCGGGCCTGTGGACCACGCACACGTCGCCGACCCCGACCGAATCGCCGGGCCAGGTGCGGCTGAGGCAGGCCGGCGGCGTCGCCGTCGACACGAAGGGCCACGTCTACGTCGCCGACACCGACAACCATCGGATCGTGAAGTACGGCCGCGGCCTCGAGCCGCTCGCGACGTGGGGAACGTTCGGGCGCGCCGACGGCCAGCTGCAGCTCCCGCACGCCGTCACGGTCGCCGGCGACACGGTGTACGTCGCGGACTGGGGTAACCATCGGATCCAGAAGTTCACGACCGACGGCCGCTTCCTTGGGAAGTGGGGCGAGCTGCGCTACAACGAGCTGGGCGGCACGTTCACGCCGACGGCGATCGCAACGACGCGATCCGGCGAGATCGTCGTGTATGCCGGAACCGTGTACCGCTTCAGCCCCTCCGGCTCGCTCGTCGCGCGCTGGGCGCAGTCGCCGTCGCTCAACGCGCGGAGCCAGATCGCGGTCGACGCGGACGGCCACGTCTACGGAATCACCGGAGAGCACGGCGCCGACCGGCCGCAAGTCGTCAGGCTGAATCGCGACGGCGCGGAGCTGGCGGCGTGGGGACGCCAGGGCCAGGGCGTCGGTGAGCTCTTCGACCCGATCGCGCTGGCCGTGGATCACGCGAGCCGCGTCTACGTGGCATGCTGGGGCGGCGGCACCAACCCCCGCATCGTGGTGTACGACGCCGCGGGCACCTTCGTCCACCAGTGGGACGTGACGAGCGGCAGCCTGCCGTCGCTGCGCATGCCGTCGGGAATCGCGATCGACGCGCAGGGCGCGGTCTACGTCACCGACCTCAAGCACAACCGCCCGCACAAGCTTCAGGCTCCGGGCCGGTGATTCTGCGTCGACCGCGGTTACGCAACTCCCGCAGGCCCATCAGTACGGCCGCGGCGGGCTGCGGTCGGCGACGCGACTCAAACATGCAGCCATCAAACATCAACGAAATCAGGACGTTTCGTGCAGATCGGTGAGGGTACGCACTTCGTGATGTTGGAAAAGAATCGTATGCAACTCTTCCGCGAGGTGCAGCTATTTCTCGATGAACCGCGTCCGACAAAGAATCTGTAGCCTCGGTGGACACCCAAAACCGGCCATAGGAAGTAGGCGCTCGTACAGGCCGGGGCGCTGGTGCGCGTCGTGGCGTTCGGCTAGACTCCCCGGCAGCATGCGGCTGATCGGGCTCGCGTTCATTCTCAGCCTCACTCTTGCGCCGCTCGCCGCTGAGGCCCAGCCGGCCGCGAAAGTCTATCGGATAGGCCTTCTCGGGAGTCTCCCGCCGACCGCCCCGGGGGCCTCGCGCATCTGGGAGGGATTCTTCCAGGGGCTGCAGGAACTGGGGTACGTCGAGGGCCAGAACATCCTCATCGAGGGCCGATTCTACGGAGACCGAACCGAACGACTTCCCGCCCTCGCGGCCGAGCTGGTTCGGCTCAAGGTGGACGTCATCGTCGCGCAGGGCCCACCCGCGCCCGAAGCGGCCCAGCGCGCCACGTCAACGATCCCCATCGTCATGACGGTCCATCAAGATCCGGTCGGGAGTGGGCTCGTGGCCAGCCTGGCGAGACCGGGGAGAAACGTCACGGGACTGTCCGTCCTCACTACGGAGCTGGGTCGGCAAGCGGCCGCAGTTGCTCAAGGAGGCCGTTCCCGGAATCTCCCGCGTGGCCGTGCTCTTGGATCCGACCCATCCAACCGCTGCGCTCCAGTTGAGAGAGGCAGAGGTCGCGGCGCGATCGTTGAAGGTGCAGCTTCACGTGCTGGAAGCGCGGGCTCCCAGCGATTTCGCCAGTGCCTTCTCGGCGATGACGAAAGACCGGGCGGGCGGACTCATCGCCATCGGTAGCTTGATGTTCTTCGTCGAGCGAACACGGATCGTGGAGCTGGCGGCACAGAGCCGCCTGCCGGCGGTGTATGGGGCGAAGGAGTCCGCGGAGGCCGGTGGCCTGATGGCGTACGGGCCCAACCTTCGCGAGAGCTACCGGCACGCCGCGACTTACGTGGACATCTCTAAGCACGCTGGCCGTGTCAACGACGAATCGATTCTGGTCGACGAGATTGCGGCGTGACTGGCCGTGTCAACGACGAATCGATTCTGGTCGACGAGATTGCGGCGTGACTCTTCAGTGCACCTCC